>Ga0265293_10000118_pt1 | contig 183488 bp, 195 predicted proteins | sample Munlanlewell138R_FD_192505 | JGI IMG/M metagenome (GOLD analysis project Ga0265293, IMG submission 192505) | Leachate microbial communities from a municipal landfill in Southern Ontario, Canada - Leachate well 138R | ecosystem: Engineered > Solid waste > Landfill > Unclassified | place... | reverse complement strand
GCGCCGTGCTCGGTGCTCGCCAGAACCAGTTGGAGACGGCGATCAACTCGCTCGGCGTCTCGGTGGAGAACCTGTCGGCGTCCGAGAGCCGGATCCGGGACGCGGACATTGCGGCTGTGTCCTCGGAGATGGTGACGCGCCAGATCATGCAGCAGGCCGGCGTGTCCGTGCTCGCCCAGGCGAACGCGGCCCCGCAGTCCGTGCTGGCGCTGATCGGCTAGCGCGCACGTCTCGCATGAGACTCGTCTGTCAGGTCCGCCGTCCCGGGCGGCGGGCGGAGGGAAGCCCTCACCGGCAACGGTGGGGGCTTCTTCTTGCGCTGGTTGGGGGTATTGGGCGCCTCGGGATGCGGGGCGCCTGAGGCGGCGGGGAGGGGGAACCCTGATTCCCTGGCGGCTGCTGCAGATGTGGGGATCGGGGAATACCCGGATAAGGGCAGTCTGACGGCCTCCGATGATTCCGGCGAGCCCCAGTGCGGGGCACGCGACCAGCCCGGCAGGGACGCCGGGGACCCCTCGGCGAAGGAGGCCGAACCAGCCATGGCAGTGATCATCAACACGAACGTCGCGGCGTTGAATGCCCAGCGCAACCTGGGCAACACCAGCGCCAAGATGAACAAGACGCTGGAGAAGTTGTCTTCCGGTCTGCGCATCAACCGCGCGGCGGACGACGCCGCCGGCCTGGCGATCAGCGAGAAGATGCGCTCGCAGGTGCGCGGCATGCAGCAAGGCCAGCGGAACGCGCTGGACGGCGTCTCCATGCTCCAGACCGCTGAAGGCGCGCTGGACGAGGTGCACAACATCCTGCAGCGGGTGCGGGAGTTGGCGGTCCAGTCCGGCAACACCACGCTGTCCTCTTCCGACCGCGCTGCGATCGGCGAGGAGATGGTGGCGCTGCGCTCTGAGATCGACAACATCGCGCAGCGCACGCGGTTCAACGGGCTGAGCCTGCTGAACGGGTCGCTGGCCGTGGAGTTGGACGGGGCGACGACGGCGTCGGCCATCACGGCGACCGAGAACAGCGCAAACGTGACGGTGGCCGGGATCGACGTGGGCAACGCGGACGCGAACTCCACGTACTCGCTGACGGCGGCGGGCGCGGTGGTGACGGCGGCGGTGACGGCCAACGGCTTCACGCGGTCCGAGACGTTCACGGTGCAGGCGATGGGCGCGAACGCGAAGCAGGACCTGATCTTCGAGGAACTCGGCGTCACGATCACGCTGGAGCACGACGCCAACGTGGGCAACGTGACGGGCGCGGTGATCGCGGGCGAACTGGCGGGGACGAACGTGGTGACCACGGCGTCGACGTCGGCGTCGTTCCGGGTGGGATCCGAGGTGGGCGACGACATCAGCCTGTCGTTCACGGACATGCGCTCGAGCGCGCTGGGCAACGCGCAGAAGTTGAACACGCTGATCGCCTCGAACACGGCGGTGAGCACGACGGCTGCGGCGGACACGCTGCTGGCGTCTGTGGACGAGGCGATCGAGCAGGTGTCGACGTTCCGCGCCGTGCTCGGTGCTCGCCAGAACCAGTTGGAGACGGCGATCAACTCGCTCGGCGTCTCGGTGGAGAACCTGTCGGCGTCCGAGAGCCGGATCCGGGACGCGGACATTGCGGCTGTGTCCTCGGACATGGTGACGCGCCAGATCATGCAGCAGGCCGGCGTGTCCGTGCTCGCTCAGGCGAACGCGGCCCCGCAGTCCGTGCTGCAACTGATCCAGTAGCGGACGGCCGCCACCCGGGCCGCGGGGCCCAAGGGCGACCGTGGGGAGGCCCCCGCTTCGGCGGGGGCCTCCTCCTGTCTGTCGGGTGTCCGTGCGGGCAATTATTCCAGACGGCTGATGAGGAACGTGGCGGTGCCGAGGAAGGCGAAGAAGCCGGAGAGGTCGGTGGCGGCCATGAGCCAGATGCCGCCGGACAGCGCCGGGTCCTGCTTGAGGCGTTGCAGCGCCATGGGAATCGCCACCCCGGCTATCGCACCCACGGTGATGTTCACCCAGAGCGCGATCAGGATCACGAGGCCCAGCCACGGGTTCCCCCGCCAGCCCCACGCCACCAGCGTCACCATCAGGCCCACCGCCAGGCCCAGGAGCAGGCCCACGCGCAGTTCGTGCCAGAGCACCTCCCGTGTGTCACGGATGGTGATGCGGCCCAGCGCCAGCGAGCGCACCACCACCGTGAGGGTCTGGATGCCGGCGTTGCCTCCCTGCCCGCCGATCACCGGGAGGAACGCCGCCAGGATCGCGACGCGCTCCAGTGTGCCCTCGAACGCGGCGACCACGGCGGCGGCGGACAGGGCGGTGACCGTGTTCACGGAGAGCCACGGCAGGCGGTTGCGGACAGACGCCCACACGCCGCGCAGGTTCTCGTCCTCGTGCACCAGGGCCAGGCGGTAGAAGTCCTCCGTGGCTTCTTCCTCGATGACATCGATCAGATCGTCCACGGTGATGGTGCCCAGGAGGTGGCCGTGTGGGTCCACCACCGGGAGCGCGAGCAGGTTGTGGCGTTGCAGGATGCGGGCGGCGTCCTCCTGGTCCGTCTGCGCCTCCACGGAGATGACGTCCGAGGCCATCAGGTCCAGGACGGGCGTGGACGGGCTGGCGGTGATCAGGGCGCGCACGTTGACCACGCCTCGCAGTTGCCGGTCCGCATCTGTCACGTAGAGGTAGAACGGCTTGCTGGCGTCCGCGTCCGACTCGCGCAGTTGGGTGATTGCCTCGCCCGCGGTGAGCGTGGGGGCCACGGTGAGCACCTGGCCCGTCATCAGGCCGCCGGCGGTCTCCGGGCCGTAGGGAAGCAGGTGCTCCAGTTCCTCGCGCCGCTCGTCTGAGAGCGACTCCATGAGGGCGGCGGCGCTCGCGTCGTCCAGGTCGCCCATCACGTCGGCGGCCAGGTCGTCCGGGATGGCCTCCATGGCCTCGGTGAGCGCGTCCGCCGTCAGGTGGCGGACGATCTCCGAGCGCGTGATGGGCGAGGCGTACTCGATGGCGCTGGAGAGCGTTTCCGCGTCCATGGCAGGTACCACTCGCCCCAGCGCGGCGTCCGAGAGTTGCTCCAGGACGGTGGCAGCCTCGGCCGGCCGCATCTCCTCCAGGAGCGCGGTGGCGCCGGACACGTCCTCGTCCTGGAGCAGGTCGATCACTTGCTCCAGCGGGTCGGGGGGTGCCTCGGGCGTGGGGGTGTCCGGCGGTGCGTCCTGCGACATCAGGGGGCGATTGTCCCACACGCGACCGTTGCGGCCACGCGCGGGCGCCCCCCGCACGTCACGCGCCGAGGATTCCCGGGGGTGTTACCGGAAGCGGGAGAGCCAGGCCTCTACGCGCGCCACGGCTGCGGGCTCCTCGTGCATGGGGGAGTGGCCAATGCCGGGGTAGATCTCCAGTTCGGCACCAGGGATCAGGCGCGACATGATCACGGAGCCGCCGGGCGGGGTCTGCGGGTCCGCGTCTCCCACGATGATGAGCGAGGGCACGCGCACGGTCTTCAGGCCCTCGTCCATGTTGTAGGCGGCCACGGCGCGCTGCGCGGCGGCGAGGCGGGGGTTGGTGGCCTCCGTGACGTCGGCGCGCTTCAGCCAGTTCGCCGTGGCGGCCGCGCCCACGCGGCTGGAGGTGGCCATCAGGAACAGTCCCTCCGTGCGCTCTGGGAAGTCGATCGCGAAGCGCTGGGAGATCGCTCCGCCCATGGAGTGCCCGGCGATGATGGCGCGCTCCACCTCCAGGGCGTCCATGAGCCCGGCCAGGTCGCGCGCCCAGTCCGAGAGCGAGACGGGGCCGTCCGTGCCTTCCGACTCGCCCATGCCTCGCACGTCGTACGTCAGGTGTCGGAGGCCCTGGAAGTGGGGCAGGTAATCGCGCCAGTAGTCCAGGGAGGCTCCCACACCGTGCGTCCAGACGGCCGTGCGGGGGCCGTCCCCCGTGAGTTCGTAGCGGACCCGGCGTCCTTCGACGGTGGTGGTGGCCATGGCGTCCTCCGTGCTCTCCTGCGGGGCCTCCGCATGCGCTGCCGCATGTCTCGAGGCGGCGCGAGTATACGTGGGAGCCGCCTGCGGGCCGCATGTTACGATTCCGGCGCCCACGCCGGGAATGGGCCGGGGGGTCGGGTAGGTGAGGGGCGACGATGGCAGACGGCACGCAGTCAGACCAGACCGGCGCCGCCATCGACTCGCGTGAGTTCCGTAACGCCATGGGCATGTTCGCCACGGGCGTCACGGTGGTGGCCGTCCAGTATGACGACATGGTCCGCGGCATGACTGCGAACGCGTTCCTCTCGCTCTCGCTGCACCCGGCCATGGTGCTCATCTGTATCGACGAGAGCGCCTCGATGCACCCGGTCTTCCAGGTGGCGGAGTCCTTCTCTGTGAACATCCTGACGGAGGACCAGCAGCACCTCTCCCGCTCGTTCGCCGCCCGCGGCGAGAAGCAGGAGCCGATGGGCGGGCACCCATACCGCACTGGCGAACTGGGGTCCCCGATCCTGGACGGCGTGCTCGCCTGGGCCGAGTGCCGCGTGGAGCAGCGCTACCCCGGCGGCGACCACCTGATCGTGGTGGGCCGCGTGCATGACTTCGGCATCGAACAGCCGGAGGGCGCCCCGCTGGTCTTCTACGGGGGCCGGTACCACTCGCTGGGCGAGGCGCAGGAGCAGCCGTAGCCCTCCGGACTCCCGGGCGCGCACACGCGGGATTCTCCCGATACGGACGGTGGAGGGCCTCCCGATAGGCTGATCGGGCATCCGCCGTGCGGCGGCGAGATTCGCCACCCCTCGAAGCCGTGGGTACCGGCTGGCGGTGGGGGTGGGGCCGGGGGGCTGCCTGTTGTCTGTCGAAGCCGTGAGCGGCGTGCCGGCGGTGGGGCCTGCATCGCGCGCCGCCCCGCCTGCCGTCACTAGCGCCGGAGCGGCGGAGGCATTCTCCGCCGTCCTGCAGAAGCACCTGGAGGCGCCTCGCCGCGACATTGCCTCGGTGCGGTCGGAGATCGCGTCCATCCGTGCGGGCATGCCGTTCCTGGCCTCTGGCGCCGCCTCTGGTCTGGCGAGGGGATCCGCGGGCGGCGTCCAGTCGCACGTGGACGGCCGAGGGCAGGCGGACGCGCTCGGGTTCCGGCACATGCCCGGGTGGCTGGAGGCCCAACTGGCCCGCCAGGCGACCGGCGACGCCTCGGACCCCTACGGGTGGAGGCAGATGAGCCGGGGGATCGCCGAGCAGATCATCGGGCCGGGCTACGGGGCGCTCTTCGAGCGACAGATGAACCAGGAGTCCGGCTTCAATCCGGACGTGGTGTACGGGGTGCGCGTCTCCTCCGCCGGCGCGGAGGGCATCGCGCAGTTGATGCCGCAGTACTACTCCAACGTGGACCGCCTGGACCCGGTAGCGGGCCTGACGGCCGGGGCGCAGACCATGCGCCACTACCTGAGCGTGTGGGGCGGCGATGTGAGGCGCGCCCTTGCCTCCTACAACGCGGGCCTGGGCCGGGTCCAGCAACTGGTGGGCGCTCACGGCGAACGCTGGGAGGCGGCGTTGCCGGCGGAGACGCGCTCTTACCTGGCCTCCATCCTGGGCGAGGCGCAACCGACGTTCAGCGGCCTTGTCGCACACACGGGCGCGGTCTTCGGCGGGCGCGGGCCGGGCGGCGTGCTCACCGCGCCGCTGGAGCGCATCTCCGGCCAGCGTGCGAGCGGCAGCGCCATGGACTTCTTCGGTGCGGCGGGAGACTCGGTGCTGGCGCCCGCGGACGGCGTGGTGGTGGCCGCCGACCCCGGCCGCATGGTGATCGACCATGGCAACGGCTGGAGGAGCACGCTGGACGGCCTGCTGACGAGTGCCCCCGTGGGCGCCTCGCTCCTGCGGAGCCAGCCGGTGGGCACGCTGGGCGGGAGCGGGCTGCTGCGCCTGTCCGTGAGCAGCCAGGGCACGGCGGTGGACGCCTCACGCTATCTCCTGGGGACGGTGTAGGCAGGGGCAGGCGTTGGCGGCTGAGTCCGCGCCGGTGCTACGATCCGGGGGCACTCGGTGGTGGGTGTGGCCTAGCGGTTAGGGCGTCAGGTTGTGGCCCTGAAGATCGGGGGTTCGAATCCCCTCACCCACCCCATCTGCCTCCTCCCCTTCTGACCGCCATTGCCTTTGTCCATTGCCTTTGTCCATTGCCCTCGTCGCCCACGCTGAGTGTCGGGACGTCCTGCCGCGCGTGCGTGCGGTGATACGATTCCGCCTCTCCTGCGGCTGAAGGGCGTCTCATGTCCTGGCTGTCCTTGCCCCGGCTGCGCCCGCGCCTTGCGCTCCCGGCGGTCCTTGCGGCGCTGTGCGCGGCGGCCATGCTGGCGGCGTGCGGCGGGGACTCCGAGGACCCTACGGGCTCGATGCTGGCCGAGCGCTGGCTGCGCCTGGGCGAGGACGTGGGCACCGGCGTTGTGGTCTACGAGTCGGCGCTGCCGCCGATGCTGAGCGACCTGCTCAACCCCAGCGCGACCGTGGACACGCCGGAGGAGGACCTGCTCCGCCTGCCGGTGCATCCGGCGGGCGAACTGCTGGGCTCCTACCTGCTGCGTCGCCCGGACGGCTCCCACCTGGTCTGGCTCTTCTACGACGTCCCGCCCTCCGAGAGGGACCGCGAGTCCGACGCGCAGGCGGATGCCGGGGGGGACTCGCCGGGGGGCGGCATGGGCGTGGTCACCTCGGACGTGGCGCGCCAACTGGACGAGTCGCCGTGGCAGGTGGTGGGGGAGCAGGGCAACCGCGCCTACACAGTGGTGCAGTTCCAGAGCACGCGGGGCGACGACCTCTCCGGCACGGCCATCGTGGAGCCGGTGGCCGGCACCGAGACGTTCGCGGTGCGGGTGGACCGTGACGGGACGGGGGTCACGCTGGAGGTGGCCCGCGCCGCTGCGAGCCCCCTCATCGAGGCGGAGTTCGCGGACGACCTGACGGTGGAGCGTGTCCTGCCCGGCCTGGCACGCGAGGCCGGCCTGCGGGAGGGCGACCGCGTGGTGGGCGTGGGTGACACGGCGGTGGCGTCGCGGGAGGAGATGGCGCGCGCGCTGACCTCGCTCGGCGACGGTCCGGGGCCGGTGTCCGTGACGTACCTGCTCCAGGTGGCCGGGCGCCGGGCCGCGCCGCCCAGCACGTACATCCCGCGGGAGAGCCTGGCGCTGCCGGCGGAGTTCCCGCTGCGGGGGGCGCTGGAGCACCTGCTGGTGGACCAGTACGAGACCTTCCTGGATCCGCGGGGCGGCGTTTTCCGCGCCTTCCTGCTCACGGCCGAGTCCACCTCCGCCGTGGCGGGCCAGATGCGGGACGCGCTGACGGCGGACAACTGGGAGATCGTGGCAGACGAGCCGGTGGGCTTCGCCACCTCGCTGCTGTTCGCCAACGCGGACGAGACGCTCCAGGGATCGATGCAGATCGACCTGTTTCCGGGGGATGAGTCCTTTACCCAGGTGGTCGTACAGATTCAGACGGCCCCACCTGGGGGCTGACCCCCCGCCACCCCCCTCGGATTCCCTGATCGCACAGCGGCGTGTGTCCTCGATGATGGGTGTGAGTAACGGCGGCGTGTTGTGCGCCGTCCGGACACGTGGCAGGGACGCCGCGTTTGAGCGCACCGGCACAGGAGGCCAGGGACCATGTCGCTTCAGATCAACACCAACGTGGCCGCGATGAACGCGCAGCGCAACCTGGCGGCCACCAACCGCAAACTGGGCGGGCTATTCGAGAAACTCTCGAGCGGCCAACGCGTGAACCGCGCCGCAGACGACGCCGCCGGCCTGGCCATCTCCGAGAAGATGCGCGCGCAGATCCGAGGCATGCGCCAGGGCCAGCGCAACGCGCAGGACGGCATCTCCATGCTCCAGACTGCGGAGGGCGCGCTGGGCGAAGTGCACTCGATCCTCCAGCGCATTCGCGAACTGGCGGTGCAGGCGGGCAACACCACGCTCTCAGCCAGCGACCGCCAGGCCATTGGCGAGGAGATGCTGGCGCTGCGGTCTGAGTTGGACAACATCGCCAACCGCACGCGCTTCAACGGCCAGCAACTGCTGACGGGCGCGCTGGCCGTCACGCTGGACACCGCAGGGTCCAGCATGGACACGGTGACCGCGACCCAGGGTGGCGCAACGGTGGCCGTGTCCAGCATTGACGTCTCGGGCGCCGAGGCGTCCACGAACTACACGGCGACCGCCGCGGGCGCCGTGGTGACCCTGGAGACGACCGCCAACGGCTTCACCCGCGCGGAGACGTTCACCGTGCAGGACATGGGCGCCAACGCGACCCAGGCACTGGTGTTCAACCAGTTGGGCGTGACCATCAACCTCACGCACGACGCCAACGCGGGCAACGTCACGGGCGCGACCATTGCCGCCGCTATCGCCGGCGACAACATCCAGACCACCGCCTCCAGCAGCGCGATCTTCCGCGTGGGCGCAGAGGTGGGCGACGACGTGGCGCTCTCGTTCCAGGACATGAGGGCCTCCGCGCTGGGCACGCCGGCAGCGGAGATCAGCGTGCTGGTCGCCAACAACAACGCCGTGTCCACCTCGGCGGCGGCGGACGCGATCCTGCAGTCCGCGGACGCGGCGATCGAGCAGGTCTCCACGTTCCGAGCCCAGTTGGGCGCGGCGCAGAACCAGATGGAGACGGCGATCAACAGCCTGGCGGTCTCCGTGGAGAATCTGTCCGCCTCCGAGTCGCGCATCCGGGATGCGGATATTGCGCAGGTGTCCTCGGAACTGATCTCGCGCCAGATCATGCAGCAGGCGGGCGTGGCCGTGCTCTCGCAGGCCAACACCGCCCCGCAGGCCGTCCTGCAACTGTTGCAGCAGTAAGTCGGGTCCGCTGGAGCAGGATGCTCCGGTCCGGTGCGTCGGGACGGCCTTCGCGGGCCGTCCCGTACCGGCGTTAGGGGTTCCTCCGGGTACTGGCGGGCCGCCCACCTGCCGATGATCCCCGTGGGATCCCGCAGGGACGCCGCGTGAGGACGGTGCGCCATGGCCGATGTCCGAGTCGATCGTCCCGCCTACGTCCCGTCCGTGGGCGTCCCCGGCGCGTCTGAGGACCGTCCGCGGCAGCAACGCCGCGAGGGCGACCTCCGCGAGGGAGGCAGCGACGGACGCCCGGGCGGCGGGCGCGAGGAACTTGCGGTGGCCTTTGACGACCCGGGGCGCTCACTGGCGGCGCTGTTCGAGGAGGCGGAGGACGGGACGCCCCGGGTGCGCATCGTGGACCGCACGACTGGTCACACGGTGGCGGTGGTGTCGCCGGACGAACTGCGCGCCATGGCGGAGCAGACCGGGCTGCCCTCCGGGCTGCTCTTCCAGGCTCGGACGTGACGTGCTGATGGCAGGTGAACAGTGGTAGGCAGCGGCTCCATCACCTTCGGCGGGCTCGCCTCCGGGATCGACACGAACTCGATCATCGACCAGTTGATCCAGATCGAGCGCCGCCCGATCCTGCTGGCGCAAAACCGCCTGGCGCAGGTCCAGCAACGCTCGGACGCCTTCGGCATGATCGCCTCCACGATGAGCAACCTGCTCACGAGGGCGCAGGCGCTGGCGAAGCCGGAGACGTACAGCGCGCGTTCCACCTCCGTGCTGGCCAAGCAGGAGGATGGCAACAAGGTTCAGGCCGCCGCGACCGCCGGCGCGGCCGTGGGGACGTACTCGATCACGGTCTCTGCGCTCGCCTCGGCCACCACGGCTGCCGGGAGCGCGCCGGTGGGCGCGGCCATTGACGCGGACGCCGCGCTGGACCGGGCCGGGTGGGGGCAGGTGCTCACCACCGGCACGTTCTCCATCAACGGCACGACGTTCACCATCGACCCCGCGACGGCGACCAGCATGGCCAGCGCCGCAGCCGTGGGCGCCTCCTTCGACGCCTCGGCCATGCTGGACAGCGCGGGCCTGGACGTCGCCCCCACGACCGGGACGTTCGAGGTCAACGGCGTCAGCATCAACTTCGACGCGGCGACGGACAGCCTGGACGACGTCATCCGCTACATCAACGCCTCCGCTGCGGACGTGACGGCCTCCTATGACGACGCGACGAAGGGCCTCACGCTCACGCACAACACCATTGGTGCGGGCCAGGCGATCACGCTGGCGGACGTGGAGGGCAACTTCCTGGAGGCCTTCAAGTTCGTCGACGGTGGCGGCGCCAGCATTGGCGTGCAGACGGCCGGCGCGGACATGCGCTCGCTGAACGAGGTGATCGCGGAGGTCAACGGCGCGGGCATTGGGGTGACCATGTCACTGGTGCAGGACGCCCACGGACGCGCCAACCTGCTGGAGGTCACCTCCGGCGCTGCGGTGCAACTCGGGGCCGGGGGGGACAGCAGCAACTTCCTCTCGGTCGCCAACCTGCTGCAGTCGCCGCCCGGCGCCACCAGGACGAGCCAGGTGGGCCTTGGGGCGGTGTCCCGGTCGGCGGACCTGCAGGACGCGCGGCTGGCGGTGGCGCTCACGGAAACGTCCGGGTCGTTCAAGATCAACGGGGTGGAGATCACGTACGACGCCACCTCGGACTCGCTTGCGAACATCATGACGCGCATCAACAACTCGGATGCCGGCGTGACCGCCACCTACGACGTGTACAGCGACACGCTGAAGGTCACGAACGACGCCACCGGCGCGCTGGCGATCCAGTTCGAGGACGTCTCCGGGAACCTGCTGGACGCGCTGGGCCTGACGGGCGGGGCGCAGGTGCTGGGCCAGAACGCGGCCTACTCGCTGGACGGCGGCCCCACTCGATACGCCACCAGCAACACCATCTCGGACGCCATCGACGGCGTGACGCTCACGGTCACGGACACCACGGTGGACGTGGTGAAGGTGACCGTGGCGCTGCAGAGCAATGGTGCGAGCCAGGCCGCGGAGTCCTTTGTCACCGAGTTCAATAAGACCCTGGACCTGATGCGCCAGTTGACCCGCTACAGCGAGGACGGCGCGAACGGCATCCTCTTCGGAGACGGCACCGTGCGACGCATGGAGCACGGGCTGCGTTCGATCATCACCCGCGCGGTCCCGGGGGTCTCGGGCGGCCTGCGCACGATGTCGGACATCGGCATTTCGTTCGGCGCGGTGGGTTCGGCGGTGGGGACGGCGGACCGGCTGGTGTTCAACGGCACCAAGTTTGCGGAGGCGATGAAGGCGGACCCGGAGGCCGTGGCGCAATTGCTCACGGTGTTTACCGCCACGGGGACGCTCTCGCCTGGCGGCACCGGCTCTATCGCCTCGGTCAGCGGCACGCCGCGGACGGCGGAGAAGGCCGGGCGCTACACCATCACCTCCACGGCCACGGGATCGTTGCAGGCCACGTTCCAGCCGGCGGACGGGTCCACCGCCGTGGTCACCACTGGCAGCATTGCCGCCGGTGGGGCCAACACCACGCTCATCCCCGGCCTCACCCTGACGGCGGCGGGTGTGCTGGTGGACGGCACGGACGAGATCGTGATCAGCGCCAGCGCCGAGGGCTTCGGACGCACGCTGTCCTCGTACGTGGAGTCGCTCACCCGGTCGGGCGGGCTACTGGAGACGCGGAACGAGGAGATGAGCAACGTTGTCTCCGACATCAACGCGCAGATCGACCGGCTGGAGCAGCGTGTCTTCGCCCGGGAGGCGCAACTGGTGAAGAAGTTCACGGCCATGGAGATGGCCATCTCGCGCATGCAGAGCCAGCAGCAGGCGCTGTCCATGATGCAGGCCCAGATGTCCAGCATGAACAGCGCGCGCAAGTAGCGAGGGCAGTGCGAGGGCACAGTGCGAGGGCAGTGCGAGCGTCGGTCGCCCTCGTGGTGCGGGCGGCGTGAGGGCGCGATGCGGGGGAGCGGAATGCGGGAGTCCCCGACTCAGGAACGGGGCTGTGCGGCCGATGGTCCTGGAGAGGCCGCGACACGGCCCGGACCAGAGACACCGATAGCGCCAGGAGATTCCATGCACGTGTCCGCGCACCAGACGTACCGGCGGATGCAGACCGCCACGGCCACCCCGGGCGAACTGATCTCGCTGTTGTATGACGCGCTGGTGCGGAACCTGAGCCGCGCGGAGACGGGCCTGGAGGCGCGCGACCTGGAACAGGCGCACGCGGCGCTCCTGAAGGCCCAGGACATTGTGCTGGAGTTGATCTCCAGTCTGGACACCGGCGCCGAGGGCGACCCGGGACAGATGGCGCGCCAGATCGCGCCGCTCTACGAGTACATGTACCACCGCCTGCTGGACGCCAGCCTGCACAAGGACGTGGAGCCGGTGGCGGAGGTGCGGCGCCTGGTGCAGCCGGTGCGAGACGCCTGGCGCCTCGCGCTGGAACAGGTGGCCGCGCAGGCGGCGGCCGCTCCGCTGATGGAGGTCCGACGTGGCTAGGTCCCTGGCTGCCATCCAGTTCGAACTCCTCCGTGAGGTCTTCGACCTGGCCCGTGCCCAGCGCGCCTCCCTGGAGCGCGACGACATCGACGCCGTCCTGGACCTGATGGGGGAGCGCGAGGCGATCATCGACCGACTGGCGCGCCTGGCGGAGCAGGCCGCGGAGACGCCCGAGAACCTGGTGGTGCTCCCGGGGGCGGAGGAACACGCCCGTCAGGACGCCCTGGCGCTGGACACGGTGATCCGAGGCATCCTGGAACACGACCGCCAGAACGAGGAGATGCTGTACGACAAGGTCCAGCAACTGCGCGAGGAACTGCCCCGCCTGCAGCAGGGCCGCCGCCTGGCCGGCGCCTACCGTGCCTCCTCCTCAGTCCCCGGCTCGTTCGTCAGTCGCTCGTCCTAGGGCGCGTGAGGGCAAGGACGAAGCGAGGACGAGGCGAGGACGAGGCGAGGACGGACGGTGCGATGACCCCTGAGCATGCCGGGCGCATCCCGACGCGCGCTGCCGGCCACGGGCTGGCCGGGTTCGCGCTGGGCATCGTGGCGGTGGCGGCGGGCGTGCTCTTCGCCGCCCCGCAGGCGGGGGACGCCCCCTCGAGCGAGGCCGCGCGCATGGCGGAGAGCGCCGCTGCGGTGCGCCTGCTGCTGGACCCGGAGGCCACTCCCTCTGGCGGGGGAGCGGACGTGGCGCCGGTGGCGTTCTCGGAGCAGCCGGACGTCCTCTTCTCGCAGCGCCACGCGACGCGCATCGTGATTGAGTCGGTGGGCCTGGACGCCCTCGTGAGCCCGGTGGGGCTCGTGTACCGCGATGGCCGGCTGCACTACGACGTGCCGCGGGTGGAGGCGGGCCAGTACGCGGGCACGGCCGCGCCGGGGGACGCCGGGAACACCGTCATCGGCGGGCACGTGGCTCGTCGAGGCGCGGCCGGGGTGTTCCAGGGCCTGCCTGACGTTTCCGCCGGGGACGTGGTGCGGGTCTTCAGAGGCGACCGCGTCTTCCGATACTCCATTACAGAGATTCGAGTCGTCGCAGCGGATGCGACGGACGTGATGAGCCCCACGCAGGAAGCGACGCTCACGCTCATCACGTGCTTCCCGGACGACCAGTACGCCGAGCGGCTGGTGGTGGTGGGACGGCTGCTGTAAGAGCGCCTGCGCCTCACGTACTCAAGCGGACGGCGTAGACTTCTGGACGATGAGGGAGACTTCCTGCGTGGGTATCGACCGCACCGGGCCAATTGGCCAGTACCGCTTCACCGGGTCCAACGCCGCCAACCGCCGCGCGCAGCAGCGCGGACAGGCGGGTGACGAGGCCGCGCCCGCAGACAGCATCAACCTCTCCGCCGCCGCTCGCGAACTGGCCTCGGCGCCGCCGGAGGCGCGCGAGGATCTGGTGCGCCGCATCCGCGCGCAGGTGCAAGCGGGGGCCTACCTGGTGGACCCGGACGCCGTGGCGCGCCAGATGGTGGACCGCGGCGAGATGTAGGTGAGGCGACACCGCCTGCGCCTTAGGTGACGCTGCTCCTCCGGACAGGGGGAGTCCCTCATACGGAGCGCCGAAACCCAGCCGTAACGTTGCCCCCACACCAGGCATTCCGGTGTCGGGGCATCCGCCGGAGGGGGTCGTGCGCGTGGGTCAGTTGGTCTCCCGTCTCACCGAGATGTGGCACAGCCTCTCCCCCGTGCGGAAGGGCCTGCTTACGGCCTCCGGCGTGGGCCTGGTGGCGCTGGCGGTGGTGCTGAACTCCTGGGCCGGACGCACGGAGTTCGTCACGCTCTACACGGGCCTGGACGCCGCGGACAGCGGCGCGATCGTGGAACAACTACGCGCCCGAGGCGTCCCGTACGAACTGGCCGGCGGGGGATCGGCGGTCCGTGTCGGCGCGGCGCAGGCGGACGAACTGCGCGTGGACTTTGCCACGCAGGGCCTGCCACAGGGCGGCCAGGTGGGCTTCGAGATCTTCGAGGGCAACTCCTTCACCGCCACGGACTTCGTGCAGCGGCTGAACTTCCAGCGCGGCCTGCAGGGCGAACTCTCCCGCACCATCCAGACCTTCCCGCAGGTGCAGCAGGCGCGCGTGCACCTGGTGCTGCCGGAGCGGTCGCTCTTCGTGGAGGACCAGAGTCCCGCTACCGCTTCGGTCGTGGTGGCGCTCAAGCCCGGCCGGTCGCTGCAGATGAGCGAGGTCAACGGCATTGCGCACCTGGTGGCGGGGGCGGTGGAGGGGCTGGGCAAGGAGAACATCACCGTCCTCGACCAGTCCGGCGGCATCCTGTACGACGGCCAGCAGATGGCCGCAGAAGACGGGCTGGGCCTGAGTGGCACGCAACTGACGATGCAGCAGGACTACGAGCGCCGCCTGGAGGCGGACGTGCAGTCCATGCTGGATCGGGCGCTGGGCCCGGCGCGCTCCGCGGTCTCCATCAGCGCCGTCCTCAACTTCAACAAGGTGGAGACTCAGCGGGAGACGTTCTCCGCCCCGGAGAACGGCATCCCGCGCTCCAGCAGCACCGTCACCGAGGCGTACACGACGGGCGAGGTGGACGCCGCCGGGCAGATCCCGGGCGCGCTGACCAACGTCCCCGGCGCCAACGCCAACCTCCCCACCGTGGAGGACGCCGCCACGGGCGCCGGCTCCGGCACCGCCTACTCCCGCACGGAGACCACCGCCAACTTCGAGGTGGACCGCACCACCACGTTCGAGGTGGAGGCTCCGGGCCGCGTGGAGCGCCTCTCGGTATCGCTCCTGCTGGACGACGGCGTGACGGAGATGCAGGCGGCCGCCCTGCGGGACACGGTGGCGGCGGCCGTGGGCATTGCCGTGGACCGCGGGGACCAGGTGGTGGTCTCGCGACTGCCGTTCGACCGCAGCGTGGTGACAGAGGCGCAGGCGGCATTCCAGGCGGAGGCGGCCGCAGACCAGTTGTTCGCCTATGTCCGCATGGGCCTGCCAGTGCTGATGCTCCTGGTGGGCTTTGTCTTCTTCCGGCTGCTGGTGCGCTCCGTGAACCGTCGCGCGGTGCGCGCGTTCGATGTGGGGGCGGGCGTGCCGGCGCTGGCGGCAGCGGCGGCGGCGACGGATGGGCAGATGGGCGAGGCGGTGCACGCCGTGCGGGGCGCCCTCCCGCAGCCGGAGTCGCGACGGAGCGAACTCGAGGTCTCCATTGAGCGCATGGCCAAGAGCAACCCGGAGAGCATCTCCGAGGTGGTGCAGGCCTGGCTGAGGGAGGACTAGGTGACGACGTTGGTCGCGAACCTCGACAAGCGCGACAATCCGTTCGCCAGTGCGCGCGGCCGTCGCCGCGCGGCGGCGTTCCTGATCGCGCTGGGCCCGGAACTGGCGGCGGACGTCCTGCGCCAGATGCCGGACGACGACATCGGCCGCCTGACCTGGGAGATCGTGGGCATCGGCCAGTTGAGCGCCCAGGACCGCGAAGACATCTTGGCCCACTTCTACGAGACGGTGCTGGGGCGCGACTTCGTCTCCGTGGGCGGCCTGGAATATGCCCAGGACATGCTGGAGAAGGCGATCGGCAAGGAACGCGCGTCCGAGATCACCTCGCGGCTGGGCAAGCACGCGGGCGCGAAGCCGTTCGCGTTCCTGCAGCAGGTGGACACCAAGGACATGGTGAACTTCCTGCGCAACGAGCACCCGCAGGTGACCGCGCTGATCCTGGCCTACCTCCCCACGGAGCGGGCCGCGGACGTGCTGGCGCACCTGCCGGAGGAGGTGCAGCCGGAGATCTCCGTGCGCGTCGCCATGATGGAGCGCACCTCGCCTGAGGTGATCGAGGACGTGGAGGCGGTGATCCGCTCGCGGCTGGGAACGAACTTCTCGCCTCGCGCGGAACTGACCGCCGCCGGCGGCATTGACTCCGTGGTGGAGTTGCTGCGCCGCGTGGACCTGGCCACGGAGAAGGTGATCCTGGAGGGACTGGAGCGCACGGACCCGGAGACCGCGAACGAGGTGCGCAAGCGCATGTTCGTCTTCGAGAACGTCACGCTGCTGGACGACCGCTCCATCCAGCGCGTCCTGCGCGAGGTGGACTCGAAGGACCTGGGGCTGGCGCTGCGCGCGGCCACGGACGAGGTGCGCGGCCGCATCGTGGGCAACATGTCCGAGCGCGCCTCCAAGATGCTGATGGACGACATGGCCGCCATGGGCCCGGTGCGCCTGGCGCAGGTGGAAGAGGCCCAGGGGCGCATCGTGGCGGTGATCCGCCGCCTGGAGGAGGCGGAGGAGGTCTTCGTGATGCGCGGCGGCGAGGACGACCTGCTTGTCTGACATGGGACGGCGGTTTCTCCGCGACACCCGCCTGGGGGACGTCATCTCGCTGGGCGTGGACGGCCGCCCGCGCGTCCCGGACGACCCGCTCTCCGGCATGGTGGGCGGTACGCCGGCGGAGACGCAGGAGGCCGTGGACATCGTGGAGGGGGCGCAGCGGCGCGCTGAGGATCTGGTGCGCCAGGCGGCGCTGGAGGCCTCCGGCATCCGCGAGCAGGCCCGTCAGTCCGGGCATGCGCTGGGCTACCAGCAGGGCGCCGCGCAGGCCCGCGCCGAACTCGCCGCCTCGCTCGCCCTCGTGCAGGCGGTGGCGGCAGAGGGCAAGGCGATCCGCGACGATCTGCAGCGCCGCGCGGAGCCGGAGATGGTGGGGATGGTGATCGCCGCGTTGCGCACCATTGTGGACGAGCGCGCCGAGCACGAGCCCGAACTGGTGGAGGCCACCGTGCGCCGTGCGCTGGAGCGTGCCGGCTCGCAGAACGTGGTCCGTATCCGCGTCCACCCGCAGCAGGTGGACGGCGTGGTCGCCTACCTCGCCCGCGACCGAGCCCGCCCCGAGCCGTTCGAGGTGCTGGCGGACGGCGCGATCGGCCTGGGGGGATGCATCGTGGACACGGAGCACGGCCGCGTGGACGCGCGTCTGGACGTGCAACTGGACGCCGTGGCGCAACTCCTGCTGGACGCCATGCCGCAGGAGGCCTTCCCCACCCCCGACCCGGCGAGTGAGGACGAACCGGCGGGGCCGGATTCCGAGGTGGCCCAGGATGCTGCCTGACGCACCCCTGGCGGCTGTCGCGCCGGCGCCGGGCCTGTCGCGCTACCGCGCGCTGCTGGACGCCGCCGCGCCCATGACGGTGGAGGGCCGCGTGCGCGAGGTGGTGGGGCTGCTCGCGGAGGTAGACGGCATTCCCGGCCGCGTGGGTGAGATGTGCCGCGTGGAACGCCCCGGCGGCGGCGAAGACATCGAGGCGGAGGTGGTGGGCTTCAAGGGCGAACGCACGCTGATCATGCCGCTGGGCGACTTGCACGGCGTGCAGGCTGGCGCGCGCGTGCTGGCCCGTGGGGGGCTCCTCACGGTGCCGGTGGGGCCAGAGGTGCTGGGCCGCGTGCTGGACGGCCTGGGCCGGCCGATCGACGGCAAGGGCCCCGTCCTCGCCTCCCACCGGCAGCCTCGAGAGGGCGGTTCGCCGCACGTGCTGGAGCGATCCACGATCACGCAGCCGCTCTCCACGGGCGTGCGGGCGATCGACGGGCTGCTGACGTGCGGCCTGGGCCAGCGCATCGGCATCTTCGCCGGGTCCGGCGTGGGCAAGAGCACGGTGCTCTCCATGATCGCGCGCCACGCCTCCACGGACGTCAACGTGATTGCCCTCATCGGCGAGCGCGGGCGCGAGGTGCGCGAGTTCATCGACCACAACCTGGGCCGGGAGGGCCTGGCGCGCAGCGTGGTGGTCGTGTCCACCTCGGACGAGCCCGCGCCGCTGCGGCTGAACGCGGCCTGGGTGGCCACGACGATTGCCGAGGAGTTCCGGACGTCCGGCCTCAACGTGACGTTGTTGATGGACTCCGTGACGCGCTTCGCGATGGCGCAGCGGGAGATCGGGTTGGCCCTGGGTGAGCCGCCGGCGATGAAGGGCTACACGCCGTCCGTCTTCGCGAACATGTCGCGGCTGCTGGAGCGCGCGGGGACGGGCACGCACGGCACCATCACCGCCTTCTACACCGTGCTGGTGGAGTCCGACGACCTGACCGAACCGGTCACGGACACGGTCCGAGGCACGCTGGACGGCCACATCGTGCTCTCGCGCGAACTGGCGGCAGAGAACCACTATCCGGCGATCGACGTGCTCCAGTCAGTCTCCCGCGTGATGCCGGCGATCACGTCGCCGGAGCATCGCGCGGCGGCGGGCCGGATGCGCGAATACCTGGCGCGCTACCGGCGCTCGCGCGACCTGGTCTCCATCGGCGCGTACCAGCCGGGCTCCGACCCCGGCCTGGACGAGGCCCTGCAACGCCTGCCGGAGATCAACGACTTCCTGCGGCAGCGTCCGGACCAGGCGCAGTCGCTGGAGGCCACCACGGGCAGCCTCGCGCTCGCGGTCGGCGAGCAGCCGGGCGCGCCGCCGGCCCTCGACACTCCGGGCAACCCTGCTCACGACACGCCGCCGTCCGAGGCGGCCACGCCCGTCAATGCGGCGGCAGTGGTGGCCGAGCCGGTTGCGCTCCACGAGGCCGTCTCGTGAGCGCGCGGCCTTTCCGCTTCGAGCCGCTGCTGAACCTGGCCGAGCAGCGGGAGGAACAGCAGACGCTGGCCCTGGCCTCCGTGGCGGCGGAGGAGCGTGCGGCGAGCGAGGCGCTGGCGGCGCTGGAGGCGGAGCGCGAGCGCGCCTACGCCCGCTTCGCCTCCAGCGCCGCGCCCGTGGACGCCTCGGAGTACCTCGCCACCATCGCCTACGCGGACCGCCTGTCGCGGGAGATCGAGGCGCAGCGCGAGGTGCTGGCGGCGGCGGCGGTGCGGGTGGCGGAGGCGCGTGGCGCACTCATGGAGGTGGTGCGGGAACGCCGATCGTTTGAGCACCTGCGCGACCAGGACGAGGCCGCCGCCCTGCAAGAGGAAGAACGCCGGGAGGCGAGCACCGTGGACGACCTGAACATGACCCGGCACGCGCGCCGCCTGCGCGGGCCGGCGTAGCAGGCCGGCGACTACAGACGGACGGACGGACGGACAGAGGACAGGCGGAGAGGAGGACGCATGCTCAACCAGATCCTCGGCAGCAGTTTCGACGTGGCGCGGCAGGCCCTTGGGGGGCTGAGCCGCCGCCAGTCCGCCATCGCCGCGAACGTGGCGAACATCGACACGCCCGGCTACCGGCGCCGCGAGGTGACGTTCGAGGACGCCCTCCGCGTGCAGATCGCAGAGCGGCCGGCGGGGCTGCGGGTGACGGATCCGCGCCACATCTCGCGCACGGTGGGCGGGGACATCGGCGCGGGGGCAGGCGCGTACGGCCGCCCGGTGGTGTCCGAACGCAACGATGCGAACGACGTGAGCATTGACGAAGAGATGTTGCTCCTGGTGGACACGCAACTGCGGTTCCAGGCGCTGGCTCAGACCACGGGCAAACGTCTCACCACGCTGCGGACGGTGATCCGCGGCGGCTAGCGCCCAATCCGGCGCTGGCCGGCATCGAAAGGAAGCGGCCATGAGCCTCTTCGGCAGCCTCAAGATCTCGGCGTCCTCGTTGTTCGCGCAACGACTGCGGATGGACGTGATCGCCAACAACGTGGCGAACGTGAACTCCACGCGAGGGCAGGACGGCCAGACCTACCGCCGCCAGTCCGTGGTGTTCCGGGAGCAGTCGCAGGGTGCGGACTTCGGCAACCTGCTGGGCCGCGCCTCGGGTGTGCGGGAGCCCGGCGGCGTGGAGGTCACGGAGATCCACCGTGACCGCTCCGCCCCCCGTCGGGTGCACGAGCCGATGCACCCGGACGCGGACGCGGACGGCTACATCTACCTCCCCAACATCGACGTGGTCACGGAGATGACGGACCTGGTGTCCGCCTCGCGCGCATACCAGGCGTCCACCACGGTGGTGAACGCCACCAAGGCGCTCGCGCAGAGCGCCCTGAGCATCGGCCGCTAGGGCCGCGAAGGAGAGCCACGATGGCAATTCCAGGGATCGGCGGCCTGAGCAGCACGGGAGCCTTTGGCGCGGGCGGCATCGGCGCTGGCGGCAACATCGGGCAGGTGGTGGGGGCGCCCACGGACCCGGGCGCCGCCAGTGGCAACTCCTTCCAGCAGATGCTGGACGCCCTCTCTGGCGTCTCCGCGGAGGCGGACGGCGCCGTGGCGGACCTGGCCACCGGCGGCGAGCGCGACCTGCACGACGTGGTGCTCTCCGTGGAGATGGAGTCCCTGGCCTTCGACCTGGCAGTGCAGATCCGTAATCGTTTGGTCGAGGCGTATTCAGAGGTTTTCCGGATGCAGGTCTGACGCGTCAGCCCTCAGGCTGAGGCTGACCCCCAGCACGCCCTTCGGACGACGGCGGCGGGGACTGGGACGGAGCGCGAATGCAGTGACGCAACTCATGGCACCGAGCCTGATGACGGGCTCGGCGCCGCCGGCGGACGGGCCGCCGACCGGATCCCCCTCCGCACGTCGTGGAGGCGCTCCCGGCCAACGGTCCCCGTTCCAGCAACTGCTCACGGCCGTGCGGGCGGTGTTGCAGGGCGGCGAGACGGCAACATCGCGCGCACGAGGCGCACGAGGCGCACCGTCTTCTCTCGATCCGCTTCCCACCCCGGCCGGCATCCTGGCAGCGCTTGCGGCGCGGGCGCAGGGCGCACCGGACGGAATGGGTGGCGACGCGAAGACGGACCTCTCCCTGCTGGACCGCCTGACGGAGGCGGGGGAGGAACTGATCAACGGCCCGGACGTAACTCCGGGCGCAGCGGAGGCGCTGATGTCCTTCCTGGTCACCGGCGGAGTCCTGATCCCGCACACGGACGTGCCCGAGACGGCCATGCCGTCCCTGGACGTGGACGTGGGAGGGGTGAGCGGCGCCATGTCTTCCCCGGAGATGTCTTCCCCGGAGATGTCTTCCCTGGAGATGGCTTCCCTGGACATGGCAGCGCGCGCGGTAGAGGCCGTGGACGCAGCCTCTGCGCTGACCTCTACGACTGGCGCGACTGGCACGACCGGCGCGGGTGCGGACGGCGGCGTCGAGGCGGCGTCACAGCCGGCCCTGGCTCCGGCGTTGCAGGCCGCTGCGGAGGACGTCCTGGAGCCTGCGGGCATGACGACGGAGGCCGCACCGGCCACGCCGCCCACCCTCACGCACGAGACGCCCTCGCCGCACTTGCCGTCCCTCGCTGGCGCCACTGCTTCCGAGGCGACGCCGGCCATCGAGGCCGCGCGGGCGGCGGCCCAGCCTCCGAGCGAGGCTGGGCACGCCGAGGCAGAACCGGCGTCCACGTCCGAGCCGCAAGGCACCGGCGCGGGGGGGCACCTCGATGCTTCCGGCGCCGGTGCGGCGGGGCTGGCGCCTCCGAGCGTGGCGACGCAGCCGCAGACCGTGACCGCGTCCGGCCGCACGACGGCGGCGCCGGTGTCGAGCGCGGTGTCGAACGCGGTGACCGACATGGTGGCGGACTCGGTGCAGGCGGCGGTGATCCGAGGTGACTCGGAAGTGCGGTTGGTGCTGAATCCGCCGGAGTTGGGCCACCTGAACATCCGCATCGTCCGCCAGGAGGGCGGCCTGCGGGTGAGCATGGAGGCCTCGCAGTCTGGCGCCCGTGACCTGATCGACCGTGCGCTGCCGGCGCTCCAGCAGGGCCTGGAAGCGCGCGACCTGCGCGTGGACCGGCTGGAGGTTCGCGCGGCGGACACCGGCCGAGGCAGCCTGGACTCCAGTGGCGCAGGCCAGCAGCCGGCCGGTGGCCAGGACGGACATCCCCACGGGGACGGCGGAGACGGCCGCCCGGAGTGGTCGGCGGTGGCCTCGTTGGGCCTCGGCTCTCGCGGCTCCGTCCGTGCGGGCGGTCCGGGCGAGTCCGGGCCCCGGGAACCCTCGCAGCAGACGGCCAGCGACGGCCGCCTGGACGTGATGGCGTAAGGGGGCAGCGATGGTCCAGAACGTCTCGAACATGGGGAAGGGCATGGACGACCTGATCCCCACGTCCCAGCGGACGGTGGGGCGGGAACTGAACCAGCAGGACTTCCTGAAGATCATGATCGAGCAGATGCGCGGTCAGAACCCCCTCTCGGAGGGTGGGGGCGACGCGCAGGACTTCTTCGGGCAGATGGTGCAGTTCCAGACGCTGGAGTCCATGCAGGGCATGACGAAGGCGATCGAACTGCTGGCGGAGGTGAGCAGTCTCTCCCAGTCCGCCTCGCTCATTGGCCGCACGGTGATCGCGGAGATCCCCGTGGCGGTAGAGGTGGGACAGATGCCCCAACCTCCGGATGTGGTCACGGGCGCGGTGGCGCGCGTGATCTTCGATGACAGCCAGGGCGCGCTGGTGGAACTGGACAGCGGCCTGCTGCTGCCTATCGGCCGGATCGTGGCGGTCGAGTGATGGGCGGCGTGACCGGCCTGGGCGCTGGCGGTGTCCAGCCCACCGACCTCCGCCCGGCAGGGCCGCCCGCCGGTGCGCCTCGCACGGACGAGGGCGACCGGACGTTCGGGCTGCACTTCTCCCGGCACGCCTCGCGTCGCATCGAGCAGCGGGGGCTGAGCCTGGATGAGGGGCGGCTGGAGCGGCTGGAGCGCGCGGTGGGCCAGGCGGAGGCGAAGGGGGCCAGGGACTCCCTGATCCTGCTGGACGAACTGGCGCTGGTGGTCAGCGTGCAGAACCGCACGGTGGTCACCGCCGTGGACGAAGCCAGCCAGAAGGCGCACGTCTTCACCAACATCGACTCAGTGGTCATCGCCCACTAGCCCTCGGGCGGTGGTGCGGCAGGAGGCGCGTAGCGGAGAGCACAACACGGGCACATGGACGGCTGGACCTGTTCCAGGGGGCCGTCCTCGCACGGAAGCAGCAGTGGTCCCTCGCGACTCGGGGGATCGAAGCGACAGGGAACGTCGCGTCGGGGAGGATCCCGGCGGGGCCCCACTGGGAACAGGACACCCGATCATGATGAAGGCGCTGTTTGCAGCCATTGCCGGCCTGCAGAACCACATCACGTACATGGACGTGGTGGGCAACAACATCGCGAACGTGAACACGCAGGGCTACAAGGCCAGTCGCGTGACGTTCCAGGACATGCTGACGCAGACCATCTCCGGCGCCTCCGCACCCACGGAGAACCGAGGCGGCACGAACCCGCAGCAGGTGGGCCTCGGGATGAAGATCGGCGGCGTGGACGTCCTGCACACGCAGGGCTCGCTTCAGGCCACCGGCCGCGCCACGGACTTCGCCATCCAGGGCAGCGGGTTCTTCATCGTGCGTGACGGCGCGCGCACCTTCTACACGCGTGACGGCGCGTTTGACGTGGCGGTCAACGGGGGGGAACTGGTGAACCCCACCAACGGCTTCAAGGTGCAGGGCTGGCGCGCCGACACCAACGGCGTGACGGACATTGACTCGCCGATCGGTTCGATCGTGATCCCCCTTGGGCAGTCGATTGCGGCGCAGGAGTCAACGCGCGTCACGTTGCAGGGCAACCTCAACGCCGACGTGCCCCAGGGCGACTCGTTCTCGACGACCATCGACGTGTACGACTCGCTGGGCGCGCCGCACCCGGTGACCGTCACGTACACGAAGACGGCCACACCGAACCAGTGGACCGTGGAGGCGAGCGGAGCGGATCTCACGGCGAGCGTGGCCGGTAACCCGGCGACCGTGGTCTTCGACGCCTCCGGGCGCATGACCACGCCGGCGGCCGGCACGCCGCTGTCGTTCCCGCTGGTGCTGGATCCCGCCGCCGCCAACGGCGCGACGGCGGCGATCACGGTGGCCATGGACGTGGCCGCCATCACCCAGTTCTCGGGCCCCGGCGTCATCGCCCCCACGTTCAACAATGGCTTCTCCGCCGGCGCGCTGGAGTCCTTCTCCGTGGGTCCCGGCGGCGACATCACGGGCATCTTCTCCAATGGCACCACCCGCCCGCTGGGCCAGATCGCCATGGCGCATTTCACCAACGCGGCCGGCCTCCAGAAGGCCGGCTCCAACCTGTTCGAGTCCACCTCGAACTCCGGGGTGCCGGGTATCGGGACGCCGGGGACGGGCGGCCGTGGCTCCGTGGGCGCCGGTGTGCTGGAGGGCTCCAACACGGACCTGGCCCGCGAGTTCACCAACGTGGTGATCGCGCAGCGGGGCTTCCAGGCCTCCAGCCGCATCATCTCCACGGCGGACCAGATGTTGGAGGGCCTGGTCAACCTCATCCGCTAGTGGACGCCGTGAGCGCGTGAAGCACGGCAGGCCGGGCGCGCCGCTTCAGGATGCGCCCGGCGCTGCCGACTATCGAAGTGCGGGACGTGTGCGCTCGCGGCCGGCCCTCCCAGCAGCCGGCCGCGTGGAGGACGTCCCCGGAGAAGGGAGACCATGCCCGTCACGTCGCCGGAGACCCAGCGCCGGTTGGCCACCTATTCCCAGCGCATGCCTGCGGGCTCTCGCCTGTACGAGCAGGGCGAGACGCTGGACCACTTCTTCGTCGTCACGCGCGGCGAGGTGCTCTTCGAGGCGGTCTCCGAGCAGGGGGAGACGGAGGTGGTGGCGCGTGCGACCGCCGGCCAACTGGTGGGCCACGTATCCGCGATCTCCCAGCACCCCACCTCGGCCGCCGCGCGTGTCGCGCACGAGGTGGCGGTGCTGGTGCTGCCGGTGGCGTCGCTGGAGGAGGTCCTGAGCAAGGCGCCGGAACTCGCCGTGCAACTGGTCTACTACTTCGCCGGCGTGGAGGAGGTCCCGGAGGCGGACCAGGACGCGCCCCCGGACCCGCAGGGGCGGACGGACGATCCGGACCTGGTGCGGATCCCCACCCCGTACGACCTGGACACGTTCTTCACGGACACTGCCACCTGTCCGGTCTCCCAGACGCGCTTCGAGTTCCTGCGCGTGCGCACGCGCGCCGTGCGCCCGTCCGAGCGCGAGTCGGACTTCCACGTGCGCTACCACGGCGTGGACCCCACGCGGTACGGCGTGGTGGTCTGCCCACACTGCGGGTTCGCCTCCTACTGGGACGACTTCACCAGGGTGGACGAGTCGGTGCGAGGGCGGCTGTGGGACGACCGCGAAGCGCGCATGGCGCTCGCCGGGGGGCCGCTCCACGGCATCCGCGACCAGGATGCCGCGGTGCGCGTCCTGGAACTGGCCATCCGTTGCTACGAGACGCGCGGGGCGAACGACAGCCGTCGGGCCGTCCTCCAGCATCGCCGTGCGTGGCTGGAGCGCGACGCGGGCAACGCCGCCACGGAGCGGTCCTGGCTCACGCTGGCCCGCGACTCCTACCAGCGCGCCTTCGAGCACGACACGCGCATTTCCGAGGAGGCCGCCGCGCGCGTGGCCTACCTGGTGGGCGACATCTCCGTGCGCCTGGGCGACTACCAGGAGGCGGCCCAGTGGCTGGAGACAGCGGTGCGGGTCGCGCCGAAGACCGCTTCCGGGATCATGCGCACCGCCCGTGACCGGCTGCAGGATGTGCGTGACGCGATCAAGCGGGAGCGGCTGGCGTCCTGATGGGCTGGCATTGATGCTGCGGGCGCACCTCGCCGGCCGCGGCACGCTTGTCCTGGCGGTGGCGGCGCTCCTGTTGTTCGCCGCTGCGCTCGCCTGGCCTTCCGCGCCCGCGCCGGCGGAGGGCCTGCTCGTCACGGACTTGCGAGGGCGGGCGCTGCTGCTGCTGGACCCGGCCCAGCCGAAGGCCGTGCGACGCATCCCGCTCCCCGGCGGGCCGCACGAACTGCTGCGCCTGCCGGACGGCCGCGTGGCCGTGTCCCTGGAGCAGTCGGGAGCGCTGGCGCTGGTGGACGTGGACGCCGGCGCCGTCGAGACGCTCGAGGTGGGCGGCCTGCCGCACGGCCTGGCGCTGGACGGCGCCACGCTGCTCGTCACCGACCGCAGCATGGACGCGGTGCGCCGGTTTGACCTTGAGACGTGGCGAGAACTTGGACTGCGGCCGGTGGAGCCCTGGCCGCACGCGGTGGCGGTGCTCCCGTCCGGCGAGGTGGCCGTGGCCAGCGCGCAGGCCGGCGTGCTCAGCATGGGCGACCACCACTACGAGACCGGCGCGCTCACGGAGAGCGTGGCCGTCGCCTCGGACGGCCGGGTGGCGGTGGCGGCCGCGCTGGACGGGCGCGTGGAGGTGCGCTCAGCGGACGGCGCGCTGCTCGCACGCCACGAGGTGGGCGGCCGCCCGGTGCGCGTCGCGTTCTCCCCGGACGGAGGCCGGCTGGCCGTGGCGCTGTCCGCCCGCGGCGCGGTCGCGCTGATCGAGGGCGGCGAAGTGAGGGTGACGTCCGTGGCAGGGGTGCCGGACGGGCTTGCGTTCTCCTCGGACGGGCGGGTGCTGTTCGTCTCGGACGTGTACGGGGGCGCCGTCTCCGGCGTGCGGTCGGCGGACGGGGCGCTGATTGCGGTCATGCCGGTGGGGGACGGTACCGGGGCGCTGCTCGCATGGAGCGGGCGCTAGACTTCGACCCTTCGTAGGCGCCCCTTCGTGGGCTGCTGTTCCTGTGTGGCTGGGCCTCGGTTGTGCGCGTCGCGTGTGAGAGAATGGGACACCCGTCCCACGCCCCCCGACCACCCCAGCCGAATGGAGATCGCCATCCTTCCGGTGGACGCCACCTGCATGCACAAGACCGGCGGGTTTCTCCGCAGACGCGCCTGCGGCCTGACGGCCGCCGGGCAGTGTGTGTATTGCGGCGAGCCCTTCTGCGGGAGCCACGGCACGCGCGGCGAGGAGTACTACGAGGTCTGCGAGCGCGCCGGCTGTCGAGCGAAGTATGACGACCTGGCCCACCACCGCGAGTGGATGGAGCGTCATCGCCACGACAACCTGGCCGGCCACTGCGCCGAGGACGACTGCGAGCAGGCGCCGGAGATCGCGTGCCAGCGGTGCACGCTGCGCTTCTGCCACCCGCACCTGCGCCCTCGCACGGTGCAGGAGGGCGACCTGGACCGCGTGGTGACGGTGCAGTTGATGCTGTGCCCGCACTGCTCCGCTCGCCGCCGCCTCTGGGACTGACCGCTCCGGCTCCCTGCCTATCCGCGTCCCAGTCGCTCCACCTCGCCGTGGACGAGCATCGCCGTGCCCTCCGGCGTGGCGGTGGCCAGGTGGCCGCCCGCCGCCACGATGCACGCTCCGCCTGCGGTTGAGCCCGCGGCCAGCACGGGGAGGCGCTGCTCCCACGCGCGCGTGCGCGCCACGGCTACTGCGTCCACGCCCAGGTCGCCGGCGCTCCAGGCCAGCAGTTGCGCGCCGCGCCGCCGGAGTGACGCCGCCGCGCCGGGGGAGAGCGCCTCGCGCCCGGCGAGTACTCCCACGGCGCCCGCGCCTTCCACCATCACCACCGGTGGCGCCTCGGAACCCGCAGTGAAGCCGGCGCGGTGGTCGCGGGTGCTGATCGAGGCCTGGCGGTGGCTCTCCAGCGTGCGCCCGCCGTCGATCACGGCGCAGGTGCGGTAGAGCGCGCCGCCTGCACGCTCGGCCAGCGTTGCGACGATCGCCGTGCGCGTCTCCGTGGAGGTCGCCTCGATGAGGGGGAGCGTCTCCGCCAGCGTCACCGCGCGCGGGTCCGCGCCGCTCAGGTCAGGCAGCACGACCAGGCGTGCGCCGAGCGCCGCCGCGCGGCGCACGGACGCGCGCACCGCCTCCACGAGGTCCACCGCCGAGGGCCCCGGGTCCAGCGCCAGCGCGGAGACACGCGTACTGCCGCGTGGCGCCGAGGCGGGCGTGGCGCTGTAGTCGTCCGGGAGTTGCGCCGCCGTCGCCTCCGCGGGACGCACATCCAGTTCGTGCAGGACGATGCCCGGCCGGTCCGCCGGGGCGCGCACCGCCCACTCGCCGCGAGGCGACACCACGCCAGCCCCGCCGCCATAGGCGATGGCGAGGTCCTCCGTGCCTACGCGGCCGGCGGAGACCACCCAGGCGCCGGTCTCCACCGCGCGGGTGGGCAGGACGAAGCCGGCGACGTCGCCGGTGCGCGTGCCGCCTCGGACGGTGGTGCGCGGTGCGCCCGTGGAGATGACGATGTCCGCGCGGCCTGCCAGGTCCAGGACGAAGCGGGGGTCCAGCAGGTCGGCGCCGGCGACGAGTGCGACGCGGAGGCCCGCAAGCGTGGCGGCGGCCGGGCCGCGTCCGGCTCGGAACCACGCAGCCCCCGCGGAGGCCTCGCCCGCCCGCACCACCTCGTGGCCGTCGGGCGCGATCAGGACGGCCGCGTTCTCCGGGGTGGACGGCCGTCCGAGGATGAGCCCGGCCGCGATGTAGACCTGGTGCACCCGGGCGCGCCCCGCCAGCGCGGCAAGGACGTCGCTGTCTGCGGTTGCGGGGGCGGTGGAGGCCGCCTGGCCCAGGAACCACGCGGGGTAACTCGCCTCCGGCAGCACCACCAGGTCCGGCTCGTCACGGGCGGCCTCGTCGATGCGGTCGAGCAGCGCGTCCCATGCCGCCTCCGCCTTGTCGAGATCGGGCGCGGGCGCCTGCAGGATGGCGACGCGGAGCGCAGTCACGCGCTACCGGTCCGCCACGGTGTTGCGGAGCACGATCCCGCCCACGCGCACCTCGCACACGTCGCCGGCCTGGATACGCCCCGTGGTGCCGGGCGTCCCGGTGTAGACGAGGTCGCCCTCCTCCAGCGTCATGTAGCGAGAGATGCGCGCGATGCAGGCGCGGATGGAGTGGATGAGCATGTCCGTGTTGGACGCCTGCTGCTCGCGGCCGTTGATCAGCCCGACCACCTCGATCGACTCTGGCCGTAGCGACGTGTCGATCCACGGGCCGGCGGTGGTGAAGGTGTCAGAGGACTTGGCGCGCCACCACTGGAGGTCGGCCTGCTGCCAGTCGCGCTCGGAGACGTCGTTGCCGGCGGTGTAGCCCAGCACGTGCGCGTCCACCTGGTCCTCCGCCAGGTCGCGGCCGCGTTTGCCGATCACTGCCACCACCTCTGCCTCCATGTGCGCGTTCTGTGCATCCGCCGGCAGGAGGATCGGCTGGTCCGCGCCGATCAGGGACGAGGGCGACTTCAGGAACGGTTGCGGCTCAACGGGTGCGGGACGCGTGCCTGCGTGGTCGCGGTAGTTCACGCCGATCGCCACGATCTTCGTCGGGTCGGTGGGCGGCAGGAACGTCACGCCGGAGAGGGCGTGGGAGACGCCAGTCTCCTCGCCGGGGGCGAACACGCTCCCGGTCGTCAGGTGCACGCGGTCCCCGTCCACCTTCGCCGTGGAGACGAGGCCGTCCACGCGCACTCGAGCAATCTTCATCGCACTGTCCTCGTTCCCTGGGATTCTGGGTGGCGGCGCGCACTGGTCGTCCAGCGGTCGTCCATTTGGTCGCCCGTGGGTGCGCGTCGATCGTCGGGCTCGATGCTAGCGCCTGACCGATCGCACCGCGACGATGCCGCCGGTCACGAGGTCGGCTCGGTGAGCGCATAGGCCTGCGCGCCGTCGTGCATCGCCAGCGCGAGGAGGTGCATGCGCCAGGTCGCGCGTCCCTCCCACGGCGTCTCGATCACGTCGTCCAGCCACTCCGCGTGCGCCTCCATGACTGCGGCGACCGCCTCAAAGAAGGACGCGCGCGCGGCCTCGACCGTCTCAAGCGTGCACGGCCCGTCGTCCTGCGCGGCGAGGGTGGCCGGTGTGGCGCACGCCGAGAAGTCGCGCGCGCCCTGCGCGTAGGCGAGCGCCACGAGGCGTAGCGCGTGGTCATGGGCGGCCACGATCTTCAGTGTTTCCGCAGGTGTCCCCGCGCCGCGCGCTTCAGAGGCGGCGACGGCGGCCAGCAACTGCTGGCGCCCGTCCGCGAGCGCGGCGAACGCATCGAGGCTGGCGAGGGCGGTGTCCTGGCGATCGTGGTTGGCGGTCATGCGTCGTGCTCCCTCGCGCTGGCGTGCCGCGAGTGTAGGAGGCGCGGCGGGTTGCCTCGACGGGTGCGTTGCGCGTCGGAAGGAGGGCGGGGTGAGGGGCTCGAGATTGGCGGGCTATCCACAACCGGCCGTCTTGTGGGTAAGTGCAACCGTGTTAGCATTTCGCGCAACAACGGCCCGAGGTTTCTATACCGCGAGGTGTGATGATGGCCACTGCTCGGAAGCCCGCCGCAACGAAGTCGAAGGCGGCCGCCGCGAAGGCGCCTGCGAAGAAGACGACGTCAGCGGCCAAGACCACCGTCAAGAAGACCGCCACCGCGGCCACGCCCGCGGCTCGGAAGACCTCAGCCGGGGCGAAGCCAGCAGCGAAGAAGACCGTGGCGGCCGCCAAGCCGGCAGCGAAGGCCGCTCCCAAGGCTGCCACCGCGAAGCCTGCCGCCAAGGCCTCGGCAAAGCCGGCGGCGAAGGCCGCGACGAAGGCGGCTGCCAAGCCTGCGGCCAAGAAGACCACGGCCAAGCCTGCGGCCAAGGCCGCCGCGAAGCCCGCGACGAAGGCGGCTGCGAAGCCGGCCACGAAGGCTGCCGCCAAGCCCGCGACGAAGCCGGCGGCGAAGAAGGCCGCGGCCAAGCCGGCAGCCAAGACCGCGGCCAGGCCAGCGACGAAGGCTGCGGCAAAGCCGGCCGCCAAGGCTGCGGCCAAGCCCGTGGCGAAGAAGACGGCCACCCGCGCCGCCGCGAAACCCGCAGTCAAGGCGGTGGCAAAGGCCGCCACCAGGACCGCCCCGAAGGCCGCTCCCACCAGGGCCACGGCCGCGCGCACGAGCAAGGCTGCTCCTGGCAGCCGGGCCACGGCGAAGAAGTAGTCGCGCTCCAACTTCTCGGGTTGTGACTGGACGACCCCCGGCTCCGGCCGGGGGTCGTCCTGTTCTCTGTTATGATCGCCCGCGCGCAGACCTGATCCTGATGCCCTGATCCAACGTCCCGGCCGCAAGCCCTGATCGAAAGCGGAGCGCCCTTGGTGCTACAGCCCCGCCCCTACGACAACCTGCACCTCTACGACTCGCTCCGGCGCTCCACAGAGCGCCTGGAGCCGCTGGAGGATCGCACCGTCCGCATGTACGTCTGCGGCATCACCCCGTACGACGTGGGCCACATGGGGCACGCCCTGGTCTACGTGGTCTTTGACACCCTCCGTCGCTGGCTGGAACACAACGCCTACGAGGTCCGCCACGTCCAGAACATCACCGACGTGGACGACGACATGATCCGCAAGTCGCAGGAACTCGGCATCTCCATCGCGGGCCTCACGGACCGTAACCAGGCGATCTACCTGCAGGAGATGGACGCCCTGAACGTCCTGCGCCCGGACGCCTTCCCCAAGGCGTCCGAGACCATCCCGGAGATCGTGGAGATGGTGCAGCGCCTGGTGGACCAGGGCTTCGCGTACGAGGTGGACGGCTACGTCTTCTTCGACACGTCCAGGACGCCGTCCTTCGGCGCGCTGCTGGGCCTGACGGGCGACGAACTGCGGAACTACCGCAACGACTCGATGCCTGCGGAGCCGGACGAGTTGAAGCGCAGCCCGCTGGACTTCCTCATCTGGCAGCCCTGCGAGTTCGAGGGCGCCGCGTTCGAGTCGCCGTGGTGTACCACCGGCCGGCCGGGGTGGCACATCGAGTGCTCGGCCATGGCCCACGCCACGCTCGGCCCCCAGTTGGACATCCACGGCGGTGGCAAGGACCTCCGCTATCCCCACCACGACTCCGAGATCGTCCAGTCCGAGGCCGCCACGGGCCGCTCCCCCTACGTGGGTACGTGGATGCACGTGGGCACCATGGGCCTGGACGGCGAGAAGATGTCGAAGTCCCTCGGCAACCTGGTGAAGGTCAGCGACCTGCTGGCGGAGGGCTTCACCGCGAACGCCGTGCGTCTCTCCTTGCTGGGCACCCACTACCGCGAGGATCGCGACTTCGACCGCGCCGCGCTGCCGCAGTGGGAGGAGCAGGCGCGCCTGCTGGAACGCGCCGCCCGGGCCACTGGTCAGCGCGAGGACTACCTGCGCGTGCAGCCGTACCGCAACGCCTTCCAGGACGCCATGGACGACGACCTGGACACCCCGCAGGCGATCAGCATCCTGCTGCAGGTCGCAGAGGAACTGGTGGCCGGCCGCCTGGATGCCGCCACCGGCGCCGGCACCGTCGTCGAACTTGGTGACGTCCTCGGCCTGCGGCTGCGGCCGGACTAGGGCGCGACGGGGCTCCTCGGGGCCTCCTGGGGGGCGTCGGTCCGGGTCGTGCTCGTACACTGACCGAATGCAGCGGGATCCGCGTCTCATCCAACTCTCTCGCGAGCATCACCACGCGCTGGTGATGTCGCTCCGCATCGAGCGTGAACTGCCGGGTGCGAGTGTCACGGAGATGGGCGCGCTCTACAGCGACCTACTGCGTTTCTGGTCGGCCGGCCTGCTGCCGCACTTCTCTGCGGAGAACGAGTGCATGCTGGCCCGCATCGCCAAGCGCGACGACCCCGGCCTGAAGCACGCCGGCCGCCTCCAGCGCGAGCACCGCGAGATGGAGGACCTGGTGGAGACGATGCGCCTGGCCCGCACGGCTGACGATCGTCGAGTCGCCCTCGAACGCTTCGGCATCCAACTGCGCGACCACATCCGCTGGGAAGAACGGGAACTCTTCGACTGGATGCAGCGCATGCTGTCCGAGGACGAGATGGACGCCATTGGCGTCTACCTCGCCGAGCACCTCCCCGCCGAACCCATCGCCTGCCCCATGCCCCACGACCCGTAGCCCTCCCCCACGGCGGGGGTGGGGAGGCATCCAAGGCGCACCGCCTGCGGAGCGCTAGCGGGCGGGGGCGTCCTGCGAGACGCGCTGGACGAGGTCCATCACCTGGTCTAGAGCCTGGACGCGTTCGCGCATGGTGTCGCCGCGGAGGCCTGCCCGGAAGGTGGTGACGCCGGCGTCTCGGTACTTGCGGAGGCGCTCGGTGACCGCCTGCTCGTCGCCGATGAGGTGGGTGGCGAGCACCAACTCCGTGGGCACCGCGGCACGGGCGGCGTCGCGCTGGCCGGAGAGCCAGAGGCGCTGGACCTCCTTCGCCTCGTCCGCGAAGCCCTGGCGGCTGTAGGCGTTGTTGTAGAAGTTGTGCTGCCTGGAACCCATGGCGCCCAGGCTGAAGGCCAGGCCCGGCTTCATCGCCTCCGCAGCGCGCTCCGGGTCGTCCGTGACCCAGATGGCGCCGCCCACGGCGAAGTCGAAGTGCGCGATGTCTCGCCCCACCTTCGCCGCGCCCGCCTTGATGGCGCCGATGAAGTCCTGGGCGTGTTCCGGGATGAACGAGCCACCCACCCAGCCGTCCGCCAGTTCGCCCGTGAGCGCAAGGTTCTTCGGGCCCAGAGAGGCTACGTAGATCGGCAGGTCAGGGGTGAGCGGCGCGCCCGAGCGCAGGGCCTTGCCCTCGCCGCTGCCGCCCCGCTCCTGATCCAGCGGCAGACGCCAGAACTCGCCGTCGTACTCCACCACCTCGCCGTTGAAGACCTTGCGGCAGATCTCGATCACCTCGCGGGTGTGCTGCAGCGGCTTGCGGAAGGGAATGCCGTGCCAGCCCTCGATGACCTGGGGGCCGCTGGTGCCCAGGCCCAGGATGAAGCGCCCGCCGGACATGGAGTCCAGGGTCATGGCGGTCATGGCCACCAGGCCGGGCGTGCGCGTGCCAACCTGGAAGATGCCGGAGCCAAACTTGAGCGTCTGCGTCTTCGCCATCAGGTAGGCGATGGGCGTGGCGGCGTCGTGCGCCCACGCCTCCGCCGTCCAGAGCGAGTGCACGCCCAGCCGTTCCGCTTCCTGGGCGAAGGTGGTGGTCTCATCCCAGTCCGTGATTGCGTAGCGGTTCAGTCCCACGGCGACGCGCATGCAGCCTCCCCCATCCATCACAGCGGTCCGATCCGACGGCACGATAGCAGGACGGGAGAGCGGACACCGGATCGAGGACGAGGGCGCTGGCGCGGTCAGGCGCCTGTGGCCGGGGCATCGTCCGGGGGGTGGCCCTCGGCGCGCAGTTCGGCGGCGCGATCGTCGCGGAGCGGGGCCGGGCGCCTCAGGGCCTCCGCCTGCATGGCGTCCACAATGGGGACGAGGGGCATCGGCACCACGCGGCGCGCGGTGAGGCCGGCGCCGACTCGGGCCACGCGCTTGATCTCGTCCTCGTGGTCGCGGGCGTAGCGCAGGGCATCGCGGCCGGTGCGTTCCACGTGCGGACGGGCGGCCTCGGCGGCGGCCTTCGCGCGCTGGGCGGCCTGCCGCGCGAGGCGTTCCGCCTCCGGGCGGGCGTCGTCGGCGGCAGCCCGGGCACGCTGGGCCAGCCGTCCGACCTCCGGCCGGGCGTCCTCGGCGGCGGCCTTCGCGCGCTGGGCGGCCTGCTGCGCCGTCCGTTGTGCGAAGCGTCCCAGCACCCCGCCGACGCGGGCCGCCGTGCGCTCCCAGTCTCGAGGCGCCTCGTCCCCTTCGTGGGGCGCCGGCGCGTGTGCGCCGGGATCCGGGGCGTGCTCGGCAGGGACGTTGCCGTCGGTGGATTCGGTCATGCCGTCAGTGTAGAAGATGCCTTCGGGGTAGAAGACGCCATCGGACGGTGTTCTCCCGGGGACGGGCGTTGGCCCCGAGCGGGGGGCATGCGACGAGGCGGCGGCGAGGCACGCCCCACGCATCGCTCGAGAGACCCGGTGAAGCCGAGGCGACGCCTACGTGCCGGCTTCCAACTCCTTCGCCTTCTCCAGGGCGCGGACGATCATGCCCTTCTCCGGGACGGGCTTCCAGCCGGCCACGGTGTTGAAGTAGCGCATGCCGGCGGAGCGCTCGTCCGGCTCGCGCTCCATGTACTCCACGTCCAGGCCGTTGACGCGGATGGTGGGGGAGCCGATGCACTTCACGGCAATGGCGTCCTCGTCGTCGCGGATGGTGGTCTCCTGGACCTCCACGTCCACGCCGGCTTCCTCCATTGACTCCTTCAGGACCTCCCGGATCTTGTCCCAGTGGTCCTTGCCGCGCTCCGTGAGCACCATCGTGATTTCCATGGAGGGGTCCCCCTTCGGTCCGTCCGCGGACGGTCGTGCTGGCTGCGTGTTTCGGCCGCTCGTGCCCGCCTCGAACGGACGAGGTCGGGGCGGTCAGGCCGTGCGGTCTGTCTCCGCCGCGCGTGCATCCTCGCGCACCTGGTCGCCGTGCGCCAGAGTCCCCCCGGACGTTTCGCAGCCGGATGCGGCGCCCTCCGCAGCGGCGGGCGGGCCCAGGCGATAGCGGAAGTCGCAGTACGCCGCGCCCTGCATGATGGTCTGGGTGCGCGTGAGGTGCAGGTCGCTGGAGTAGCCCTCTGAGAGCGAGAAGTCGCGCTGGCAGGAGAGCAGGAAGCCCAGGTCCTGCGCGCCCAGGCGGCGGTACATCTCCGCGAAGCGGCAGCCCACCACGTTGAACTCCAGCGCCTCGCCGTCCTGTCGCAGGGTCTCGATCTGAAGGTCGCCGCCGGCGCCTCCCCAGGAGTCTTTGACGTGGGTGAAGCCCTCCAGGTCGTCACGCTGCAGCGCCTCCGCCACGCGGCGGCCCTGTTCGCGCGCGATCTCGCCGATCACCTCGCGCGCCACCTGGTGCGCGCGTTCGCGGCCCAGTTCTTCCTCCAGGCGGCGGATGAAGGGGATCAGCACCTCCGCCTCGATGCCGCGCTGCTGGAGGAGGCTGATGGTGGCGCGCAGGCCGGCGCTCAGTTCTTCGCGGGATCCTGTGCTGAGTGCGGCGCGAGGCGTGCCCGCCGTCGCTCCGTCCGCTTCGGGTGCGTCGCTCACGGTGTGTTCCTCTGCTGGAGTCCCGGCGGGCCGTCCGCGGGGGCCGGCCGGACGGGGACACCCTCGCCGGTGCGCCATGCCGCCACGATGGCGAGGTCATGGTCGAACGCGAGCGGCGGCAGCGCGTCTGGATCGAACCATCCCACCTCGGACGCCTCCGGGCCGGGCTGTGCGCCGCCGTCCGGGCCGGCGGTCCATGATCCAGCGTAGGCGAGGAAGACCACGGCGTCGCCGCGTTCGGACCATGCGCCCAGCAGCCGTTCGAGGCGGATGCGGGCGCCGGTCTCCTCCAGCACCTCGCGCCGGGCGGCGTCCTCCAGCACCTCGCCGGCGTCCACGAAGCCGGAGGGGAAGGCCCAGCGGCCCATGGCGGGATCGTGGTTGCGCCGCACAAGCAGCAGGCGCCCCCGGTCATCTGAGACGAGTACGCCCACGGCCACCTTCGGATCGGCGTACCAGCGGTAGCCGTCCGCCAGGCAGCGGTAGCCCTGGCCGTCTCGGGCCACGGCGCGCCCGCAGCGCGGGCAGTGGCGGGGAGGCTCCGGCAGCGGGCTCACGGGGCGGCCCCATCTCCTACGCGCACATCGGGTCTCCTACGCCCACATGGGAATGCGACGGAACTGTTCAAGGAAGCGGCCGTCCGGCTCGCGCCAGAACTCCCGTGCCTGCTCGGCAAAGCCGGTGTCCGGGAACTGGCTCGCGTGGGCCATCAGGGCTTCGATCTTGGTGTCCAGGATGGCGCCGATGTCCACCTCGAAGTTGGGTTCGTTGACGCCCCAGAGGTACAACTCGCGCACCTTGTGCGGCGCGAGGTCCTGGGCCAGGTGCTCCGGGAAGTTGAGGCGGTCGCGCGCGGTGGGGTAGACGGCGTCCACGGTCGCCAGGCCGGTGGTGCGGTGGTCGCTGTGGTTCACGAACATGTTCTGGATGACCACCGGCTCCGGGTCGTGCGTGAAGACGGAAAATGGCTGGAACTCGCGGATCTCGCGCGTGATCTGGCCCAGCAGGTCGCGGGTGTAGGTCAGTTCGCCGTCCGTGAAGCCCAGGAAGCGCACGTCCCGTACGCCCAGGATGCGCGCGGCCTCGCGCTGTTCCTGCTCGCGCGTGGCCACGAGGCGCGCGGGCTCGAAGTCGGGGTCGTCCGTGCCCTTCGAGCCGTCGGTCACCACCAGGTAGCGCACCTCCCAGCCGGCCTGCGCCAGCAGGTGGGAGACGCCGGCGGCGCCGAAGTCGGCGTCGTCCGGGTGGGCGGCAACGACGAGCGCTCGCCTGCGCTCGCCCTTCGTCTCGTCCGGCTCGCCCGGCTGCTGGTGGCCAAAGAGGTCCTCGAGTCCCGCGCCCACGTCCCCGCCTCCCGCCACTCGCCGCTCTCGGGCGATACGCCTCGGACGGCGATTCTAGCGCGGCCCCCGGCGCTGGGGCGCGATGGGGGTGTGCGGGCAGGGCGCGCGGAGTGTCGCGGGAGGCTTGACGGAGGAGTGGAGCGGCCGTTAGGTTCGTTCCGAACAGAACATATGTGCCGGGCTTTGTCCACAGGCACTGTGGACATGTGGATAACTCGCCAGTAAGCGCGTGCTCCCTCGGGGATGCGCGTCGGACGTGCCAGGCCGGGCGGCGGGGCGGTGCGGGCGAGATGATCAGTCAGAGGGGACACCATGGCCGGAGACCTGTCGGCGAAGCAGCACCTGTCCGAGAAGCAGCAGGACATCCTCCGGTTCCTGGAGGAGTTCATCAGCGAGCATGACTATCCGCCGTCCATCCGGGACATCCAGACCGGCTGTGACATCTCCTCCACCTCGGTCGTGGACTACAACCTGAAGCGGCTGGAGGAGAAGGGGTACATCCGGCGGGACCGGGAAGTCTCGCGCGCCATCGAACTGCTGGACGGGCAGGGCGAGCGCCGCCGTCGCAGCACCGTGCAGGTGCCCGTGCTGGGCAAGATTGCCGCTGGCATCCCCCTGCCGGTGCACCCGGACCAGATGGCGCCGGAGGAAGTGCTGGACCTCACGGAGGACACCGTCCCCAACCGCCCCGGCCTCTACGCGCTGCGGGTGCAGGGCATGTCCATGATCGATGCCCTCATCAATGACGGGGACACCGTGATCCTGGAACCGCGCAACAGCGCGGACCCGGGCGAGGTGGTGGCGGCCTGGATCAAGGACCGCGAAGAGACCACCCTGAAGAAGTACTACCCGGAGGGTGCGCGGGTGCGCCTGCAGCCGATGAACGCCTCCATGGACCCCATCTACGAGGACGCTGACAACGTGGAGGTGCAGGGCCGCCTGGTGGCCACCCTTCGTTCGTTCTAGCCGCCAGACCGCCCCGGCCTGCGGCAGGCCGGTAGACCTGCGACACCCCGTCCGTCCGAGGCGCCTCGGACGGACGGGGTGTCGTGCGTGACGCCGCGATGAGGTGACGCCCGGGCCTGCGGGGTGGGCGCGATTTGGCCGGTTCGCGCCGCCTCCGCGCCCCGGCGACGCGCCACCAGGGGGCGGGGAGGGTACCCTCAACGCATGTCGCCCCCAGCCCTGCCGCCTGCCCTTGAGGTTCCGTTGTCGCCGGCCACTCCGGTGCTGGAAGTGCGCGACCTGCACGTCACCTACCAGACCGACGAGGAGCCGATCCCGGCCGTCCGAGGCGTCTCTCTCTCGCTGCACGCTGGCGAGATCGTGGCGCTGGTGGGCGAGTCGGCCTCCGGGAAGTCCACCGTGGGGCACTCGATCCTGGGGCTGCTTCCCGGCTCCGCGACCTCCCATGGCGACGTGTTCTTCCGAGGCACCACGATCGCCTCGATGGACACGGAGGAACTGCGGCGTGTGCGCGGCCGCGAGGTGTCCGTGATCTTCCAGGACGCGCTCTCCGCGTTGACGCCCACCATGCGCGTGGGCGAACAGATGGCGGAGCCGTTCCGCATCCACCTGGGCATGGGCCACGGCGAGGCGATGCAGGCGGCGCGGACGGCGCTGGCCAGGGTGCTGCCGGACGTGGACCGCGTGGTGGACTCCTATCCGTTCCAGTTGTCAGGCGGCATGGCGCAGCGGGTGATGATCGCGATGGCGACGTCCCTGGAGCCGTCCGTGATCATCGCGGACGAACCGACGGCGAACCTGGACCCTGCGGTGAGGCAGGACACGCTGATGCAGTTGGAGCGGCTGCGCGACGGCGGCGCGGCGATCCTGCTGATCACCCACGACTTTGGCGTGGTGGCGCGCCTGGCGGATCGCGTGAGCGTGATGTACGCGGGCGCGCTGGTGGAGGAGGCGGACGTCCGCACGACCTTCCGCGCGCCCAAGCACCCGTACACGTTCGGCCTGCTGGGCAGCCTGCCCACGCTCACCGGCGGCCGCCTCACGCCCATGCGAGGCCACCCGCCTGACCTGGCCACGCTGCCGCCGGAGTGCCCGTTCCTGCCTCGCTGCAACAAGGCGGTGGGCCGCTGTCGCCAGGAGCCGGCGCCGGGGCTGGCGCCGGTCAAGGACTCCGTCCCCGGCCACCGCGTGGCCTGCTTCAACCCGATGGCCGTTCCCCTCCGCGACTGATCCGCTCACCGTTCCCCTTCCCCTGCTCGTGGGGACGGGGGTGGTGCCGCCACGGCGTGGACGCCGTGGACGCCGGACGCACCTCGGTCCGGTCGCCGGGGGTGCTTCGTCGGCCATCGGACGCCCGGTACGGCTCGGCGCGGCTCGGGGGGGAGGGGCGCGCGGCTAGCGTCGGGCGCGGCCGCGGGGGGCGAGGGCGGCGAGTTGGACGACGAGCAGTTCGAGGGCGAGGACGTCCGGGTCTTTGCTCTGCAGGCGGCCGGTCTTGACGGAGTGGTCGGCTGCTTCGGCGGCGCGGAGGCCGGCCTCCGCCGACTGGCGGGTGGTCGCGCGCGCCTGGCGCACGAGTTTTGTGAGCGGGTAGCCGCGGACGCCGGTTGCGTTGGCGATCTCGTCCTGGGAGGCGTTGGCCTCCACCAGTTCGGTTGCACGCACCAACTGCCGGAGTTGCCGCGCGATCATGACCTGGATGAAGGCGGGCGCTTTGGTCTCACGGGTGATCATGGCCCGCAGGATGGTGAGGCCCCGGGCGGCGTGGCCCTCCACCACGGCGTCCACGAGGTCAAAGATGCGCTCTTCGCGGACCACCGGGCTGAGGAGGTGGACGTCCTGGGAGGTGATGGCGCGGCCGTCCGTGTACACCCAGAGTTTCTGGAGTTCCGTGGACAGGGCGCGCAGGTCGGCGCCCATGAGTTCGGCCAGGTCCTGGATGGCGCGGGGCTCGATCGAGATGCGCTGCCGCACGGCGCGGTCCTGCAGCCACTGGGCGACCTCGCTCGGGTTGCCTCGGCTCGCGTAGGGCTTGAGTTCGGCGAACTCGGTGACGGTGACGTTGGGGTGCTGCTTCAGCGCGTTGAACAGCGGGCCCCTCACTGCGTTGCCTCGGCCGAAGTCGCTCTTCTTCGGCGGGGGTTCCAGCAGGACCACGTGGTTCGTGTCCGGCATCATGGGCAGGAAGTCCAGGAACGGCTGCCAGGTGTCCACCACTCCCTTGCGGCTGCCCAGTGCGGTGAGCAGGCCCTCCACCACCACGAGGCGCACGGGCGCCAGGAACGGGGGCGCTGCGGCGTGCTGGATCATCTCCTGCGGGCTCAGGCTGCGGCCGGCGAGCGTGGTGGTGTTGGTGGCAAGCGTGCCGTCCGTGTCCAGGCTGTCGCGCAGGGCGCGTAGCGCCTCGGAGGCGCGGAACTCATCGGTGCCGTGGAGGATGTGCAGCACGCGGTCTCCCGTATTGCCCAGAAGTCTGTGTTGCGCCGGGGGTGTTGTCGAGGGGGCTGTGTCCCCGGAATGCCGATCGGGGGCGCCTCGACCGTCCGCTGGCGCGGAGGTTAGTCGATCTCGAGTTGCCAGCCGAACCACGCGGCCACGGTGGTGCCGAGGCCAATGGCCAGGCTGATGCCCAGCGTGGGCAGCAGGCTCGCCTCGCCCGTGGTGGCCTGGTAGGCGGCCCAGCCGACGCCGAGGGCGATGCCGGGGATGGGGAGCCAGCGCGGAAAGCGCGGGTCTTCGTCGTCGACGAGCGCCTGGCGGAGGAGGTCCGTGGCGGTCACGGGGCGGTTGTCGTGCGCGCCGCCTTCCGAGCCGTCAGTGTCTCCGTCACGATTACCGTCTCTGGCCACGCCTCCCCCAGGAGGCGCACCGGGGGCGTCCTCGGGACGCGGCAGGGGGTCGGAATCGGCGGTCATCGTGCTCCCTCGGGGCGTGTTCCCTCAGGGCCATGGTACGTCGGCGGGCGGCGAGGCGTCGATCACGGGGCGGCCGAGGTCGCCGGCGCGCAGCCACGCGAGGTACAGGAACGCGACGGCGGCGAGGAGGCCGGCGGCCACCACGATCAGCGTGCCGGTCATCCCCGTGCGGTCGATGGCAAGGCCGGTGGCGCTCACGAACCCGATGTTGCAGACCGCGCTGATCATGTTGGAGGCGGACATCAGCGTGGAGCGCAGGGAGTCCGTCACGCGTCGCGCCAGGTAGTCCGTCACGTGTGGGAACATGACGTTCCAGCCGAACGAGGGGAAGATGAAGAGCGGGTAGAGCCAGACGTTGCCGCTGACCGCCGCCACGAGCGAGACGGCGCTGAGGGCCGGCATGGCCCAGAAGATGTGTCGTAGCGGCAGCCAGCGGCCCACCGGCTCCGCCATCCACGACCCCACTGCCGCCAGCCCCATCTGCCCCGCGACGAAGAGGCCGATGCCCCACACCGGCACGCCCGCGTCCAGCAGGTAGCGCTGCTGCAACACGCCCATGAGGGCGATGGCGAGCGTGGTGACGGTCATGAGGCCGGTCACGGTCAGCATGGCGCGGGAGCGCAGCAGCACTTGCACGGCGCGCACGCCGGTCTGGAGGTACGGGTGGCGCTCGTCCTGCCGAGGCGGCTCGTGCAGCACCCACGCGAGCACGATGGCGGGCGCGGAGAGGGCGCCGCTGAGGACGATCGGCACCCAGAGCGGAACCCAGTTCGTCATCAGGGAGCCCACCACGGTGAACCCGCCGATGGAGAGGGCGATGACGGCGTTCAGGCGGCCGTGCCAGGCGGTGAAGCGCTGGTCGCGGCCGGTCGCCTTCAGCGAGTCGTACAGCATGGAGGTGTCCGCGCCGGAGTGGCTGGACTCGGCGAGGGCGAGGAACGCGTAGGCGGCGAGCAGCACGAGCAGCGAGGCGCCCGCCCCGAAGGCGAGCATGCCGGCCACCGCCGCCATGGAGCCCAGCACGAGGCTGATGCGACGCCCGAAGCGGTCGGAGACCATGCCGGACGGCAGTTCCGTGACGATGATCACCGCGGAGTAGAGCGCTTCGAAGAGGAGCACCTGGCCGATGGTCAGGCCGCGCTCCTCCAGCAGGTAGATGACCCAGACGCCCTCGCCCAGCCAGGCCCAGCGCACCACCCACCACCACGGCAGGATGCGCAGGTTGCGCTCCATCTGTGGATGCTCGGCCCCCCGGGGCGTGGCTGGCGGTGCAGGACTGTCGGCCATGGCGTCCAGAACGTCCGCGATGCGCCCGGGGTTGCCCGTCGTGTGTCCGGGGGGGCCGCGTGTCCTGAGGGGATGCCCTCAGGACACGCTAGGGGAAGAGGTCGAGCGCCATCTCCCGGACGATCTCGGTGGCCTTGCCCTCGCCTCGGTCGTAGGCGAAGCCGCGGACGATGGCGGCGGGGATGCGGTCGAGTTTGCCCATCACCATCTCTGCGGCGCCGGCGATCTCGTCTGCGGTGCAGATGGTGGTGACGCGCAGTTCACGGCCGTCCGTGTCCGTCTGGCCCACGTAGTCGCGGAAGGGTTGCATCCCCGCCACGCCGATCGCCACGTTGGTCTGGCCGTGCCGCCACGGCCGCCCGAAGGTGTCCGTCATGACCACGGCAACCTCGATGCCCGCGCGCTGGCGGATGCCGTCGCGGATGGTGCGGCAGGAGGCGTCCGGGTCCACGGGGAGCAGGGAGACCAGGTCCATGCCGCCCACGTTGGAGCCGTCCACGCCGGCGTTGGCGCACTTGAAGCCGTGGTGCGTCTCTGTGATGAGGACGCCGCCCACCTGCCGGATGATGCGCTTGGACTCGCGCAGCACCGCCTCTACCAGGCGTGGGTCCTTCTCTGTGCGCTCCGCATATGCCAGCGCGAACGGGCTCGGCTGGAAGGTGTCGAGCGGCACCACGCGCGCTTCCACCTTCGACACCACGCGCTGCGTGACGGCGACCACGTCGCCCTCGGCGAGCGGGGTGCCCTGAGCCTTTGCGGCAGTGAGGATGGCCTCCGCCAGGTCGTCGCCGGGCTGCACCATGGGGATGCCGCGGATGCCGATCACCCGCACCTCCGGCACCTGCGTGGCCGGGGAGTCGCCTGAGTCCGCCATCGTTCGTCCTGTCTCTCAGTCCCGTGACGTGGTCTGTTGCTACTGGGTCTTTGCTATTGGGCCTACTGGGTGTTCTGGGCGTTCTGGGTGGTGTCCAGGCCGGTGATCTTCACGCCGGCGTGCACCTTGTAGCGGCCGTTGATGCCGATGATGAGGGTCGTGATCCCCTCCACGAAGCGGGAGAAGCGCAGCGGGCCGGCGTCCACCGCGCGGCAGCCCTCGATCTGGCCCGCGAGCGCCATGACGGCCTGCTTCGCGTCACCGTTGGCGCCGGTCACCAGGACGTCCGCGTCCACGGAGAGACCCGGGTCCAGCAGCACCTCCGCGGCCAGGTTGTGGAAGGCGCCGATGACGGTGGAGTCCGGCAGCAGTTGCGCCGCCTCCTCCGTGGCGGAGCCGGCCTCGACGTCCACGGGGCGGGGGCCGCGGTCGAAGACGACGGGCACCACGGCGTCCACCACGATCTTGCCGGCGAGCGCCTCGCGCAGGCCCTCCAGCGTGGGGCGGTGTGCGCCGTAGGGGACGACCACCACCACCAGGTCCGCCTGGGACACGGCGACCTGGTTGTCGCTGCCCGTGATCTCACCGAGGCCGGTTCGGCCGGCGAGGGAGGCGGCGAGTTCCGCTGCGACCTCTGCGCCTCGCGCGGCTTCTCGCGATCCGATGCGGACGTGGTGCCCTGCCAGGGCGAAGCGTGTCGCCAGGCCGCGGCCCTCCGGGCCCGTCCCGCCGACCAGGGCGATGGTGTGCGTCATGTGTCTCTTCCCGTTGTCGTGCCGTCGTGAGGCGGCCCCACTTCTGCCGAGATCCTCCGTCGAGACGGGGGCGACCGCTATCCTCGCACGAACCGCGCCACCCGGAAGCCTGAGCACGGGGAGACGGTGTCGAGGCAGGAGCGGGTGATCGAGAGCAACGCCGTCAGCAGTCCCGCCGGCGCGCCGGCTGTGGAGGTGCGAGGGCTCTCGCATGCCTTCGATGCTCCCGGCGGCGGCCTGGCTGTGCTGTCCGCGGTCGACCTGGCGATCGCGCCGGGCGAGTTCGTCTCGCTCGTGGGGCCGTCCGGCTGCGGCAAGACCACGCTCCTGCGCGCCGTGGCGGGGCTGCTGGCGCCCTCCACCGGAGGTGTCGAGGTGCTGGGCGGCACGCCGAGGCAGGCGCAGCGTGCGCACGCCTATGGCCTGGTGGCGCAGGATCCTGGCCTGTTGCCGTGGCGCAGCGTCCACGACAACGTGCGCCTGGGCCTGGAGTTGACCGGGCGACAGGCGGACGTGCCGGCGCTCCTGGGACGGGTGGGGCTCGGGGGGTTCGAGCGCTACCGGCCGGGCGAACTCTCCGGCGGGATGCGCCAGCGGGCGGCGCTCGCGCGGGCGCTGGTGCACGGGCCGCGGCTGCTGCTGATGGACGAGCCCTTCGGCGCGCTGGACGAACTGTCGCGCGAGGCGATGCGCGTGGAGTTGCTGCGCCTGTGGGAGGCGGAGCGCATCACGGTGCTCTTCGTCACGCACGCGGTGCGGGAGGCGGTGCTGCTCTCCGACCGTGTGGTGGTCATGAGCCCTCGGCCCGGACGCATCGTGGCGGACATCCCCGTCCCGCTGGCGCGCCCGCGTTCCGAGGCGAGCGAGGACACGCCGGAGTTCCTGGCGCTGGTGGCGCGGGTGCGCGCGTCCCTCCACGCCGCCCACGGGAGCGCCCGGGCTGCATCCACGCCGGGGGACGCCCTGTGAACCCGGAGATGACGCCGCCACCCCAGGACGCGATCGTCATCCGCGAGGACCTCCTCGGGGCGGCGGGGGGGCGAGGAGGAGCGCGGGGCGGGCGTGGGCGAGGCTGGAGCGAGGTGGCGATGGTCGTCGTGCCGCCGCTGGTGGTGGCGGTGGTGCTGCTGGCGGCGTGGGAGGCCTGGGTGCGACTGCGCGAGGTGCGCGCGTACATCCTGCCGCCGCCCTCCGCGGTCTTCGAGGCGCTGCGCGACGACCCGACGCGCTACCTCGAGGCGTTGGGCGAGACGCTGGTGTCGGCGGTGGGCGGTCTGGTGGTGGCAAGCGTGATCGCGTTTGCCCTGGCGGTGGTGATGGCTCACTCGCGGGTGCTGGAGCGGGCGCTCTATCCGCCGGCGCTGCTGGTGAAGGTCACGCCCATCGTCGCGGTGTACCCGCTGCTGTTGATCTGGTTTGGCTTCGGGGTGTGGCCGCGCATTGCGGTGGCGGCGCTGATCACGTTCTTTCCCATGCTCGTGAACGCCGTGGTGGGGCTGCGCGCGATCGATCCGAGGGCCCTTGATGTGATGCGCGTGCTGGACGCATCGCGGGCGCAGATCTTCTGGCGGCTGCGGCTGCCCTCGTCGTTGCCGTACGTGTTCGCGGCGCTGCGCATCAGCGTGCCGCTCTCGCTGATTGGTGCGGTGGTGGCGGAGTTCCTGTCCGGGAGCGCGGGCATGGGGCAACTGATCCTGCAGGCGAACGGTGCGTTTGACACGCCCACGCTGTTCGGCGCGATCTTCGTGCTGGCGGCGGCGGGGATTGGCGTGACGGCGCTGGTCTCGTATGTTGAGTCGCGCGTGCTGGACTGGCACGCTGCATCGACGGCTGGGTAGTGCCCGCGCGCCATGGCGCGGATATCCCCGTCCAGATCCATCCTTGATCGCGTGTAGCGCCCGCACGAAGTGCGGATGCACGCACCGGACCGCCGGAGTGCATCCGTATGTCTCTACGTCTCAACGTCCGCCGCAAGACGGGCCTCGCCCGGGCGCTGCCGCTCGCTGTCCTCGCCACCTTCGTGCTTGCCGCCGCCGCGCTGGTGGCGGGCTGCGGAGGGTCCGAGGCGCCCAGTGGCACCGAGCGCGTCACGTTCATGGCCGGCTTCCGCCCCCAGGCCAACCTGCCCTTCGTCGCTGTCTACGTGGCGGAGGCGGAGGGGTTCTTCGCGGACGAGGGGCTGGAGGTGGACATCCAGCACTCCTCCGGGCAGGACGAGCACCTGAAATTGACGGTGGACGGCGCGGTGGACTTCACCACCGGGACGGCCGCCCAGGTGCTCCGCGCGGCCGAGGAGGACGTGCCCCTGCGTGCCATCGCGCTCTTCGGGCAGCGGGGGGACCAGGGCTACGTGGCCCGCGTGGACTCCGGTATCCAGGGCCCGGAGGACTTCGCCGGCCGCTCCGTGGGCTACAAGGCCGGCGTGGTGCCGGCGGAACTGGTGGCGATGTTGGACGAGGTTGGCCTGACCCCGGGCGACGTGGAACTGGTCTCCGTGGGCTTCGACCCGCGCGTGTTCACGGAGCGCGGGGTGGACGTCTACCCGGTGTTCCTGAACAACGAGCCGGACACCATCCGCAAGGCCGGTGTGGAGATCAACGTCATTGACCCCCACGACTACGGCGTGCCCACGCTGGGCCTGGCCTACCTGGCCCACGAGGATGCTCTGGCCACCCGCGCGGACGTGGTGGAGCGCTTCCTCCGCGCCACCATGCGCGCCACGGCCTGGATCGCCTCGCACCCCGACCAGGCGGTGGAGATCACCCTGCGGCACGCCGAGGGCGCGGACGCGGACCACCAGCGCTACCTGCTGGACACGGACCTGGCGAACGCGGCGCGGGCGGACGGCATCGGCCGTTCCAGCGTTGAGCAGTGGACCGCGCTCCGCGACCTGCTCCTGGCGCACGAGGTGATCTCCACGGAGGTGGACGTGACCGCGGTGGTGGACTGGGCCGTGCTGGACGGGCTGTACCAGGACGGCGCGATCACCTCGCCCTGACGCCTTGACGCCCTGACGCCTTGACGCCTTGACGGCCTGATGACGCGAGGTCAACGGGCGGGGGAGTGACTAGAAGAGTTGGACGCTGCCGGTCGTCAGGATGCGGCCGTCGCCGTGCAGTTCGAACTCCCAGAAGCCCGGGCCGATGGCCTCGGTGGAGCGGTAGCCCACCCAGAATCGGCCGGCGTCGCCGTACTCCCAGTGCAGGGAGGGTGAGACGTAGGAGCGCTGGCCGTCACGGAAGATGACCCAGTGCACCTCGTTGACGGCTTCCATGCCGGTGAGGTCGAACATCATCAGCAGTTGGCCGGCGCCGCTGAAGGCGCCGGCGGCCATGGTGCCGTCCGGGTTGGCGAGCGAGGCCGCCAGTGCGAAGGAGCCGGCGGGCTGGGCGAGGTCCACGCCCACCACGGCCGTGGCGCGCGCGTGCATGACGCCGTCCACCCACACCTCCAGGCGCCAGCGTCCGCTGGGGATGCCGTTTGGCGTGGGGACGGTGATGCGGTCCGTGACCAGGCCGAAGCCGCCTCCCGTCCACGCGGCGTTGGAGGACAGCGACTCCTGCTGGACGTCGTCCAGGAACCAGCGCTCCTCCACCGTGGCGCCGGCCGGCGCTCCCACCACCTCGTACTCGTAGTAGAGCGCGCCCAGGCCGGCCATGAAGCGCGTCTGGTAGTCGAACAGGTCTCGCCCGTTGGCCGTCTCCACGGCGTTCTCCGCGAAGGCTGGTTGGCTGACGTAGATGCCCGTGCCCGGCGCCTGTTGCAGGGTGCCGGGCATCATCCCGGAGCGGTAGAGAGCGGGCTGGTAGGCCTCGCCGTTGCGGGCGTCCTCCAGCAGCGGCAGCAGCAGGTCCAGGGGGCGCACCTGGCCCACCTGGCCGGTGGACGTGTAGCGGTCCTGCGCCAGGATGCCCACCAGCGCGCCGAAGCGGTCGAAGGCCGGGCCGCCCGCAGCGCCGAAGGGCATGCGTGCGTCCGTCTTGAACCACGTGCGGCCGCGGACGGCCACGGAGCCGCGCTGGCCGGTGACGCTGGCCTGCGCCGTGTTCACCACCTGGGACGCCTCGCCCGGCGTGCCGCCGGGGTAGCCGAAGAGCCGCAGCCCAAAGCCGATGCCCGCGTTCGCCGTCTCGCCCATGACCACGGCCGGCAGGTCGAACGCGCCGGCCTCCAGCGGCTCGTCCGCCAGGTCCGAGGTGACACGCAGGATGGCCACGTCGCCCTGCGGGTTCGCGGCCACCACCTGCGCGCGGTACTCGCGCTGCGGGACGCCCCCGGGCTCCCGGTCGGTGGCGACGATGATGGAGGTGTAGGCGGGGACGCCGCTGCTGCTCTGCGGGCTGACCACGGGGTAGGCCGTGGCGATCAGCGCCTGGTCCGTGTCCACCACCACGCCGGTGCCGAAGCGCACCACCTGTTCGAAGCCGGCGCGGTTGTCCACGGCCAGGATCTGCACCACGGAGAGGGCCAGCCGGTGGTCCTCGATCACCTGGCCGCCGGTGGCGCCACCGGTGGCGCCGTCCGTGCCGGGGGTGACGATGATGGGGGTGGCGGTGGGCGTGACGGTGGCCTCGGCCCCGGTGGGGGTGGGGGTGGCCTGGCCGGGGATCAGTTCTGCTGTGCGTTCGCACGCCACGAGAAACACCGCCCCCCACAGGAGGGCGGCGATCACCGCGACACGCCGGAGCGCTGGGGAGGTCCGCATCGCGGGCAACCGTAACGCGGGAGCGCCGCCTCGGGCCAGTGAATTTCTGACGGTCGCCGCGCTTCGTCCCGCGTGCGGCGCCCGGCCCCGCCCTTGGGACGTCCGGGTCGCCCCTCTGCGGGAGGCGTGTAGACTCGCGGCACGAGCACGCTTGGCTGACGCTGTGAGGAGACGCTTCCGATGGACGCCGCCGGCAACTACGAGGACGTCCTGTATGACGTGCAGGACCGGATTGCCACCATCACGCTCAACCGTCCGGAGCGGATGAACTCCTTCAGCGGGCCGCTGCTGCAGGAGTGGGAGCACGCGATCCGGCGTTCGGCGGAGGACGACGGCGTGCGCGTGGTGATCGTGACCGGCGCCGGGCGGGCCTTCTGCGCGGGCGCGGATCTGCGTGCCTCCGGCGACGAGGACCGCGTGCTGATGGCGGACCGCAACGCCGGCGAGCGCCGCAACTCGCTGCGGCACAGCGTGCACCGCGTCCCGCAGGCCCTGCAGTACCTGGACAAGCCCTACATCGCGGCGGTCAACGGCGCGGCCGTGGGGGCGGGCATGGACATGGCGTCCATGGCGGACATCCGCATCGCCTCGGACGGGGCGCGCTTCGGAATGTCGTACGTGAACGTGGGGCTGGTGCCGGGGGACGGCGGCGCATGGCTGCTCCCGCGCCTGGTGGGCACGCAGCGTGCGCTGGACCTGATCTGGTCCGGCGAACTGTTCGACGCCGCCGCGGCGCTGGAGATGGGCTACCTCCTGAAGGTCGTCCCGCACGACGACCTGATGGCGGAGACGCGCGCGTACGCGCAGCGCCTGGCGGAGGGGCCGCCTGTGGCGGTCCAACTCGCCAAGCGCCTGGTCTACCGAGGCATGGCCCAGCCCTTCACGGAGGGCCTGGAGGCCGCCCAGGCGGCGATGACCATCGTGCAGTCCACGGAGGACTCCCGCGAAGGCCCTCGTGCCTTCCGCGAAAAGCGCGCTCCGCAGTTCGAGGGCCGGTAAGGCGCCCCGGGATGGCGCTGGCGGGTGCTGTCCGGCTGGCACGGCCGTTAGCAGTCATTTCACGTGCCTGACACTGCTTGTTGACGGTGGGCGTGCAAGCATGGAGTCCTGAGGAATGAGGGCTCTGATGATTCCTGGCATCGTTCCTGACATGACCCCTGAAATGACGCGTGGCTCACGCCCGCCCGCCCCCACTCGCCGTAGCGGACGAGCGCACTTGCGGCTGGGTGCGCTGGCGGCGGGCCTGCTCACCCTGGTGCTCCTTGCCACGGCATGCACGGACGACGGCGGCGCTTCGGCGGTCACCGAACCCGTGCCCACCGTCCCCGGCGACGCCACTGCGAACGCGACGCACACCACCTCCCACGTGCAGGTGGAGGGCGTGGTGGACTTCTCGGACGTGGTGCAGGAGGTGCACTCGTCGGTGGTGCTGATCGAGAGCGTGGGCGCCAGCGCGGGAGTGAGCGGCAGCGGCGTGGTGATCGACCAGGAGGGGCACATCCTGACGAACTTCCACGTGGTGCAGGGCCAGTCCAGCCTGAAGGTGTCGCTGCCTGACGGCTCCGCCGCGCTGGCGACCGTGGTGGGCACGGACCCGGCGAACGACCTGGCCGTGATCCAGGCCAGCGGCTTCGATCCGGCCGACCTCCGTCCGGCCGGCTTCGGCGATTCTGACGAGGTGCGCGTGGGGCAGCCGGTCTTCGCTATCGGTAGCCCGTTCGAGCAGAAGTTCACGGTGACCAGCGGCATCATTTCCGCCACCGGGCGCACCTCCAACTCCGCGTTCGCGCGACGGCCCATCCACGACGTGCTGCAGACGGACGCGGCGCTGAACCCCGGCAACTCGGGCGGCCCGCTGTTCAACCTGGCCGGCGAGGTCATTGGCATCAACACCTCCATCGAGAACCCGGAGGGCCGCGTCTTCGCGGGCATCGGCTTCGCGGTGCCGTCCAACACGGTGCGGCGCTTCCTGCCGGCCATGCTCGCTGGCGAGGACATCCAGCACCCGCAGTTGGGCGTGCAGACGGACGATCTGGACCGGGTGATCGCGCAGCAACAGGGCCTCGCCGTGGACCGAGGCGTGCTCGTGGGGTTCGTGCAGCCGGGCTCCGCTGCGGAGCGGGCAGGCGTGCGCGCGGGGGACGTGATCGTGGGCGTGAACGGCCGGCCGGTCACGCGCTTCGAGGACCTCGCGCGTGCGGTTGACCTGGCGGACGTGGGCGACGAGGTGACGGTGCTGGTCAGCCGCGCCGGCGCCGAGGTGGCCCTGACCGCGCAGTTGCAGCCCTGGGACCTCAACTAGCCCCATCTCCTTCCGGGCCGCCCGCCCACTGTCCTGATCGTTCGGGGCATCAGCGTGCGTTCAGCGGCTCGCTACCGCTGCTCGAGCGCTGCGACTGAGCGCGGCCCTGGCTGCCGCGGCGCACCGGCGAGCGACGCCCGCCCGGAGTATCATCGCTTGCGGACAAGGGAGGCCGGCATGGAACTGCGTGAGGTCTTACTGGTGCTGCATATCCTGGGCGCCTTCGTGATGGCGTTCGGAACCGGCGCCGGCGTGCTCAGCGTGATGGCCGCCGGACGTTCGCCGGATCTCCGCACCATCGCCCACACCACGCGCCTGGAGGCCATCGCCGGGCGGGTAGCGTCGATCGCGGCGGTGTTCGTGCTGGCGCTGGGCATCTGGCTGGTGATCGAGGCAGACTACGAGTTCTCGGAGGCGTGGCTCTCCGCCTCGTTCCTGCTCTTCGTGATCATCATGGGCGTCGGCGGGGGCGTGCTGTCTCGGCATGCGCGGCGGGTGAACCAGGCCGCGGAGGCGGCGCTCGCCCGAGGCGACACGAATGACGCGATGGTGCAGGCGGAGTTCGCCGCGCCCGTGGCACGCGTGGGCGGCGCCGTGATCCTGGCGCTGTACGTCGCGTTCGTCTACCTGATGGTGGTGAAGCCCGGCTCCTAGCCACACCTTTCGGGGGGCCTCCCATCGCCGGGGGGCTACTGGTCGCCCTCCGGGATGGGCGGTAATTCCAGCGCACGGCCGCTGACCAGCAGCCACGCCCGGTCGGCCTCACGCGAGACGTGCTGGTTCATGCGCCCCAGCAGGTCGCGGTAGGCGCGGCCCAGCGGGTAGGGCGGCACCAGGCCGCCGCCCACTTCGTTCGTCACGACCACCGTGGACCCGGCGCGCCGGCGCGCCGTCGCCAGTATCGCGGCCACCTCGGCGTCCAGCGTGCGCTCGAGGTGGTCGATGGCCGGGAGGCTGGGCTCGTCCGTGCCGAGGTCGAGCAGGCGGTTGGACACCCAGAGCGAGAGGCAGTCCAGGAGCAGGCACGCCTCGGACGGCGCGTCGCGCACCGCATCCAGGAGGTGCGTGGGCGCCTCCACCGTCTCCCATGCCTCGGGGCGCTGGGCGCGGTGGCGGGCGATGCGGTCGCGGAGTTCGTCGTCCTCGGGCTGCATTGTGGCGACATAACGCACGAGGCGGCCTGAGTTGGCAGCCAGGCGTTCGGCGAAGGTGGACTTGCCGCTGCGCGCGCCGCCGGTGACGAACCAGATGGCGCCCATGGCTAGTTGAGGATGAGGGCCTGCGCCCAGTCCTGCTGGACGGCGGCGATGATCGCGAGCCACACCACCACCTGGGCGACCTCGATGCCCGCGCCGAAGACGTCGCCGGTGACGCCCTCCAGCATGCGGGAGGCTGCGGCGGCGATGAGGAGGGCGGCGGCGGCGGCGAGCAGCACGAGTACGACGCCCGCGAGGCCAAACGTGACGACTGCGGCGAGCAGGGCGATGCCGGTGGCGAGCGGTGCGGCGATGGGCCACAGTCCGGCGTGGATCGAATGGCCGAGGCCGCGCGGGCGGGCCGGGGTGAACAGCAGGCCCACCGGCACCACGGTCCACCTCGCGATCACGGGGGCGACGATGAGCGCCGCGCTGCGCGCCTCCGGGGGCAGCGAGGAGATGGCCGACCACTCGGCGAGCAGCACGAGGACGAGCGCCATGACGCCGGCCGGCCCGGTGTTGCCCTCGCTCATCACGCCCAGGCGCCGGGCGCGGTCGCCCTGCACCGCCATGCCGTCCGCGGTGTCTGCGACGCCGTCCAGGTGCAGCCCGCCGGATGCGAGGGCGAGGAACGCCACGAGGAGCGCGGCGGCGGGGGCGGGAGGCAGGATCTCCTCCAGCCCGCGATCCAGCAGCGCCAGCGCCACGCCGATGAACAAGCCGGCGAAGGGGTACCAGCCCAGCGCCTCCGCGAAGGTGCGGTCGTCGTAGGTCTGCACGCGCCGGAAGCGGACGGGGGTGAGGAACTCCACCGCGATGACGGCGCCGTTCAACTGGCGGGCCAGGAGGTTCATCGGGCGGGACTCGATCTCTCGTTCGTCTGCTGGTGCGCTCATGCGTCCGTCTCCGGACGCCCTACCGAGGTTGAGCCGGAGACGCCAGCCTCGCCGAAGGTAGCCATCTCGTCCAGCACTCGGCACGCGGCCACGCACAGCGTGATCGCCAACGCGGCGCCGCTGCCCTCGCCCAGGCGCATGCCCAGGTCCAGGACCGGCTCCAGGCGCAGGTGCTCCAGCGCCGAGGCGTGTCCCGGTTCCGTGGAACGGTGGGAGGCGATGAAGGCGTACCGCGCCTGCGGCGCGATCGCATGCGCGATGAGGGCGGCGGCGGTGGAGATCACCCCGTCCAGGACGGCGGGCACGCGGGCAGCCGCGGCTGCCAGGTAGATCCCCGCCAGCACGCCGAACTCGAACCCGCCGACCTTTGCCAGGAGATCGATGCCGTTGTGGGGGTCGGGCCGGTTCACGTCCAGCGCCTGCTCCACGGCCTGCACCTTGAGGCGGAACGCCTCGTCGTCGATGCCGGTGCCGCGGCCGGTCATGGCTGCCGCCGGGCCTCCGGTCACGGCGGCGATGATGGCGGCGGCCGGCGTGGTGTTGCCGATGCCCATCTCTCCGCACGCGACGATGTCCACGCCGGCCCCACCCCCGCGCTGGCGCTCCGCCTCGAACAGCGCGATGCCCTCGGCGATGGCGCGCTCGGCGAGGGCGTGCGACATGGCGGGGCCGGTGGTGATGTCGTCCGTGCCGGGGGCCAGGCGCAGCCGGACGAGGTCGGGGTGCTCCGGCGTCTCAAGGGCGACCCCGGCGTCCACCACGCGGACGCGCGCGCCGGCGTGGTCCGCGATCACGTTGATGGCGGCGCCACCGGCCAGGAAGTTCTGCACCATCTGCACGGTGACCTCGGGCGGGTAGGCGGACACCCCGCGTCGCGCGACGCCGTGGTCTCCCGCCGCCACGATCACCAGCCGCCGCTCCAGGCGAGGGCGAGGTTGCCCGGTGATCCCCGCCAGGCGGATCGAGAGCGCCTCGAGGCGTCCGAGGGAGCCTGGGGGCTTGGTGAGCACGTCCTGCCGCGCGCGCGCCGCCTGCTCCGCCTCGACATTGGGCTGGCCGATGGCGGCGACGGTGCGAGCGATGAGCGCGGCGGGGTCTGCGACAGCCATGCGGGCGCGATCCTCCCGTTCCGGCACGGGAATCGTGTCGGGATTGCCAGTGTACGGGGGCGCGATTGACGGTGGTGGGACGCGCTCCTACGCTCTCGCGACTATGTCGCACGTGTTCGATTCCGCCCTCGCAACCGCCGGTACCCTTGTGCCTTCTGGGGCTTCTCATGGGGCGACCATGGGGCCGGGGACGCGGACCGGCGGCAGACGCATCTGATCACAGCGATCGAATGATCACAGCGATCGAACCGTCAGTCGATAACCGGTCCGCCACGAGGCGGGCCGGTTCTGTTTGGAGGGCACTCGTGGCGTACGAGGGGGAATCGGTCGAGGAGTTCATTGATGGGGGCGCGGACGGTGGGTGACCCCTATTACCAGGACTGGGCGGAGGAGTACGACGCCAACAGCCGAGGCGTGCCCGGGGATGTCGAGTTCTACCGTGACCTCGGGAAGCAGGCGGGCGGCCTCGTGGTGGAGTTGGGGGTGGGTACGGGGCGGATCGCCGTGCCGTGCGCGGAGGCGGGGGTGCGCGTCCACGGGGTGGACCTGGAGCCGGCGATGCTGGAGATCGCGCGTCGCAAGGCCGCGGAGCGAGGGGTGACCGAACGGCTGACGCTCGCGCAGGGGGACATGCGCGACCTGGGGACGTGGGGGGTGGCTGGACTGGCGGCGCTGGTGACCATCCCGTTCCGGGCGTTCCTGCACAACCTGACGGTGGAAGACCAGGTGGCGACGCTGGAGGCGTGCCACGGGGCGCTCCGGCCGGGCGGGGTGCTCGCGCTGAACGTGTTCAACCCGGACCTCACGAAAATAGCGGACTGGCTTCGAGGTGGCGGCGAGCGGTGGGAGGCGTGGGGTGCGCCGGACGAGGGTGTGCAGGCGCAGCACGAGTACCAGCCGGCGGCCCAGGTGGTGACCTCGCGACTGCGGGTGAGGGACGGGCAGGGTCGGTGGCGGCGAACCTCCGTCACCCTGCGTTATGTGCACCGCTTCGAGATGGAGCATCTGCTGCGGCGATGCGGATACGAGGTGGACGCGTTGTACGGTGACTTTGACCGCTCAGCGTTCGGAGAAGCCTCGCCGGAGATGGTGTGGGTGGCTCATCGCGTGTAGGGAGCGCTGATGCGGGGTGGGCGTTGATCGCCGGGGAAGTCAATCACTTATTAGTAAATTCTTGAGCGCGAAGGGTTGACAAGGTGGGTCGCCCGACTATGCTCTTGTTGTCACAATCACGATTCGTAACGAGTGTGATGGAGGTGGCCGGCCTAATCTTCGGAAGAAGACCGGGGGACCCAATCTACTGGGGTGAATCCTCGAACCAGAGGACGGGCATACTGAACCAGCCCGAACCCGACAGCTAACCTCGGAGGCTGACTGGATCAGCCCGACCGGCGGGATGCCGGATGCGGACGATTCCAGAAGGAGGGCGGCATGATTATAAGTGCGCCGCCGAAGAAGTGCCCGCGTTGTCGCGGACTGATGATCATTGAGGACGACTGGTACGGCAAGTTCGGCACGTGCGTGGCCTGCGGCTACGTCCACGAGGCCCAGCGCGCCGACCCGAAGGCGATCGCTGAGGAGGAGCGCCTGGCAGCCGGCAAGCAGCGCCGGCGCCAGCCGTCACACGGTAAACTCCGCCTCTAGTCCCGGTCGACTCTATTCGGCTGTTCCCATAGCAGGCACTGCTCCTACAGCGCTTCCGCGGTAACGCGGAAGCGCTGTTGTGGTGTCCGGATTCCGGAGGGTGCGGCACGGCTCGCCTCCCTGCTATACCTGTGCCTGTAATACCTATGCCACGCCATCTGACGCGCTCGCGCGGAGGCGTGGCCGGAGAGGAAACCCGCATGTTCGTGCGCGTCTCACACATGAACGCGAAGGACGGTCAAGAGGATCGCCTGGTGGAACTGCTGAATCAGTTGTCCACCTTCTACCGGGAGCAGGGCGGGTACCTGGGCGGCTACATCCTGTCGCCGTACCCCTCGGCGCCGACGGACGCGCGGCGGTTTGGCCGCGTGGGGGCGTGGGAGACCCAGGACGCGGCGGAGGATGCGGCGCAACACTCGCGTGCGCTGGCGCTGCGCTCTGAACTGACCCGCATTGTGGAAGAGGACTCCCACCACGAGTTCTCCTTCAGCGCCAGGTCGGACACGCCGTAGGCCCGGGGGACACCGACTCCCAGCAGTCCGGGGCTTCCAGCAGTCCGGCAGGTAAGAGTGGGGGATACGCGGACGAATAGTCCGCGCATCCCCTCACTGACATTCGCGCTGAATGAGGGAAGCGCTGATCGAACCTTAGGGGTTCCCCCTATAAGGGTTTCCTGAGCCGATCTCTAGGATGGCCTCGTAGCGCCGCCAGCACGTACGTCGTGACCGTGCGGCTTCTACGCACTGCGGCCCGAGGCGAGAGACGGAGGAACCCGTTGGCGCCACACACTGACCCTGTATCAGCCATGCCCGGGGCGCCCCGCTGCGTCCACCACTGGCTCCTGGACGAGCCCACGGCTGGCGCCGTCACTGGCCGCTGCAAGCGTTGCGGTAGCGCTCGACTCTTCCCGGCACAGGCCGAAGGTTCTGAGCGCTTCGACGACCATCGCGAACTTACTCAGTCATCCACTTATTCCCAGCGCAGTCCAGGCGACAAGAAGCCGGCGTAAGCACCGCTCGCGTTTCCATTCTCGTGACAACGTGCATATTCTCTGAGTCGAAGCCGGGAGACCCGCTCTATGAACGACCACATGACGGACCGCAATGCGCCGATTACCCGGGTGCGCCCGGCCGCGCGGAGCAGTTCCCACATCCGCCTGCTCGTGGCGGACGACCACGCACTGTTGCGCCAGGCCCTGCGCATGCTGCTGGAGGCGCAACCCGGTCTGGAGGTGGTGGGCGAGGCGACCAACGGTCGGGATGCGGTGGAGGCTGCGGAGCGCCTCGCGCCGGACGTGGTGCTGATGGACATGGTCATGCCCGGGCTGAACGGCATTGACGCCACCCGCCAGATCGTGAAGCGCTCCCCCAGCACGCGCGTCCTCATCCTGACCGCCTACCTGGAGGACGAGCGCCTGCTGCAGGCCCTGCGCGCCGGGGCCTCTGGGTACGTGGTCAAGAACTCTGACATGGAGGAGTTGCTGCTGGCGATCCAGTCTGTCCGCCGCGGCAACACCTACTTCTCCACCTCGGTCTCCGAGGAGATCTCTGTCAACGACGTCCTCATGCAGGCGAAGCAGCCCGAGGGCAAGACCGGCTACGACACGTTGACCCCGCGTGAGCGTGAGGTGCTGCAATTGATCGCGGAAGGCCTCTCTAACCAGGCGATCGCGGACGAACTGGTGATCAGCGTGAAGACGGTGGAGGCGCACCGCGCCCACATCATGACGAAACTGCACGCGAAGAACCGCACGGACCTGATCCGCTACGCCATCAGGCGCGGCCTGGTCAGCCTGGACGGCGCCTCCTCCATGGACGTCGAGCGCCAGGCGATCTAGCAGGCGCTCGCACGGCCGAGCCAGCACGGCCATTGCGAGGCGCCCGCGCTGGCAATTTCCTGACGAGCCGGTGAAGGATGTATGTAGGGCGGCCTTTCGGCCGCCCTCGCCGCGTCCCGGTGCTCGTGCGCCCGGTGGGGGTGTGACAACATCTCGCGCGTGGAAACGGCTGGCGGAGAACGCCCCCTGGTGCTGGTGGCCGAAGACGAAGAGAGCGTCCGCGCGATGCTGGGCATTGCCCTGCGCGCGGCCGGCTTCGACTCGGTGCTGTGCGCGGACGGTCAGGAAGCCCTCGCGGCGCTGGAGGACGGCCTGGAGCCGGACCTGCTGCTCACGGACATCCGCATGCCTCGGATGGGCGGTGCGGAGTTGGCGAGCCGCATCCGGGAGCAGCACCGCTGGGACCTGGTTCCGGTGATCGCCATGTCCGCCTACAGCGACGACCTGCAGGAGCACGAGATCAAGGCCGCCGGTGCAGACGCGTTCCTGCCCAAGCCGTTCACGATCGCCGACCTGCGCGGCTTGCTGACCTCGCTCCTCCCGCGCGACCGCCGCCCCTCCTAGCCTCCCTCCGACGCCTGCCGCCGCCCGCGCCTCGGCGTCCTGCCGAGGGCCTGCGGGTGCTGCTCTGCGTGCGCGCGACGCTGCCTTGCCGCTGCCTTGCCGCTGCCTTGCCGCTGCCTGGGCCGCTGCCTCGCCGCGCTCGCGTGCAACCTCGGGGAGTGCGGGGGCGAGGGTGCGGGGAGTCCCCGATACGGGAGGGAGCGCCGCAGCCGAACAATGGCGGCCACGTCACCGGGCTGCGAGGTCCTCGCGGCTGCCGTGACGCCGGAGGCGCTCCCATGATCCGAGTCACCCGCCTGGACCGCAGCGAGTTCGTCCTGAACGCGGAGTTCATCCAGAGCGTGGAGAGCACTCCGGACACCCACATCGTGCTGTTCAACGGCCACTCGTTCGTGGTGCTGGAGTCGACGGACGAGGTGGTTGCGCGGGTGCTGGAGTACCGGCGCTCGGTGTACGGCGGCGTGGGCCGCCCGCCGCTGAGCCTGGTCCGGGACTGACGGGCCCGGCTCGGGAGCGCGGAAGCAGGGGGAGGCACGAGTGGGCGCCACGACGATCGCAGGGCTGTTGATTGCCGCCATCGGCATCCTGGGCGGATTCGTCGTGGAGGGCGGCGCCATGGTGTCGCTGATGAACCTGCCGGGATTCATGATCGTGGTGGTCGGCACCCTGGGCGCCACTATTGCCTCGTTCCCGCCGGCGCAGGTGAAGAGCATCCCTGCGTCCTACCGCCGCGCGCTGCAGGGCGGCGGAGGGCCGGAGCCGCACGAGATGGCCTCGCGGCTGGTGAGCATGGCGGACAAGGCGCGCCGCGAGGGCCTGCTGTCGCTGGAGGACGACGCGCAGAACGTGGGCGACGACTTCGCCCGCAAGGGCCTGACGCTGATGATCGACGGCACGGACCCGGAGGCGCTGCGCTCCATCCTGGAGATCGAGATCGAAGGCGGGGTGCAGCGGGAGAGCGAGAAGGCGGAGGTCTTCCGGGCTGCCTCGGGCTTCTCGCCCACGCTGGGCGTGCTGGGGGCCGTCATGGGCCTCATCACGGTGCTGGGGAAACTGGGTGGGGACGTGGCGGAACTGGGCCACGGCATTGCGGTGGCCTTCGTGGCCACGTTCTACGGCGTGGGCTTCGCCAACGTGGTGCTCCTGCCGATGGCCATGAAGTTGAAGGCCATCGCCAACGAGGAGCAGACGGTCCGCGAGATGATCCTGGAGGGCATCCTGGCCATCCAGGCCGGTGACAACCCCCGCATCGTCCGCGAGAAGTTGCAGTCCTACCTGGCCCCCGAGGCGCGCACTCCAGAGGACGACGACGTCGCCGCCGGTCAGGCCGCCGCATGAGCCGCCGCCGAGGTCGAGGTCACACGGAGGAGCACCCGGACGAGCGCTGGGTGATCTCCTACGCGGACCTGGTCACGCTGCTGCTGGGCTTCTTCATCATCCTGTACGCCACGGCGGACGCGAACGAGGTGAAATTCGAGGCGCTGGCCCGCGGGCTGGCGGACGCGTTCAACGTGGACGTGAAGAACGCCGAGGCGGGCGGTTCCATCCTGGACGGCGGCACCGGCATTGTCCCGGAGCGCAACCTGGCGGGCACGGTCGACATTGACCTGGAGCAGATCCGCCGCCTGGTGGACGAGCGTACGCGGGAGGCGGGCCTGCAGGGCCAGATCCTGGTCACCCGTGACGAGGACCGCATTGTCATCCGCCTGGCGGACAACCTGGTCTTTCCCTCCGCGAGTGCGGACATCCGGGAGGAGGCCAAGCCGCTGCTGGCGATCGTGGCGGAGGCGGTGAACTCTACGCCGAACGAGGTGCGCGTGGAGGGGCACACGGACAACATCCCGCTGGCCACTCAGAAATACGCCTCCAACTGGGAACTCTCCTCCTCCCGCGCCACGGCGGTGCTGCGCTACCTGACGGAGGACCTGGGCGTGGACCCGGCGCGCACGTTCGCGGCCGGCTACGGCGAGCATCGCCCCATTGCGGACAACCTCACCCCGGAAGGCCGCGCGTTGAACCGGCGCGCGGACATCGTGCTGCTCTACCCGCCGTCCCGTATCGGGGGTGGCGATGTTGCTGAGCCCACCGGCGCCGGTGCGGCGGACGGAGTCGAGTGATGAAGAAGCCCATCGTCCTGACCGTTGCGGGCGTGGTGGTGGGAGCGCTGGTCGCGTTCGCCGCCTTCACGTTCCTGCTGGACGGCGTGGGCGGCGAGGTCAGCGCGCAGACGCCTCGGGTGGTGAGCGTGCCCGGCAAACTCGGGCCGCACATCACGCTGAGCGACCGCGTGTTCAACCTGCTCCCGGAGCGGGGCTCGCCCTCGGTCTACCTGAAGTTGCAGACGGCCATCGAGTTCGAGACGAAGGACCCGAGGTGGGAGCACGTGCTGAACGGCTGCGGGAGGTCCTCGCACGTCGCGCGCGCCGAGGTTCCGGCGACGGGCGCGCTGATGGTCGCTGTGGTGACGGATGGGCGGTACGCGGGCGCACACCCGGTCGACGCCGGTGGCGGCGGCGACGCCTGCGAGGCGGAACTGGTCGCCCTGATGGATCAGTTCGAGCACACCATCGGCAGCGGGCGCGCCCTCATCGAGGACGCGGTCACCAGCATCGTGACCGGGCACACGGCCAGCGAGATCGCCACGCCAGAGGGCAAGGACGCGCTGCGGGCGGAGATCCAGCGCGCGGTGGACGACCTGATCGAGGAGCCGCGCGTGGTGCGCGTCCTCTTCTTGAACTTCATCACCCAGTAGAGCCCGCCCAGGGGCGGACCGACCAGGCGGCAGTGGAGCAGACGATGGCTGAGCAACGGGCGCTTTCCCAGTGGGAGATCGATGCGCTCTTGAACGACCTGCCGGGCGAGGGCGCCACGCAGGACGATCAGGAGGCTGCGGCCTCTGGCCGTCGTGCGGAGCGCTCCATGGGCGCCGCGATCAAGACCTACGACTTCCGTCGCCCGGACAAGTTCTCCAAGGAACAGTGGGCGACGTTGCAGTCCATGCACGAGCACTTTGCCCGGCTGCTGGGCGCCTCGTTCTCCTCGCGGCTGCGGACGCTGGTGCAGGTGCGCCTGTCCACGCTGGAGCAGGGCCTGTACGAGGAGTGGCAGAGCCAGGTGACGAGCCCCACGGTCTGCTACGTGCTGGGCCTGCGTCCGCTGCGGGGCAGCATGGTGGTGGAGTTCAGCATGGACATCGCGGCGGAGGTGGTGGACCGCCTGCTGGGTGGCAACGGCACACTCATCGACCGCAGCCGCGAGGCGGGCGAGGTGGAGGTGGGCCTGCTGCGCTCCTTCTCACGCACGTTCAGCCAGGCGCTGAAAGAGATGTGGTCCAGCGTCCGCCCCGTGGAGCCCTCCCTGCTGGACGTGGGGCAGGACGCCTCGCTCATCCAGGTGGCGGCTCCCACAGACGTGGTGCTGACCGCCTTCTTCGAGATCAGCGTGGGCAACCACCGCGGCGCGATGTCGATCTGTCTCCCGTACACGGTGATCGAGCCAGTGGCGCACGCGCTGTCCGCCCAGTTGTGGATCGCCTCCGGCAACCGCCACGCGCCCACGGCCGACGAGCGCATGGCCATGGAGTGGCTCATCGACCGCTCCCGCCTGGAACTCTCGGTGCGCCTGGGCGGGGTGGACCTGCCGGCGCGGTCGATAGCGGGCCTGCAGGAGGGCGACACGTTTGTGCTGGACGCCCGCCTGGGCCGCCCGCTGGACGTGCTGGTCGGCGAGCACACGCGCTTCCGAGGCCTGCCGGGGGTGGTCAGCGGCCACGTGGGCATCCAGATCTCGGACGTGGTGGAGGAAGACCGCGCCGTGGCCCCGCGTCGCCCCACGCTCGTCCTCGACGACCTCGAGGCCGAGGAGGACACCGACGGCGCGGCGGAGAGCGATGCCGACACGGACGAGACGACCAGCGCGCAGGCGCCGGCGTGACGACGGAGGACACCATGGCAGGTGAACAGGATCCCCTGGGGGAGGTGCTTGGCCCGGCGGCGGAGGCGCTGTCCGCGCTGGCGCCCGTGCTGCGCGAGAAGGTGCTGACCGGGCTGGAAAGCCTGACCGGCACGCGGCCCAGCCTGCGCGAGGTCTCGTTCAGTACGACGGACGTCGCCGGCCTGAGCGCGGAGGTCTCCGCAACCGACCACCTGGGCATGGACCTGTCCATGTCCGAGCCCTCCGGCGGCCGCCACCGCGGCGCGGCCTTCGTCTCCCTGGCGGACGCGGGCACGCTGCTGAGCGTGGAGACCGGCGCGGAGCGTATGGCCGATGCGGACTTCGCCCGCGCGCAGATGGAGATGATCTCCGCCGCCGTCCGCGAGTTCTTCGACCTCATGACCATGACCCTCTTCATCGACGACCTCCGGGGCATAGAGGTCGTCCCCGCGCCGGCCCGCGTGGGCGACGCGAGCGAGATCGTCGCGGCGGTCGTGGAGGCGGCGGCGGGTGAGCCCGTGGTGCGCGTGGACCTGAGCCTGGGCCTGGGCGCCGAGGTGGTGGCGATGGTGCTGCTGGCGCCGCAGCGCTTCCTGGACGCGTTCGCGGAGACGCCCAGCGCCGCTCCGGACGCGGCGGACTTCGACTCGCTGGAAGACCTTGTCTCCCTCGCCACCGGCACGGTGGAGGACGCGACGGGGCACGCGGACGCGGGCATGGACAACATCTCGACCCTGCGCCCCGCAGGGACCTTTGGAGCAGGAGCCCGCGAAGACGTGGATGTTCACCCGGTGCGATTCCCCCCACTGAGCGACGTCTCGCCCATCAGCGCGGAGCGCCGCTCGCTGGACCTGATCATGGACGTCTCCATGCGGGTCACGGTGGAACTTGGGCGCAGCACCCTGACTGTGGAGGAGGTGCTCTCCCTGGGGCCCGGCTCCGTGGTGGAACTCAACAAACTCGCCGGGGAGCCGGTGGATGTGCTGGTCAACGAGCAGTTGATCGCGCGTGGCGAAGTGGTGGTGGTGGACGAGAACTTCGGCGTCCGTGTCACGGAGATCGTCTCCCCGCGACGCCGCGCGCAGGCGATGGGGGCGTAGCCATGCACGCGCCCTTCCCGCTCCCTCACTCTCGAGGCGTCCGCGTTGCCGGTGTCGCCCGCATCCCTCGTGTCCCTGCTGTCCCTGCTGTTCTGGGCGCCCTCGGTGGAGGCATGGCCGCGCTCGTGGTGTCCGGCTCGGCGTTTGCGCAGGAGGCCGCCGGTAGCGGCGCCGGCGGCGAGGTGGGAGCGGGCGTCTCGACGTTTGGCGCGGGCGACTGGTTCGGCCTCATCGCGCGCCTGGCGCTGGTGGTGCTGGTGATCTGGGCTGCCGTGGCCGGCATGCGCTGGTATGTCCGCCGCGTCCACCAGGGAGGGCGTGCCGGCGGACTGGGAGCGCTCGAGGTGGTGGAGACGCACGCGCTGGGCCCGAACCGCACGCTGCACCTGGTGCGCCTGGGCGACCGCGCGGTGCTGGTGGGCGCCACACCGGAGCGCATCACCTCGCTGATGAGCGTGGACGACCCGGAAGAACTGAAGCGGCTGGTGGACCGGCCGCAGGAGGTCGCACCTGGTCGCGCTGCCGCGGGTGGCCTCGCGTCGCTCGTGTCGTCGCTCGGCACCGGCCTCGTCGCGATGAACGCCCGCCGCCGCGAGGTGAACGCGCGCGCCCGCGAGCAACGCACGGCAGACCGAGCACAGCAGGCACAGCAGGTACAGGGGCGACCGGCCGCGTCCGCCTCGTCCGAGGTGCGTGCGCGGCGCTTCGGCGCCCTGCGCGCCGTCCTCGCACGGGCGGCGGCCCGTCCGGCTGCTGACCGCTCCGTGCGGGCCTCGCGTCGCCGGGATGCGGCGGCAGAGCCGGAGTCCCGGCAGTCGCTCTTCGAACGCACGCTTGCCAGCATCGAGGCGGCGGAGGTGCGGGGCGCGCCGACGGCGGCCGGCCTGCGCGCGCGCTCGGGCTACGGGCAGGCCCCGTCAGCCTCGACAGCCCCGTCGGCCTCGTCAGTGGCGCCTGCGGGCATATCTGCGGTGTCGCGCGACGCGCAGATCGCCGAGTTGCAGCGCGCCATCGCCGTGGCGCGACGGAACGCCGGCTGAGCGATGCACTCATGGGCGCGACGCCTGGCGCTTCCGCGCGTGCGGGTCTCCCAGCGCAGGCTGGGCCGCGCCATGGGCCTCGTGCTGAGCGTGGGCATCGTGGTTGCGCTGTGCACGGGCTGCGTGGCGGCGGACGGGAGCGTGACGGCGCCGGGGCTGGGTCCGGAGTCCGTGGACGATCCGTCCGGGCGGGCGACCGGGGTGCAGTTGCTGTTGCTGCTGACCACGCTGTCGCTGGCGCCGGCGCTGCTGATCATGGTGACCTCGTTCACCCGCATCATCATCGTGCTGTCGCTGCTGCGGAACGCTGTGGGCGTGCCGCAGTTGCCGCCGAACCAGGTGCTGATCGGCATTGGCTTTTTGCTCACGGTGTTCGTGATGGCGCCGGTGTGGACCACGGTCAACGACCAGGCGTTGCAGCCCTACCTCAGCGGCGAGATCGGCCAGTCCGAGGCGATCGACCGGGCGGAGGGCCCCCTCCGCAAGTTCATGCTCGCCCAGACGCGGGAGTCGGATCTGGCGCTGTTCGTGGGCCTGTCGCAGGACACGCGGCCGGCGACGGTGGAGGACGTGCCGACCTACGTGATCATCCCCGGCTTCATCGTGAGCGAGTTGAAGACCGCGTTCCTCATGGGATTCATCATCTTCATCCCGTTCCTGATCATCGACATCGTCGTGTCCTCGGCGCTGCTGTCGATGGGCATGATGATGCTCCCCCCGGTGGTGGTCTCCCTGCCCTTCAAGATCCTGCTGTTCGTCCTGGTGGACGGATGGGGCCTGATCATCGGCTCGCTGGTCAGATCCTTCGTCCTCTGAACGCGCTGTCTGTATAGGAGTCCACCCGCAACATGACCGACGCCGCCGTCATCACCCTGGCGCAGGACGCGCTGACCACCACGCTGATGGTCGCCGCGCCGATCCTGATCGTGAGCCTGGCGATCGGCATGCTGGTGTCCGTCTTCCAGGCCATGACCCAGATCAACGAGGTCACGCTGACCTTTGTGCCCAAGATCTTCGGCGTCTTCGCCATCTCCGCGATCTTTGGCCCCTGGATGATCGGCACGATGGTGAACTACACCACGCGCCTGTTCGCCGCGCTCCCGGACCTCGCCCGATGAACCCCACGTCCGGCCTGCCCTCGTGCTGAGCGAGGTGTTCGCGGTCTCGCCGGAGTGGTCGGCGCACTTCCTGCTGGTGCTGGGCCGGCTGACCGCGGCGATCGTGGCGGCGCCGCTCTTTGGTGCGCGTAGCGTGCCGGTGCACATCAAGGTGACGCTCGCGATCGTGCTGTCGCTGATCGTGCTGCCGCTCAGCGCGAGGGGCCTGGACAGCACGCCCACGGACCTCCTGGTCTTCGCCAGCCTGCTGGGCATGGAGGTGCTGCTCGGCATTGCCATCGGCGTGGGGGTGATGCTGGTGTTCCAGGGGCTGGAGATGGCCGCGAGCCTGGTGAGCGTGCAGATCGGCTTCGGCATCGGCCAGGTGTTTGACCCGATGACGGGTGCGCCGACGGGCACGATGGAGCAGTTCTACCGCATCCTGATTGCCCTCATCTTCTTCGCCATCAACGGCCACTACCTGGTCATCCAGGGCTTCCTCCGCACGTTCGAGGTGGTCCCGCCGGGCGAGGCGACGCTGTCGGCGATCGCGGGCGACCGCGTGATCCCGTTCTTCGGCACGCTGCTGGTGTCCGCGGTGCAGATTGCGCTGCCGGTGTTCGGCGCGCTGGTGCTCACGGACCTGGCGCTGGCGCTGGTGAACCGGACGGTGCCGCAGTTGCACGCGCTCGTGGTGGGCTTCCCGCTCAAGATCGGCATCGGCCTGGTGGCGTTGGTGGCGGCCATGCCGCTGATGACCGCGTTCATCGGCGCCACGCTGGGGCGCGCGCTGGTGGACGTGAACGGGCTGGTGGTGCGCTGATGGCCGGCGAGAAGACGGAGGCCCCCACCCCACGCCGGCAGGAGGACGCCCGCAAGCGGGGCCAGGTGGCGCACAGCCGGGAGATGGACAGCGCGATCGTGCTGCTCGCGATCCTCGGCATCTTCAAGTTCGCGGGGCCGTACATGTGGGGATCGCTGGAGGCGATCACGGTGGACACGTGGGCGCACCTGGGGCGCAACCCGCTCACGGTGGATCTCACCGCGGCGGTGGGAGTGTCGCTCCTCGGGCGGTCGATCCTGGTGTTGCTCCCGCTGATGGCGGCGGTGCTGCTGATCGGCGTGCTGGGGGGCATGGCTCAGACCGGGGGGCCGCTGTTTGCCACGCAGGCGCTGAAGCCGCAGTTCAAGCGGCTCAACCCGTTGGAGGGCGGCAAGCGCCTGGTCGCGTCTCGGCAGGCGTACGTCAACCTGGTCAAGGCCGTGTTCAAGTTCACCGTGCTGGGACTGGTGGGCTACCTCACCTTCCGGGGCCACTGGGAGGCCATCTCCACCCTGGGCATGCAGGCGGGGATCCAGGACTCGATCGCCATCCTGGTGGCGGTGGGGTTCGACCTGTCGTTGCGGGTGGCGCTGGTAGTGCTGGCGCTGGCGGTGGCGGACTTCGTCTTCCAGCGTCGTGACATGACGCGCCAGTTGCGGATGTCCCTCCAGGAAGTGAAGGACGAGGCGAAGCAGACGGACGGCGACCCGCAGATGAAGGGGCAGATGGCGCGGCAGCGTCAGAAGTTGCTCGCGCGCGTGATGCAGTCCGTGCCCAAGGCGGACGTGGTGCTGGTGAACCCCACCCACTACGCGGTGGCCCTGAAGTATGACCCCACCTCCTCCCACGCCCCCGTGGTGCTGGCGAAGGGGACCGACCTGGTGGCGCTGAGGATGCGCGGGGTGGCGGAGGAACACGGCATCCCCGTCATCCAGAACCCGCCGCTGTGCCGAGCGGTCTTCCGGGCCACGCGCACCGGCCAGGAGATCCCGGCTGACCTCTACGAGGCGGTGGCGGAGGTGCTGGCGTTCGTGTACCGCCTGCGCACGCTGGGCCGGGCGTTGCAGGCGACGGCGTAGGCGAGAGGGACAGGCAAGGCCATGGCAGCACAGACCGCGCACGCTGGGCAGACCCCGCGCATGGGAATGCTGGACGTGCTCACGCGCAACTCGGACGTGGCCATGGCGGTGGCCGTGGTGATGATCATCGCGATGATGATCATCCCGATCCCCACCGGGCTGCTCAGCGTCCTGATCGTGGCCAACATCGCCGTGGGGATCACCATCCTGCTGATCTCCATGTACACGCAGGATGTGCTGTCGTTCAGCGTCTTCCCCTCTCTGTTGCTGCTCACCACGCTCTTCCGGCTGGGCATCAACATCGCCAGCACGCGCCTGATCCTGATCCAGGGCGACGCTGGCGCCGTCATCGACGCCTTCGGGGCGTTCGTGATCGGCGGGTCGCTGGTGGTGGGCCTGGTCGTGTTCCTCATCCTGCTGATCGTGCAGTTCGTGGTGATCACCAACGGCGCGGGGCGGGTGGCGGAGGTGGCGGCGCGCTTCACGCTGGACGCCATGCCCGGCAAGCAGATGTCGATCGATGCGGACCTGAACGCCGGCCTGATCTCGGACACGGAGGCGAAGGATCGGCGCCGGCGCATCTCCTCGGAGGCGGACTTCTACGGCGCCATGGACGGCGCCAGCAAGTTCGTGAAGGGCGACGCCATCGCGGGGCTGATCATCACCACGATCAACCTCATTGGTGGCATGACCATCGGCGTCATGCAGATGGGGCTGTCCCCCGGCGACGCGGTGGGCCATTTCGCGCTACTCACCATCGGCGACGGGCTGGTCTCGCAGATCCCGGCGCTGCTGATCTCCACGGCCGCGGGCATCATCGTCACGCGCGCGGCGTCCTCGGACGAGCACCTGGGCACGAACATCGGCGCGCAGATGTTCGCGAACCCGCGGGCGCTGTTCATCGTGGCGGCGGTGCTGGTGGGATTCGGTCTGACACCGGGACTTCCCCGATCCCCGTTCTTCATCATCGCGGCCATGATGGCCGGGACAGGCTTCATGGTCCGGGAGCGCAGCAAGGCCCGCGCGGTCGAACTTGCGGAGGCGCAGGAGTTCGAGCAGGTCGAGGAGTCGCAGAGCGTGGACTCAGTGGTCTCCGTGCTGAAGGTCGATCCGCTGGAGGTGGAGGTCGGGTACGGCCTGATCCCGCTGGTGGATGACGAACGCGGGGGCAACCTGCTCAACCGGATCACCATCATGCGGCGTCAGACCGCGCTGGACCTGGGGGTGGTGGTGCCGATGATCCGCATCCGCGACAACCTGGCCCTGGGCGCCAACCAGTACGTGGTGCGCCTCCGCGGCATCGAGATCGGCGGCGGCACGCTGCACGTCCACGACTTCCTGGCCATGGACTCCGGCCTGGCTACCGGGGACATCGAGGGCGAGGCGACGACGGAGCCGGCGTTCGGCCTGCCCGCCAAGTGGATCCCGCAGGTGGAGAAGCAGCAGGCGGAATTGCTGGGCTACACGGTGGTGGACCCGCCCTCTGTCCTGATCACCCACCTGAGCGAGTTGATCCGGCGCCACGCCCCGGAACTGCTCTCTCGCCAGGACACGCAGACCCTGCTCACCCACCTCAAGGAGGAGTACCCCGCCGTGGTGGAGGAACTGGTGCCGGGCGTCCTGACCGTGGGCGAGGTGCAGGGCGTCCTGCAGTTGCTGCTCTCGGAGGGTGTCTCCGTGCGCGACATGGTCACCATCGCGGAGACGCTGGCGGACCTGGGCCGGCAGACCAAGGACATCGAGGCGCTGACGGAGGGCGTGCGCCAGGCGTTGTGCCGCCAGTTGTCCATGCAGCACCGCGCGCCGGACGGGCGGCTGCACTCGATCACGCTCAACCCGCGCCTGGAGCAGACGCTCGCGCAGGCGCTTACGCAGACGGAGAGCGGCATGGCCCTGGTGGTCTCGCCGGACCTCCTGCAGCGGCTGATGAACCGCGTGGCGTCGCAGATGGAACGCGCCGCCGCTACGGGACAGCAGCCCGTCCTGCTCACGTCGACACGCATCCGGCGGCCGCTCCGCCGGCTGCTGGAACGGTCACTGCCGGCGCTCGCCGTCCTCTCGTTCGCGGAAGTCGCGCGCGAGGTGGAGGTCGAAGTCCTGGGACAGGTGGAGGTGGAGTATGCAGCAGCCTAAGCGCTTCCAGGCGCCAACCCTGGCCGAGGCGTACGAGCAGGTCCGTAATGACCTGGGAGACGGCGCGGTCATCCTCTCGACGCGCAAGGCGTTCGCGCCCGGCCTCTTCGGCCAGCCCGGCCGCCAGTTCGTGGAGGTGGTGGCGCGCGTCCCGGAGGACAGCGGGGACGCCGTCCCGCTGCGCGCCACGCTGGAACAGGACCGGGCCGCGCACGACCTGGTGCGCGCCGTGGCGGAGGCCACCGCCGCCTTGTCTGCCGTGGCCGGCCCCTTCGCCGGCACTCGACAGCCCGCCCCCCTGGAGGACGCGCTTGCAGCCGGACATGGCGAGGCGAGCGATGTCGTGCTTGAGCAAGCGCGAGGCCGGGCCTCGGGCTCTGCCGTCGCCGGCCAACTGGGACAGCAGTTGGAGCAGATGCGCGGGATGCTGGAGCAACTGCTGGAGGACCGCCGGGACGCCCGCGTGGACGCTGGCCCGGCGGGACTGCGCGTGATGAAGGACCACCTGGTGCGTCACGGCATGCCGGCCGCGCTGGCCGGCGCCGTGCTGGCGGAGGTGGACGCCCGCCCGACGGAGGAGGCGGCGCTGGCGTCCGCGGTGGAGCGGCGCCTGGCCGCGAAACTGCCGCCGGCGGTGGCCCTCCCCACCTTGCGCAACACGTCGCGCAGTCGGGCGATCTTCGTGGTGGGGCCGTCCGGGGCGGGGAAGACCACCATGGCCGTGCGGCTGGCGCTGCAGTTGCAACGCCAGGAGTTGAACGTGGTCATTGCCGGCACGGACGTGAACCGCGCCGGCGCCCCCCAGCAACTGCTCGCCTTCGGCGCCGCCACTGGCCTGGAGGTGCGCCTCTGCTACGCGCCGGACGAACTCGCGGAGGTGCTCGCGGACGCGGAGGTGGACGTGGTGATCGTCGACACCCCCGGCCACAACGGACTCCGACGCGACCGCATGGCGGAACTGGACTCGTTCCTGCAGGCCGCGCGCCAGCGACTGGTGCTGCTCGCCGTGCCAGCGACCATGAAGGGCGCCGACCTGGCGGAGACCGTCAGCGCCTACAGCGCCACGGGCATCGACGGCCTGGTGCTCACGCGCTGTGACGAGACCTCGCACTACGGGGCGCTCGCCGGCGTGTCCGTGGAGGCGTCCATCGGCGTGGCGTTCAGCACGCACTCGGACCAGGTGAGCGAGGCGGCCGTGCCGGGCGACAACCTGGCGCTCGCGGCGGCCGTGGTGCGCGCCACGTGGGACCCCGCGCAGCCGGCGCCGGCCGCCGCGCCCACGCCGGCTCCGCGCCGACGCCTGGCGCGGGCGGGGTAGGCCTCACCGTGCCAGCGTACGTTGACCTGCGGCCGGGGACGCGCGTCAAGGTGTCGCCACCCGGCGACCCCCTGGGCCCGTCCTACGAGGCCACGGTGCGTTCGGTGATGCCGAACGGCGTGCGCCTCGCGATGCCCTGGCGTGACCGGGGCCACGACAGTGGCCATGACAGTGGCCATGACAGTGGCCATGACGGTGGCCATGACGGTGGCCATGACAGTGGCCGCGATCAGGGCCGTGGCCGTGAGGTGCTGGAGGTCCGCCCCGGCGACCACCTGACCATGTTCACCACGCTCCGAGGACGGGTGTACCGCTTCGGGGTGGACGTGCGCCTGTCCGAGGCGGCCACGGAGACGTTCGTGATCGACCCGCCGCTGGAGGCGGAGCACTCTGAACGCCGGCAGTTCTACCGCCTCGTGACTCGCATCCAGCCTCGGCGTACGGCGCGGCTGGATGACGACGGGCAGGAAGTGCAGTCGGTGCAGTCGGTGATCCTGGACCTGTCCGGTGGGGGCGCCCTGCTGCAGATGCGGGACCACGTGCCGGTGGGGAGCCGCCTGCGGCTGGTCTTTGAACTGGACGGGGACCCGCTGGAGATGGACATCGGTGCGCTGGTGCTCAGCAGCGCGCGGCCGGACGCGAGGGCCCAGCACTATCGCGTGCACTGCCAGTTCCTGGAGCCCAACCAGTCCGAGATCGAACGGCTGGTGCGCTTCGTCTATCGCCAGCAAGCGGAACTGCGGCGCCGGGGGGTGATGTGATGCTCATCCTCCGCGCCGGGCTCTACGTGGCGCTGGGCTTCGCGCTGTACGTGACGTGGGCGTCACGGGAGGCGGGCTTTCCCATTGAGGTCGCCATGTTGCGAGGGCTGCTGACGTTCATGGCCGTGGCCTTCGTGTCCTACCTGGCCGAACTGGTGGTGCTCACGGCGCCAGCGGGCCGCACGCATCCCGGCCGGAGGGGCTCCTCGGACGGCGGCGGCGGTGAGGGCCACCACGACGACGGGGGCCTCGAGGGCTACGAGGGCTACGAGGGCTACGAGGACACCGAGGGCCATGAGGACACCGAGCACCACGAGCCGGCCAACCTACCCGCCACGCGGGCTGACCGAGATGCCGCCGCCGACCAGCGTCGTGCGGCCTAGTTGGAGGACGTAGTCCGTGACGAACGAACGACGACCCAACGGGCCCCGGAAGGGGAAACTCTCCGCGGCGGAGGCTGACGCCCTGCAGCGGAGCAACCATGCCCTGTGGGAGCGCTACTTCCAGGAGCACGACCCTGCGGTGCGAGAGCAGTTGATCCTGCAATACGCCCCGCTGGTGAAGTACGTCATGGGGCGCCTCGCGATCTCGCTACCGGCGATCCTGGACTACGAGGACATCCTCTCCTTCGGCACGATCGGCCTGATCGAGGCAGTGGAGCGGTTTGACCACACCAAGGGCGTGAAGTTCGAGACGTACGCGATCTCCCGCATCCGCGGCGCGATCATCGACGCCCTGCGATCGCTGGACCGCCTGCCGCGCTCGGTCCGCCAGAAGGCCCGCGAGGCGAACGAGGCCATCCTGCGCCTGACGAACGAACTTGGTCGCGACCCCACGGACGAGGAGGTGGCGGCGGCGCTGAACGTGGCGCCAGAGGCCTACCGCAAGACCCAGATCGAGTCGTCCTGGATCACCGTCTCGCTCGACAACCTGGGCGTCACGGACGGCGAGGAGGACTCCGGCGGGGCCATGGCGGTGGCCGATCCGGACGGCGAGGACTTCTCGATAGACCTCGAACGGCAGGAACTCATCGGTGATCTCGCGGGCGCGATTAGGGATTTGCCTGATCGGGAGCAGCTGATCCTGTCGCTTTACTACAAGGAAGAGTTGACGATGCGGGAGGTGAGCGAGGTGCTGGGCATCTCCGAGTCCCGCGTCTGTCAACTGCATGCACGAGCGCTCAGCCGCCTCCGCGTGGGGGTGATGGGCCGGCAGCAGGGACAGGCAGCATGAGCGTCTCCCCCACGGTCCTCCTGGTCACCCTCTCGCTGGGCATCCCGCTGATGTTGCTCGCGCTCGGTGTGCTCTACCACGCGTACCTCTTCGGCCGGCAGCCCATTGACCTGCTGGAGGGCCACGTGGATGCGCTGGCCACCGTGTCTTCGGAGGACCTGCTGACGGCCCTGCAGGAGGCGGTGGGCGACATGCAAGCCCAACTGACTGCGCAGCGCGAGACGCTGGCGGGCATGCTCAGCGACCGCACCCCGGCCTTCGCCGGCGTGGGCGGTATCGAGGTGGACGAGCGGCCGCTGGCGGCCGGCGAGTACTTGGCCCACGCCCACGCCCACGCGCACGGCGTCGACGTCGGGGTTCCCACGGGCCTGCGCGCGCAGATTGCTGCCCTGGCGGAGGCTGGCATGTCCGACCGCGCCATCGCGCGTGAACTGCACATTGGCCTCGAGGAAGTGCGCATCGCCCGCATGCGAGGGCGGCAATGATCCCGCTGCGCCTGTCTCACTGGGCGAAACACGTGGCGGTGGTCGCTGCCATCGGCCTCTCGGTGGCGCTCGTCACGTGGGGCGCGGTGGCGGGGATGGCGCGTGCGAACGGCGTGCCGGTGATGGTCACGCTCTCCTACATCGACCTATCCAACTGGGGCCCGCAGGACGCGAGCGGCGAGGCCGAACTGATCTTCGCGGAGGGCATTGTGCGTCTGGAGGCGCAGGGCCTGCCGATGTTGCCTGGCTCCAGTGGGGGCTCCAGTGGTGGTAGGGGCGAGGGCGTCTACCAGGCGTGGCTCGTCAACTCCGAGGCCGGCGACGCGATCTCCGTGGGGCGCTTCAACGCGAGCAGCACGGGCACGGTGTCCTACGAGGGCACCCTGCCGCCGATTGCGGACTTCGGCTTCGACCTGCTCATCCTCACGGTGGAGCCGGACCCGGACGACGCCCCTCAGCCAACCGAGCGCCGCTCCATCGGCGGCTACTTCACGCTCATCGGCCAGACTTCGTCAGACGGCAGCCTGGAGGGCAGCCAGGGCCTGCAGGCGCCCGGTTCGCTGCCGAATACCGGCGCGCCGGGCTGGACGTCTGACGTGATCCGCTTCAGCGCCCTGATGGGCGCCATGGCGCTCTCCGTGGTGGTGGGCCTGCGCCTGAGCCGGAGGTCAGCATGATCCGTTCCCTCTACACCGCAGCCTCCGGCATGGTGCTGGGCCTGCGCCAGCAGGACGTGGTGGCGGACAACATCGCCAACTCCTCCACCGTGGGGTACAAGGCGGAGCAGTCGGCGCAGACTGCCTTCGGCGGCGTGCTCGCGCGACGCATCGGGCCGGCGGACGGGCCGGTGCCGGGGCGGGTGGACGAGGTCATCGGCCAGGTGGGCACCGGCGCCTTCGTGGAGAACGTGCGCACGTACCTGGGCCAGGGGGCGGAGCGGGAGACCGGCGCGCCCCTGGACGTCATGGTGCGCGGCGACGGCTTTTTCGTGGCGCAGACGGACGAGGGCGTGCGCTACACGCGCGACGGGCACCTGGACCGGGATGACCAGCAGCGCCTCATCACGGCCGACGGGGGCCGCATCCTCGACGTCGACGGCAACGAGATCATCATCGACACAGACAGGGTGCGCGTGAAGTCCGACGGCACGATCCATCGCCTGGTGGAGACGGAGACGGTGCAGCCGGACGGCTCCACCAGCGTGGACGTGGTGGAGGAGTTCGTGGCCCAGTTGCAGGTGGTCACCATTGGCGCGGACGACCTGGTGCGCGCCGGGGACTCCAAGTTCGTGGCGGTCCCGGGCGCGGCGCTGACGCCGGTGGACTACGCCGCGGGAGGCACCTTCATCCTCCAGGGATCGCTGGAGGAGGCGAACGTGAACATCGGCCAGACGGCCACGCGGCTGTACTCCGTGGCGCGGACGTACCAGTCCAACCAGCGCGTGTTTGCGGAGATCAACAAGACGCTGGAGAGCACCGTCACCGAACTCGGGCGCGTGTAGGAGGTAGCCATGGCCCTCTCCCTGGACGCCGCCGTCAGCGGCATGGTGCAGCAGCAAAAGAACATCGAGGCGATCGCGAACAACCTCGCGAACGTGAATACCACCGGCTACAAGCGAGTGAAAATCCACTTCCAGGACATCCTGGACTCCGCCTCCGTCTTCGCCGCCCTCACCACGGGGGTGGTGGAGCAGGGCGAGGTGTCGGAGTCTGCCGGCGTCTCCACTGCCGCGATGACTCGCGACTTCGCGCAGGGCACGTTGCAGCCCACGGGCCGCCAGATGGACTTCGCTATCAACGGCGACGGCTTCTTCCGCGTCCTGCTGGACGACGGCAGCATGGCTTACACGCGTTCCGGCATCTTCCTGCTGGACGGCGACGGCAAGGTGACCACGGCCAGCGGCGAACTGCTGGAGCCGCCGCTGCAACTCCCGCCGCGCTTCCGTGGACTGCGCATCGAGTTGGACGGCGAGGTCTCCGTGATCCGTGACTACACGGACGCCGAACTCGCGGACCTCGGCCCGTTCGACCCGCGCGACGGTGTGCGGGTGCCGGTGGGCCAGATCGAACTCGCCCGCTTCGCGAACCCCGCGGGCCTCGAGGCGATCGGCAACAGCCGTTACCGCGAGACGCCGCAGTCCCAGCCGCCCATCACCGGTACGCCCGGCCAGGAGGGCCTGGGCGCCGTCTTCAGCGGCTGGCTGGAGGCCTCGAACGTGGACATCGCCACGGAGATGACGGGCCTGGTCATGGCGAAGCGCGGGTACCAGTTGAACGTGGTGGCCTTCCGCACCATTGAGGACATGCTCACGCAGGCGAACGACGTCACGGTCTAACGCCCGCAGAGAGGAACCGACATGGTTCAGCCCATCCGACCCCACGACGCCAGCGGCATCTACCGCCGCGAGGTCTCCAATTCCGCAGCCGTGGAGGCGGCGGGAGACACGCGTCGCGCCGGCAGCGGAGCGTCCACCCGCCGCACTGACCGCGTCACCCTGTCCGAGGGCGCCCGCGAGTTCGCGCGCATTATGCAGGACGTGCAGCGCGCGCCGGACGTGCGCGCGGATCGCGTGGCGGCTCTGCGCCAGCAGATCGAGGCCGGCGAGTACGTGGTGGACCACACCGGGCTGGCGGCGCTGCTGGCGGACCGGGGGTTCGCCTCGTGATCGCCGCGCGGCGGGAAGACCTCCGCGTGGGGGTGGCCGTGCTGAGCGAGGTGATCGCGGCGCAGCGTGACCTGTACCGCTCGCTCCTGGGCGTGGCCTCCCGCGAGCAGGAGGCGATCGTGGCCGGAGACGTGGAACGCCTGACGGCGCTGGTGGAGCAGCAGGAAGAACTGCAGGATCACCTGCGCGCGCTGGAGACGGAGCGCATGACCGCCCTGGTCGCCATCGAGATGGCTACGGGCATTGCGGCGGAGACGGCCACGCTCTCCGCGATCGCCTCGCACCTCCCGGGCGAGGTGGCGGACGACCTGAACCGGGCGGGGCGCGGGTTGCGGGCGGAGGCGCTGGCGCTGGAGGAGGCGCACGCGGTGAACGCGCAGTTGCTGCGCAACAGCCGCTCGCTGGTGGACCGCTGGATCCATTACCTGCGCGCCGTGCTGGCGGGCTCCCTCTACACCCCCACCGGTGATGCGGCCTCTGGCGCCGGCGGGCGCGCGCTGGACAAGTCGGCGTAGCGGGCCATGGCCATCTCCGTCGGCCTCAACTCCGCCATCCGGGCGCTGCTGACGCAACAGCAGGCCATGGACGCCGTGGCCCACAACGTGGCCAACGTGAACACGCCGGGCTACAGCCGGCAGCGCGTACACCTGGCGGCCGTGGCTCCGGCTACGGGCGGCGTGGGCCAGGGCGTGGAGATGCTGAACCTGGAGCGCGTCCGCGACCTGTTCGTGGACTTCCAGATCCGCACGGAGAGCCACGCTGCGGGCGAGTATGGCGCGCGTGCCGACTCGCTGAGCCTGGTGGAACTCGCCTTCGGCGAGCCGAGCGACAACGGCCTGCGTGCCATCCTGGGCCAGTTCTTCAACGCCTGGCGAGACCTGGCGAACGCCCCGGAGCAGAGCGCCGCCCGCAGCGCCGTGGTGCAGGCGGGCGAGACGCTCGCCTTCGCGGCGAACCGCCTGGCCACCTCGCTGGGCGACATCCGTGCGGACGCCAACACCCGCCTCTCCGCCTCCGTGCGCGAGGTCAACGACCTGGCGGGACGCATCGCGGCGCTGAACGGCAGCATCGTGCAGCAGCGCGCCACCGGCGACCCGGCGGCCGACCTCACGGACCAGCGCGACCTGGCGCTGGACCGCCTGGCGCAACTGACGGACATCCGCGTGATGGAGCACGAGGGCGGCCGCGTGGACGTCTTCATGGGCGGGCGCGCGCTGGTCTCCGGGGTGAAGGCAAACGCCATCGACCTGGAGGTGAACCCGCTCAACCAGAACTTCTTCGACGTGCAGTGGGCCGCGGACGGCGCCACCGTCCGGGTGTCCTCCGGCGAAATCGGCGGCCTGCTCCACCAGCGTGATGTGGACATCCCGGCGCGGCTGGCGGATCTGGACACGCTGATCACGAGGGTGATCGATGACGTGAACCTGGTGCACGCCGCCGGCTTCGCACTGGACGGCGTGACCACGGGCACGGCGTTCTTCACCGGCACAGACGCCGCCACCATCGGCGTGAACGTGGCGATCGCGGGAAACCTCGGGCTGGTGGCCGCGGCCTCGGCCGGTGGGGCGGCGGGGGACGGCAGCGGCGCGCTGGCCGTGGCGGACCTGCAGGCGACGACGAGCCTGACCGGCGGCAGCGAGACGTACGACGCCTTCTTCAACGGCATGATCACGCGCCTGGGCGTCTCCGTGCGAGACGCGCACGGCATTTCCGGCGCGCAGGGCGCCACCATCCGCCACCTGGAGCAACTGCGCTCCAGCGTCTCCGGCGTGAGCCTGGACGAGGAGATGGTGAACCTGGTCCAGTTCCAGAAGGGCTACGAGGCCGCCGCACGCGTGATCCGGGCCATCGACGAGATGGTGCAGCAGACGCTGCAGATGGTGGGCTGAGGCCATGAGCATGCGCATCAGCGCCCGCAGCACCACGGATCGCCTGCTGGCCCACATCCAGGAGGCCACCACCCGCCTGAACGAGACGCAGGAGCGCGTGGCCAGCGGGCGGCGCATCAACCGGCCTTCGGACGATCCGTTCGCCACGGCGCGGGCGATGGCGGCGCGGTCCACGCTGGACCTGGTCACGCAGCGTACGCGCACGGTAGACCTGGCCCGCACCGAACTCGGGGTGGTGGAGTCGGCGCTCACGGCGCTGGGGAGCGTCATGACGCGCGCCCAGGAACTGTCCGTGCAGGCGGACTCCTCCGGGCTGGACTCCGGCGCCCGCCAGCAGATCGCCACCGAGGTATCCGAGATGCTGAACGAGGTGCTCTCCATCGCCACCACCTCGCACGCGGGGCGGCAGGTCTTCGGCGGGCACCAGGGCGGACCGGCGTTCGCGCCGGACGTGCCGGCCAACCCCACCGCCTTCACCTACCAGGGCGACACCGGCCAGGTGCTCCGCGAGATCGGCGAGGGCGAACGCATCGCCGTGAACATCCCGGGCGAGCCGCTCTTTGACGGCATCTTCGCCTCGCTCATCGCGTTCCGTGACGGCCTGCTGGCGAACGACCGCACCGCCATGAACGCCGCCTCCAGCCAGATCGGCGCGGAGATCGACACCGTGCTCACCGCTCGAGGCGAGGTGGGCGCGCGCGTGCGTCGCCTGGACATGGCCTGGGTGCGGCTGGAGGAGGAGGAGGTCGCGCTGAAGACGGCCATCTCCGGCCTGGAGGAAGTGGACATCACGGCGGAGGTGGTGGAACTGCAGATGCGGGACACGGCCTTCCAGGCAGCGCTCGCGGCGACCGGAAGGTCGCTGGGGGTGAGCCTGCTGGACTTCCTGCGCTGAGCCCGCTCACTGCGTGGACTACGCGGGTGTTGGACCCCGCGACATTGGAGGACCGAGATGCTGGTACGGACGAATTTCCTGGGTGTGGAGGAGACCATGGACGTCTCCGAGGAGCAGATCTTCGCCTTCGAGCCCGGCCTGGGCGGCTTCGAGGCGCTCCGCCGGTATGCTCTGATCCCGGAGCACGACTCCCCGATCGAGTGGCTGCAGTCGCTGGACGACCCGGACGTGGCCTTCGCGCTGATGGAGCCGTTCGTGGTGCGGGCGGACTACGCGTTTGAACTGACGGACGCGGACGCGGACGCGCTGGGCATGCACGAGCCGCAGGATGCGCTGGTGCGCTGCGTGCTCACGCTGCACGAGGACCCGATGAAGATCACGGCGAACATGCTCGCCCCGCTGGTGCTCTGCCGGCGCACCCACCTGGCGCGCCAGGTCATTGTCCAGAACGCGGACTACCCGTTGCGCCTCCCGCTCTTCGCCAGCCTGGCGGAGCAGGGCCTGGTTGAGGAGGGCCTGGTTGAGGAGGGCCTGGTGGACGGGGTGGGCGAAGTCGACCTCGAGGTGGCGATGCCGGCGACGGCCTGAGCGCCCTCGCTCGTCGGGACATCGCCGCTCGGGCATCGCCGTTGGAGATCGCGCCGAGGCGGCCGATGATGTAGTGATGGCCACGGACGGGGCGCCGCGCCAGCAACGCGCGGGCCGTACCGTGAAGACAAGATCGAGGGCAGGGACGCCCTCGCAGTGTCCGCTCGCGTCCTCCACGCGGCCGCGGACGCGCCGGGCAGGAGGCCCCCATGCTGATCCTCACGCGCAAGGCTGAACAGGGCATCGTCATCGACGGCAAGGTCATCGTCCGCCTGCTCTCGATCGACGGCGAGCGCGTCAAGATCGGCATCGACGCCCCCCGCTCCGTCTCCGTGCTCCGCGAGGAACTGCTGGTGGAGGTGGCGGGCGAGAACCAGGCCGCCCGCGTGCAGTCGGGCACGCAGGGAGGCCGTCTGCACGACGGCCTCACGCGCGCCCTCAAGGGGCTCGACCGCCCGTAGCGGCGGGCGCTACTGCTGGTCGCGGAGCGTGGCGACATACGCCGCCAGCCGGCCCAGGGTCTGCTGGCCGCCCTCCACGGCGTGGAACTCGCGCTCCACCAACTCGCGCTGCTCGCGGGTGGCGAAGATGTTGCAGAGCGTGACCAGCGTGCCGCCGTCCTGCTCCTGGAACGTCACCACGGCGTGGAACGGCGCGGGGTCGTCCGCACTCTCGCCGTGCAGATACTCGATGCGTGCGGGCGCCTCGATGCTGTCGAAGCGCACCCAGTTGGGGTAGTCCGTGCCGTCCGGGCCGTGCATCACGTAGTCCCACTCGCCGCCGAGGCGGAACTCGAATGAGCGCGTGGTGGTGGTGAAGCCGTCTGGCCCCCACCAACGGCCAATGTTCTCGGGGTCCGTGAAGGCGCTGAACACCAGGTCACGGGGGCCCTCGATCAGGCGGGAGATGCGGAGTTCGCGGTCGGTGGTGTCAGTCTGACTCGTGGGCTGGGTCATCAGTGCGGTCCTCTCGCTGCAGGTCTTTCACGTATTCGTTCAGGCGGTCGAACGTCCCGTTCCAGAACTCCTCGAAGCCCCCGACCCACTCATGGATCGGCTGGAGCCCGCGGGCATCCAGGCCATAGAAGCGCTGCTGTCCCACCCCCCGCACACGGACCAGCCCGACCTCCCGCAGCACGCGGAGGTGCTTGGAGGCGCCTGGCTGGGACATGCCCAGTTCACGAGCCACCTCTGACACCGGGCGTTCCTGCTCCTTGAGGAGAGTGAGGATGCGGCGCCGTTGCGGCTCGGCGATTGCGTTGAAGGGATCGGAAGTGGTCGCTGCTCGTGCCATGCGGGCAGTGTATTCCGATACAGGCATATAGCAAGCGGCAGTCAGACCCTCGCGTACGCCTCGGGCGAGATGGGATGGCGGAATGGGTAGACTCTGGTGCGAGGCCACCAGGATTCATAGACGCTTTACACTTCCGTTGCGGATCGCCAATCGCCCGTGGTCACCCTGTCTTCGTGGAAGGGGCCGAACCCGGACGCTGCGGTTCGCAAGAATCAAGCAGTAGTGGTGGGAGCGGTTGCGAGCCAAGGTGCAGTGATCCCCGGATCCTCCGGGTTCGGTCCCGACCACAGTCCCCCTGGTCTTCGACGACGTCTTATGGCATCCAAAATCCTCGTCGCGGACGACGAACCAAACATCGTGAAGTTGCTCCGCATGTACCTCCGCGAGGAGGGCTACGAGGTCGTCGCCGCCCGCGACGGCCGCGAGGCGTTGCAGCGCTTCCGCGCGGAGAAGCCGGACCTGGTCATCCTGGACCTGATGATGCCCGAACTCGGCGGCTTCGAGGTCTGCACAGAGATACGCAAGGAGTCCGACATCCCCGTGATCATGCTCACGGCGCGCACGGACGATGTGGACAAGATCGTCGGGCTGGAGATGGGCGCGGACGACTACATCACCAAGCCCTTCAACCCGCGCGAACTCGTGGCCCGCGTGAAGGCCAACCTCCGCCGCCGTGACTGGGACCGGGCCGGAGCGGAAGAGAAGTCGGACGCGCCCATTGTCATTGACGACGTCACGCTGGACCCGTCCAGCCGTGACGTGGTGGTGGCGGGCCAGCGCGTGCGCCTGCGCCAGCGCGAGTTCGACCTGCTGGCGGCGTTCATGCGCCACCCGAACGTGGCGCTGGACCGGGAGCGTCTGCTCTCGCTGGTCTGGGGCGAGGACTTCTACGGCGACGCCCGCACCATTGACGTGCACGTGGCGTGGCTGCGGGACAAGTTGAAGGCCGCGAGCCCCAAGATCGAGACCGTGTGGGGCGTGGGATACAAGTTCGTCCCGGCCTCGGATGCTGCATAGTTTCCGAGCCCGGCTCCTGGCCGGGTTCGGCATTGTCATCATCCTCACGCTGGCCCTCTCCGCCTCCGCCGTGGCGCTGCTCCTGCGCGAGCAGCAGGCGGAGGCGGCGGAGGCGCGCATCGGTGTGCTGGTAGGCCCGATCACCGAGGTCACCCGCGACCGCGAGATGCTGGGCTGGCCGCCGCAGATGATCCGCGTGGAACTCTCGGCCTGGGCCGAGGTCTATGACATGCGCCTGCTCGTGCTAGACGCGAACAGCCGCGTGGTGGTGGACACGGCGCAGCGCGAGCCGCTGCTGGGGAGCGTGCTGGAACTGGCGTTCTCCCAGCAGGTGGACGCCCAGGGCGGCATCTCCGCCTTCCGCACGCAGCGCCTGCGCGTGGACGGGGAGGACCTGTACCTCTTCACCGCGCGTGACGCCTCGCCCGGCATCCGAGACCAGACCTCGCTCCAACTGGTGATCGCGGTGCCGGCGGGCGACGTGGCGGGGGCGTGGGCGGCGCTGCTACCTCGGCTGGCGGTGGCCGGCGTGGGTGCGGGCGTTGTGGCGGTGACCTTCGCATTGCTCTTCGCCTCGCGCGTCACCACCCCCATTGCCCAGATGACCCGCGCGTCCGAGGCCATGGGCCGGGGCGACCTGGACCAGCGCGTCGATGTGCAGGGCAGTGACGAGGTGGGACGGCTGGCGGAGGCGTTCAACACCATGTCCTCCCGCCTCTCCCGCAGCGACCAGTCCATGCGCGACCTGCTGGCCAACGTCTCCCACGAACTGCGCACGCCGCTCACCTCCATCCAGGGCTTCGCGCTGGCGATCACGGACGGCGTTGCGGACGACCCGAGGGAGGCGGCCGCGCTCATCAACGAGGACGCCGAACGCATCCGCCTGCTGGTGGACGACCTGCTCTACCTCTCGGAGATCGAGTCCGGCGCGGTCCACCTGGAGATCGAGGAGGTGGACGTGGACGGCCTGGTGGAGGGCGCGGTGCGTCGCCTCCGCCTGGCCGCCGACGACCGCGAGGTGGACCTGGTGGCGACCACGGGCGGGGGGACGGTGCAGGCGGACGGCCGCCGGCTGGAGCAGGTGCTGGCGAACCTCATCGACAACGCGGTGCGCTTCACGCCTGCGGGGGGCGCGGTGACCATCGGCGCGCGGCAGGTGGCGGACGGCGCGCTCATCGAGGTGCACAACCCGGGCGAGCCCATCCCGGAGGCGGACCGGCAGCGCGTCTTCGACCGCTTCTACCAGGTGGACCGCTCCCGCAGCCCCGGCCGCCACCGCGGCCTGGGCCTGGCGATTGTGCACGAACTGGTCCAGGCCCACGGCGGCAACGTCTCCGTGGACTCGTCGCAGGAGCGAGGCACCACGTTCTCGGTCTTCCTCCCCCTGGTCCCGCGCGCCGCCCCCTCGTCCGAGGCGCCTCGGTTGGACGGGAACTAGCGGGCGCGAGCGTGTCTGCGCCCCCCCATGGGGAGCGGAGGGCGAGTTGGCAGTGGCGGGCCTGCTACCGCTGGTGCAGGATCCAGTATTCGTAGGCGTCCTGCAGGGCGAACCAGGAGGCCTCCACCACGTCGGTGGAGGCGCCCACGGTGCGCCAGCGCCGGAGGCCATCCGTGGTCTCGATGAGCACTCGGACGGCCGCGTCCGAGCCGGCCTGGGAGTTGATGATGCGCACCTTGTAGTCCACCAGGTGCACGGACTCCATGGCGGGGAAGACGGAGAGCAGGGCCTTGCGGACGGCGGCGTCCAGTGCGGAGACGGGGCCGTTGCCGTCTGCGGCGATCTGCACCATCTGCTCCGCCACGCGCAGTTTCACCATCGCCTCCGCCATCATCGAGCCCCGGTCGGTCTCGCCGGACTGCGGGTCCGCGTGGCGGCGGCGCTGGACGATCAGGAAGTCCTCCAGCGCAAAGGGCGCCTGGTAGCCCTCCAGCGTGCGGCGTACGAGGAGTTCGAAGGACGCCTCCGCAGACTCGAAGGCGGAGCCCTTGGACTCGCGGTGCTTCACGCGCTCCAGGGCGCGCGCCGCCTGTTCGTCCGTCAGTTGCAGATCCACGCCCTGCTCGCGCAGTTTCTCGATCACGTTGCGCCGGCCCGCCAGTTCGGAGACCAACACGCGTTCGGTATTGCCCACCAGCAGCGGGTCCACGTGCGTGTAGGAGCCGGCAGACTTCGTGATGGCCGCCACGTGCAAGCCGGCCTTGTGCGCGAAGGCGCCGGAGCCCACGTAGGGCTGCTGCGGGTCCGGCGTCAGGTTGGCCAGTTCCTGCGCGAAGTGGGCCACCTCCGTGAGCCGCTTCAACTGGTCGTCCGTGACCACGTCCAGGCCCATCTTCAGTTTCAGGTTGGCGATCACGGAGATCATGTTGGCGTTGCCGGTGCGCTCACCCCAGCCGTTGAGGCACGCCTGCACCTGCGTGGCGCCCGCGCGCACCGCGATCATTGTGTTCGCCACCGCCTCGTCCGTGTCGTTGTGGGCGTGGATGCCGATCTCGCAGGAGACGGCCTGGCGCGCGGCGAACACGGCCTCCTCGACCTCCCATGGCAGGTTGCCGCCGTTGGTGTCGCACAGGGCGACGGTACGAGCGCCGGCGCGCTCCGCCGCCCGCAGCGTGGCCAGTGCGTACGCGCGGTCTTCCTTGAAGGCGTCGAAAAAGTGCTCCGCGTCGAACGTCACCTCGCGCCCGTGCTGGACGAGGTAGGCGATCGAGTCACGGATCATCGCCAGGTTCTCCTCCTCCGTGGTCTCCAGGACGTCGTGCACCTGGCGGCTGGAGGACTTGCCGACCAGGGTGACGGCCGGGGTCTCCGCCTCCAGCACCACGCGGATCGCCGGGTCGGTCGTGACGTCGCCGCCGGCGCGCCTGGTGGAGCCGAACGCGACGAGTTTGGCGTGCTGGAGGGTGAGGGAGCGCGCGCGCTGGAAGAACTCGGCGTCCTTCGGGTTGGAGCCGGGGTAGCCGCCTTCGATGTAGTCCACGCCCAGTTCGTCCAGTTTCTGGACGATGAGCAGTTTGTCCTCCAGCGAGAGGGAGAGCCCCTCCATGCCGAGGCCGTCGCGCAGGGTGGTGTCGTAGAGGGTGAGATCCTCCGCCCGCACGTGCGGCGGATCAGCGGGGGTGAGGCCTGCCTGGGATCGAGGTGAGTCGGTGGTCATCTGCGTCTCGTCTTCCGCCCGGCTGGGCAGGACATCGTCGAGTCGCGGATGAGGGCGGACCGAGGACGTGCCTGCATCGCCGGAGCACTACCGTGCTGCCTGGCGTTCTAGCGGAGCGGAATAATCGACGCCGTCGGCCCCAAGGGCCGAACAGCGACACCCGCCTTCCGAGACGCGCACACACTTGCCATAAGTGAATTGTAGACCGGGCCCGCGTCTGCGGGCAATGCAGGACGACCCGCAAGGGGCCGGTACGGGGGGAGCGCGGTGGAGTGGGCTCCCGTGCGAATAGGGACTTGTCGATTTTACGAAAAATCGTAAAATACATGCATGGCCTACCAGCCCCTACTCGACCTGGACGCCGTCGAGCCCTTGATCGAGCGACTCGAACGCCTGCGCTCCAATATCCACGACCTGGATGTCCCGGAGCCGCTGGCTCGCTGGCTGGCTCGGTATGTCGAGGCACGTGGCGCCCACATGTCCACCCGCATCGAAGGCAACCCCATGACCGAACGTGAGGTCATCGAGTTGTTCGAGGACGACCGCGGCAGCGCCGCTACCCGCTCCGAGCGGGAGAACCTTGACTATCGCGATGCCGCCCGTTTCGCCGTCCAGGCAGCGGGTGACTTCTATACTGACATGGATGGGGGGCTCATCCGAGCGTTCCACTTCCTGACCGTCCGGACGGCCTATCGGTACGACACAGCGGGCCAGTACCGCACGCTCCAGAACGCGGTGATGGCTGGCTCCCGCCGCGTCTATCTGCCTCCCCCTCCCGGTGAGGTGCCGGCGAGGATGGACGCGCTGGTCGCATGGCTGCGCGAGCAGCGCCACCGCCTGCACCCGCTCATCCTTACTGCGGTTGCACACGCGGAGTTCGTGAAGATCCACCCGTTCGACGATGGGAACGGTCGGACGGCCCGCGCGCTCTCCGTGTATTTCATGGCCCGGGGCGGCTGGCGACTTCGCGGCTTCGTGGGTGTGGAGCAGGTCTTCGGCGAGGACATCGACCAATACCGGTCGCACCTCAACGACCTCGGTGAGTACTACCCGGGCGAACAGCCGGACCTGACGGCCTGGGTGGTGTGGTTTCTGAACCGCCTGTCGGTCGAACTCGAACTCGACCTCACGGTCGCTCGCCACTATCAGCGGCTGATCACGGAGGACGTGCAGCAGACGCTCCTTGAGCGAAATCTTCCGCCCCGGCTCGCGCACGCCTACGGCCTCGTTTGGCTTGAGGGCGCGATCTCCGCGTCACAGTACGCAGAGGCCACGGGCGTCACCGCACCGACGGCCGGCAGCGACCTCCGCCGCCTGGTGGACATGGGCATCCTCCGGCGGGAGGGGCGCGGCCGCTCGACGCGCTACCGGCCCACCGACGAAGCGATGGTGCTCGACCGGGTAGCGCTGCGCGCCGCGGTGCTGGCTCGGACCTAACTCCCCAGGCGCTTGAGGACGGCGTCCGCCATGGCGCGGGTGTCCAGGGTGGGCTCGCCGGGGGCGGCGAGGTCCGCAGTGCGGAGGCCGGTCTCGATCACGTCGGTTACGGCCTGTTCGACCGCGCGCGCCTCGTCCTCCAGGCCGCACGAGTGCCGGAGCAGCATGGCGGCGCTGAGGATCATCGCGAGCGGGTTGGCCACGCCCGTGCCGGCGATGTCCGGTGCGGAGCCGTGGATCGGCTCGTACATACCGAGGCCCAGGCCGTCCTCGCCCAGCGCGCCCAGGGAGGCGGACGGCAGCATGCCCATGGAGCCCGTGAGCATGGAGGCCTCGTCCGTGATGATGTCGCCGAACATGTTGTCCGCGATGATCACGTCGAAGTCGCGCGGGCGGCGGATCAGATACATCGTCATGGCGTCCACCAGCACGTGTTCCAGTTCCACGTCTGGGTAGTCGCGGGAGACCTCCACCACCACCTCGCGCCAGAGGCGGGACGAGGCGAGGACGTTGGCCTTGTCCACGCTGGTCAACTTCTTGCGACGCCCGCGCGCGGTCTGGAAGCCCAGGTGGGCGATGCGGGCGATCTCGTCTTCGTTGTAGTAGTTCGTGTCCACCGCCTCGCGGCGGCAGTCCACCACGCGGCGCTCCTGCGGCTGGCCGAAGTAGAGGCCGCTGGTCAGTTCGCGGATCACCAGCAGGTCCACACCCTCGATGACCTCGGGACGGAGGGTGGAGGCGTCGATCAGCGCGGGCACCGCCGTCACCGGGCGCAGGTTGGCCCACAGTCCCAGGCCAGACCGCAGCGCCAGCAGTCCCTGCTCCGGCCGCACGCTGGCGTTCGGGTTGTCCCACTTGGGCCCGCCCACCGCGCCGAAGAGCACCGCGTCCGCCTTCGAGGCCTTCTCGATGGTCTCCGGCAGGATCGCCGTGCCGAGTGCGTCGATGGCGGCGCCACCGACCAGGTCCTGCTCGAAATTGAAGACGTGCTCGAAGCGTTCGCCCACAGCCTCCAGCACACGCACACCCTCTGCCGTCACCTCCGGGCCGATGCCGTCACCGGGCAGGACGAGGATGTCGAACGTGGCCATCTAGGACTCCCAACACCGAGGCGAAACGCGATTGCGGGCATGCGGATGCGGGCATGCAGAGGGGCCGAGTGTAACTCCGCCCCTCGTTGTGTTCGCCCTCGTGGTGGGGCCGCTTGCTACTCGACCACGAGGATCGCGCCATACGTCGCCTCGGAGCCGCGGTCGGGCCCGGCGCTGTAGTTCACGGCGAGGATGTACCGCCCCGGGGCGAGGTCGTCCGGGAGCGTGAGCACGTCCTCGCCGGACTGGTTGTCGGTGAACTTGATCGCCCACTCCTCCGTGCTGACCGACGACCATGCGCGGAAGTCCTCCCCCGACGCGATGGGTTCGGCGGAGGTGGGATTGAGGTAGGCGTAGCCGATGGACATAGGCGGCATCAGGATCTCGTCACCGCTGACGGTGAGGTGCTCGCCCGGCTGCACGACGAGGTTGTCCGGCGCGGTGATGATGCCGAGTTTGTCGACGCACATCGCCGTCCGGCCGCCGCCGGTCGGCGGCGACCAGCAGTAGGTGCCGAGGCCCAGCGGGACGCTGCCAGCGCCAGAGTTGAGGATGCCCTGGGGCGGCTCCTCCGGGTTGGCGGGCTCGATGCCGCCTCCGGCTGCACCGCCAGCGGCCTCGCCGGCACTGCCTCCGGTGGGCGCGACGTCGGTGCTGGTCACGCTGGGCGTGGCGCGCGGTTCGTCGTCACCGCCGGCGGCGTCCGTGCTGTCACACGCGGCGAGGAGCAGGGTGATGCAGGCGAGCGCGATCACGGCGAGTCGGATGGGGTGCTCGATGAATGTTCGAGGCAGCGAGAGGGGCATGGTTCGATTCCTCCTGTGTGCCTCATTCGACGCGAGGAGGAGCCCGGTGGTTCCCGCTCAGGGGACTGAATCCCCCAATCCTGTGCGGGCCGCATGTCCGGCGTGCGCGGCGAGGCGACGGATGCCCTTGCGGCGCTCGTCTGGGCCGATGGCGATGAAGCCGTCCACCACCTGGAAGATGGGCGCGACGCGGATGTAGAAGCGGGTGCGGTAACGGGCGGCCTGGTCCACCTCGCCGTCGTAGTGCGCCCACACTTGCTCCAGGTCGCGCGGGCCGAGGTGGTTGAGGACGCCCGCGAAGTCCATGGCCGGATCGGCGATGCGCGCGTCCGCGAAGTCGATCACCCCGGCGAGGCCCGACTCATCGAGGATGAAGTGGTCGCCCGAGAGGTCGGAGTGGATTAGCGCGCGCCGCACGTCCGAGGTGCCGCCGCGCGCCTCGAACTCCGCGGCCTCGCGTTCCAGCCAGGTGCGCGCGCCGGGTGGGAGGACGGCGCACGCTTCCTCGATGCGCCCTCGATACTCCGTGGTCCAGAGGTCCACGTCGCGCGCGCCGTGGCGCTTCGCCTCGGCGTGCGGCGACGCGTGCAGCACGGAGAGGAAGCGCCCGATCTGCGCGCACAGGTCAGCGCGAACGCGGCCTCGAGGTGCGGCGCGCTCCGAGAGCGGCGTGCCGGGGACGAGCCGGTGGAGGGCGCCCAGCGTAGCGCCGGCCGCGTCCGTCAGCATGCGCGCCTCGCGCGGCGTGTGGACCTCGAACGGCCGGCGCTCCAGGAAGGGGAGGAGGCGTACCTCGCGTTCGAGGTCCTCCACGGCCCAGGGCGCCTGCGGGCGGGGGAGGCGGAGCACCCAGTCTCCGGCCGGGGCGCCCGGCGCGGGGACGAGGAAGGCGGCCGACCCCCAGCCCTGGCCGAGGAACGACGCGCCCGCCGCGTCTGCGTCTGGCAGCACCTCGGCAAGGCGCGCGCGGATCTGGGGCGTGAGCAGGCGGGCGGCCTCGGGTATCGGGGGCATCCAGCGGATGGTAGCGGGGAACCGGTGGCTGCGCGCCGGCGTCACAGGAGCACCACATCGCAGGCGGTAGTGATCGAGGAAGTGGGAACCGCAGATGATGAAGATGCTGTTGCTGCCCGTGCTGGCGGCATCAGTCCTGGCGCTGGCCTTCGTGTCCTTCGTGACGCCGCTCCGTGGGGCGACGGGGGTGACACCGGTGCAGGCGGGGGCGTGGGGCCAGGCCCTGGTGATCGACTTCGGCTCGGAGGTCACCCTCCCGGACGGCGCGGTCCTCGGCTTTGTCGAGGTGGTGGAGGACTCCCGCTGCCCGGCCGACGCGATGTGCGCCTGGCAGGGGCGCGCGGTGCTCGCCTTCACGCTGGACGGCGAGCGTTTCGAGGTGGAGTACCTCGGCGAGGAGCAGCGCGTGGAGGTGGCGGGCGTGCGGATCCCCCTCCGCGACGTGCAGCCCTACCCGCTGGCCTCGCAGCCGGCGGACGCGGAGGACTACGAGGTGACCCTGGTGGTCAGCGAGGGGGACTAACGCTCGTCCCGGGGTGGCCGGTACGACAGAGAGGGCGGCCATTGGCCGCCCTCTCTGCGTGTCTGGCTCGGACGGGGGGCTACCCCACCTTGAGCGTGCCCTCGCCCGCGCGGCTGGTGTCCGGCTTGAGCGGGCTGCGAGTGGTCTCGAACGTCGCGATGTCGGCCTCGTGCTGCATCGTGAGGCCAATGTCGTCCAGGCCGTTGAGCAGCCGGTGCTTGACGAACGGGTCCAGGTCAAAGTGACGGGACCAGGAACCGTCGGCGACGGCCACGGTCTGCGCCTCCACGTCGATCACGAGTTCGGCCGTGGGGAGTTCCTCGTGCCGGCTCATCAGGTGATCCACGTCCTCCTGCGGGAGGACGATGGTGAGCAGGCCCACCTTGGAGGAGTTGTTGCGGAAGATGTCGCCGAACGAGGGAGCGATCACCGCCTCCACGCCGGCATCCTCCAGCCCCCACACGGCGTGCTCGCGCGAGGAGCCGCAGCCGAAGTTCTGCTGCGCCAGCATGATGGGCGCGCCCTGGTAGTCCGGGACGTTCATGACGAAGTCCGGATCCTTCTTCCAGTCGTGGAACGCGTACGGCCCAAACCCGGAGCGCTCAATGCGCTTCAGGAATTGCTTCGGCATGATCTGGTCGGTGTCCACGTCCGCCTTGTTCAGCGGAACCGCGCGACCTGTGACGCCCTTGACTGCCTTCATGGCTACTTCCATTCCCGGATGTCTACGAAGCGGCCCTCGATGGCGGCGGCGGCGGCCATCTGAGGGCTGACGAGGTGGGTGCGGCCGCCCGCGCCCTGCCGGCCCTCGAAGTTGCGGTTGCTGGTGGAGGCGGCGCGCTCGCCGGGGAGCAGGATGTCCGGGTTCATGCCCAGGCACATGGAGCAGCCCGGTTCACGCCATTCGAAGCCGGCGTCCAGGAAGACCTGGTGCAGGCCCTCCTCCTCCGCCTGCTTCTTCACCAGGCCGGAGCCCGGCACCACCATGGCGCGCACGGAGGAGGCCACCTTGCGGCCCTCCACCACCTTCGCTGCCACGCGCAGGTCCTCGATACGGCCGTTGGTGCAGGAGCCGATGAACACGCGGTCCACCGCGATGTCCTGGATGGGCGTCCCCGGCTGGAGGTCCATGTATTTCAGGGAGCGCTCTGCGGTCTCCCGCGCGGAGGCCGTGGGCGCCTCCTCTGGCTGCGGCACCGCGGCGGTCACGCCCACGCTCTGCGCGGGCGTGGTGCCCCACGTCACGTGCGGTTCGATGTCCTCGCCGCGCAGGGTGACGACGGTGTCGAACTCGGCGCCGTCGTCCGTGGCCAGGGCCTGCCAGTAGGCGACCGCCTCGTCCCAGGCCTCGCCCTGCGGCGCGTATTCCTTGCCCTTCAGGTAGGCGAAGGTGGTCTCGTCCGGGGCGATCAGGCCGGCGCGCGCACCGCCCTCGATCGTCATGTTGCAGACGGTCATGCGGCCTTCCATGGAGAGGTTGCGGATGACGTCGCCGCGGTACTCGATCACGTGGCCCACGCCGCCGTCCACGCCGATCTTGCGGATGATGGCCAGCACCACGTCCTTGGCGGTGACGCCCTCGTGCAGGGCGCCGGTGACCTCGATCGCCATGGTCTTCGGGCGGGACTGCGGCAGCGTCTGGGTGGCCAGCACGTGCTCCACCTCCGACGTGCCGATGCCGAACGCCAGCGCACCGAAGGCGCCGTGCGTGGAGGTGTGCGAGTCGCCGCACACGATCGTCATGCCCGGCTGGGTGAGGCCATGCTCCGGGCTGATGATGTGCACAATGCCCTGGCGGATATCGAAGATGTCCCAGAGCGGGACGCTGAAGTCCTGGGCGTTCTGCCGAAGCGTCTCGATCTGCCTGGCGGAGAGCGGATCCGGGTTCGGGTCGTTGCGGTTGGTGGTGGGCACGTTGTGGTCCACGGTGGCCAGCGTCAGGTCCGGGCGTCGCACGGGGCGTCCGGTCATGCGCAGGCTTTCGAAGGCCTGCGGGCTGGTCACCTCGTGCACCAGGTGGAGGTCGATGTAGAGCAGGTCCGGCTCGCCGGGTGCGGTGCGCACCACATGCTGTTCCCAGATCTTCTCGATGATCGTCTTCGGCACGGTTGTCTCTTCCGATGGTCCTCTAGTTGATCGTGAGCCCTACCGGCTCGAAACGGCCTCTGCCCGCTGTGCGGCGGCGATGGAGCGGTTGACCGCGTGGACGTAGGCGCGTCCGGCGGCCACCAGGATGTCCGTGTCCGACGCGCGGCCCTGGTAGATGCCGCCGTCCGTACGGATGCGGATGGTGACCTCGCCCTGTGCGTCGATGCCCTCCGTCACGGACTTCACGCTGAACTCGATCAGTTCGTTTTCCAGGCCGAGCGCGCGGTTGATGGCGCGGTAGATCGCATCCACCGGCCCGGTGCCAATGGCGGCGTCCATGCGCGGCTGGCCTTCCGAGTCCACCAGGCGGACGGAGGCGGTGGGGGCGCCGTGGTCGCTGCTGGAGACCTGCACCAGGTCCAGCGTCCATGCGTCCTGCACGCTGATCTGCGTCTGCTCCGCCAGGATGGCCATCAGGTCGCGGTCGTCCACCTCGTCCTTGGCGTCCGCCACGTCCTTGAAGGCGTCAAAGATGCGCTTGAACTCCGCGTCTGTCGGTTCCACGCCCAGGTCGGCCAGGCGGGACTTCACCGCGTGCGAGCCAGACACCTTGGTGAGGACGATCGAGTTGCCCTCTGGGATGCCGATCACCCGCGGATCCATGATCTCATACGTCTCGCGCATCTTCAGGATGCCGTCCTGGTGGATGCCGGAGGAGTGGCGGAAGGCGTTCTTGCCCACGATCGCCTTGTGCGGCTGCAGGGTCATGCCGGAGTAGCGCTCCACCAGTTGGCTGGCGGCGTAGAACTCCCGCGTGTTCACGTCCGTGCGGACGTGCATGAAGTCCGGCCGCGTGTGGATGGCCATGACCACTTCTTCCAGGGCGGCGTTGCCGGCGCGCTCGCCGATACCGTTGATGGTGCCTTCCACCTGGCGGGCGCCACCCAGGATGCCCGCCAGCGAGTTCGCGGTGGCCATGCCGAGGTCGTTCTGGCAGTGCACGGAGATCCGAGCCCGGTCGATGTTGGGGACGTTCTCTGCGATGGAGCGGATCAGGTCCTCGAACTCGTGGGGGATGGCGTAGCCCACGGTGTCCGGGATGTTCACGGTGGTGGCGCCTTCTTCGATGGCCGCCTGCACGATCTGGTGCAGGAACTCGCGATCAGAGCGCGTGGCGTCCATGGGCGAAAACTCGACGTCGGAGACGTACTTCTTCGCGTGCGCCACCGCGGCCCGCGCCATCTCGATCACGTCCTCGCGGTTCTTGCGCAGTTGCTGCGCCAGGTGGATGTCGCTGGAGGACAGGAAGACGTGGATGCGGGGCGACTCCGCGCCGCGCACCGCCTCGTACGCGTGGTCAATGTCCGCCATCACGGCGCGCGCCAGTCCGGCGATCACCGGGCCCTTCACCTCGCGCGCGATGGCGGAGATGGCCTCGCGGTCGCCGGGGGAGGTGGCGGGGAAGCCCGCCTCGATGATGTCCACGTTCAGTTTCGCCAGTTGGCGGGCGATCTCCACCTTCTCGTCCATGGTGAAGGCGATGCCGGCGGACTGCTCGCCGTCGCGGAGGGTGGTGTCGAAGATGTAGATCTTGTCGCCGGAGTTGTTCGCGGTGGTCATGTGGTTCCTCGTTCGCTCGGTGTCGTCCTGGATTCGTCCCCTGATAGTGGGAGCCCTCCCATCCGCGCCGTCAGGCGGAGGAGGGCTGCCTAAGGACGAGGGCGAGGAGGCCCGCCGGCAAGCCAGGCGCCAGGAGACGGGACGCGAGCCGGAGCGCGGACGCGCGGGACGTGCCGAGAGGCCGGTTGCTACCGGCCTCTCGCATCCGCCCCCGCGCGGGCACGCTGGCGTCGCCGTACGTGCGTACGGCGACGTCTACATGCGCCGGGCGGGGGGCGTGAGCGCGCGTCATGTCAGTCCGTTGCCTACTTCTGTTCCAGCCAGGCCATCATGCCGCGCACCTCGCGGCCGACTTCCTCGATCGGGTGCTCCGCGTTGATGCGGCGCAGCGCCTGGAAGCGAGGCTGGCCCGCCTGGTTCTCCAGGATCCATTCTCGCGCGAATTCGCCGGTCTGGATCTCGCGCAAGATCTTCTTCATCTCCGCCTTCTGCGCCTCGTTGCCAATGCGCGGGCCGCGGGTGTAGTCGCCGAACTCGGCGGTGTCGCTGATGGAACTGCGCATGGCTTCCATGCCGCCCTCGTACATCAGGTCCACGATCAACTTCACCTCGTGGAAGGTCTCGAAGTAGGCGGACTCCGGCTGGTAGCCCGCCTCCACCAGGGTCTCGAAGGCGTTTTTGATCATGGCGGTCAGGCCGCCGCAGAGGATCGCCTGCTCACCGAAGAGGTCGGTCTCCGTCTCCTCGCGGAAGGTGGTCTCCAGGATGCCGGAGCGGGTGGAGCCAATTCCCTTGCCGTAGGCCAGCGCCGTGGCCAGCGCGCCCTCCGTGGCGTCCTGGTGGATGGCCACCAGGGCGGGGACGGCGCCGCCCGCCTCGAACACGCGGCGCACCAGGTGGCCGGGGCCCTTGGGGGCGATCATGGAGACGTCCACGTCCTCTGGCGGCTGGATGGCGTTGAAGTGGATGTTGAAGCCGTGGGCGAACATCAGCGTCTTGCCTGCGGTCAGGTGCGGCGCGATGTGGTCGTCGTAGATGGCCTTCTGGATCTGGTCCGGGACCAGGACCATGATCACGTCCGCCTGCTGGGCCACCTCGTCTACGGTGCCCACGCGCAGGCCGGCGTCAATGACCTTCTGCCAGGAGCGCGAGCCGGGGTAGAGGCCTACCGCTACGTCCACGCCGGAGTCATTCAGGTTCTGCGCGTGCGCGTGCCCCTGGGAGCCGAAGCCAATGACGCCGACAGTGCGCCCCTTCAGGACTGACAGGTCGGCATCGGCGTCGTAGTAAATCTTCGCCACTGGGTTCGTCTCCTCCTGGAACATGCTGCCGCGGCTTTGTCCGCGTCCGTGCTACTCGCGTTGCTGGCGGCCCGCGCGAGGCGGCCCGGTGCGACCCCCGTTCAGGGTCAGTTGCTCGCGTAGGGCAGATCGCCGCCCGGGAAGCGTCCGGCCTCCTGGTGGAAGCGACGCAGCGCCTCCGGCTCGTGCTGGTGCACCGCCGTGGTGCGAGGGCCGCGCGCAAGGGCGATGCGACCGGTGCGCACCATCTCCCGGATGCCGTACGGCCGCAAGTTCTCCACCAGCGCGTCCAGGGTGTCTGCGGCTGCGGTCAACTGGATGATCAGAGAGGTGGCGGACACGTCCACCACGGACGCCCGGAAGATGTCGATCAGGTCGATGATCTCGCGTCGCTGGTCCGGGCGGGCGGAGACCTTGATCAGCGCCAGTTCGCGCGTGACGGCCTGGTCCTCCTGGATGGTCTCCACGGTGATCACGTCGATCATCTTGTCCAGTTGCTTCTGCACCTGGTCGCCGATCTCCGGGGGGCCCTCCACCACGATGGTCATGCGGGAGACGCCCTCCTCCTCCGTGACGCCCACGGCAAGGGAGGCGATGTTGAACCCGCGGCGGCGGAACATGCTGGCCACTCGGTTCAGGACGCCGGGGCGGTCCTCCACCAGCGCGGCCACGGTGTGCGTGGTGGTGGCGGGCTGTCCGTCCGGGGCGCCCGGGGTGCTCGAGGCAGGCATGGCTGTGGTCATTGTTCGTGCTCCTGCTCTCGGCCCTAGCGGGCGACCCGCTGAGGGCCCTCGATGGTCTCGCTCAGCGAAGCGCCGGACGGGACCATGGGCCAGACGTTGTCTTCGGCGTTCACCTGGAAGTCCAGGATCACCGGCCCGTCGTGGGCCGCGGCCTCCTTGATGGCGTCTTCCACCTGGGACTTGTCCGTCACGCGGATGCCGTGGATGCCGTAGGCCTCCGCGATCTTGACGAAGTCCGGCTGGGTCATGTGCACGGCCACGTAGTTGTTGCCGTGGAACAACTCTTGCCACTGGCGCACCATGCCCAGGAAGCCGTTGTTCATGATCGCCATCTTCACGGGCAGACGTTCGTCCACCATGGTGGCGATCTCCTGGAAGGTCATCTGGAACCCGCCGTCCCCGCAGATCGTCCACACTGCCCGGTCCGGGCACGCCACCTGCGCGCCCATGGCCGCCGGCACCTCGAACCCCATGGTGCCGAGGCCGCCCGAGGTGATGAACTGGCGCGGGCGGGAGACGTTCATGAACTGCGCGGCCCACATCTGGTGCTGGCCCACGCCGGTGCAGAAGATCCCCTCGCTGCCGGCGAACTCCGCGATCTTGGAGACGGCGTATTGCGTGGTCAGGTCCGTGCCGCTGGGCAGGGCCATGGACTGCCGGTGGTCGTTGCGCAGGGTGTCGATCCAGCGGATCCACTCCACGTGCGAACGCTGCTGGATGGCCTCCGTCAGTTGCGGGAGTACCTGCGCCAGGTCGCCAATGATGGGCGTGGCGGTGGGCAGGTTCTTGCCGTGCTCTGCCGGGTCAATGTCCACGTGCACGATGGTGGCGGTGGGGTTCATGTCCGCGAAGCGCCCCAGCGCGCGGTCGTCCATGCGCATGCCCAGGCCGATGATCACGTCCGCGTTACTGGCGGTGTGGTTGGCCCAGTAGGAGCCGTGCATGCCCATCATGCCGTAACACAGCGCGTGATCCGGAGAGATGCTCCCCAGGCCCAGCAGCGTGTTCAGGATGGGGATGCCGCCCTTCTCCGCGAAGCGTCGCAGCGCGTCCGCTGAGTCAGACTGGATGATGCCGTGTCCGGCGAAGATCACCGGCCGCTCGGCGGCGTCGATGATGGCGGCGGCGCGCGCCACCTCCGCCGGGTCGGCGGCGCCGGGGATGCGGTAGCCGCGCAGGAAGACGGAGTCCGGCCAGTTGAACTCCGTCTCCTCCAGGAAGACGTCCTTCGGGATGTCGATGTGGACGGCGCCCTTGCGTCCGGTGGTGGCCAGGTATGCCGCCTCTGCGAAGGTGGGGGCAATGTCCTCTGCGCGCATCACCAGGTAGTTGTGCTTCACCGTGGGCATGGTGATGCCGGTGATGTCCGCCTCCTGGAAGCCGTCCCGGCCGATCAGCGCGCGGGGCACGTTGCCGGTGATGAACAGCGTGGGCACGCTGTCGATGTGCGCGGTGGCAATGGCGGTCACCAGGTTCGTCGCGCCGGGGCCGCTGGTGCCCAGCGCCACGCCAATGCGGCCGGAGGCGCGCGCGTAGCCGTCCGCCGCGTGGCCTCCGGCCTGCTCGTGCCTCACCAGGATGTGGCGGACCTCCGGGTGGGCGGGCAGCCGGTCGTACAGCGGCAGTACCGCCCCGCCCGGGTACCCAAAGACGGTGTCGACCTGGATGCGCTTCAGGCATTCCAGGACGATGTCCGCCCCGCTCATACGGGTTCCGTTGGCAGCGCCGCTGTGGCTCATGGCTGGTCTCTCTCTGTCTACCGGGGACACCATTCTCGGTGCGCCCGTCCTACCGAGGAACACGAGAAGCCACCCGCAGACACGGGCGGCCATAGGCGACGCGTGCGCGCACGGGCGCAAGCGCCGCCTAGATAAGTACGAGTACGAGGAGGCCGAGGTCGCCGAAGGTGACCTGCGAGGCGGGGGCGATGCGGAGGTTGTTGCTCGCCATAAGGTCATCAGTGTATGGCCCACGCGGCTGGCGTCAACATTTCGGCGTCAAGATCGGGGTGTGCCCGGATCTCCGACGTCTACGCGGGGGCGCCTACCAGAGTGCGGCGTCCGGGAAGGCGCCGGCCCAGGCGAACCAGTAGGCCACCTGGGCCGGCAGGGCGTTGCGCACGCGGCTGTTGCGAGTGTTCAGCAGTCGCTCGTCGTCCACGAACCAGCGGAGGTCTTCCGAGTCCGTCATGATGCGGTCGTCTGGGGGGCCGCTCCAGCCTTCGAACTCCGTGCCGGCGGTCTCGTACACCGTGGCGCCGCGGCCCGCACCGGACGAGATGATCGCCACGCCCACACCGCCGATGGTGTCCAGCACGAACTGGCGCTGTTCCAGGACGGCCAGGGGGTACGCCTTGCGTGCGCCGTTCACCGTCACCCCCAGCACGCGGTCCTTCGGCGCCAGACGGGCGTCCACCTCGGACACCGGGAAGGCCGGGCCCTCCGGGTCGGCGTCGATGCGGAGCGAGGCGCCCTCGCTGTAGTCGCGCACGTGGCCGGTGTCCAGGCTCAGGACGCGGGTGGCGGGGTAGCGAGCGGCCCACTCGCCCCAGGTGGTGCGGACGGAGACGCGCGGCGTCAGGCGCACGCCCGCCTCGGCCAGCGGGCCCGCCACGGCACGGCCGCTGACGGCGTCCCAGAGGCTGCCCGTCTCCGCGTCCGTGTACAGGCGGCGAGACTCCCACACCAGCCCGGACGCCGAGAACGTGTACGCGACCCCGTCCGAGGCGTACCGGTTGAAGACGGCCGCGCCGCCGCAGACGGCGCAGTGCCACACCAGCACCTCCGTGCCGCCCACCTCGTCAGCCACCGACCCGTGCCAGCCGATGATGCGCTCCGGGTAGGCGCGCGCCTGCCCGCCGACCACCACGCCGAAGACCACGTCTCCGTTGCCCATGAAGCGCTCTTCCACGCGGTGCACCGTGGCGGGCGCGTCCAGTGGCGGCACGCCCTGCGGCCCCACGAGCGACCACACCAGTTGCTCCGGGCCCGGTCCGTCGCCGGTGGCAGCCTCCGGGAGCAGCGGACGGAACTTCGTGTCGATGATGGAGAGCAGCCGTCCCTTCCACTCCGCGTAGTCTTCCGGCAGCGGCGGCGGGTCGGTGGCCATCCACGCGTACCACTCGGCGGCGGAGGGGAAGCGTTCGCCCGTGATGCGCTCCAGCGCCTCGCGCACCCAGCGCGCCCAGCCCACGTCCAGCCACATCATGTCGATGAGCGGGGCGACGAACAGTTCTTCGTCGGAGAGCGCCACGCGTTCCAGAGTGCCCAGAAACTCCTCGCCCGGTGGGAGGCAGGTCTGCGCCAGCGTGGGGTTGTCGTACCAGCACACCAGGTCGCGCAACGCGTCGTCCACCTCGTTTTCCGTGAGGGGCGGAGGCGGCGTGGCGGTGGGCGCGGTGGGGAGGACGGGGCGGAACACGGGCTCCTCTGTCGCCTCGGGTGTGGCCTGCACCGGGCCCGCCTGCGCGACGCACCCGGAGGCGACCAGCGCCAGCGCCACGAGTACCGCGAGCGCCCCCGGGATGCCGAGGACGCGCCCGCGCGCGTGCCGCCCGCCGCGTCGCCTCACCGCTCCGTCGCCCGCAAGCGTCGAGCGGTGATGAAGCGGCCGATGGCGGAGGCCGGCTTCAGGAGCGCGTGCCCCGGCCGGCCGAAGGAGTAGGTGAGGTCCTCGTACGTGGCGTCGCCTCGGAGCAGGTCCACGCCGCCCTGCCAGAAGCGGCCGGAGTGCCCCAGCATCCAGACGAACGGGTCCGGCCACGCGTGGAAGATGTCCATCAGCGCCGTGGAGGCGTCCACCTCCCGCATCAGGCCGCGCTCCAGCACCGCCTGGTACTCCCGCAACGAGGACACGCGCCCGGCGAGGTAGTCCTCGATCACCGGTCCGATGGCCGTCCCGGAGGCGAGCGCCGCGTAGATGCCCTCGCCCGAGAGCGGGTCCACCAGGCCGGCGGCGTCACCCACGACCGCCGAGCCCTGCGCCGCCATCACCATGCCTCGACGCTGCATGGGCAGGTGGTGCCCGCGCAGTTGCTCCAGGCGGTCCATCTCGAAGCCGTAGGTGCGGCAGAAGGCGTCCAGGTGTTCGCGCAGGCGCGGCCCCATCGCGTGCTTCCACCCGCCGACGCCCACGTTGACGTGGTCACCCTTCGGGAAGACCCAGCCGTAGCCGCCGGGGTAGCGGCCGAAGTGCAGCGCCACTCGGTGCTTCCAACGATCCGGCACGCCGTCCGGGTAGACGTGGTTGCCCTCCAGCGCCACGGCTGCGGAGGCCGCCGCCTCGTAGCCCAGGCGGTTGCCCACCACGCCGTTGGCGCCGTCTGCGCCGATCACCACGCGCGTGAGGATCTCCACGCTGCGGGTGCCCACGGTGTACGTGCGGTCGGGGTGCGCTCGGACCTCCGTCACCGGCTCGCCGTCGCGGAACTCCGCGCCGGCGGCCTGGGCCTGCTCCACGAGGAAGGCGTCCAGGTGGCGACGCTGCGTCATGTAGGTCAGCGGCTGCTCCGCGTCGCGCACCTGCTCGCGGCCGCCTCGGATCTTCAAGCGCGCGCCGGTGATCACGTCTTCGACCACCGGCTCAATGGAGAACGGGAGCAGGTTGGCGCAGCGGATGGTGACGCCGCCGCCGCACGGCTTGTCGCGCGGGAATGTGGCGCGGTCCAGGAGGATCACGGAGGCGCCTCGGGAGGCGGCCTCGCGAGCGGTGGTGCTGCCGGCGGGCCCGGCGCCCACCACGACGACATCTGCCTGCAGGGAAGTTCGCGCGTTGATCCTCGTCACCCCTTGCTCATCGGGTGGCCTCGCAGGGCCGGTTACAGGTCAGACGTGGCCAGCAGGAAGGCGACGATGAAGCCGACCTGGATGAGGGCAGCCGCGACGAAGACGGCGTACGCCGCCGCGCGGTCCCACAGGTACAACCCCACCCCCAGCACCAGGTTGAAGCCCAGCAGTATGGAGGCTACCCGGGGCAACTCCAGCACGGCGGACCGCCCCACCAGTTCCACCAGCGGCGAGGACTGGCTGGGCGGGAAGTACAACTCGAACGACTGGGGCAGCGAGCCATAGCGCCACGCCACCACCAGCCAGACCAGCGCGCCCAGGGCGGCGGCCAGCAGGGCCAGCGTCATCCCCCGGCGGTCCGTCCAGAAGCCCTGCAGTGCGGGGAGGGTGCGCTCCACGTGATGCGTCACCGTGGCTGTGGGCCCCAGGTCCTGGCGCACCTGGATCTCGCGTGCGAACGCCGCCGGGTCGGAGACGGAGATGGCGTAGTTGCGCTCGGACGTCATGACGTACAGGACCTGCTCCTCCGACTGGTGGGTGGAGTAGAACAGCACTTCGCCGATGCGATCGATGAAGCCGCGTCCCACGTGGTAGCCCAGCCACGAGACGCCACCCACGCGTGGCACCCCCACGGAGGTGCCTGGCACAAGGCGCTCGATCGCACCCAGCGGCACCACCTGGCTCAGCGGCCCCCAGTGGATCACCAGCCCGTTGCGGTCCAGCGCGTAGGAGAGCGTGGCCAGCGCGTAGCACCAGTACAGGAACACCAGCGACACCCCCGCCGACACGGCCATGCCGATGTACGCCACCGTGGTGACGATGTCGAACGGCCTCCCGAAGGCGAAGATGCCGAGGATGATGGTGATGCCGATGCCCCACGCGGCCAGGAGCGCGCCGGTGAGCAGCCCGAGCGTACGGGGCGGCTGATAAAACACGCGCCGTCTCCTACCCCGCGCGAGCCGGCGCGGGGAGAACGCCGGGAGCGGCCTGCCCCAGTCTAGAGGCTCCCACCGTTACCGGCAGTGCCTCCGTCGCGCGGCTATCACGCGCGAACGGACGCAGCGTGTTGCGCCCTCCTGGCCCTGGAGGCGTGGGGCGCACCGGGACTTCCGAGGGCTGTCGTGTCCTACGAGGTCGCCACCTGCGAGCCCTGGTAGACGGGGGTGAGCCACTCGGCGTACTGCGGGAGGCGGCCCGTGATCGCCTGGAAGTAGAGGTCCTGGATCTGCTTGGACACCACGCCCGGGCGGCCGTCGCCCACGGGGACGCGGTCGATCTCCACCACCGGAGTGACGTGGGCCGCCGTGCCCGTCATGAAGACCTCGTCCGCGATGTACAACTCGGAACGGTCGATTGAGCGGCGCTCCACCCGCAGGCCGAACTCGCGCTCCGCCATGTAGAGGGCGGTCTCCAGCGTGATGCCCTCCAGGATGTTGTCGCTGGGCGGCGGCGTGATGAGCACGCCGTGGCGGATCATGACGATGTTCTCGCCGGATCCCTCGGAGACGTGGCCGTCCTCGTTGAGCATGATGGCCTCGTCGAAGCCGTTGAGTTGCGCCTCCGTCTTGGCCATGGCGTTGTTTACGTACAGGCCGTTCACCTTGGCCCGCGCCGGGATCATCGTGTCGTCGATGCGACGCCAGGAGGAGGTGGCGCAGCGCGCACCCGCCTCCGGGTCCAGGTAGGCGCCGAAAGGCGTGACGAAGACCAGGAACTGGTCCTCCAGGTTGTGCATGCGCACGCCCACCACCTCAGAGGACTTGTAGATCATGGGGCGGACGTAGACGTCCTCCTGGTAGCCGTTGCGCGCCACCGCCTCTAGCAGGATGCCGCACATCTCGTCTTCCGAGTACGTGATGCCGTCCATGCGCATGATCTTGGCGCTCTGGCGGATGCGGCGGACGTGGTCGCGCACCTTGAAGAGGTAGAGTTCGCCCTGGTCCGCGTTCCAGTTGCCACGTACTCCTTCGAAGACTGCGGTCCCGTAGTTGAAGGCATGCGTCATGATGTTGACGTTCGCCTCCGCCAGCGGGACAAACTTGCCCTCGAAGAACGCGGTCGGGTTCGGCATCAGGTACTCCTTGGGTCCGCCGGGCGGCTCGGAGGAGCGCCCCGGGCGGAGTCCGGGCAACTATAGAAGTCGCCCTGTTCCGCCTCAACTGTCATAACGAAGTCATGCGAAGACGCGCTGGCCGGCAGGCTGCCCAGCGCTACGACAAGACAGGAGTCCACCATGTCCCACTCCGCCGTGGAGGTCGAGCCAGGCGCCTCGCGTCTGAGCGCGCAGTTCACCCTCGGGTCGTTGCGGGTGGCCGCGCTCTCAGACGGGGCGCCGGACCGGGCGCTGGGAGGCTTCTTCCACGGCGTGGAGGCGGCCCAGTGGACGCAGGCGCTGGGCATCACCGATCCGGAGGCGCCGCTGCCGTTCAACTTCGGCACCTTCCTGGTGCGCGACGGCCAGCGCACGATCCTCATTGACTCTGGCTTCGGCGGCCTGGCCCGCACCATGGGCATCCCCGGGGGCGGTGAACTGCTCGCGCGTATCGAGGAACTCGGCGTGCGCCGCGAGGAGATCGACGCGGTGGTGCACACCCACCTGCACCCCGACCACTGCGGCACGAACGTCACTGACGAGGGCGAACTGACTTTCCCCAACGCCCAGATCGTCCTCGCGCAGGCCGAACTCGACTACTGGATGAGCGGCCAGGGCGCCGAGGCGGAATCGCAGGACCGCGCGGCCGCAGCGCACCGCAACATCCTGCCCTACCAGGCCGCCGACCGCGTCCGCACCTTCGACGGGGAGCACGAGGTCTCCCCCGGCCTCACCGCCGTGCCCACGCCAGGCCACACGCCGGGGCACACCTCGTTCATGCTTGCCTCCGGGGGGCAGCACCTGTTGATCACGGGCGACGCCGCGCACCACCCGGTCCACTTCGAGCACCACGACTGGATCCCCGCTGTGGACTTTGACCCTGCGGAGTCCACCCGCTCACGCGGCCGCCTGAGTGCGCTGGCGGTGGAGCGGGACGCCCTGGTGACGGGCGGGCACTTTCCCATCCTCACGCTGGGCCGCGTGCGCCCGACGGCCACCGGCTACGCGTGGGAGTACGTCCACCGCTCGGAATAGGTCACACCCGACGCTGTCAGCCCTAGTTCGGCGAGCCCTTCAGGCCCTGGAGCGAGCGCAGCCAGTAGATCTCGTTGCGGTGGCCGTAGATGTGGGTCATCACGTGGTTGCCGATGATCGCCGCGATGGGCTCCTCGCCGCTGGGTGCGTTGCGCCAGGGGCGAGGCTGCTGCAGGTCCTCGTCGCTCATGGGGGCGAGATAGGCGTCGCAGTCGGCGATGACGCCGTCCGCGTACCCCATGAACGTGCCCAGGTCCTCGATGTGGATCGCGTGCGCCTCGTCCGGGGAGTGGCCGGTGCCCTGGCCCGCCTCCGGCATGCCAAGGCGTGACGCCCAGCCGTCGCGCGCCCAGCGTTCGTCGCTCTGCCAGAGCAGGCGGCTGCCGATCACGTCGGCGGTGCGGTAGGCGTGCCAGAGGATCCACGCGATGGAGTGGTGTTCCTGGTCTGGCGTGAAGTTCAGTTGCTCCACGGTCAGGTCGGACGTGGAGTCTTGTAGCGACTTGTGTAGTCGCGCGAACGAGTCTCGGATGAAGTCGCTGGTCGCCATGGTGCCCTCCCGCGGGTGCTTTCCAGCGCACATTACGCTTCGAGGACAACGCCCGGCGTGCCCAGACCTGTGTCCAGGTATGTATCCAGCCCGCGTCCCGATTCGAGGAGGCTCCATGTCCGCGACGATCACCCGGGAGGCGGAGGCCTTCCTGCGCGAGGCGCGCGTGGCCGTCATCGCCACGGTCGATGCGCAAGGACATCCGAGGACCGCGCCCATATGGTTCCTCTGGGACGACGATGCCGCCCACCTGTTCACCGGTCGCGGCACCCGCAAGTGGCGCGAGATCGAGGCGAACCCGCGGGTCTCCCTCTCCGTGGACGAGCGGGACCCCGAGCGGTACGAGGCGGTGATTATCGACGGCCGCGTAGAGGAAGTCACCGACCGCTCGCTGTACGACGACGTGCGGACGATGGCCCTTGCGTACTACGGGCCGGAGCGCGGCGAGACGTTCGCGGAGGGTTACCGAGGCGATCGCGCGGACGTGGCGCACTTCCGCATCGTCCCAGAACGGGTGACTCACCAGCGGTCGTAGTCTCCCCGCACGCGGAGCCTCGGATAGCATCGGCATGCAGGGGCGGGGAGGCGTGATCGTGGCAATGACGCAGGAAGAGATCGATGCGCTGCTCTCAGAGCCGCGCGTGAGCGTGTTTGGCTCCGTGACGCCGGACGGTCGGCCGGCGCTCTCGCCGGTGTGGCACCTCTGGCGAGACGGCGCGGCGTTTGTCCTGGTGGACCGGGACAGCCGCAAGTGGCGCAACGCGCAGGCCAACCCCAACGTCTCGCTCTGCGTGGACACGAAGGAGGCACCCTACCGCGCCGCCATCATCGAAGGCACAGCCGAGGAGTTGGAGGGCGACTACGTGGGCCTGCTCCGGGAGGCGGCGGTCCACTACCTGGGCGAGCAGGCGGGCAACCGCTACGCCGAACGCAGCACCGCGACGCCAGAAACCTCGGTCATCGTGCGCATCGTTCCACGTCGCATCATCTCGTGGGCGTACTGATGGGTGGTGCAGCGTGATCCCGAGCGGAGCGAAGTTCCGGATCGGCGGGGTGGACCTCGCCGTGGTGAACGACGGCACGTACTGGTACGACGCCGGGGCGATCTTCGGCGTGGTGCCGCGCGTGATGTGGGAGCGCGTGAGCGGCCCGCTGGACGACCGCTATCGCATCCCCCTGGGTCTGAACTGCCTGCTGCTGCGCTCGCAGGGCAAGACCATCCTCATCGAGACGGGGGTCGGTGCGAAACCCGGCGACCGTGACGCCGCGTCACCGGCGGAGGAGGGGACGCTCCTCGACTCCCTGGGTGCGCTCGGCGTGACGCCGGAGGAGGTCGACATCGTGGTGAACACGCACCTGCACGCGGACCATTGCGGGTGGAACACCACGATCCCGAACGGCGGCGCGCCGGACGCGGCGCCGGTGCCCACGTTCCCCAACGCCCGCTACGTCGTGAGTGCGCGCGAGTGGGAAGACGCCACGCACCCCAACGAACGCACGAGGGCCACCTACCTGTCGAGGAACCTTGACCCGATCGCGGACCGCCTGGACCTGATGGACGGTGAGCACCGCATCACGGACGAGGTGATCTTCGTGCCGGCGCCGGGGCACACGGACGGCCACTCCACGGTGGTGGTGCGGTCCGGGCAGGAGTGGGGCGTCTACCTGGGCGACCTCGCACAGCACCGGACGCAACTGGAGCGCACGCCGTGGGTCTCCGGGCTGGACACTCTGCCCCTCGTCTCCATGGAAACGAAGAAGCGCCTGATGGACGAGTGCATCGAGGCGGGCGCGCTGGTGATGTTCTGCCACGGCGCCTACCCCGGCGTGGGCCGCATGACCCGCACCCCAGAGGGCTACCGCAAGTGGGTGGACGTGGAGCCCCTACCGCCTGAGGCCTTCGCGCGTGAGCATGGAGGGCATGAGGATGGGGGGCACGAGCATGGCGGACACCTCCACCCGCACTAGCCACCCGCACTAGCCCGCCAGAGATCGGCTGCGCCCGTGAGCGGCACTGACCAACCCGGCTCCTTGGACTTCTTGCCCGTCATCCCCGCGGCCGTGCCGGCGGGCGGCCGCACGAACGTGCTCGCCCTGGCGCACCTGCACATGAAGGCGGGCTGGCACCCGGCGCCCGTCCACTCCTTCACGCTGCCGCTCTGGTACCGAGGTACCTACGACGAGCAGGAAGCCGCCCGCGAGCGCACCGTGATCTTCGACCGCTCGCACCTGGGGCGGTTCTACGTCACCGGTGAACTCGCGCCGGTGGTGCTCGGACGGGTGTTCGCGACGGATCCGGCGGGTATCGCGCCGGGCCAGATCGGGAGCGCGCTGTCCTGCCGGGACGACGGCACGATCCTGGACATCGCCACGCTCTGTCACCTGGAGCCTGGCCGCTGGCTGGTCGTCACCGGCCCGCGCGCCCAGACCTCGCTGCTCGCGCTCGTGGAGTCCGCCGTCCGCGAAGGCGAGGACGTGCTGGTGCGCGACCGCCTGGGCGAGTCGGTGCTGCTGACGTTTGTGGGCCCGGGCGCTGCGCGCTCGCTGGAGGACGTCGTGGGGGCGAACGTCCCCGGTGGCGTGCCGGACGGCGAGGCGCACGAGATCCTCCTGGGTGGCTATCGCGCGCTGGTCGCGCACCACCGCGAACTGGGAGAGGACGAGTTCTGGTTCATCACCTCGCCGGAGGTGGGCGAGCACCTCTGGGAGAACAGCATCACGCTGGGCATTGAGCCCGCGGGGCTGGCCGCGTGGGACACCATGCGCATGGAGGCGGGCGCCATCGAGGCGCCCACGGAGACGCCGCCGCCGGCCACCCCATTCCACGCGGGCCTGGGCCACCTGGTGGACCTGCGGCCGGAGACGGAGGAGCGCGCCTATCCCGGCCGCCACACGCTGGGCCACGTGGTGGAGCGCGAGCCGGAGCGCACGCTGGTCGGGCTGCGCCTGGACGGCCCCCGCCTGGCCAAGCGTGGCGCCCGTATTCGCGCGAACGGCGTGGACATGGGCGCGTGCGTGAACGCCGCCTACTCGGGCGCCCTCGGCAACGGCATTGCGCTCGCCTACCTGCCGCCGGACGCGGCGCGCGTGGAGGTGGACACGGACGGCGTCTGGCAACCCGCCGACGTCACCCCGCTTCCCCTGATCACCGGCCCGAGGGCCAGCCTGGGCAAGTAGGCGCGGCCTCCGCCTCGCCCATCGGGGCTACTGCGTCTGGATCGGCGTCTCGCAGCCAGCGCGTGCGTGTTGCCCTGGCCGTCGCTGAAGAACGCCATGCGCGATTCACTCTTGCCGTCCGCATGCACCAGGTGTGGCGGCTGTACGAACGCGACGCCGCGCTCCCGGCACGCGTCGTACGCCGCATCCAGGTCCTCCACGCGGAAGTAGAGGACGGAGCCGGGGTGGGCGAACTCCTCGGTCTTGGGGGGGGCTCGGGGACGTCCATCCCGTGGGGGGTGTTGGGAGCAGCCGGCGGACTCACCGGGCGCGGCTGCCGCCGTCCACAGGGTAGATGCCGCCCGTGATGAACGAGGCGTCGTCCGAGCAGAGGAACGCCACGAGCGCGGCCACCTCCTCCGGCTGGCCGATGCGTCCCATGGGGCCCATCGTGCCGAACTGGCGCTTGCGCTCCTCGATCTTGTCGGGGTCGTCGGTGCCCGCCAGGTCTAACGCCATCGCGGTGTCGATGACCGCCGGGCAGACCGCGTTCACGCGCACGCCCTGGCCCGCGAGCGTCATCGCGGCCGACTTGGTCATCCCCACCACCGCGTGCTTGCTGGCGCCATACGCGAAGATCGTGGGCGTGCCGCTGAGGCCGGCGACGGACGCGGTGTTGACCACCGCGCCACCGCCCGAACGCATGAGGACGGGCGCCATCTCGCGCAGCCCGAGCCAGACGCCCTTCACGTTGACGCCCAGCACCCGGTCGAACGCGTCCTCCGGATAGTCGAACAGCGTGCGGACGGGCCCCAGGATGCCGGCGTTGTTGAAGAACGCGTGCACCCCGCCCAACTGCCGTTCCGCCTCCTCCGCGTAGCGCTTCACGTCAGCCGACCTCGTCACGTCGGCTTCGAGGATGACCGCCTCGCCGCCGGCTGCGCGCACGGCGTCCGCCGTGACGTCCAGCGGTGTGCCCGGCAGGTCCACCAGCGCCACGCGGGCGCCCTCCTGTGCGAACCGGACGGAGGCGGCCCGCCCGATCCCGCCCGCCGCGCCGGTCACCAGCGCCGCCTTGCCCTCGAAGCGTCGTGCGTCCACGGTCTCTGCCATCTCGCCCTCCTCGATAACGTGCGCACTATGGCAGAGTCCGGCCTCCAGCGGGCAAGGGGGTGAGCGCCAGCGGGATCGGCGAGGGGCGCGGGCGGAAAATGCTAGGATTCGAACTGTGGCCGGTGGGAACGACGAGATACTGATCGACGTTCCCGACTACCAGGGCATCCGCGTGACCTGCCTTCGCGAGCGGTGGACCGAGAAGATCGAGGCGAACCACCCGGAACTCGCGGGCCGCGCGGACGATGTGGCAGAAGCGATCCGTGCGCCGGAGATGGTCAGCCAGGATCGGGACTACGGAAACCGCAAACACCACATCAGGCTGCAACCCGACAACCTCTACCTGGACGTGGTCATCGAGTACCGATACACGGCACAGACCAGCGGACCGGTGGGGCGGGTGGTCACCGCCTTCCTGCGCTCAGACCTTCGTCGCGACGATGAGCCGCTGTACGTGAACTTCAGGAGGTAGGACGTGAAACCTGACGCGCTTACTCCCTCCCTTCGCTTCAACCCTGAGGGCTTCAGCCACGTCCACTTCGTCTACGAGGCAGAAGACGACATCGCCTTCGTCCACCTGGACGGACCGCGGCCGGCCACGAGCATCGAGGTGGACGACGCCTGGTACCTCCGTGTGGCGGATGGCGAGATCGTGGGCCTGGAGTTGCACGGCCTGAAGCGCATATTCCTCAGCACGCCGTTCTTTGCGCAGGTCTTCAAGCCGGCGATGGCGGAACTGGAAGCACGCACCGGTCGCCGCTTCTTCGGTGAGGACGATGCCGATGCGGACGACATCGACGCGTCCGGGAGCGTCGCCGAACTACGCCGCACCACGGACCTCCTGCTCCTGATGATCGGTCAGGCTACGGCGAAGCACGACGAGATCCGTCGAGCACGCATGGCCGAGGAACACCGCGAGCGGGTCTCGCTCTAGCAGCCCCTCATCTGTCCTACACCAGCAGGTCGGGCCACAACTCCTCCACGCTCGAGGCGCCGCAGAGGGCCATCGCCAGGTCGAATTCGTCGCGGAGGATGCGCAGGACGCGCGCGACTCCGGCCTCCCCGTCTGCGGCGAGGCCCCACAGCACCGGGCGGCCGATGAGCACCGCGCTGGCGCCGAGGGCCAGCGCCTTCACGATGTCCGTCCCGCGCCGCACCCCGCCGTCCACCAGCACGGCGCCGCGGCCGTCCACCGCCTCGGCCACCTCGGGGAGGGCGTCGATCGAGGAGATGGCGGTGTCCAGTTGGCGTCCGCCGTGGTTGGAGACAATCACGCCGGCGCAGCCGCGTTCGATCGCACGTTCGGCGTCGTCACCTCGGACGACGCCCTTGACGAGGACAGGGAGCGTGGTGAGCGAGGCGAGCCACTCCACGTCGTCCCAGGTGAGGCCGGGGTCCAGGACGTCCGCGAAGAACTGGAAGAGGCCGGAGTCCGTGCCGTCCGAACCGATGCGCGACAGTTGTGCGGTGAGGTTGGCTGCGGTGAGGCCCTCTGGCAGCGCGAAGCGGTTGCGCGCGTCCCGCTCGCGCCGGCCCAGCATGGGGGCGTCCACGGTCATCACGATCGCCTGGTAGCCGGCCGCCTCCGCCCGGCGCACCAGGTCTGCGGTCAGGCCTCGGTCCTTGAAGACGTACAACTGGAACCAGCGGTCGCCGTCCGGCGCGGCCTTGGCGACGTCCTCCAGGCTGGTGGTGGAGAGCGTGGAGAGCACCTGCGTGACGCCCTCGCTGGCGGCGGCGCGCGCCACGGCGCACTCGCCGTCCGGGTGCGCGAGGCGGCCGAAGGCGGTGGGGGCGATGAGCAGCGGGAGGCGGTGCCGGCGGCCCAGCAACTGCGCGGAGAGGTTGCGCTCCGCCACGCCTGCCAGGACGTGGTAGCGGATGGCAATGCGCTCAAACGCCTCGCGGTTGTCGAGCAGGGTGACCTCGTCCATGGCGCCGGAGGAGAAGTAGTCCCACGCCAGCGGCGAGAGGCGGTCCTTCGCGAGCGCCTCGTACTCGAAGAGGTTGACCGGGGCCAGGCGCCCCGCCGGATCGTTCGAGATGTCCGTCATGCTGCCGCCTTCAGTCTGCTGCTCCTACCCGGCTTTCGTAGCGGGCGCTGGCTCACGGCCTAGTACCAGGCCTCGATGGGGCGACCCCATTCGAACGGGCGCGTCAGGACGTAGCCCAGCCGGTGTTCCGCGGCGAAGTGCCGGACCGCGCCCTGGAGCGGCTCCGTCAGGTCGATGCGGTAGCCCACGTTCTGTGCGTACATGCGCTCGTGCCAGATGTCCGCGTAGACGATGCGGCCGCCCGGCCCGTGGTCCGAGGTTGCCTCCGGGAGGGCCTTCGCCGCCGTCTCGGCGACTGCGGCGACCTGGTACATCAGACGCTCCATGGTGGGGACGCCTCGCAGCCGGCGGGGCGCCACCCAGGCGTTGGCGGAGGGGACGTGCAGCAGGATGGGCCCCACCTCCTCCGTCGCGGAGGCGGACGCCGGGTCCACGTCCACCGGGCCGAGGTGCTCCGTGGCCCAGGCAAAGGCGCACGCCTCCGAGAGCACGTCCTGCACGCGCTCGTCACGGTCGTCCGTGCCCTGGCAGTGCTCGGCGCCGTGGGCGGAGCGGAGGCGTTCGCCGAACAAGTCCGTGGCGCCGGCGGCCTCTACCACGTCCAGCGCGCGGCCCAGCCAATAGAAGGGCGGGTTGTGCTCGGCGTCGCGGGTCATCATGAAGGAGACCCAGCACGGGTCGCCGTCCCAGCCCATGGCGGGCGGGATGCTGGGGAAGGTGAGGCGGAGCCAGTCCGCCATCTCCCGCATCTGCTCGGCCTGTCGCTCACGGTTGCTTGCCATGTGCCCATCGTACGCAGGGCGGCGGTTGCGAGCCCTCGCACGGCGTTTCGAGGCGTCTCGAGGCGCCTCGAAAGCCCCGAGGTGGGGAGGGGGCTGCTCCCGGGGGGCCGGCTACTCCAGGTGGGTGAGGCGAGGCATGCGCACCCAGCCCAGGTGGCCTAGGCCGGTGACGGTGGCTGCCACGGCGCCGCCGGCGAGCAGCGCGACGGTGGGGTCGTCAATCAGGAGTACCGTCACGCCGCCGCCGAGGATCGAGGCGGTGGCGTTGAGGCCGGTGTGCAGCACGCTGGGGACCTCCGTGGCCAGCACGTCTCGCACGATGCCGCCGCCGGTGGCGGTGAGGATGGCGAGGATGATGGCGGCGGGCCACTCCAGGCCCGCCTCGTACGCCAGCAGGGCGCCGGTGGGGGCGAAGGCGCCGGTGCCCAGGGCGTCCGCGGTCTTCAGGATGGGCCCCGGCGCACGCCAGCCCAGCGCGCCTGCCAGTACGGCGAGCGCGGTGGCGCCGGCGGCGAAATACAGGTAGTCGATGTTCTGGAACACACGCGGGATGTCGTCGATCACGACGTCGCGCGTGACGCCGCCGCCGAGCGCGGTGATCATCCCCAGCAGCGCCAGGCCGTAGAGGTCCATGCGCGCGCGCAGGCCCACGGCGACGCCTGAGATGGCGAACGCGACGATACCCACGCGGTCTGCGGCCAGCACCAGGTCCAGGGGATCCACGAGGGCCAGCGTAGGGCTGCGCCGCCTCACGCTCGACCGCGCAGGGTCCGCATCCGCTAGTGTCGCAAGGTGGAAGCGGACGCCGGGCAGTACCTGGAAGCGGTCCTCCTCGGCGTCGTGCAGGCGCTGACGGAGTTCCTGCCGATCTCCTCGTCCGGGCACCTGGTGCTCGTGCCGCGGGTCCTGGGCCGCGAGCCTTCCTCGCTCACGTTCGACGTCGCCCTGCACCTGGGCACCGTGGTGGCGGTGATCGGCTACTTCTGGCGCGACTGGGCGGCCATTGTCGCGGCCGGCCTGCGTGACGTGGCGACGGAGGGCGTGGCGGTCCGCCGCTGGAGCCCCCGGGCACGCCTGGGCCTGTGGCTGGTGCTGGCCACCATTCCCGCCGTGATCGTGGGCGCGCTCTTCTCGGACTGGATCGACGAGCATGCGCGTGAGCCGGTGGTGGTGGGCGTGATGCTCATCCTCTTCGGCGTGCTGCTGGGCCTGGCGGACCGCTGGGGCGGGCTCGTGGGGCGGCTGCTGGACATGACGCCGGGCCGCGCGTTTGCCGTGGGCGTGGCGCAGGCGGCGGCCCTGATCCCGGGCGTGTCGCGCTCCGGGGCCACCATCACCGCGGGGCGCGCGCTGGGCTTCGACCGCATCTCGGCGGCGCGGTTCTCCTTCCTCCTCTCCGCCCCGGTGATCCTGGGCGCCGGCATCCTCTCCATGGCCGAGGCCCTGACGGGCGGCGAGGAGGTAGCGTGGGGGCCGCTGGTGGTGGGCGCGGTCACGGCGGCCGCCGTGGGAGCGCTGGTGATCGGCGTCTTCATGCGCTTCATCCAGCGTCGGACGTTGGCCGCGTTCGTCTGGTATAGAATCGCGCTCGGTGCTGCCGTCCTGGTCGCGGTCGCGGCGGGCGCCCTCTGACCATGCGGGCGCACGGGCCGAGCGCACACCACGGACGAGGCGTACCCACATGTCCCCATCCTCCTCTCAGCCGCCATCCTTACCCCATGCGGGGGTGATGGACCTTACGGGCAGGCGCGCCATGGTGATCGGCGCGGACAACCCGGCGGGCGGAGTGATCGCGCGCGCCTATGCGCAGGCAGGGGCGGACGTTGCGCTATGCGCGCTCACGCCGGACGAGGCCGTGATGCGCGCCCGCGCGGTGCGTCGCGCGGTGGAGGCGCTGGGCCGCCGCGCGCCCGAGTACATCATGGACGTGACGCTGGGCAAGAACGTGCAGGTCACCACGCGCCAGATCGTGAAGGACCTGGGCGGTCTGGACGTGGTGGTGGTGGCGCCGGACGCGTTCCTGGGCGAGTCCATCCAGAAGACCACGGACACGGACCTGGCGCGCGTGATGCAGGTGAACTTCAATGCGCACTTCTTCGCCATCCGCGCGGCGGCAGACGAGTTCCGTCGTCGCGAGGGCGGCGGGCGCATCGTCTGCATGACGAGCGTGCTGGGCCAGCGGGGGGCGCCGAACACGGCCGCCTTCGCCTCGGCGCACGGGGCGGTGCAGGCGCTGGTGCGCGCCTCCTCGCGCGAACTGGCGCCGCAGGGCGTGGCGGTGAACGCGATCGCGCTGGGCTGGATGGACTGGATGGACGAGCGCTTCCGCGCGGATGCGACCGCGCTGCCCGACGCGGTCAGCGCGGGAGATGCCGAGCCCGCCGCGGCCTCCGGGCCGCCGAGCGGGCGAGGGCGTGCGGAGGACGTGGGCCCGCTGGCCCTCTTCCTGGCAAGCGAGGCCGCCTCGCGGAACATCACCGGGCAGGTCATCCCTGTGGACGGCGGCCTGCTACAGCACCTGTGAGGGCCAGCCGCAGACATGCGGCGTGGTCCAGTGAAGACAAGGACGCCTGGCGCCTCCGTCCGGGAGCGTTGCCAGTGGGGGGAGGAGCAGCATGAGCATCCTGGATCAGTTTGACCTGACCGGGCAGTGCGCCATCGTCACCGGGTCCGGCACCGGCCTGGGGCGGGAGATGGCGTTGCACCTGGCGGAGGCCGGGGCGGACATTGTGGGGGTGGGACGCCGTCCCGGCCCCATCGAAGACGTGGGCGAGGAGGTCCGCGCCAAGGGGCGGCGCTACCTGGGCATCTCCGGCTGCGACGTCACGGACTCGACACAGGTGAACGAGATGGTGGCGCGGGCCACGAGCGAGATGGGGCGCGTCTCCATCCTGGTCAACAACGCTGGCCTGGGCGGCTCCGGCCGCGGCAAGACCCTGCCGGAACTGACGGACGAGGACTGGCACAGCGGAATCGACTCGAACCTGTCGTCCGCCTTCTACTGCTCGCGCGCGCTGGTGCCGCACCTGCTGGAGCACGGCGGCGGCACCATCCTGAACATCACCTCCGGGTGGGGGTTCCGAGGCGGGCGCAACAACTTCATGTACTCCATCGCCAAGGGTGGGGTCATCCAACTGACCAAGGCGCTAGCCATGACCTACGCGCGCGACAACATCCGCGCGGTCTGCATTGGCCCCGGCCTCTTCCCCAAGACGGAGGAGGAGGAGGTGCTGACGGGCCTGGGCGAGAAGCAGCCTGCGGGGCGCATCGGCTTCCTGCGGGAGATCGGGCCGCTGGCGGTCTACCTCTGCAGCCCGTCCGCAGGCTACGTGAGCGGGGAGACCGTGCTGATCGATGGTGGCGCCATTGCCGCCGGCCTCACGCCGGCCGGCCTGGCGCCTCGGGCGGAGGGCTAACGAGATGCAGATGTTTGACCTGAAGGGCAAGCACGCGCTGGTCACCGGCGCCACCGGCCCGCTGGCGCGCGCCGCCGCCGTGGCGCTGGCGGAGGCGGGCGCCACCGTCTCCGTGACCACCCTGAGCCGCGCTCAGCGTGACGAGGTGGAGGCGAACTCCATCCTGAACGAGTGCTGGGCCGCGGGCTCGCAGGGCGGCAGGGCGAAGACGGTGGACCTGACGGACTTCGCCTCCGTGGAGGCGGCGGTGGAGGCGCTGGAGACGGACGTTGCGCCCATCGACATCCTGGTGAACGCCGGACACATGGCGAACATCAAACCGGTGCTGGAGTCCAGCCTGGCGGACTGGAAGCAGGAACTGGACCGCAACGCCACGGCGGTCTTCACGGCGACGCTGGCGGTGGGCAAGCACATGGTCCCGCGCGGCAAGGGCCGCGTCATCAACTTCGTCTCTGGCGTGCACGACCGAGGCATCCCGAACTGCGCGCTCTATGGCGCGTCGCAGGGCGCGGTGCTGGGCTTCACCAAGAACCTGGCGATCGAGTGGGGCCGGGGCGAGCCGCTGGTGGAGGACCGGGTGACCGTCAACGCCATTGTGATCGGCTTTATGGAGGGCGTGCCCGGGCCGCAGTCAGACCGCGCGCTGGCGGAGGTGCTGGAGCGCTACGTCCCGCTCCGGCGACTGGGCCAGCCGAAGGACATCCAGGGCGCGGTGGTCTACCTGGCCTCCGACCGCACGAACTTCGTCAACGCGGAGACCATCGTCGTTGACGGCGCCATCGCGAACCACGCCTAGATGACCAGCCCAGGCGAGCCGTCGCTCCCGGTGGGACGCGCGGGCCATCCCGGCCCGCGCTGGGAGGGCGACGGCAGCCTGGGAGGGCCTCTGCCGGGGGCGGTTCCGGAGGGTGCGGCGCAGGCGGCGATGCGGGGGCTGCGCTCCCACTACGCGGCGGCGACGGACCGCGAGTACGCCTCGTTCGCACGGCGGCTGGGCGCATGGGTGGTGGACGAGGCAGCCAAGACGCTGCTCTGGGCCACGATCGTGATCACGGTCACGGTCATCACCGGCAACGTGCCGGGCTCCCCCTCCGGCGACTTCGACCTGGTGGCGCTGGCGCCTCGGTTCGTGCTGAGCAGCGGCTACGACTGGCTGTTCTGGATGCACGGCTGGACGCCGGGGGCGAACCTGCTGGGCGTCCGCATCGTGCGGGCGGACGGCGAGCCGCCGGGGGCGGGGCGTGCGGCGGCGCGCGTGGCGGGATCGTGGCTGAGCGGCGCCGCGTTCTTCGTCGGCTACGTGTGGATGGTCCGCTCGCGCCACCGCCAGACCTGGCACGACAGCATCGCCGGCACCTACGTGGTGGACGTCCCGCGCGAGGACGCTGTCGCGAGGTAGCGCGCCGCCTCGATCTCGATCGAGGGGACGTCCAGGTCGTGGAGGTCCATCTGGAACTGGACGGCCTCCGCGTCGTGGGCGGAGCCGGCCAGCAGCGTCGCGCGCTCCCGCTGCGTCCGAAGGCAGCCTCCGCGACGTGTCTCGCGCGTTAGAGGTCCAGCCTGAGGAGCATGCCCTTCGCGCCGCCGGTGGAGGTGAAACCGGCGCGGCTCAACGCTTCGCGCGTCCCGGGCAGGCCGGGCGGCAGCACGGTCTCCACGGCAGCCAGTCCCTGCGTCCGTGCGTGATCCACCGCCGTCTCCACCAGCGCCTCCAGGCCGCCGCCGGCCAGGCGGCGCAGCACGGCGGCGCGCTCCTCGCCTCGGTCCAGCGCGGCGCAGCCCACCACGTCGCCGTCGCGTTCGGCGACCCAGATGCGGCGGCCGCCGGCGGCATAGTAGGAGAGGTCCAGGATGTCGTGGTCCAGGTCCGCGTCTGGCGGCGGGAAGCCGGCGGCGAGTAACGAGCGGGTGACCAGGCTGCGCACGGCCTCGGCATCCGCGGGGGTGGCCTCGCGGATGATGGGGCCGCTCACCGTGGCTCCTCCCACGGCAGGCTGCGCGGTTGCAGCACCTGGCGCACCGCGCCGTCCGCCACCAGCGCCACCAGGTCCAGCGCGCCGTACAGGACGGGGTTCATGCCCTTGAGCGACGCGGTGACCAGTTCGTCCTTCATGTGCGCCACGGGCGCCGTCACCACCAGCACCGCCAGGTCGGCGTCGCCCTGCTGCTTCTGGTCCACCGCGCGCTGCACCTCGCGCCGGAAGTGGCGACGGATGCCGGTGCCGTCCAGGGGGTCCACCTGCGGCGGCGCGGCGATGACCGTGACGCCGGGCGGCGTGGTGTCGGGCAGGCGGGACACCAGCCAGTAGTCGTGCAGGGGGACGTCGCTCAGTTCGCCGGGCTGCAGCACGGCGGCCCGGTCCCGCACGCGCGTGACCAGGATTTCCGTCTCCGCCTCTTCCTCCGACAGCCGGTGGATGGAGCGCGAGTCCAGGTGGTAGGAGCCGGGCATGCCGTCTGACATGGCGAGCCACTGCGAGGACAGCCCGCCGGTCACGGAGACGTACGCGCCCTCCGTGTCCATCTTGGCGAGTTTCACGGAGACGGGCAGGCGCACCTCTCGGCGCTCGCCGGGCTGCATGTACTTCAGGCCGTTGGTCAGGAAGATGCGGAGGTTGGAGACGCCCGGCTCTTCCGTGGGCAGCGTGGCCTGCGGCGGCACCCAGATGGCGTAGGCGCCGTCCTCGATGCCGGGCTCGGCGGCGGCGTCGCTCGTGAGCATCTCCGCCAGGGTTGCGGCGCCGGGGGCCGCCACGGCCTCGTCCCAGAGGACGCCGGCGGTGACTCCCACGCGGCGCTCGCGTTGCTGCAGCACCGCGTCGAACGGCGCGCGGTCGTCCTCGGCCAGGCGGAAGGTGCGATAGAAGCGTTCGCCCATCCAGCGGGCGAGCATGTGTACGGACGCGGTGCGGAGGGGGGAGAGTGCGGGCAGGTCTGGCATGTGCGCCGCCCCGGCTAGGCCTGCTCTTCCAGGAGGGCCGCCCGGCGTTCCTCCCGGCGGACCAGGATCGGGTTCAGGCCGTGCACCAGGAACTGCTGGACCACGACCACGTTCAACGCCAGGAACAGCATCACGGCGACGACCTTGAGCAGCGTGGCGGCGGCCGTCCCGTCCTCGCCCACCTGCTGGAGGATCAGCACCCCGATGACGCTTAGAGCCAGCGCCAGCGCGAGGCCGATCACGACGTCTCGGGCGCGTACGAAGCGCCAGAACCCACCCACCAGGCCACCAACGATGGCCAGGTTCGCGGACAGGATGCCCAGGATGGGGGTGCCGTGGTGATCCCAGAGTTGGTAGGACTCCAGCAGCAGGAACATCAGGGCCACCGGCCCCAGCACTGCGATCAACATGCCGGGCACATCACTCCGCTTGAAGCGCATGGGCCTGTCCTTCCAACCTGTCCCCTCGGACCGAGGTGGGCCTCATCATCCCCGGCCTGCCGGACGCGGGCAACCGTGGCCACGCTCTGGTGGCCGCACTGGAGATGCGGCTAGATGATGGAGCGAGACTGCCCGCCGTCCACGTTCAGACACGCCCCCACCACCCAGGAGGCGGCCGGCGACGCCAGGAAGACTACGGCGGCGGCCACCTCCTCCGGCTGGCCGAAGCGGCCGGAGGCGATGTTGTCCGCGACAAAGCGTCGCATGCCCTCCGGGTCGCTCTCCACGCGACGGCCCCACGAGCCACCCTCGAAGACGATCGAGCCGGGGGCCACGCTGTTGACGCGGATGCCGTCCGCGGCCCAGGCCATGCCGTAGGACTTGGTCATGGCGATCATGGCGCTCTTGGTGGAGGTGTACGCCGGCGCGGCCGTGGGGGCGAACTCCCGCCCGTAGATCGAGGCGATGTTGACCACGGCGCCCTGCCCGGAGGCCTTCAGGTGCTCGCGGGCCACCTCCATGAGGCGCAGTGCAGAGGTGACGTTCAGGCCGAAGGAGCCCTCCCAGCGTTCCTCCAGCGAGCCCTCGCGCACGGTGCCGCCGGCGTTGTTCACCAGCACGTCCAGCCCGCCGTGGGCCGCCACCGCCGCCTCCACGATGCGAGACGCGTCCGCCGGCACGGTGATGTCCGCCGCCAGGGGCTGCACCGGGACGCCCGGGTAGGCGGCCTGGAGCACGGCCGCGGTGGCGCGGATGTCCGTCTCGGTGCGCGCCACGATCGTCAGGTGCGCGCCCTCCGCGGCGAATGCCCCGGCGATCGCCCGGCCAATTCCGCGGCTGGCGCCGGTCACTACGACCGAACGCCCCTTCAGTCCCAGGTCCATCCAGCACTCCCTGCACGATGGCGCCCCCGCTGCCGGAGGCCGCGTCACTTCACGTCACACACGATGTCAGTCTGTAGGTGTGGAGACCCGATCGTCGCAGGCACACCCCGTCGCCGTCTACGCTAGGGGCACATGGCCCACCTCGCAGCGCGTCCCACTGCGCCTGAGCGGCGCGGCAGGAGGGGAGGATGCGAGGTGGAGGCCAAGGGGAGGGCCTGTGTCGCTCGTCCGTTCGCTCGTCGCCGGCCACGTGGCCACCATCACCATTGCCCCTGCGGACGGCGCATATGACCGCGCGCTCCTGGACACGCTGGGCGCAGCCGCCGAAGCCGTGGCTGCGGACCCGGCCGTGCGTTGCGTGGTGCTGGCCTCGGACGGGGACTTCGGCCGCGGCTGGACTGCGGCGGCGCTCGCCGAGCCGGACGGCCTGCCGGGCCTGGCCGCGCTCTCGGCGGGCATCGAGGCGGTCGCGCGCATCCCCCAGCCGGTGGTCGCGGCGCTGCGTGGCGAGGTGCGCTCCGTGGCGCTGGAACTGGCGCTGGCGTGCGACATCCGCGTGGCCGCTGCGGACGCCCGCTTCGCCATGGCTGACACGCAGGAGGGCGCCGTGCCTCGAGGCGGCGGGACGCAGCGACTGCCTCGCGCCGTGGGGCGCGCCCAGGCGCTGCGCCTGATCCTGACGGGCGAGGAGGTGGACGCCGCGGAGGCGCGACGCATCGGCCTCGTGTCTGCGGTGGTGCAACCGTCCGAGGTGGTGGCGCACGCGCAGGCGATCGCGGCGGAGGTGGCCCAGCGCGGCCCCATCGCCACGCGCCTGGCGAAGGAGGCGGTGCACCGCGGGGTGGAGATGCCCCTGGCGGCCGCGCTGCGCTACGAGTTAGACCTGACGGTGCTGCTGCAGTCCACAGCGGACCGCGCGGAAGGCGTGCGCGCCTTTGCGGAAAAGCGCCCGCCAAACTTCATCGGCGAGTAGGCTCACGCGTGGGCAGCCTTCGGTACAGTCATCGGAGGCGGGCCGGCCACGGGGCCGGAGGGAACAGGAACAGGAAGGGGCAGGATGAACGTTGTCCTGAACACGGAAGAGGCGCACGTGGTGCTCTCGCTCGTCACCTCGAGCGTGCTGGACCACGTCGACCTCTCGGAAGAGACCAAGGACCAGATCCGGGAATGGCGCCGCGACCATGCGTTGGCGACCTCCGGCCTGGACGAGTTCACGGAGCACCTGAACGAGGCGATCGGCAACTTCATTGACGAACGCACGCGCCGCATGATGCGCCAGCGCGGCAAACTCAAGGTGAGGTCCTAAGCCATGCAAGTGCAGTTTTCCGTGGAAGAGTGCCACCGCATGTTCGAGGCGGTGATCGACGAACTCGTGGCGTTGGACATGGACAAGAAGGACCGCGCCACGCTGCGCCGCTGGCGCTCGGGCGAGATGACGCCGGGTTCCGCGCTCATGCAGCGCCTGGCCGAGAAGATCAACACCGAGGTCCAGCAGTCCCACGATCGTTCCGAGGTGAGCGCCATCAAGAAGCCGGACTGGGTGCGCTGACGCCGTCCGACTTCATGCCCTTCGACGGGCAGACTTCGATTGGCAGATATGGGTGATGACCGTCCGTTGATCCGGTTCGAGCGCGAAGGCGACATTGCCTGGGTCACGCTGGACCGCCCGGAACGCCTGAACGCGGTGAGCATGCGCATGCGGGACGCCCTGTGGGGCGTCCTCACAGCGCTGCGCGACGACCCCACCCTGCGCTGCGCCGTCTTCCGCGGCGAGGGCGACCGGGCGTTCTCCGCCGGAGCGGACATCACGGAGTTCGGCAGTGCGCCCTCGCTGATCGACGCCCGCCAGGCGCGTCTGGGGCGCGACCTGTGGGGGGTGATGAGCGCGCTGCCCATGCCGCTGATTGCCGCCATCCACGGCTTCGCCTTTGGTGCGGGGTGCGAGATGGCCATGTACTGCGACCTGCGCGTGGCGTCCGAGGATGCTTCGTTCGCGCTGCCGGAGGTGACGCTGGGCTATATCCCGTCCGCCGGCGGTTCGCAGACCGTCCCGCGCGTGATCCCGCGCTCGGACGCCATGCGCATGGTCACCGCCGGGTCGCCGCTGGACGCCGAGCAGGCGCTGGAGGCGGGCCTGGTGCACGCCGTGGTGCCGCGCGCGCGCCTGCTGGACACGGCCCGAGGCTGGGCGGAGCGCATTGCCTCTGCTCCGCCTGAGGCCGTGCGCGCCTCGAAACGTGCGATCATCGAGGGGCTGGACCTGTCGCTGGCGGACGGACTGGCGCTCGAACGGCGGCTGGCTGACTCTGTGCGGCAGGCGGGTGTTGCTGGGAACTGATGTATTCCCGGCAACGACAGGCACTACTGGCAACGAGTGGAGAACCCGTGTTCGGGGGACTGAGATGGATGCTGGCTTGATGGACGGAGTGCGTCGCGCGCCGCGTCTGCCCTCTCGGCTGGGGCCCGTGGCGCTGCTGCTGTCCTCCATGTTCTTCATTGGCGTGGTGATCTGGGGCTGGGCGAACCCGGCGGAGATCGCCGTGGAGTATTACGACGCCGGCCGCGCGAACTCGTTCACCATTGGCCAGGTCACGGCCTTCCCGGAGCGTGACCTGTATGTGGTGGGGATGCAGGACGGCCGCCTGCGCGCGATTGACGGGCGCGTGGAGGCCAGCGGCTGCACGGTGGACTGGCGGCCCGCGGACGACCGAGGCCGGCTCTACAACCCGGGCGGCGCGCCGGGCGTCTTCGAGGATCCGTGTAGCGGCGCCCTCTGGTCCATGGTTGCCAACGCGATCGAGGGCTCGGACGAGCCGCTGCGGACGCCGCACATCGACTACCGGACCGGCGCGGACGGCACGACCCACGCGTTCATCGAGCATGTGAACCCGTAGCGTCCACGCTCGTTATCGGGCCCAGCAAGGACGCGCGCCATTGCGATAGCGCCTGTGAAGGCGATTGCCTATCATGGCGCGGCTCTGAGGGGACATTTGATGAATACAGCGGAATTCCTGACCATTAGCGCGGCGATCGTGCCCGATCGGGCCGCAGTGGTCGGACCCGACGAGCGCGTCACCTACGCGGAACTCCAGTCCCGGGTGAATCGCCTTGCCCAGTCCATGCAGACGCTGGGCGTGCAGAAGGGCGAGAACGTCGGCGTCATGGCCGTCAACTGCCCGGAATACGTGGAGATCTACTACGCCACGGCTGCGCTGGGCGCCACGCTGGTCCCGCTGAACTTCCGCGCCAAGGCGGAGGAACTGACCTACATGGTGGAGTCCACGGACGTCACCACCCTGTTCATCGCCGAGCGCTACTGGCCCATCTGGGAGTCCATCGCCAGCAGCCTGCCGCAGGTCAAGAACGCGATCCCGCTGGACTTCGAGCGCGAAGGCCACACGTTCCGCTCCCTGTGTGAGGGTGGCGAGGACATCCCCGTCTTCACCGAGATTGACGAGGGCGACTCCACGCTCATCATCTTCACCTCCGGCACCACCTCGCTCCCGAAGGGCGTGGTGCTCTCCTATCAGGCGCTGACGGCGCTGGTGGTGAACACGCAGTCGCCCGCGGACCCGGTGAACGATCAGGAGGTGGTGCTGCTCTCGGTGCCGTTCTTCCACATCGCCGGGGCCACCACCATGATGAGCACGGTCTTCTCTGGCCGGCGCCTGGTGATCCTCCCGGCCTTCGACCCGAAGGCGTGGCTGGACTTTGTCCAGACCGAGGGCGTCACGCACGCCTTCGTGGTGCCCACCATGCTCAAGCGCATCATGGAAGTGCCGGACTTCGAGACGTACGACCTGTCCACGCTGCGGCTGATCACCTACGGCGCCGCGCCCATGCCGTACGAGGTGGTGCGCCGCGCGGTGGACGTCTTTGGCCCGGACGGCAAGGACGTGGGGCTGATGAACGCCTACGGCCAGACGGAGGCCACTGGCTCCATGACCTTCCTGGGCCCGGACGACCATCGCCTGGACGGCACGCCGGAGGAGAACGAGAAGAAACTCCTGCGCCTGCGCTCCGTGGGCCGCACCATGCCGGACATCGAGGTGGTCACCATGGCGCCGGACGGGCGCATCCTGGGCCCGAACGAGATCGGCGAGATCTGCATCCGCGGCGACCGTGTGATGCGCGGCTACAACAAGCGCGACGGCGACACGGCGGACGCGATCGTGGACGGCTGGCTCCACACCGGGGACGTGGGCAAGATTGACGAGGACGGCTACCTCTTCATCACCGGCCGCATCAAGGACATGATCATCCGCGGCGGCGAGAATATTGGCCCCGCCGAGATCGAGCAGGTCCTGGAGGACCACCCGGGTATCGAGGAAGCCGCCGTCATTGGCGTGCCGGACGTGGAGTGGGGCGAGGTGGTGAAGGCCATCCTGGTCCCGGGGGGCGGCGACATGCGGCCCAGCGAGGCTGATCTGACGGAGTACGTGAAGTCGCGCCTGGCGTCCTACAAGGCGCCCGCCTCCTACCAGTGGGTGGACGAACTGCCGAAGAACCACCTGGGCAAGATCCTGAAGAACGACCTGCGCGAGATGTACGGCGAACCGGCGAACTAGCGAGTAGGGTGGGCAACGCGAGCCCGGACCGCGCCGGTCGATCGCACCGATTGACCCGCACCGATTGACGCAGCGGCCGGGACTTTGACACGCGGAGCACAGAAGGAGCACCCATGGCGGCACCAAGGGACACCCCGAACCGCGCTCAGCGTCTGGTGGGCGGATGGTGGGGACCGGCCGTCGGCATGTCCGCGCTGGGCTTCTATGCCACCGCCACCGCACCTCGGGACGAGGCGGGGCGGGAGATCTTCTTCAACGTGCCGGCCGGCCCGTGGGCGGTTTACGTCTTCTTCGCGGCGCTGGTGGGCCTGCTGGTCTGGGGCTTCGTCCGCCACGCCTCGCTCTGGGGCATCGGCCGGCCCACCCCCGGGCTGTTCCGGGACATCCCGCAACGGCTGAGGAACACCGCGCGCCTGGGCCTGGCGCAGGACAAGGTCCGCCGCGACCGCTACGCGGGCATCATGCACTGGTGCATCATGTCCTCCATCGTGGTGCTCACGCTGGTCACCGCGCAGGTGGCCATTGAGGCGGACACGCCGCTCAACTTCCTCCACGGCGACTACTACCTGTTCTTCTCCTTCTATGGCGACCTCTTCGGCGTCATCGGCCTGGTCGGTGTGGGCATGGCCCTCTACCGACGCTACTTCGCGGACTTCCATCGCATCCGCTGGGACGAGCGGCTGGAGGACCACATCATCATCGTGGGCCTCGGGCTGGTGCTGCTCACGGGGTTCGTGGTGGAGGGTGCGCGCATCCTGGTGACGGAACTGGACGCGCACCCGGACTGGGCGGTGTGGTCCTTCGGCGGCTTCGCCTTTGCGAAGGGCCTGGAGATCTTCAACTTCGCGGAAGACCAGGTGCTCTTCCTGCACGAGGCCACCTGGTGGGTGCACGTCAGCATCGCCTTCCTGTGGCTGGGCATGATCGTCTTCACGCGCCTGGACCACCTGTTCTTCGCGCCCATCAACGCCTTCTTCCTCCGCACGGACTCCCAGGGCCGCCTCGCCAAGATCGAGAACATCGAGGAGCAAGAGGTCTTCGGTGTGGGGTACGTCCAGGACTTCACCTGGAAGCAGTTGTTCGAACTGGACGCCTGCGTGCGCTGCGGGCGCTGTACGGACGTGTGCCCGGCCAACATCGCCGGGCAGCCGCTGTCGCCGATGCACCTCATCCAGGACCTGAAGGCGCACCTGGCGGACGTGGGGCCGGCGATTCAGCAGCATCGGCACGAGCACGGCGACGCCGGCCGCGAGGTCTCTCCGGTGGCGCTGGTGGGCGAGGTCATCCTGGACGAGACGCTCTGGGCGTGCCGCACGTGCGGCGCCTGCGTGCAGGAGTGCCCGGTGATGATCGAGCACGTCCCCACCATCGTGGACATGCGCCGGTTCCTCGTGATGAACGAGGCGCGCATCCCGGCCACCGCGCAGGGGGCGCTGGAGAACCTGGAGATGCGCGGTCACCCGTGGCGCGGCACTTCGCTGGAGCGCACCACGTGGATGGAGGGCCTGGGAGACGTCCCCCTCTTCGACGGGTCGCAGGAGTACCTCTACTGGGTGGGGTGTTCCGGTTCGCTCGTGGAGCGCAATCTGCCTGTCACCACCGCCGTCTTCCGCCTGCTGCGGGAGTCCGGCGCCTCCTTCGGGGTGCTGGGGCAGGAAGAGACCTGCAACGGCGACCCGGCTCGCCGCCTGGGCAACGAGTACCTCTACCAGATCCTGGCGCAGCAACTGGTGGAGACCTTCAAGGCCAAGAACGTGCAGAAGGTCATCACCAACTGCCCGCACTGCTTCAACACGTTCAAGAACGAGTACCCGCAGTTTGACGGCTACTTCGAGGTGCTCCACCACACGGAGTTCCTGAGCAAGGCCATGCAGGACGGCTCGCTGAAGGCCACGCACCCCATTGCGGCGGACGTGACCTACCACGACTCCTGCTACCTGGGACGCATGAACGGCATCTACGATGCGCCGCGCCAGATCATCGAGATGGTGCCCGGCGCCACGCTGACGGAGATGCAGCGCACCCTCTCCAAGGGACTGTGCTGCGGCGCGGGCGGTGGCAACATGTGGCAGGAAGAGGTGGGCGAGCGCCGCGTGAACCACGTGCGCTCGGAGGAGGCCATCAACACGGGCGCCAGCCAGTTGATCTCCAACTGCCCGTTCTGCATCCAGATGTTCGAGGACGGCGTCCCTGCCGTGCAGCCGGAGGAAGAAGGCCGCATGCGGCCCTTCGACATTGCGGAACTGCTGGAGGATGCTGTGTTTGGTCCGAAGGCCAAGGAGGAGACTCCCGCCGCGGCGGGCGATTCTTCAGACTGACCGGCCGGTAGGATGGCGGGGGCGCGCCGGCGACCCATCAGTGGGCGTCGAGCAGCGAAGCGCGCTCCAGAACCCTGAGGAGACTGGACGGGGCCGCGCGTCCCGTTCTCAAAGGCGTGCGGGGCTTCCAAGCCTCGCAGTGAAGGAGCCAAGAGCATGCACATCGTGGTCTGCGCGAAGCAGATTCCGGACCCGGAGACGCCGCCCTCGGCGTTCAAGATCGATGCCGCGACCAACAAGGTGGTCCCGGCGCAGGGCATCGCGCCCGTCCTCTCGCAGTTTGACGCCATTGCCGCGGAGGCCGCGCTCCGCATCAAGGAGGCCGGCGGCGAGGGCAAGGTCACGGTCATCTCCATGGGCGCCGAGAGCGCCCAGGCCGCCATCAAGCAGGTGCTCGCCATGGGCGCCGACGAGGGCGTGCTGCTGAACGACCCCGCGTTCGAGGACGGCGACTCGCACACCACCGCCAAGGTGCTCGCGTCCGCGATCCAGAAGTTGGGCGACGTGGACGCCGTGTTCTGCGGCCGCCAGGCGGCCGACTGGGACATGGGCCAAGTGGGCCTGCTGATCGCCGAAATCCTGGACTGGCCTGTGGCCACCATCGCCAAGGGCGCCTCGCTGGAGGGCGAGACCCTGTCCGTGGAGCGCGTCCTGGCGGACGGCTTTGAGACGGTGCAGGTGCCCTTCCCGGCCGTGGTCACGGTCTCCAACGAGTTCGGCGAGCCTCGCTACCCGAAACTGCCCCAGATCATGGCCGCCGCCAAGAAGACCGTCACCCAGATGAAGGCCGGCGACCTGGGCCTGGACCCGTCCGAGGTGGGCAAGGCCGGCTCGCGCCTGCAACTGCAGAAGTTGTTCATCCCTGAGAAGGGCGCGCAGGTCGAGTTCATCGCGGGCGACACCCCGCAGGAGCAGGCGGCCGCGCTGGTCAGCAAGTTGCGCGCGGACAAGCTCATCTAGGCCAGCCCCGCACCCCACGGGCGCTCCCGGGAGAGCCCGCGCGGGGCAGAAGGAGAACGAGAGAACATGCCTCAGAACATCCTCGTGGTCGGTGAGCTGGAGAACGGCGCGCCGAGCACGGTCACCCTGGAACTGCTGGGCGGCGCGGCCGCCCTGGCCGCTGGCGGCAGCGTGTCCGTGAGCCTGCTGGGCTCCGGCGCGACCGCGGCGGCCGCACAGGCGGCGGGCGCCTCCAAGGCGTTCGTCTCCGACGACGCGAACTACGACACCTTCCGCGGCGAGCAGTGGCTGCCTGCGGTGCAGGCCGCGGTGGAACAGTCCGGCGCCACGCTGGTGCTGATGGCGCAGTCCACCGCTGGCCGTGAACTGGGCCCGCGCCTGGCGCACCGCCTCAACACCGCGGTGGCCATGGACTGCGTGAAGGTGGAAGACGCCGGCGGGGCCCTGCAGTTCACCCGCCCGGCCTACGGCGGCAACGCGCAGGCCACCTACACCATCGCCACCAACCCGGCGATCGCCACCGTGCGGCCCAAGTCGTTTGACGAGGCCACCGGCGCCGGCGCGTCCGAGACCGCCGAACTGCCGGCGGCCGGCGCGAGCCGCGTGAACGTGGTGGGCAAGGAAGTCACGGAGTCAGAGGGCCTGGCCCTGACGGACGCTCCCATCGTGGTGGCCGGTGGCCGTGGCCTCGGCGCTCCGGAGGGCTTCGAGACGCTGCGCGAACTGGCGGCCGCACTGGGCAAGGACAAGGCCGCCGTGGGCGCCTCGCGGGCCGCAGTGGACCTGGGGTGGTTCCCGCCCAGCGAGCAGATCGGCCTCACGGGCAAGGTGGTCACCCCGGACCTCTACATCGCGATCGCCATCTCGGGCGCCAGCCAGCACATGGCCGGCGCCTCCGGGTCCAAGACGATCGTGGGCGTGAACCGGGACAAGGACGCCAACATCTTCGACTTCTCCAAGTATGGCGTCGTGGGGGACTGGAAGCAGGTCATCCCGGCGCTGATCGAAGAGTTGAAGAAATAGCCAGTAGTTGCTATTATTAGACATAATCGCTCTCACTGAGGGTTGACCACATCAGGGCGGCAGGCGATTTGCCTGCCGCCCTGTCGTTTTATGGGAAGGCGTCGATCCTCTTCAATCTCGCACAGAGTCTCCATTGCTCTTGCGTTCTCATCCGGGCGGGTTACGCTCTGACGGGCCAGAGGTCTAACGCTTACGGGAGTGTTTGCGCACGTATGTGCGCGCAAATACAATCAAGATCCCGGCGGACCTGGAGTACATAATGACTGTCATCGGCCTCACCGGAGGGATTGCCTCGGGTAAGTCAACCGCAGCAGAGATGCTGCGCGAATTTGGGGCGACGGTCATAGACGCCGACCGTCTGGGCCACCGCTCCTACGAACCAGGCACCCCCGGTTTCCAGAAGGTCGTCAACGCCTTTGGCCACGACATCGTGGGCAAGGATGGCACGGTGGATCGGCGGGTGCTGGGCGGCAAGGTCTTTGGCGCGCCAGAGCAGATGGATCGTCTGAACGGGATCGTCTGGCCTGAGATCCGCGGCCTGATCCTGGAAGAGATCCGCCAGATCCGGGCGCAGGACAAGGACGCTGTCATCGTCCTGGAAGCAGCCGTGCTGCTGGAGGCTGGCTGGCAGGACCTGGCGGACGAGGTGTGGGTGCTGACCACGCCGGTGAAGACCGCCGTGGAGCGCCTCCGCAGCCGCAACGGGCTGTCCGAAGAAGCCGCCATGGCGCGCATCGAATCGCAGATGTCCAACAAGGAGCGCCTCGAGTTCGCCGACGTCAAGGTCGAGAACGCCGGCACCGAGGTGGAACTGCGCGAGCGCATGGAGAAGGCGTGGACGCAGTTCCTGAACCGCGTGAACCGCGCGCGCCCCAAGGGCACCGCCCGGATCGTACCCACGCCCGTGGCGCCGAAGTCGCCCCCGGCGAAGTCGGCGTCCAAGTCCGCCTCAAAGTCGGGGAAGGCCTCGAAACCTGCGGCGAAGGCAGCGGCAAAGCCCGCCACGAAGCCGAAGGCCAAGTCCGCCACGCGCCCTGCGGCAGCCGCCGCCAAGGCGAAGCCGACCGCTCGAGGCACGGCGAAGGCCGCGTCCACGGCGGCCGCCAAGCCCGCGGCGAGCAAGCCTGCCGCGAAGAAGGCAGCGACCACGGCCAAGACGACGGCCACGGCCGCCACCAAGACCGCCACCAAGACCGCCACCAAGACCGCCACAGAGCCCGCGACCAAGACCACTAAGCAGACGGCGCCGAAGACTGCGGTCGCCAAGGCGCCAGGCAAGACCACTCGCTCCAGCGCCCGCAACAAGTAGGATCCAGCGTCCGCACCGGACTCCGGGCGGAACAGTTCAGCGCAAGGCCTCGCGGCCCGGCGCGCAGGCAGGATGACCGCATTGACGACTGAAGCAGCCGGGTTCAAGCAGATCGCGGTCGAAGACTTCCGCATCACGGATGAGCCCTACTACCTCCCGATCCAGGACGAAGTGGAACTCTTCGAGATGGCCTATGAACGGCGCATCCCGGTGCTCCTGAAGGGCCCCACGGGCGCGGGCAAGACGCGTTTCGTGGAGTACATGTCCTGGCGCCTCCACAACAAGGGTTCGCGCTCCCACGAGGAGGGCGTGCCACTGATCACCGTGGCCTGCCACGAAGACCTCACCGCCTCCGACCTGGTGGGCCGCTACCTGCTGGAGGGCGACGAGACCCGCTGGATCGATGGCCCCATCAGCCGCGCGGCCAAGGTGGGCGCCATCTGCTATCTGGACGAGATCGTGGAGGCCCGCAAGGACACCACGGTCCTCATCCACCCGCTCACGGACTACCGCCGCCTGCTCCCCGTGGAGAAGCGCGGCGAACTGCTGGAGGCGGCTGACGGCTTCATCCTGGTGATGTCCTACAACCCGGGCTACCAGTCAGCGCTGAAGGACCTGAAGCACTCCACCCGCCAGCGCTTCATCGCGATTGAGTTTGGCTACCCGCCGCGCGACCAGGAGGCGGAGATCGTCCAGATCGAATCCGGTGTGGACGCCGCCACGGCGCAGGACCTGGCCAAACTGGCGGAGAAGGTGCGTAACCTGAAGGAGCACGGCCTGGGCGAAGGCGTCTCGACGCGCCTCCTGGTCTACGCAGGCAAGTTGATCGCCGGCGGCATTGCGCCGCGGCGCGCCTGCCAGGTGGCGGTCGTCTGGGCGCTCACCGACGACGGTGAAGTCCAGCGCTCCATTGAGGAAGTCGTCACCTCGATCTTCGACGAATAACACCGCCCCCTGGGGATGCCGAGCGCCTCCTCAGGCGCGGCTATCACGGAGGAGCGGTATGACGCTCTTGTCCGATCTCAGCACCCGCTACGGCCCCGAACTCAGAGGGTTCGGTGCTTCGCTGCCGGACGACTTCAGCGCCGCACTGGCTGCGCTGGAGCCGCAACTGGGCGCGGAGGAACTGGACCGCTGGGCGCGGGACGGCGTGGCGCTGGCCAACCACTCGCTGCGTTCCTGGGAGGCCGCGGCGGAGTACTTCCGCGCCAGCCCGGAGATCGTCGGGCGCCTGGGCGCGGACGGCCTGCACGAATGGGCCGATACGGCCATGCGGCTGGCGGCCTCGTCCTCGCTCATGGCGGCCGCCTTCCTGAAGGCCACCCCGGATGCGCTCGCCGTCCTGAACACGGAGGACATGGAGGCGTGGGCCGGGCAGGGTGAGCGGCTGTGCCGCGGGAACTGGAAGTCCATTGCGCTGGCGGCGCTGTACTTCCAGGTCAGCCCCTCGTTGCTGCGCAGCCTGCCGCTGCCGTCCGTGGGACGGCTGGTGGACGTGGTGGATCAACTCACGGAGCGGTCCTACGAACTCGCCAACACCTGCCTGGAGGGCAGCCCGGCAATCTTCGCCGGCCTGTCCGAGGACGACCGCGAGCCGTTCCTGCGCTTCGCGCGCGCCGTCACCCGCGCCTCCTGGGCGGACACGCGGCTCTACTTCGACCGTGGCCCGCGCCTGCTGGAGCACGTGGCCGCGGAGCAGCGCGCCGCCTTCCTGGACCTCTCTGCGCGGGTGACCACGGAGGTGGGCCGCCAGGGCTTCCCGCTCTTCGCGGACGCCGCGGACGCGCTGGCCCAGATGCCGGAGGAGGACCACCGCGACCTGCTGGGGTTCGCCTCTCGGCTGGCGCCGGGATCGCCGACCTCCGCCATGGAGTACCTCAAGTCCGCGCCGTTCATGCGCACTCGCCTGAACGAGCAGCAGATGGAGCAGTGGCAGGACGTGGGCCTGGACATCCTGCTGGCGGAGCGCAACCCGGAGGGCGCGGAGGCGTACTTCCGCCTGGAGTCCACGCGCGCGGAGGAGACCATGCGCGCGCTGTCCTCGCGCGTGGAGTTGGCCTCCATCAGCACCATGCTGCGCATGTACGCCAAGGCGCTGTCCGGCGAGCCGGTCTCCGTGCTCTCCGCAGAGGATCTGGTGGAGCAGAACATCGGCTGGGTTACGGAGTCCAGCGCCACCACGGAGGGCTCCGCGATCTACCTGCCGCCCTTCGTCGCGACGTTCGAGGAGCAGGACGCCAACTTCCAGGTCTACAAGGTGTTCACCACCCACCAGACCGCCCGCATCGAGTTCGGGTCCTTCCGCTACCGCTGGGACCGAGACGGGGCGTTCGCTCCGTCCTCCATGGCGGGCCGCGAGGCTGCCGCGCATGAGCGTCGGACGGCGTCGCAGGAGCGGGAGCGCGGCGAGGCGATCACCTCGATCCAGCGGTTCTTCAACTGCTTTGACGACCGCACGCTGATCTCCGGCCTGTTCACCATCGTGGAGGACACGCGCATCGACTCGCACGTGGCGCGGGAGTACGGCGGCATCCGTCGCTGGCTCCACCGCCTGCAGGAGTGGGAGGCCGAGCGCCGCCCGCGCGTGGAGGAGATGGCGCTGCGCCAGGCCTTCGTGGAGAACTTGCTGCGCGAGTCCCTGCGCCGCCCGGACACGATCCGCTGGCCCGTGGTCTTCCGCGAGTACCTGTCGCAGGGCCTCGCGGCGCTCAAGATCGTGGAGCAGGAGGGCGCCACAGTGCAGGACTCGGCGGAGGTCGCCGCGTCCCTGTACGACATCGCCACCGCGATCCCGAACATCATCACGCCGCTGGCGGACGGCAAGCACGAGTGGGACGGCCCCACGGAGGAGATGCTCTCCCTGCAGCCCGGCATGCCCTCCGGCGCGGATGGCCCGGAGATGCAGCCCTCCGACCAGGAGATGCAGTTCGAAAACCCGCCCCAGCCGGAGTTCCGCGGGGACTTCAAGCCTGAACTCGTCCAGTTGCTCGCCCGCCTGAAGAACCAGGTGGAGGGGGGCGAGGACGGGGCCATGGCTCCCCTCACCAAGGAACAACTCATGGAGATGCTGGAGAACTCCGTGGAGTTGTCCATTGCCGAATGGGCAGAGGGTGACCTGGACCAGTCGCTTGGCATGTTCCTGGAGAACATGGAGCAGGCCGCGCAGCAGGCGCCCGGCGACAAGAAGCCGGACGACGCCAAGGGCGGCGCCGAGCAGGACGGCGGCAAGGGGGACGGCGGCGAGGGCGAACTGCCGGTCGAGATCGAGTGGTCCTACTACGACGAGTGGGACTTCCGCGCCGGCGACTACCGCCCCCGCTGGACCCGCGTGGGTGAACGCTACGGCAAGGAAGAGGACTCCGACTTCTACGAGGAGACCCTCCGCCGCTACCACGGGCTGGTCATGGAGACGCGCAAGCAGTTCGAAATGATGCGGCCGGAGGCGTTCAAGAAGATCAAGCGCCTGGAAGACGGCGAGGAACTGGACCTGGACCTGGCGATCGAGTTCACGATCGACAAGAAGGCCGGCATTGGCCCGTCCGGGCGCGTCTACAACCGCCGCAACAAACTCGAGCGTGACGTCGCCGTCGCGTTCCTCCTCGACATGTCCGCCTCCACGGACGAGGAGATCGAGAAGCAGCGCGTGAAGCACGAGGCCGGCGACGACGAGGACGACAACTTCGACGGCGACCCGCGCCGCTACTTCCAGTGGCTGGCAGCGCGTCGCGCTAAAGCCATGGTGGAGCCGCCCAAGCGCATCATCGACCTTGAGAAGGAGTCCACGGTGCTAATCGTGGAGGCGCTGGAGGCGATCGGCGACTCGTACGGGATCTACGGGTTCTCTGGCTACGGCCGGGAGAACGTGGAATTCCACGTGATCAAGGACCTGAAGGAGCAGAAGGACGACCGCGTCCTGAAGCGCATTGGCTCCATTGAGCCCATCCGCTCCACGCGCATGGGCCCGGCCATCCGGCACACGATCCACAAGTTGGACGAGTACGACGCGAAGGTGAAGATCCTGATCCTCGTGTCTGACGGGCGCCCTCAGGACCACGGCTACGGTCGCGACCGCACGGAGAAGGAATACGCCGTCCATGACACGAAGCAGGCGCTGAACGAGGCCAAGCGGCTTGGCATCACCCCCTTCCTCATCACCGTCGACAAGGAAGGCCACGACTACCTCAAGCAGATGTGTGACGACATCGGCTACGAGGTGGTGGACGACATCGAGTCGCTGCCGCGCCGCCTCCCCACGCTCTACCGCCACCTGGCCGCCGACTAAGCGCGCGCCCGAGGTGGCGCGAGGGCTCCCACCCACCAGCGTCGGACATCCCCTGGATGCCGTGGTGGCGGTGGTGGTGTTGCCGGACGGGGGCGAGCCGGGACGGCTTCTACGCGCTGCCTCGTGACGAGCGGCTGGCCTGGCGGTCTACCGCGCGCCAGTGGCGCAGGCGGGCGTTCGCGTAGCGCGTGACGTCCCAGAGGTACCACGCCAACCCGCCGATGCTGAGCACCCCGAACAGGGCGAGGCGCACCCCATCCGGCCCCGGCGCCACCACCAGCACGAGGCCGGTCACGAGGATCACCACGCCCAGCCGGGTGAAGCGCGGGCCGCCTCGGACGTGGGTCTCTCGCCACACGCGCTCGTCCGCCATGGTGGCACGGATGCGGATGCCGGCCAGCGGGTTCTTCGCCATGCCGGGCATCGCGTAGCCCAGGCCGATGAACAGCAGGCCCTCCAGGCTCAGGACCAGGAGGACGATCTCCAGTTCGCTCACTCAGCGCGCTCCAATCGCCACCGCACCAGCCGGGCGCCCACCGGTTCACCAGTCTCCCGCAGCGCTTCGTTGCGTTCCTCCAGCAGGTCCAGGTGGCCCAGCACTTCGGTCATCGCCTGTCCGAGGCGCGCGTCCGGCAGGCGCGGGAAGAGCGCCTTCGCCACCTCGAACGCCGTCGCGGCCTCCGTGCCCGCGAGGAACGCGCGCACCTTCGCCCCGCGCCGCGCGTGGTGCGCCTCGAACCGGTCGAGGTAGACCGACGGATCGTGGATGACCTCGCCGTGGCCGGGATAGACGCGCGTGACGCCCAGCGCGCGGATGGCCCCGACCGAGCGCAGGAACGAGGGCAGGGAGGGCCATCGGTCGCCCTCCGGGTCGCCCTCGACCGCTGTGGGGAAGTGCAGGCCGGGGGTGGGGATGGTGGTCGGCAGCACGGTGTCGCCGGAGAAAAGTTCTCGCGTCTCCTCCACCAGCGCGACCAGGTTCCCCGGGGTGTGCCCGGGCGCCGGCAGCAGGCGCAGCGTGCGCCTGTCCGCCAGCCGGAACGTCTCGCGCTCCTCCGCGGCGAGCAGGGCAGCCGGCGGACACGGCTCCCACCGCAGCGAGCGCATGCCTCGCAGCGCTCGGAAGCCCTCGACGAGTGCTTCCGGCGTGCCGTGGCGCCGCAACTCCGCGAAGCGGGGCTCGCGTTGCGCCTCGACGCCCTCGCGGCCGCGCCGGAGCGCAGGGACGCCGGCGCGCCCGCACACTACGGTCGCGCCGAGGGCGGCCCAGCGCGCGGCGAAGGCCGCGTGGTCGATGTGCTCGTGCGTGACCACCACCACCCGCACGTCCGAGGGTGCAAAGCCCAGCGCGCCCGCCTGCGCCTCCAGGGCATCCCACGTGGAGCCGCCCTCGGGCAGGTCGTAGTCGATCCCCGCGTCCACCAGCAGCACGCCGCCTCCCTCGGACGCATGGAGGCGGAGCGGCCACACGTTGTTGTCGCCGAGGACGATCGGTGCGAGGTGTGTCACGGTGCGAGGGTAGGCCTAGAAGAGCCCAAAGCCGACATCGATCAGGAGATGTGTGCCACGTTCATTCCACTCGCCGAGGTGGGTCGCGGACTGCCAGCGAGGTGATGTAGGGCCGACGAACCGTGCGATCTCCTCGAGTTCGGCGCCAACCTTGAAGATCGTGACGCGAGGGCCGTCCTGTATCGCGACGTGCCGCCCATCGGGCGTGAGTTGCGCCGTGTGGCCGGGGATGCACACGGGCTCGGCCGACGAGGGGTAATGCAGGGACACGCCGCTGCACGCGCCCACGTTGTACCGGACGTAAGCGATGCCTCCCTCGATCCGCACGGGGCGGGGCTGCCCATCCCACTCGCCCAGGAGAGCGCCGTCCTTAAGGGCGTATGCCGTGCCCCTGGCGTCCGAGCGGCCCGGCTGCTCCATGACGACGACCACACCCCCGGCCACGAACAAGCCCCCGTCCTCCGGGATCTGCGCGATACGACGGGCTACTGAGCCGCTGGTGAGGTCGAGCACGACCGCCCAACCGTCGCGTACCGCTACATGCGAGATGTTCCCGACCCAGGCCTCGTCTCCGAAGCCCCATGCGTTGGGTGTCAGGAGCGTGTGCTGTCCGGACTCGACGTCCAGCGCATACGAGCCCGCCTTGCCGCCACCTCCTTCTGCCCACCCACGGTCAAAGTCGCCGTACGTCAGGAAGCGGCTCGAAGGGGACCAGACGAGCGCTGGTCCGCCATCGCACTGACAGAAGCCGACCTCTTCGGCCGTAGCCAGGACCTGCCCGGAGTCAACCTCGGTAACGATCAGCGTTGCGCCTGGCTCCTCGTAGTCCATGAACCGGGCCATGTACCTGCCGTCCGGTGACAGCGTCGCGAGGTGTTGGACGACCGTGTCCTCGAAGACGGTTTCTTCGCCATCCACGAGGATTGCTGGCCCGCTCGGCCCCGCCTCCTGTTGGCGAAAGTAGGTTCGTCCACCCGAAGTGTGTTCCTCTACACCCCAGACGCCATCGATCTTCTCGACCACGTTGCCGGCCAGGTCGTATCGCCGCGACACCATCGACTCGCGTTCCGCCGCCCAGACGTGGTCACCGTCAGGCGTGAATCGCGGGTGGAACGACCGCACGATGTACCACTCGCCTTCCTCTGCCAGCGGCGGAAGTAGAGGCGTGAACTCTCCCGCCGCCAGGTCGAAGACCACCACCTGCTGGTGCTCGTCCGGTGGAGGTGTAGGGGTCGGCGTCGGCACCGGGGTGATGATGACCGCGCCGGGGTGCGGCGACATCGTCGCCCGCGCGGTGGGCGAGGGCATCTCGGGCGTGGGGCTGCTGTCGCTGTCGCAGGCCGCGAGGACGAGCGTGAGCGCGAGGAGCGCCCCAAACATTGGGAGCGCGGCGAGTGGGCGGCTCACAGGCCGCCGCCGGAGACCCAGAGCAGATAGCGGCTGTCGCTGCTCCATTGTGGGAGGCCTCGGACGCCGGCGGTGTCGACCTCGCGCTGGGCGCCGGTGGTGGCGTCCAGGATGCGGAGGGGGGCGCCCTCCTGCACGGGGAGGAGCGCCAGGTAGCGGCCGTCCGGAGACCAGCGGACGTCCGCCACGTCGCAGGGGAGGTCCGCCTCGTACGAGGGGTGGTCGACCTCCAGTGCGGTGCAGGCGAGTTCGCTGCGCGTGATCACGGCCGTGGCCATGCCCTCCGGCGTCAGCACCACGTCGCCCTCTCCGTCGAGGACGACGAGGCGTTCGCCACTGGCGGGGTCGAAGACCAGGGTGCGGTGGTCGGCGCGGCCGGACTCGGTGCGCACGATCACGAGTGAGTTCTCGACGGCGGCGTGCACGCTGGCGTCCTGGACGCGCACCAGTTCGCGCTGGTCCCGCTCTGTCTCCCCATCCTCGGCCGGCGCGGCGGGCGCGGTGAGGAACACGCGGTTCCCCTCCCCCACGGTCAGCACCCACTCCACGCCGTCGATGCTCACCCAGGAACGCGGCTCCAGCGTGGCGCGGGGGATAGCCATCTCCTCCCCGCTTTCGAGGTTGACCACGCGCACGCCGTGCTCGCTCGGGTCGACCGAGCCGTGCCGCTGGTAGGCGAGGTAGCGGCCGGAGGGCGACCAGGTGCTGTGCTGCGGCACGTCACACGCGCAGGGCGCGAGGCCGGTGGCCAGGGTGGTCGCCTGGGCGGTGGCGAGGTCCAGCAGCATGAGGTTGCCGAGTCCGCCGCCGACAGACCAGTCGATCCAGGCGAAGCGCATCCCGTCCGGCGAGAACACCATGCGTGTCCCCCAGCCGGCGGTGCGGCCCTCGAACGCGCGGAGGCCCTCGCGCTCCACGACCACGGCGGCGGCCGTGCGGCCGTCCTCGCCGCCGACGAGGTAGGCGCGGCTGCGGCCGTCCGCCGACTCCACCACGCTCCACCCGGGGGCCGTGTCCGTGACCGAGCGATCGAGGGCATAACGAGTGGCCTCGTCCCCACTCGTGCTGATCCAGATGGCGGTGCCGCCTGCGGTGAGGCCGGGTCGGTAAGCGTCCACGATCAGCCACGGGTTGCTGCCCTGGTGAAGGACGGCCCGCGCACCGGTCTCCACGGCCACCGCGATCGCCTCGTACCGCTCGCCCGCCGAGGGGGTGACGGTGCGCGTCGCGGGCGCCGTGCCCGTGGCCGAACCCTCCGAGGTGGGTGTGGAGACGGGCGAGGCCGCCGTGCCGGCGTCCTCCGTGCTCAGGCCACCCGTGGGCGTCGCGCCGCCGCTCTCTGGGGCGCTGTCGCACGCGAGGAGCAGTACCGCCAGCGCCGCGATGAGGGTCAGGGTGAGAGCGAAACGTGGGTGGCTGCGCGGGGTGAGGTTCCACATGGAGACACCCTAGCGGGCGCAGGCACTCTGAGTGTGGGCCCGCCCTCGCTCCTGGGGGAGCCTCGGGGCCGCTACTGGCGGGACAACTCTGTCACCACGGAGGCGAAGAGTGACTCGCACGCGACGGCGCGGCCGTCCAGTGGCAGGGCGCCGATCACGCGGTTCACGATCGCCACCGCCGGCACGCGGATGCCGCGCTGCTCGTTCAGGATGCGCCACGTCTGCTCCGCGTACCGGCCCAGCGCCTCGCGGTCGTCCAGGCACTCCCCCGCGAGGAACGCGAGGGCGCCCGCGAGTACGCGCGGATTTTCGCCGGCTGCCTCCGCGAGGCCGGCCTCGAACTCCGTGGGGTCGGCGTCCGGTCGGGGGAGGGGCGTGCGCTCTCCGGCGGGGGGTGGCGCCGGTGTCGCGGTGCGCGTGGTCGTGAGCGTGGGCGTGGACGTCGCCTCGCGCATCCCCGGCGTGGCGGTGGTCACGCCCGAGGGCTGCCGTGGCGCCTCGGCGCCTCCGCACGCGACCCCCACCGCGAGCGCGGCGAGCATGAGCGCGGAGAGCAGCAGGAGGGCGCGTTTCACGCGCGGAGGATACGCGCCGCGGGCCGCCTCGGGGGGAGGTGGCGCTATCCGAGCATGACGCTACAGGATCATGATCTGGCCGTAGTGCGTGGACATGCGGCGTTCGCAGCGTGGGCAGTAGATCGAGACGGCGTACTCCGTCTCCTCCTCACGCGGCTCGACGTCCTCGCCACAGGTGACGCAGAAGCGCATCTCGGCCATCGGTACACCTCCTCGGCTCGATGCGGGGTTCGCTGGATCGAGGTTAGGCGGTGGTGCAAGCCAGAATTTGTCAGGTGTGGTCGAGCCGAGGCGGGGCGGATCGCATGTCGGGATCCATCGGGCTCATCAGCCCCACCGCAACCCCGGAGGGGTCGAGCACGATCGCGTAGCGGGAGCCCCAGAACGTGTCGTACGGCTCGCGCACACCTGGGTGTCCGGCGGCGGTGACGCGCTCGTACAGCACGTCCAGCCCCTCCCGCGACGCTACGCGAAAACCGATCAGCGCCCCGCCCGGAACGTCCTGCCCGCCCCACTGATCAGCGAACGAGCGGTGGTCGATATCGAGGTGGAGCGATGCATCCGCCTCGGAACCTTCGGGCGTGACGGCGTTCCGGTGCCGCCCGTCCCAGGGCGACTCGACGTCGGGAATCGCCACACCCAACAGCCGGTAGAACTCGACACTGGCCTCGACAATCTTCGGTGACGAGGTTGATCTGGCTCAGGGTGATGGCGAATGGATCTTGGTTCATCTCGCCTCCCCCGCGTGGGATCACTGGCCGCTCGTAGACCTGACCTCCCGAGTAATCTGTTCAGGAAAGCCTAACAGGCCTCGGGGCTGTTTCCCTTCGAACTCGCGAAGCTCTGGGCCCCGCCGTGAGGCGAGACGGTCGAGGGGCCCTTGCTCTCTGTGGCGCGGGGTGTAAAGCCAGTCTGCCTCTTGTGTCGTACTCCACGGGCGCAGGCTGTTGAAGGCCAGGACCGAAGCCACGTTCTGATGTCGGACGATTTCTCCAGCTCCCCAGAGCCCCCGATCTCCGAACAGAGCGTTCTCCCAAGTGGAGCGGTTCGCGGCGGCATCTAAGCAGTTCACAACGATGATCAAGCGTGCTCCAGTGTGCCGATATTTGCGCGCCTTGGCTCGCAACGATGAGGCCAGCCTCTTCGAGGAGCCTCCATCACCCCACCAGCCCTTGGTAGGCCCTGAAGAGACGAAGCGGTGGTCAGGCTTCCCCCGGATCTCCAGTGACTTTCTCATTGCGTGGAGTTCGAGCGCCCACTCTGGCTCCAGTTGAACCGAAACTTTGTCGTCGTCTGGGAGGTCGGCGATGAGTGTGCGGAGCCAGTCTTCGACCTCCCGGCGGACGCGGGACAAGGCTGGCGTGGCCTTCCCGTCGCCTTGAAACTCGGCCTCGATCCAATGTTCAGGACTTTCCAAGTCGAGGATCGTTGTCAGGACGTCACTCTCCAGCTTCGAGTCCCGGGCAGGGCTGCCGATTGGATCGAACACCGTCGACTCCACGAGCATCCCGCTCTCTTGGAGTCGGAAGTCAGGGGTCGTACCAGCGACGGTCGGTTCAACCTCCACAAGCAAGCCAAGCTTCCTGAGGAGCGCATGGGTAGCGAGTTCTAGGAATGCAGCCTCGTGCTTCCGCGGATCTCGGGCCTGGATTCCCGATCGGAATCGGCCTCGTCCCGACTCAGGCAGATCGGAGAACCAATCCTCCAAGCGTGCCCGCACGTCCTCAGTGGCGGACCACGAACTCCGGTCTAAGAACTCGAACGCCGACTCACCGGCTTGAAGGAATGAGGCGTCGGTTCGTGGGAACTCCGAGAACAACCTCATCCCAACTCTGCCCCGGCGCGCTGCATGAGGTAGTTCCGGAGGAGGGTGAGTGCGGAGAGCACGGCGCGGCGCTTGGCGGCCTCGCGGCCCTGGTAGTAGCGGCTGTGCGAGTAGACGAACTCCTCGCCGTCGTACAGGGCGATGTGCATGGTGCCGGGGGGCTGGCCCTCCACCTCCATGCCGCCGGCGATGCCAGTGATGCCCAGGCCGAGGTCGGCGCGCAGGTGCTCCCGGGCGGCCTTCGCCATTGCCTCCGCGGTCTCGCGCGAGATGACGCCGTGCACGGTGGGGACCTCTGCGGGGACGCCGTTGGCGATCTTGGCCTGGGTGGCGTAGGTCACGAGCGAGCCATGGAAATAGTCGCTCGCGCCGTCAATGTCGGTGATGGCGCTGCCCAGGGCGCCGCCGGTGGCGCTTTCCATCAGCGCCAGCGTCAGCCGCTGGTCTCGCAGCATGCCGCCCACGGAGGCCGACAGCGACTCGTCGTCCTGTCCCCAGACGTAGGGGCCCAGGATGCGGCGCGCCTCCACCTCCAGCGGGCGGATGAGCGTCCAGGCCTGCTCGCGGGTGGGAGCCTTGGCGGTGATGCGCGCGTGCACGCCGTCCGCGCGGTGGTAGATGCCGACGGAGGGGTTGGAGTTCTTCAGCAGCGGCGACAGCATCTCGTCCACCGTGCTCTCTCCCAGGCCGGTGGTCTTGAGGGTGCGCGAGACCAGGATCGAGTCCGCGCGCCGCTCCAGTTCCGAGGCCACCTCCTGCGCCCACATGCGGTTCATCTCCGCGGGCGGGCCGGGCATCAGCACCGCGACCTTGCCGCCACGCTCCACCCACCAGCCAGGGGCCGTGCCTCGAGGGTTGGCGAGGGCGCGGGCGGAGGGGATCAGCATGGCCTGCTTGATGTTGCGCTCCGGCATGCTGTAACCGGGGCGGGTCATGCGGGCGCGCAGGATCTGCTCCTGCTCCGCGTCCACCTCCAGCGTCTCGCCCAGCACCTCCGCGAGGATCTCGCGGGTGATGTCGTCCTCTGTGGGGCCCAGGCCGCCGGTGATGAAGGTGTAGTCCGAGCGCTTCCAGGCGCGGCCGATGACCTCGCGCATGCGGCCGGGGTTGTCGCCCACCTGGCTCACGTACAGCAGGTCGATGCCGAACTGGGGGAGGGCGCCGGCGATGAAGGCCGCGTTGGTGTCTGTGATCTCGCCCAGCATGATCTCCGTGCCGACCGATACGACTTCCGCGTGCATCCGCTCACTCCTGCCTTCGCTACCGGGCGCCGGCAGTCTACCGCACTGACGAGGCCATTCCGTGGTGCTTTGGTCGCCTCCCGTGTTGTGGCGAGCCTCGACGGGTGGCTCCCCCTCGTGACTGCGGGGACAATGGCCGGACGACAGCACACCACCGCATACGCCTCGACACGATGTCCACGACGGGAGCGCCGCCATGGCCGAGCAGGTCTCCGAACTCTTCGACCCCACCGCGTGGGAGGCTGTGCCGGGGTTCGCCTTCCAGGACATCACGTACCACTGGACGCCGGACCGCAAGACCGTGCGAGTCGCCTTCGACCGGCCGGAGGTGCGGAACGCCTTCCGGCCGGGCACGGTGGACGAGTTGTACACGGCCCTGGACCACGCGCGCATGACCAGCACCGTGGGGTGCGTGCTGATCACCGGCAACGGCCCGTCGCCGAAGGACGGCGGCTGGGCCTTCTGCTCCGGCGGCGACCAGCGCATCCGCGGCCGCGACGGCTACCAGTACGAGGGCGCCGGGGGCTCGCCTGATCCGGCAAAGTTGGGCCGCCTCCACATCCTGGAGGTGCAGCGCCTGATCCGCTTCATGCCCAAGGTGGTGATCGCGGTGGTGCCGGGCTGGGCGGCTGGTGGAGGCCACTCGCTGCACGTGGTCTGCGACCTGACGATCGCGTCCGAGGAGCACGCGCGCTTCAAGCAGACGGACCCGGACGTGGGCTCGTTCGACAGCGGCTATGGCTCTGCGCTCCTGGCCCGCCAGGTGGGGCAGAAGCGTTCGCGAGAGATCTTCTTCCTGGGCCTGGAGTACACGGCACAAGAGGCGTTCGAGATGGGCGCCATCAACCGCGTGGTTCCGCACCAGGATCTGGAGGCCGTCGCGCTGGAGTGGGCGACCATCATCAACGGCAAGAGCCCCACGGCCATGCGCATGCTGAAGTACGGCTTCAACCTCCCGGACGACGGCCTGGTGGGCCAGCAACTCTTCGCCGGCGAGGCCACCCGCCTTGCCTACGGCACTGACGAGGCGGTGGAGGGCCGCGACGCCTTCCTGGAGAAGCGCCCCCCCGACTACGGGCGCTTCCCCTGGCACTTCTGACCCGCAGCGCATGGAACCAGAGCGCCTCCGCCAGCGTTGAGGCGAGATGGGTGACATGAACCGGCGCGTGCTCCTCCTTGCCATCCTGGCGCTTGTGGTGGTCGTTGCGGCCGCTGCGCTCGGGTGCACCTCGGACGGAACGGGGGCTACGGCCACCGCGACGGTCGAGGCGTTTCCGACGGGGACGAGTGCGCCCGAGGCGACGCCGACCTCCACGTCCACCGGGACGCCGACGCCGACGAGCGAAGCCGGGCGGGAGCCGTACCACCCGGGGTTCACGCCCGGCGAGGTGGGGCGCCTCCCGGACGGGGCGAGCCTCTTCGTGTGGGAGGGTTGCTGGGCGTGTGACGGGCCGCCTCGTGCGTTGCTGCGCCTGGACGCCGGGCGCGACGAGCCGGTGGCGGTCTGGACGAACGATGGCGAGGCCGCACCGTACGCGGCGGGCGCGCTGATCGACGGCGACACGCTCTACCTCTTCGAGTGCACGGTGGGCTATTGCGGCAACCTGGGCGGCAGCGAAGATCAGCCGAGCGCGGTGACCCTGCACCACTCCACGGACCGAGGCGAGACGTGGGAGTCGCTCGGGGAGCGCGAGGGGCGCTCGCAGGACCTCGCGCAGTGGGGGCTGGAGGCCTCTGTGCCCGCGCTCGACGAAGGACACCAGCGCGGCGAGTTCGTGCTGGGGGACGTGCTGCTGGACGTGCGTCAACTGGACGACCGCGGGGCCTCGCCTGATGACGGGCCGGGCTACCTGATGGGGCAGCCGGCCGTGGGCCCGCGTGGCGCGATCGCGGCCCGGTGGGTGGTGCGCGATGCCGAGAACACCCGGCCCCTGGCCTACCTCACGATGTTCCGCGCGGACGGCACGCCGCTGGCCACCTTTGCCGGCGCCGTGCACGGGGTCGCCTGGCTGGACGAGTCCCGCCTCGCGCTCTCGTGGCTGCCGGAGGGCGTGGACGAGCCGGTGGTGGGCGTCCTGAACGCGTTCGCCGGCGTCGTGGACCCGCTGGAGGCGTTCCGGGACATCCCTGGCCGCAACACCGTGCTGGGCGTGATCGCGGAGTAGCGAGGCGCCTCGTGGCTTCGCGGCGAGTCGGGGCCAGCCTGCGCGGGCGGGCGGCCCCCGGGCCCTATGCCTCGGCCTCTGCCTCCAGCAGGCCCAGGTGCTGGTGGATCCAGGTCGCGGCGCGCTTTCCGTCTGCGATGGCCGTGACCACCAGGTCCGCGCCGTTCACCACGTCGCCGCCGGCGTAGATATACGGGATGTTGGTCTGGCCGGTGCGTTCGTCCACCTTCACCAGGCCCCAGCGGTCGGTGTCGAAGGGGGCGGACTCCGCGAACTCCGTGTCCGCGTTGTAGCCCACCGCGATCACCACCGCAGTCGCGGGCACCGAGTACTCCGAGCCCTCGATCTGGACGGGGCGGCGTCGGCCGCTCTCGTCCGGTTCGCCCAGTTCCATCTTCACCATGTCCACGGACTGGACCTTGCCCTGCGCGTCGCCCACGAAGCGCAGGGGGGTGGTGAGGTAGGCGAAGTTCACGCCCTCCTCGCGTGCGTGCACGCGCTCTTCCGAGCGGCCCAGCATCTCCTTCTCCGTGCGGCGGTAGACGCAGGTGACGCGCTCCGCGCCCAGGCGGATGGCCGTGCGCACGCAGTCCATGGAGGTGTCGCCACCGCCCACCACCACCACGTCCGTGCCCACGTAGGGGCGCTCGCGCTGGTCCTCTGGCAGTTCTTCCGGGCTCAGGTTGCCGCGGATCAGGAAGTCCGTGGCCTGGTAGACGTTCACCAGGTCCTCGCCCTCCGCGCGCAGGGCATTGCCCACCCCGGCGCCGGTGCCGATAAAGACCACGTCGAAGCCGTCACGCTCGTGCAGTTCCTGCAGCGAGACGTCCCGGCCGATCTTGGTGTTGTTGACGAACTTGATGCCCATCTCCCGCAGGGAGGCGAGTTTCTCCTCCAGGATGTCCTTGCTCATCTTGAAGGAGGGGATGCCGTAGCGCAGGACGCCGCCCGGCTCCGGCCACATGTCGAAGATGGTGCACTGGTGGCCGCGCGCCTGCAGTTCCTCCGCCACCGTCATCCCCGCCGGCCCGCTGCCGATGATCGCCACCGACCGTCCGGTGGAGGGCAAGGAGAGGCGCACGGGGAACTTGCCCAGCGTCCGCCGTTCGGCGTCCGTGATGAACGACTCCAGGCGTCCGATCGCGACGGGAGGGTGCGCCGAGCCGTCCGGGCGGATGGCGAAGCCCACCACGCAGGCGCCCTCGCAGAGCGACTCCTGGGGGCAGAGACGTCCGCACATCTCCGGTAGGGTGGAGGTCTCGCGGAAGGTGTCGGCCGCGCCCTGGATGTCGCCGTCCTCCAGCAACTTCAGCGCGGCCGGGATGTCGTTGTGGACCGGGCAGGCCACCATGCAGGGGGCCGAAGGGCAGTCGATGCACCTCGCGGCCTCGACGACGGCCGCGCCGAGGTCCATGCGCAGGTAGGTCTCGTCGAAATTCTGGACGCGATCCTCTGGCTTCTGCTTCGGCACGGGCTGGCGCGGAATGCTGAGCCGGTCCTGGATCGCGTTGGTCTGTTCGTTGGTTGTCATCACATGCGCCCCCCGCGCCAGATAACCCTGCGGAGCAGCGTGTGTCTCCTGCGGAAAGGGTATCAAGCGCGTGCGTACTCAGGGCCATGCGGCGCGCGAGGGCGGCGAGCGCTGTCGCCTACTTGCCGATGACCTCCCGCACGCCCTCCAGCCCGGCCCGCGCCGCGGCCAGCCGCTGGCGCACGTGCTCCCCGAGGGTGCCAGCGTCCCCCGTGGCCCCGAGGGCCTGCGAGAGGACGTCCCCCGCCGCCTCGATGGCGCACGCGGTCTCCTCGCCCATCTCGCCCAGGTGTGCGCGCAGGGCGGCCAGGCGCATGTCCTGCGCTCGGTGCATCGCCTGGCCTCGGAGCCGGCGCACGGCGACGGCGTCCGGGCGTCCCGCGCCGGGCGTGGGGAGACGGAGGAGGTGGAGGACCTCCGCGTCCAGCGCCGCCAGGTGGGAGAGTTCGTGCTTCAGCGTCCAGCCGGCGCGCTCCGTGCCTCGGTAGATGCGCGTCTCCGGGATCGTGGCGGCGACCTCCAGCGCGAAGACGCGCACCTCGCGCCACTCGCGCGCGAGCGAGGAGGCGTCGCCGTCCGCAGGCCCACCGTCGTGCGAGTCGTGGTGGTCGCTCATGCCGATACGATCCTTTCCCGCGCGCGCCCGCTGACGCCCTCTGAAGCAGGTGTTGAAGCAGGGGGCGCGTACCGGGCGAGGAGGTGTTCCCCTGTCCTTCCGCACCATCGCCTACAACGTGCTCGAGTGTACCGGCTTCCCGGACGGCGCTCCGGCCCACATGGTCACCCCGGCCGCCTTCGCGGAGGCGCTGGCGGGCTACGCGCCGGACGTGGTGACGCTGGCCGAGTGCCCGGAGCGCGAGTCCGTGCTGGCGGTGGCGGCGCACCTGGAGATGGCGTGCGTCTTCTTCCCGTCCGCGGAACGGTGGCCCGGCGCGCTGCTCACCCGTCTGCCGCTGCTGGCGGCGGAGAACTGCCCGCACCCCTCGGGAGTGCGTCCGGCCGCGGACTTCACGCGCCACTGGGGCCGTGCCCTGCTCCTGGCCGGCGGCGGCGATGGCGGGGGGGCGGAGGTGGTCGCGGTGCACTCCGTCCACCTGCACCCTTCGGACGGCGCAACGCGGGAGCGCGAGGTGCTGGCGGTGCTGGAGGCGGTGCGCGCGGACCGGGAGGCGGGGGCGCGTGTGGTGGTGCAGGGCGACCTGAACCACCGTCCAGACATGCCGGAGTACGAGTGGTGGTGGAACGGCGGCCTCTACGACACGTTCGAGCCGGAAGACCCGGGGGAGGGCTACACCTACCGCTCGGACATCCCCATGGCGCGCCTGGACTACATCTGGGTGGACCGCGAACTGGCGCCGCGGGTGGTGCGCGGCCGCCCGCTGGCCGAGCCGCCCTTCGTCCCCACGGAGGAGCATCCGTGGGCGCTGTCCGACCACATCCCCCAACTGGCGGTGATCGAACCGCCCCGGGGCCAGGTGGGCCCGGGACGGCTCGACTCCGACGTCCGGTAGCGAGGGCTAGCGTGTGACGGCCACCGGGGCGGAGGCGCGGCGGCACCTCGGGGCGTGGAGGGCGAAGCGACGGCCCCCGGCGGGGCCGGGGGCCGTCTGAAGGTCGCGACCTTCGGTGCGCGCTACCCCTGCGGGCAGGGCGCGGGATGGGTCAGGCGCGCCGCCCAACCGCTGCGCGTGCGGCCAGGGCGCCGCCCGCGGCAACCACGCCTACGCCGAGCGCGATCGCCAGGCCAGCGCCGGAGCCGACCTCGTCCACCAGGCCAGCGTTGCCGGTGGCGCCCGGCGAAGGCGCCGTGCCGGTGGGCGTGGCCTGCTGCACGTGCTGCACTGAACTGTCTGCTGGCAGGGAGTCCGCTGCGGCGGCGATGCCCGGAATGGCGGCGATTCCGGCCACCGCCAGCAGTGAAATCACCCCTCGGCGAATGCGGGTCTTCGACATGTCTATACCTGTCCTCCGTCTGTGGTGCGTGTTCCGAGACTTCCATCAGCCGAATGACCGGGACAACGTCGACCCCGCAGTCTCACACCGATCGATCCGCTGTGATGTGGTCTCGCCCCATGACGTTACGTGCCTTGCGGCCCGCCCAGCAAAGAACGAAATGTCCCGAATCTAGGTGTCGGAATGGCGGATCGAACGCCTCACGCCATGATGGGCATAGAACTGATACGAGCAGCGCCCCGCGTGCCCCGCGCTCCCTCCGGATCCGACCTCCGGCCGGCGCGCCGGGCATCCTCCGTACCCCCGGCGCCGAGCGCTGCGCGGCCGCCCGGTTCTGGTATGTTGCGCCGACGATTGACGCGACGGGGGAGGCCAGGTTGCAGCAACGAGCCGAAAGCACGGCAGTCCGTGCGGTCCACGACGCGGCCGAGAAGATCCGCCAGAACGTGGGCCAGGTGATCGTGGGCGCTGACGACACGGTGACGCTGGTGCTGGTGGCCTTGCTGGCCAACGGGCACGTGCTGCTGGAGGACGTGCCCGGGACCGGCAAGACCATGCTTGCCCGCGCCTTCGCCCGGTCCATCGGCGGGACGTTCCGGCGCATCCAGTTCACGCCGGACCTGATGCCCACGGACGTGGTGGGCCTGAACTTCTACTCCCAGCGCACCGGCGAGTTCGAGTTCCGCCCCGGCCCGATCCACGCGAACGTGGTGCTTGCGGACGAAATCAACCGCGCCACCCCTCGCACCCAGTCGTCGTTGCTGGAGGCGATGGAGGAACGCACCTCCACCATCGACGGCGAGTCGCGCGCGCTGCCGAGGCCCTTCGTGGTGCTCGCCACGCAGAACCCCGTGGAGTTGGAGGGGACCTTCCCGCTGCCGGAGGCGCAACTGGACCGCTTCCTGCTACGCCTCAAGGTGGGCTACCCCACCCCGGAGCGCGAGGCGGACATCGTCCGGCGCTTCGAGCACGGATCGCCGCTGGAGGACCTGGCGCCGGTGGTGCGTGCCGAGGAACTGGCGAACCTGGCGGCGGGCCTGACGGACGTGCACGTGGAGGACGCGGTGGTGGCCTACATGGTGGCGCTGGTGCAGGCCACCCGGGAGCACGGTGCGTTTGAACTGGGCGCCTCGCCGCGCGCCACGCTGGCGCTCTTCCGCGCCTCGCGCGCGCTGGCGGCGATTGAGGGCCGGGACTACGTGCGCCCGGACGACGTGAAAGCGCTGGTCCACGCGGTGCTGGCGCACCGCCTGCAGTTGTCCAGCAACTCCCGCCTGCGCGGCCGCGACGCGGACGAGGTGCTGGACGAGATCCTGTCCGCCGTGCCGGTTCCGCTGGCAGATCCGGCGTAGGGCGGGCGACGGGGTCAGCCCATGCGCGCGATCGTGGCGGAGACGTGGCTGCTGGCCGCGTTCGTGCTTGCCTGGCTGGGGTTCGCCTCTGGCTCCACGGCGCTGGTGCTGATCGGCGCGATGATCTTCGGCGCCGGCGGCCTGTCTCGCCTGTGGGCGCGCCTCTCCCTGGACCGCGTCACCTACCGCCGCACGCTCTCTGACCGACGCGTGTTCGTGGGCGAGGAGGTGCGCCTGGAACTGCGCGTGGACAACGCGAAGGTGGTCCCCGTCCCCTGGCTGGAGGTGCGCGAGACCCTGCCTCGAGGCATGCCCGCCAGCGTGCGCACGGTCATCGGCGGGGGCGCGGGCACGCAGTACCTCACCCGTTCTACGTCCATGGCCGGGAACGACCACCTGGAGTGGCCGCTCACGCTGCGGGCCGTGCGGCGCGGCTTCTTCCGAGTGGGGCCCACGCGCCTGCGCTCCGGCGACCTCTTCGGCTTCTTCGAGCGGCAAGCGGAGGTGGGGCGGCCCACGGACGGAATCGTGGTCTATCCGCACACCTACGCGCTGAGCGACCTGGGCTTCGATAGCACTCGGCCCTTCGGGGACTTGCGCGGCGGGAACCGCATCTACGAGGACCCCAGCCGCGTGGCGGGCGTGCGCGACTACCAGCCGGGCGACCCCATGCGCCGCATCGACTGGTACGCCACCGCGCGCGTGGGGCGCCTGCAGTCCCGCATCTACGAGCCCAGCCGGTCGCAGGCGCTGGTCATCGCCCTCAACATCCCCACGGACGAAGAGGTGTGGCGCAGCCCCAACCCGGTGCTGCTGGAGCGCGCCGTGTCCCTGGGGGCGTCCGTGGCGCGCTGGGCGGCGGACGCGAACTACGCGGTGGGGCTCATCGCGAACGGATCGTTCCCGGATGCGCCGCGGACGATCCGGATTGGCGCGGGCAACAGTCCGCAGCAGTTGAACCTGATCCTGGAGGCGCTGGCGGTGGTGACCGCCTTCACCACCATCGAGATGTCGCGCGCGCTGGAGGATCCGGCGCAGCCGCTGCCGCCGGGGTCCACGATTGTCCTCATCACCGCGCTCATGACGGAGCCGGTGGAGGCGGCGTTGCGGCGGCTGGCGTCCGAGGGCCACCGCGTCCACGTCCTGAAGACCGCGCACGGCGAGTGGAGCCGTAACCTGGATCCGATCCCCGTGCAGGAGATGGCGGAGGTCATGGAGACCCTGGAGCGCGAGGCGATCGAGGCGGGTCTGATCGCCGACCCAGAGGCGGGGGAGGGGCAGTCATGAGTCTGCCCGGCCTGGGCGACCTGACCATGGAGGTGGTGGTGCGCTGGCGTCGGAAGGCGCTGGAGGGCACCTTCATCCTGGCGGAGGGCATCGCCTGGTTCATGGTGATCGCCCTCATGGCCACCTCCGTGGAGCGCGCCTTCCTGCATGACGTGGAGATGCGCATCCGCAGCGCGGTGAGCACGAGTCAGGTCACGAACCCGGTGGAGGCGCTGCTGGTGGCGGACCGGGTGGCGGGCCACGCCGCCGCGAGCGCGGGGCCCTCTCTGCTGCTGGTGGTGGTCGCGGCGGTGGGTGGTTTCGCGCTCATGCGCCTGGTCCAGCGTGTGGACTTTGGGGCGGCGCTGGGCTCGGTCATCCTGGTGGCGGGCACCATCCTGGGTGTGAACCTGCTGATCCACGGCTCCATGGGGCACCTGCAGTTCTGGGACAGCTCCGGCCTGGTGGAGTTCATCAACAACCCGGATGCGTTCACGGCGGACGGGGTGGACCTGGCGGGCTTCATCGCGGATCCGGAGTTGGACCGGCCGCACGGCAGCGCCATTGCGGTGACGTCGCTGGGGCTGATGGCGGTCTGGTTCCGCTTCATGCTGGCCGCACGAGGCTCCATCACCCTGGACCGCATGGCGCGGTCCTTCACCCTCTCGTTCATCGTGGTGGTGTTCGTGATCTTCGTGGCGCGGGCCACGGGCTACACGGCGCCGGCGCGATGGGCCGTGCCGCAGTTCGCCATCGGCATGCTCGGGCTGGCCATCGGCAACCACGAGCGCGCGGTGCCCACGGACCAGGCGGCGCATCGAGCCTCGCCGTGGCTCACGTCCGTGGGGGGCACCATCGGCCTGCTGCTGCTGTCCGGCGGGCTGCTGGGGATGTTCGCCTACCTCAACGCCGGCGCCGTGCTGGGCGCGCTGGCGGACGCGGTCTTCGTGGTGGTGCGCGTCGTCCTGGTGGTGGTCCTTACCCCGATCGCGTGGGGGATCGAGAAGGTCTTCGCCTGGTTCTTCAACGGGCGCACCATCCAGGAGATGTTTCCCGCCCTCCCCAACCTGGCGCTGGAGGCCCCGCCCGATGCCGCGGAGGAGGCCACGGACGACGTCACGGTCATCCCCCCGTTTATCGTCAACAGCCTCAAGTTCTTTGCCGTCGCCCTCACGCTGTACGTGATGTACCTGGTGGGTCGCCTGCTGGTCAGCCGGCGCGCCACCACCACCGAGGCGGTCGAGGAGACGCGGTCGACCTCGGGCGGGGGCGCGGGCATCGGCCAGTTGCTGGCGGACCTGGTGCGGTTCGGCCGCAAGCCGGACCCGGACGCGTGGATGGACCGCCACCCCGCCTACGCGCTCTACGGCCGCACCGTGCACGAGGCCACGGAGCGAGGCCTGCCGCCCATGCCGGCGGAGACGCCCACGGAGTTCGCGCGCGCCGCGCGCCGGCACCTGGATGCGGAGTCGTTCGTGCCCATCGCGGAGATGTTCGAGCGGGCGCGCTTCGGACGGCACTTCCCGCCGGACGACGCCATGCGCCAGGCGGCGCGCGACCTGCAGGCGTGGGAACGCGAACACCCCGCCACCGACGAACTGCGCGAGAGCATCCGTGGCGCGCGCCCCATGGACGAGGCGGACGAACTGGACCTGCGCATCACGCTGGCCAAGCGCGCCACGCGCGGCCGCGTGGACGAGGATCCGCTGCTGGGCCAGTAACGCCCGTCCGTACCGGCCTGTGCTCGCCTGCGCTTCCTTGCGGGGTGAGGGGGCCAGACGTAGCCTGAAGACGTGCTCCCCGGGCGGGGTTCACACGGAGGCGTGCATGGTTGCCCGGGTCGGGATTTTCGACTCCGGTGTCGGAGGGCTGTCGGTCGCTGCGGCACTCCACCGGCGCCAGCCCTCGCTGCGCATCCGCTACCTGGCTGACACCGCGTTCTTCCCCTACGGCGGCCGCCATCCGGACGAGATCCGCGAGCGTGCGGTGGTCCTGGCGGCGCAACTGGTGGAGGACGGCGCGGACGCGCTGGTCGTGGCCTGCAATACCGCCTCGTCCGCCGCGCTGGAGCACCTGCGGGAGGTCTTCGACCTGCCGATCGTGGGCATGGAGCCGCCGGTGAAGCCGGCGGTGGAGTCCAGCACCTCCCGCATCGTCGCCGTCCTCGCCACTCCCGGGACCGCCTCCGGCTCCCGCCTGGCGAGGTTGAACGAGCGTTTCGCGCAGGACGCCCGCGTCTTCACCCTGCCCATGCCCGGCCTGGCGGACCTGGTGGAGGCGGGCGAGGTGGATGGCGCGCGGGTGGAGGAGATGCTGGCGGCAGCGCTCGAGGAGCCCGTGCGCGCGGGGGCGGACGCGGTGGCGCTGGGCTGCACGCACTACGGCTTCCTGCGCCCGGTGCTGGCGCGCCTGCTGCCCGCGCACGTGCGCCTCGTTGACGCCGCCGAGCCGGTGGCGCGACGCACGATGCACGTGCTGGCGGAGCGTGGCTTTGCGGCCCCGGAAGGCGCGGGCGAGGCCGGGGGAGCCGAGGATATCCTCTGTTACGCTACCGGCGACGCCACCGCGCTCGAGGCGACGATCACGTCCCTCCGAGACGCCGGAGCAGACCTCCCCAGCATCCGTATCGGGCCCAGCGTGCGCATGGGACGGCCCGTCGGCTGACCGGCAGACGCAGACTGGCAGACGCAGACGCGAAGTAGGGGGCGATGGCGACGAGCGGCACCACCACGACCGAGACCGCGGCGAACTTCCGGGCGAAGTTCCAGGATGCGTCGCGCCGCACCAACTCGCTGTTGTGCGTGGGGCTCGACCCTGACCCGACGAAGATCCCCACCGGCGTCTCCACCCGGGCCTTCCTCTTTGGCGTGGTGGACGCCACGCGGGACGTGGCCGCGTGCTACAAGCCCAACATTGCCTTCTTCGAGCCCGACCTCGGCGAGGGCATCACGCTGCTCCGTGACCTGATCGCCTATGCCGGCACGGAGACGCCCGTGCTGTTGGACGCCAAACGCGGCGACATTGGCCACACCGCAGAGGCCTACGCGCGGGCGATCTTTGACTCCCTGGGCGCGGATGCGGTGACGCTGAACCCGTACCTGGGGCACGACTCCCTGGCGCCGTTCCTCGCGCGCGCGGAGCGGCACTCGTTCCTGCTGTGCCGCACCTCGAACGCCGGGGCGGGGGACCTGCAGGACCTCCAGGTGGAGTGGCAGGTTGAGGGGCAGGTGGCGGGGCAGGTGGCGGGGCACCCGCTCTACGAGCGCGTCGCCTACCTGGCGAACGAGTGGAACGAGCACGGAAACGTGGGCCTGGTGGTGGGCGCCACGTACCCTGCGGAGGCGCGTCGCATTCGCGAGATCTGCCCGGACCTGCTCTTCCTGATGCCGGGCGTGGGCGCGCAGGAGGGCGCGGTGGAGGAGGCGGTGAGGGCGGCCGTGGACGCGGAGGGCGCCGGCATCATGGTCAACGCCTCCCGCGCCGTGCTGTACGCCTCGCCCGTGGGTGACCCGGGTTGCGCGCCGGGCGGCTGGATGGACGCCTCGCGCGAGGCCGCCATCGACCTGCGGGATCAGATCAACCAGGCCCGCGCGCGCTAGCCCGCGCATCCGACCAGGCGCACCTCGTGACGACCGATCCGCTCCCGGACCCCATGGACCTGCGCATGGGCGACGTGGTGCGCCTGCGCAAGCCGCACCCGTGCGGCGCCACGGACTGGGAGGTGGTGCGCCTGGGCGGGGAGATCGGCCTCTCCTGCTCCGGCTGTCGCCGCCGCGTGATCCTGGACCGCCCCACGCTCCGACGCCGCATGAAGGCGTTCGTCTCCCGCGGCGCGCCGCTTGATCCGGACGTGGCGCGCGCCCTCTATGGGACAGACGACGCGCCCGACGCGCCCGACGCTGGACCGGACGAGGCATAACCTCGCGGCGCGGCGCCGTTCGTTGACTGGCGTTCAGAGGCGTTCCTACACTCGATCACAGGCCCGTGATCCTGGTGCGCGCTCCCTGGTGGTGCAGGCGCCCGGCGAACCGACGGGCCTCGGGGGTAACGTGCGTGAACTGATCATCGACTCGATCCGAGTTGGGCTCCGGCACTATCGACGCGTGGTGGTCCTCAAAGAGAAGGACGCTGACCGCTACATCACGATCTGGATCGGCGCGGATGTCGCGGACGCGATTGCGCTGCGCCTGCAGGACCTGGCCGTCCCGCGCCCGCAGTCTCATGACCTGATGCTCACGCTGATCCACGAACTGGGCGGCGCCGTCACGCGGGTGAGCGTGACGGACCTGCGCGAGGACACGTTCTTCGCCACCATCCACATCCAGGTGGACGGGCGGGAACTGGAGATCGACTCGCGGCCTTCGGACGCCATCGCGCTGGCGGTGCGCGCGGACGTGCCGATCTTCGTGGCGGACGAGGTCATGGAGCGCGCCGGCATTGTGCTGGACGAGGACGACGACCTGGACGAGGACGGCGGCGAGGAGGAATTGCCGCGCCCGCCCACGCAGGAGGAACTGGAGAAGTTGGCCGTGTTCCGGGACTTCGTCTCAGGTCTGGACCTGGACGACCTGGGCAAGGCCGGACAGGGCTGACGGACGCCCTCCGGGCCCGGTGGACGCCGTTCTGACCTCGCGTGTGATGCTTTACGCCTGTCCAATCGTGCATTCGCTCACAAACGGTTGATCGACTGATCATTGGGTGATAGGGTTCCGCTCGGTCGTCGATCCGAAGCAATAGAGCGAGGGTCGACACGGTGCTGAATTCACCCGCGTTCGCTCTGGTCGGGATTGGGTTCTCACTCGCGTTCTGGATCGCGGGCGGTGCGTTGCTGGGCCACTGGCTCGACGGCCGCTTCGAAACGGAGCCCCTGCTCACGCTGGTGCTCCTGGTGCTGGGAATCATGTCCGGGTTCTACGACGCCTATCGAAGGCTGCGGGAACTCGTAAAGCAGACGGGACGGACGCGTCGATGAAGGTCGCGCTCATCGCTCTGGGCCTGCTCGCCTTGACCGTCGCCGGGTTTATCTTCGTCGGCGGCTCCGCTCCGTATATCACCGTCCCTCCTGACCACCTCTGGGACGTGGGCGGCTACACGATCACAAACACGGTGATGAGCGCCTGGGTGACCATCATCCTTCTGGTGGTGGTGGCAGCGATCGCCGGGCCGCGTATGGGCCTGGTGCCCAGCGGCTTCTCCGGGGCCGTGGAGGCCGCGCTGAGCGCGTTCTACGACTTCTGCATCTCCGTGGCGGGCGAGCAGAACGCCCGTCGCTTCCTGCCGCTGGTGGGGACGATCTTCTTCTACATCCTGTTGTCCAACTGGATCGCGCTGCTGCCCGGGTTCAAGACGGTGGGCCTCCCCATCCCGGACTACGGCCCCACCCAGTCAGTGGTGCAGCAGGTGGACGTGCCGCTGCTGGGCTCCTTCGCCTACGTGCCGTTCACGCCGGAGCAGGTGGACGTGGAGGGCGGCGAGCCGCTGCGTCTCCCAGCCGTCACCGCGGAGAGCATGCACCTGGAAGAGCCGTACATTGAGACCACGGATGGCTCGTTCACCGGGAACATCCGCGGCATCCTGCGTCCGGTGCACTCGGACATCACCGCGCCACTGGCGATCGCCCTGTTCTCCTTTGTCTTCGTGGAGTTCTGGGGTATCCAGTCGCTGGGCCTGGGCTATCTGAAGAAGTTCTTCGCGTTCGACGCGATCGCGCGCAAGGGAGTACTGGGAGGCATCGACATTTTTGTCGGCATCCTGGAACTTGCGTCCGAACTCTCGCGCATCATCTCGTTCACGTTCCGTCTCTTTGGCAACATCTTTGCCGGGAGCGTGTTGATGCTTATGATGCCGTTCCTGACACCGTTCGTGTTGGTCCTCCCGTTCTACGGGCTGGAGTTGTTCGTCGGCGCCATCCAGGCGTTTGTCTTCGCCGTGCTGACGCTCGTGTTCGCCATGAGCGCCATCAGCCATCACGGGGACGATCACCCCGAGGGCGGCGCTGAGAGTGCCGGCGGTCACGCGGAGCCTGTGTCCGCGCACTAACAAGGGTTCTATTAGGTCATCCGTGAGCAGTCCCCAGAGGAAAATGGGGACGGCACCCAGGGAGGAAACGCAGAATGAAGTTCGCTCGCCGCGCGCTGGTTGCCGCTGGTCTTGGTGGGGGTGCATTCCTCCTCATGGCCGTCGGTGCATCTGCCCAAGAGGCTGCAGCAGCCAACGAGTTCACCGTAGAGGCCGCCGCGTCGCAGTGGCGGTTCCTTGCGGCGGCGCTCGCCATCGGCATCGGCTCGATCGCGCCGGCGTTGGGCATCGGCTGGATCGGCGGCAAGGCCATGGAGGCCCTGGGTCGCAACCCGGAGGCCGCGGGCGCCGTCCAGACCAACATGATCCTGACGGTCGCGTTCGCCGAGGCCATCGGCATTTACGCCCTGGTGGTCGCGATCCTCATCGGCTTCGTCTTCTAGGAGACGCGGCAACAATCGCGGATGACTCGGCCGCCTGGTGGGGACGCACCCGTGTCCCCACCAGGTCCCCGGCACACATCCCTGCGAGGAGCGGACCAGTGAAGACGCAGACGTCAGTACGCACGTGGATCGCCCAGTTCAGGCGCCCGCGGGTTGCGGCGATCCTCGTCGGTGCTGCATTCGCGGCAACGCCGGCGTTCGTCTCCGCAGCGGACGACGTAGAGGGCATCGCGAAACTTGGACTGAACCTGCCGGGACTTGTCTCCCAGTTGGTGAACTTCCTGCTGATCCTGATCGCCCTGCGCTTCCTGCTGTGGAAGCCGTTCCTCCGCGTGATGGACGAGCGCAAGCGCCGCATCGAGGAAGGCCTGCAGGCCTCGGAACAGGCCGCGCAGGCCGCCGAGCAAAGCCAGGAGGAGTCCCGGCGCGCGCTGGAAGAGGCGCGTGCGGAGGGGCGCGAACTCATCGCCCGCTCCCAGGAGACCTCCGCCCGGCTCCGCGAGGAACTGGAGGCGCAGGCTCGGCGTGACGCGGAGCAGATCGTGACCCGCGCCCGCGCGGAGATGGCCGTGGAGAACCAGCAGGCAATCCAGGCCCTGCGCAGCGAGTTTGCGGACCTGGCGATCCGAGCCGCAGAACGCGTGGTGGGGCAGTCGCTGGATCGCGCTGCGCACCAGCGGCTGATCGACGAGGTCATGGTGAACTCGTCCTTCAACCAGGACGGAAACAACTAAGTGGCAGTCACGCGTGACGTTGCTGGGCGCCGGTACGCCATGGCGATCATGGACATTGCCCGGGATGACGGCGACGTGGACGGCTGGCTGGAGGCCGTGGACGCGCTGGCCGGGCTCACGGCAGAGCCGGCGTACGTGGACGCCCTGCAGGCGGACGGCATGACGGACGAGAACTTCGCCACCATCGTCCGGCGGGTGCTGCCCACGGCCACGCAGAAGCAACTGAACCTCTTCCGCCTGTTGCGGTGGAAGTCGCGGCTCTCCCTGGGCCCGTCGATCGCCTCGTACCTGCACGAGGTTGCGGACGAGGAGCGTGGCGTGCTGCGGGCGGTGGTGACCACCGCCGTGGAACTGGACGAAGACCGCCGCCGCCAGGTGGGAGAGCGCATCACTTCCGCCACGGGCCGTGCGGTGGAGATGGAGACCCGCGTGGATCCGGCGATCATGGGTGGCATGGTCGTCCGCATCGGCGACCAGATGGTGGACGGGTCCACACGGGCGCGCCTGCAGAAATTGCGGGCCAGCCTGGAGCGCGCAGTCTCCTAGCACCCCGCTGGACCGCTGCCCGCGACAATACACAGGACGCCGCCCGCCCCACATCCGGGGCGAGCGACGAGAACGAGGGTGACCGATGGCTGTACGTGCAGAAGAAATCGCCTCCATCCTTCGAGAGCAGATCGAGAACTTCGACGCGACGGCGACGTCCGCGAACGTGGGCACGGTGATCGAGACCGGTGACGGTATCGCCCGCATCCACGGCCTGGGCGAATGCCTGACCTCTGAACTGATCGAGTTCAACGTCACGGACGACCAGGGTCGCCCGGTGCGCGCGCTCGCGCTGAACCTGGAAGAGGAGACGGTGGGCGCCATCATCATGGGCGACCCGACCCTCATCAAGGAAGGCACGGAGGTCCGCACCACTGGCCTGGTCGCCTCCGTCCCGGTGGGCGAGGCCCTGCTCGGTCGCGTGGTCAACGGCCTCGGTGACCCCATCGACGGCAAGGGGCCGGTGGCGGCCTCTGAGCACTACCCCATGGAGCGCATCGCGCCGGGCGTGGTGGATCGGGTGGAGGTCAACCAGCCGCTGCAGACCGGCATCAAGGCGATCGACGCCATGATCCCGCTGGGCCGCGGCCAGCGAGAGTTGATCATCGGCGACCGCTCCATCGGCAAGTCCGCCATCGCGATCGACGCGATCATCAACCAGCGCAACAGCGACGTGATCTGCATCTACGTGGCCATCGGCCAGAAGGAGAGCAAGGTCGCGCAGACGGTGGGCGTGCTGGAACAGTTCGGCGCCATGGACCACACCATCGTGGTCTCCGCGTCCGCCTCGGAGTCTGCGGCGCTCCAGTACCTGGCGCCCTACGCCGGGGCCGCCATGTCTGAGTATTTCATGGCCCACGGCCGCGACGTGCTCATCATCTATGACGACCTGACGAAGCACGCCTGGGCCTACCGCGAGGTCTCGCTCCTCCTCCGCCGGCCACCGGGCCGCGAGGCGTACCCGGGCGACGTCTTCTACCTGCACTCCCGCCTGCTGGAGCGCTCGGCGCGGGTGACAGAGGAGTTCGGTGGCGGCTCGGTCACGGCGCTGCCGGTGATTGAGACGCAGGCCGGCGACGTGTCCGCGTACATCCCCACCAACGTGATCTCTATCACGGACGGCCAGATCTTCCTGGAGTTGGACCTGTTCAACCAGGGCATCCGGCCGGCCACCAACCCCGGCATCTCCGTGTCGCGGGTGGGCGGCAAGGCGCAGACCAAGGCCATGAAGAAGGTGGCCGGCACGCTGCGGATTGACCTCTCCCAGTACCGCGAACTGCAGGCCTTCGCCCAGTTCGGCACGGAAGACCTGGACCCGGCCACGCGCCGGCAGTTGAACCGAGGCGCGCGCCTGACTGAACTGCTGAAGCAGCCTCAGTTCCAGCCGCTGAGCCTGGGCCAGCAGGTCGCCATCCTCTATGCCGGCGTCTCCGGCTACCTGGACGACGTCCCGGTGGAGAAGGTGCTGGACTTCGAGAAGGCGTTCCACGAGTACATGGCAGGCGGCAACCAGGACCTCCTGAACCGCATCACCACCTCTGGCGACCTGCCGGAGGAAGACGAAGAGGCCCTGAAGCAGGCCATCCTGGACTTCAAGGGGGCGGTCGCCTACTAGGCGCCGCTCTCGTCCTGGGGCGTGGACGCTCCAGGCGGCTGAACAGGGACTAAGGGAAGAGACGCGACATGGCGGGCGGCGGTCAGGTACGAGCCATCCGCGACCGGATCCGGTCGGTCGGAAGCACCGCGAAGGTCACGCGAGCGATGGAGCTCGTGGCAGCCTCCAAGATGCGCCGCGCGCAGGAGAACGCCCTGCGCGCGCGCCCCTACGCGGAGCAGATGATCTCCGTCCTCTCGCAGTTGGCGGGACACACCGCAGACGGCGACACCTCCGGCGCGCACCCGCTGCTGGAGTCGCGCCCCGTGCAGTCCGTGCTGTACCTGCACATCACGTCTGACCGAGGCCTGGCAGGCGGCCTGAACTCCAACATGAACCGCGCCGGCGCGAGCCTGCTGCTGGAGTACCAGCCGGACGTGGAGCGCGTGGCCGTGCTGCCGGTGGGCCGCAAGGGCCGGGACTTCTTCCGTCGGGCGGGCATGGACCTGGTGGCGGACTTCTCCGAACTCGGAGACTTCCCGTCCTTTGAGGACATCCGCCCGATCGCGCGGATCATCATGGACGACTTCCTCTCCGGGAAGGTGGACAAGGTGGTGCTGGGCTACCAGCGCTTCATCAACGCCGCCGTCCAGCGGCCCACCACCCTGCAGGTCCTCCCCATCGAGCCGCCTACCGAGGCGGCGGACGACGGGGCGGCCACGGCGGTGGACTTCATCATCGAACCGTCCCCGGAAGCGCTACTGGACACGCTGCTGCCGAGGTACGTTGAGATGCAGGTCTTTGCGGCCATCCTGGAGGCTCGCGCCTCCGAACAGTCGGCGCGCATGGTCGCCATGCGACAGGCGACCGACGCTGCGAATGAAATGGTGAACGACCTCACCCTGGCCTACAACAAGGCGCGCCAGGAGAGCATCACGGCCGAACTGCTCGACCTTGTGGGCGGTGTGGCAGCGCTCGAGTCGGCAGGCTAGGTCGGGCGAAAACACGTCAGGTTCGGACAGAACAGCGCCGTCAAGGCGGGAGGCAGACATGGCGACCGGATACGTGCGGCAGGTGATTGGCACCGTCGTCGACATCGAGTTCCCTTCGGGTGACCTCCCGGGCATCTACAACGCCGTCAACATCGACCTGAAGGGGGAGGTGCTGGTGGCGGAGGTGCAGCAGCACCTGGGGAACAACTGGGTGCGCGCGCTGACGCTGGACTCCACGGACGGCCTGCCTCGTGGCGCCAAGGTGGAGGACACGGGCGCGGCGATCCAGGTGCCCGTGGGCCCGGTCACGCTGGGCCGCATCTTCAACGTCACGGGCACGCCCATCGACCCGGGCGAGCCCATCCCGGCGGACAACCTCCGCTGGTCCATCCACCGCCCCGCTCCGGACTACTCGGAGCAGGAGACCTCCGCCCAGATGCTGGAGACCGGCGTCAAGGTCATTGACCTGGTCGCCCCCCTGGCCCGAGGCGGAAAGGTGGGCCTGTTCGGCGGCGCCGGCACCGGCAAGACGGTCACCAACACCGAACTGATCCGGAACCTGGCCACGGAGCACGGCGGCCTCTCCGTCTTCGCGGGCGTGGGCGAACGCTCTCGTGAGGGCAACGACCTGTGGGTCGAGATGGAAGAGAACGGGGTGCTGGACAAGACCGCGCTGGTCTATGGCCAGATGAACGAGCCGCCCGGCGTGCGCCTGCGGATCGCCCTCACCGGCCTCACCATGGCGGAGTACTTCCGGGACGAGGAGGGGCGCGACGTCCTCTTCTTCGTGGACAACATCTACCGCTACACCCTGGCCGGCATGGAAGTGTCCGCGCTGCTGGGCCGCATGCCCTCCGCCGTGGGCTACCAGCCCACCCTGGCGTCCGAGGTGGGCACGCTGGAGGAGCGCATCACCTCCACCACCAAGGGCTCCATCACGTCCTTCCAGGCCATCTACGTGCCCGCGGACGACTACACGGACCCGGGCGTGGCCACCACGTTTGGCCACCTGGACTCCACGGTCACCCTGGACCGCGGCCGGGTGGAGCAGGGCCTGTTCCCCGCGATCAGCCCCCTGACCTCCAACTCCCGCATCCTGGACCCGCTGGTGGTGGGGCAGGACCACTACGACGTGGCCCGTGGCGTGGTGCAGACGCTCCAGCGCTACAAGGACCTGCAAGACATCATCGCCATCCTCGGCATCGAGGAACTGTCGGATGAGGACAAGCGCATCGTGGCGCGTGCGCGCCGCATCGACCGCTTCCTGTCGCAGCCGATGTTCGTGGCGGAGCAGTTCACCGGCACGCCGGGGCAGTACGTCCCGGTCGCGGAGACGGTGCGTGGCTTCAAGGAGATCCTGGAAGGCAAGCACGACTCGCTGCCGGAGCAGGCCTTCTACATGGTCGGCACCATCGAGATGGCGGTCGAGAAGGCGGAGCGGATGGCGGCGGAAGACGACGCGGCCTAGGCTGCGTCAGCCCTGGTCAGCGGACATCGTCCGCGGTAGGAGCGTGAGATGGCCCTGAGGCTGAACATCGTCACTGCGCAGCGCGCCGTCCTGGAGCGGGACGGCGTGACCAAACTGGTCGTCCCGGCGGCGGAAGGCCAGATCACGATCCTGCCGAAGCACGCGGCGCTCCTCACCGCGCTGGGCGTGGGTGAAATGGTGGTCTACTCCGGCGACTACCCGGACGTCTTCGCCGTGCACGGCGGCTTCATGCAGGTCCTGGACGACGAGGTCTCCGTCCTGGCGGACGCCGCGGAGCGCGCGGAGGACATTGACACCGCACGTGCCGAGGCCGCCCGCGAGCGCGCCCAGAGCCGCCTGGCGGGACGCGACCCGGAGTTGCCTCGCAGTTCCGTGGACGTGATGCGCGCCCAGATCGCGCTCCAGCGCTCGCTGATCCGCCTGCGTGTCTCGCGCCGCCGCCGCGAGGTCAGCGGCCAGCCGTCTATGCGCTAGCGCACAACGAGCACTCAGTGCACGACGAACCGCCCGGCCGAGCCGGGCGGTTTTGCGTCTGGAGTGATCGCTGGAGTGATCGCTGGGGTGATATCATCGAGATATCACTGCGGGCGGCGTCCGTGCCGGACGGGCATGGGGAGTGCGGAGAAGGAGTGGGCCGTGGACGCATTGGAGGCATTGGACGCATTGGACGCATTGGACGCACAGGCCACCGGAGAACGGGTGGCCTCGGCACGGTCGGGGCTGACGGGGTTCCTGTTCACCGTCCTGCTGATCGCGGCCACGATCGCGCTGATAGCGGGGGCGGTCCTGGCGCGGGAGGAGTTGGTCCTGATGTGGGCGCTCATCCTGGGGGCGGTGCTGAGCGGCCTGGGGGCCCTGTTCGTGATGATGGGCTTCCTCACGCTGCAGCCGAATCAGGCCAGTGTGCTCGTGATCTTCGGGGCGTACCAGGGCACGCTGCGAGAGTCTGGCTGGTGGTGGGTGAATCCGCTGGCCGTCTTCGAACGCCGCAAGATCTCCCTGCGCGCCCGCAACTTCAACAGCACCACCTCCAAGGTGAACGACGCCAACGGCAACCCGATCAACATCGCCGCCGTGGTCGTCTGGCGCGTCATCGACACCGCTCGCGCCGTCTTCGACGTGGATGACTACGAGGACTTCGTGGTGGTCCAGAGCGAGACGGCCGTGCGTCACCTGGCCCGCTCCTTCCCCTACGACGACTACGGCGACGACCAGTCCGCCCTCACGCTGACTGGAGACGCCGAGGAGATCGCGATCACGCTGACACAGGAACTCCAGGACCGCCTGGACGCCGCCGGCGTGCAGGTGATCGAGGCGCGCCTCACGGACCTCTCCTACGCCCCGGAGATCGCGGAGTCCATGCTGCGCCGCCAGCAGGCGAGCGCCATTGTGGCGGCGCGCCAGCGCATTGTGGACGGCGCCGTGGGCATGGTGCAGATGGCGCTGCAGCAACTGGAGGCCGGGAACATCGTGGAACTGGACGACGAGCGGAAGGCCACCATGGTCTCCAACCTGCTCACCGTCCTCACCAGCGACCAGCCGACGAACCCGGTGGTCAACGTCGGCACGTTGAGTCGCTAGACCGGGACGAGGAGTGGCCGAGAGGAAACGCTTTCTCCTGCGGCTGGACCCGTCGATCTACGACGCGGTGGAGCGCTGGGCGGGCGACGACCTGCGCAGCGTGAACGCGCAGATCGAGTACCTCCTCGCGGATGCCCTCCGCCGGGCCGGACGCACACCGCGCCGCCGCCCTCCGCCCCCTCCTCCGGAGGCGTCCGACGGCTGAGGTGGGCCAACGACGGATGTGGGCGGCGGTTGGGCCGAGGCGGGCGGCCGCCTCCCTGGGGCCCGCCGGGACCTCCGGGAGCCTTCCTAGCAGCCGGGCACGCTATCCTGAGCCCGTGGTGCGTCCGCACCCAGGGAGGCTCGTTGGGCGAACACGGTGACCGGTACGTCATTGACGGAGGCCAACCGCTCCGCGGAGAGGTCTCCGTCTCTGGATCCAAGAATGCCGCGCTCTACACGCTGCCCGCAGCCCTCCTGACGTCTGAGCCGGTCACGCTGCGCAACGTGCCGCGCATTGCGGACATCGGCGAGTTCGCGGACATCTGCCGCGCCGTCGGGTCACGCATCGAGGTCGACGGCGAGACGCTGCGCATCCACACTCCGGAGATCACTTCCACGACGCCGCCGGCGGAACTCGTCTCCCGCCTGCGCGCGTCCTTCCTCGTGATGGGGGCGCTGCTGGGACGGGCGGGGGAGGCGGAGTGTCCTCCCCCGGGCGGGGACGTGATTGGCTCGCGGCCGTTGGACGTGCACTTCGTGGGCTTCAAGATGCTCGGCGCGAACGTCGAGCGTCGAGATTCCTCCTGGTACGTGCAGGCGGACCGGCTGCGCGGCGCGCGCATCTTCTTCGACTACCCCAGCGTGCTGGGCACCGTGAACGTCCTGCTGGCCGCCGTCCGCGCCGAGGGCGAGACGACGATCGTGAACGCCGCCCCCGAGCCGGAGGTGGCGATGCTGGCGGACATGCTGGTGAGCATGGGCGCGCGCATCAGCGGACAGGGCACCTCGTTCATCACGGTGCAGGGCGTGGAGCGCCTGGGCGGCACGGACTTCTCCGTCATCCCGGACCGTCTGGAGGTGGGCACGTACCTCCTGGCCGCCGTGGCCACTCGCGGCGACGTGCGCGTGACGAACGCGGAGCCCGCGCACCTGGACAGCCTGATCCACAAACTGCGGGAGATGGGCGTAGAGGTGGGCCTGGACGACGGGGCCGGCGGCGGCGGGGTGCGCGTCTGCGCCTCGGACGGCCCGATGCAGGCGATCCAGGTGCAGGCGGTGCCCTACCCCGGCTTCGCCACCGACCTCCACCCCCCCATGGCCGCCGCGCTGACGCAGGTGCGAGGCGTCTCGCTCGTGCACGAGCGGGTGTACGACAACCGCACGCTGTACGTGAACGAACTCCGGAAACTGGGCGCGCGCATCATCACCGCCGGCGACACTGTCCTGATCGAGGGCCCCACCGACCTGGGCGGCTCCACCGTGCGCGCGCTGGACATCCGCGCCGGCGCCGCCACGGTCGTCGCGGCCCTCGCAGCGCGAGGTGAATCGACCATCCTGGACATCCACCACCTGGACCGCGGCTACTCCGACCTGCAGGGCCGCCTCCGTGCGCTGGGCGCCTCGATCGAGCGCCGGTAACGGTGATGTCTCCCTGCCCTCGGCGTCTCGCCTGTGCGGGAACTCCCGCGACGCGGTAACCTCCCGCGGCGCCAGGCTCCGCCTGGAGTTATCCACACTCCGCGATCCTCCCCTGCATGTGGCAGTATGCGAGGCGAGCCAGGGCTGGCAATGTTCTCCTTGAGCAGACGCATCGGCATCGACCTGGGCACGGCGAACGTGGTGGTCACGGACCACGAGCGCGGCGTGGTGCTGGATGAGCCGTCCGTGGTCGCCATCGCGGAGCGTGACAACACCGTGGTCGCCGTGGGCAACGAGGCGCGCGCGATGATCGGCCGCCACCCGGGCTCGATCCAGGTCATCCGGCCCATGCGCGACGGCGTGATCGCGGACTACCTGATCACGGAGGCGATGCTGCGCTACTTCATCGCCGGGGTGGTGGGGCGGTTCAACGTCGTGCGGCCGGAGGTGATGATCTCCGTGCCGATCGGCGTGACGGGCGTAGAGCAGCGCGCGGTGCGGGACGCGGCGGAGGCGGCCGGCGCGAGGCGTCCCGCGCACCTGATCCCGGAACCCCTTGCGGCGGCCATTGGCGCGGAGATCCCCGTGGGGTCGCCGCGCGGACACATGGTGATCGACATCGGCGGAGGGCGCTCGGAGGCGGCGGTGATCTCGCTCTTCGGCGTGGTCGCCTCGGAGTCCGTGCGCATCGCCGGGGACCGCCTGGACGACGCCATCGCGCAGTACATCAAGCGCCGCCACAACCTGGTCATTGGCGAACGCACGGCGGAGGAGGTGAAGATCACCATCGGCTCCGCGGTGCCGTTGGACCAGGAGTTGACCGCCGGGGTGCGCGGCCGCGACCAGATCACCGGGTTGCCTCGGACGATCACGGTGCGTTCGAGCGAGGTGACGCAGGCGATCAGCGAGCACCTGGTGACCATGGTGCAGACGGCGCGGCGCGTGCTGGAGCGCACCCCTCCCGAGTTGGCCTCGGACGTGATCGACCGCGGCATCGTGCTCACGGGCGGCGGTGCGCTCCTGCGCGGCATCGACCAGTTGATCCTGCACGAGACTGGCGTGCCCGTGCACATCGCGGAGGACCCGCTGCGCTGCGTCTCCCGCGGCGCCGGGATGGCGCTTGACTACATCGACGTCATCGCGCGCGCGCTCCCCACGGAGGAGGAGACGCTGATCGGTGAGGCCGTCCGCTAACGTCCCCGCAGGAGGCGTCCCATGACCCAACCCGCCGCCGCTTCGTCCGCGAGCGAGGCCGCGCCAGACCGCGAGGCTGACGACGCCATCGTGGTGCGCGACCTCCGCGTGAGGCGCGGCCAGAAGGTGGTGCTGCCGGGCGTCTCGATCCGCGTCCGCGCCGGGACGGTCACCGGCCTGCTGGGGCCGAGCGGGTGCGGGAAGTCCACGCTCATGCGCGCCATCGTGGGCGTGCAGATCGTGGAGGGCGGCGAGGTGACCGTGCTGGTGCTGCCCGCCGGCACGCCGGACCTGCGGCGTCGGGTGGGGTACGTGACGCAGATACCGTCGGTGTATCCGGACCTCAGCGTGGGGGAGAACCTGGGCTACTTCGCCCGCATCCTGGACGTCCCGAGTGCCCGCATCACTGCGAGCATCCAGGCCGTGGGACTGGAGGGGCAACGCGATCAACTGGTGGAGACCCTCTCCGGGGGCGAACGGTCGCGAGCATCGCTGGCGGTGGCCCTGCTCTCCGAGCCACAGGTGCTGGTGCTGGACGAGCCGACGGTCGGCCTCGATCCGCTCCTGCGCGCGGACCTCTGGCGCACCTTCCATGACCTGGCGGCCGGCGGCACGGCGCTGCTGGTGTCCACCCACGTGATGGACGAGGCGGAGCGCTGCGATGACCTGGTGCTGATGCGCGAGGGGCGCATCGTGGCCAGCGGCACGCCGCCCGCGCTCCTCGAGAAAGCGGGCGCGACCACCATCGAGGAGGCGTTCGTCGCGCTGGCGGTGACGCCATGAGCGCTCGCGTCGCGCTGGCGACGGCCGCGCGCATCCTGCGCCAGTTGCGACGTGACCATCGCTCGCTCGCCCTGGTGCTCGTCGTGCCGCCGGTGCTGCTGGCGCTCATGCGATGGGTCTTCCAGGGACAGCCCGGCGCCTTCGAGCGGGTGGGCCCGCCGTTGGTGGGGATGTTCCCGCTGATCCTGATGTTCCTGGTGACCTCCATCGCGATGCTCCGGGAGCGGACCAACGGCACGCTGGAGCGTCTGATGTCCATGCCGCTCGCTAAGATCGACCTGCTGCTGGGCTACGGCCTCGCGTTCGCCGCGGTCGCTGCGTTGCAGGCCACCGTGACTGCGGCCGTCGCATTCACCGTGCTGGGGCTGGAGACGCAGGGCGCGATCTGGCTGGTGGTGCTCCTCGCCATGGCGAACGCTGTGCTCGGCATGGCGCTGGGGCTGCTGGTGAGCGCGTTCGCGCGTTCGGAGTTCCAGGCCGTGCAGTTCATGCCTGCGGTGATCATGCCGCAGTTCCTGCTGGCCGGACTCATGGCGCCGCGCTCGGAGATGGCGAGGCCGCTCGAGGTGCTGTCCGACTTCCTGCCGGTGACCTACGCGTACCAGGCGCTCGTCACGGTCACCGCCACGACTGACCTTGGTGCGTCGTTTTGGCGTGACATCGCGGTGATCACGTTCGCCATCGTGCTGTCGCTGGTGCTGGGGGCGCTCACGCTGCGCCGCCGCACGGCGTAGCGCGCACGCTTCGGGCGGGCACGAGGGCTGAGAACAGCCTAGCGTTCGTCCCGCTGGCGCTTCAGGTGGTAAGTCATGCTCTGGAGGAACAGCACGGGGTTGATGTGCTTCAGTTCCACGTCGGTGCGGACCTGCACGCGGTTGGGGGTGTAGTTCAGGATCGCCTGCACCCCGGCGTTCACCAGCGTGTCCACCACCTCCTGCGCCACCTCGCCCGGCACGGCCACGATGCCGATGTCCACGGGTTCGCGCTCCAGGTCCTCCCGCAGCGAGGAGACGTCGCGCACCGTGCGGCCCTCGATCTCCGTGCCCACCAGGGACGGGCTGGCGTCGTACAGGGCGATGATGTCGAAGCCTTGGCCCTCGAACCCGGGGTAGGAGGCGATGGCGCGGCCCAGGCGGCCGATGCCCACGACGGTGACGCGCCAGCGGGTGTCCAGGCCCAGGATCTGGCGTAGTTCGTCCGCCAGGCGGTGCACGGAGTAGCCGCGCCCCTGCTTGCCGAAGCGGCCGAAGTAGGAGAGGTCCTTGCGGATCTGCGCGGGCGTCACGCCCAGTTCCGTGCCCAACTCCTGGGAAGACACGACGGAGCGGCCCTCTGCTTCGAGGCGCTCCAGTAGCCGGTAGTAGAGGGGTAGTCGGTCAATGACGACGTCAGGTATGTCGATGGGCACGGCTCCGCCTGTTCGGGCTCGTCTTCACGAGGTGCGCCGGCGCGAGTTGAGTGCGGGGAGCAGTCCGGAGAACGATCGCCGCAGGCGCCCATGGTAGTCCCTGGGCCTGTGTGTGCAATTTAGCACAAACGATCTCGCGGTACCTGCCCGGCCGAGACGCCCCCAGGAGCCACGAGATCAGCGCACCGCAGGGGAGGACGACCGAGGCCACCAACGGCCCGTGCTGGCTCTCCGTCCGAAGCCCCTCGACTAACCTCGCCGCTGGTCGTCGCGTCGGGAACGTCCGGCGACGAGTCCTCCCAGGAACACGCCGAGTCCGGCGCCGGCGGCGTCCGCGACGAAGTCGGCGAACGAGCCGTCGCGCGTCTCCAGGAAGCCCTGCCCCACCTCGGTCGCGGCGGCGAAGACCAGGATGACGGTGAGGATGATCGCGCGGCCTCGACGCTGGGCGGGAGCCGAGCGTCCGGCGAGCCAGAGGGCGCCGCCGATGCCAAGGGGAAGGAAGAGCAGGAAGTGCGCCGCCTTGTCGTAGGAGCCGGCGGCGGGCAGGTTGCCCACGGTGAGGGTGGCGTAAGCAATGATGACCGCGCTCAGCGCGGTCATCGCCTGGCCCACTTGCCTCACGCGAGTGGCATTCACTCAGCGAGCGTACCTGCTAGGCCTCGTACAATGCAGGCCTGATGCCACCCGTCCTTGTCGCACCTCGGCCGGTCGCCCGTCCCTGGCCGCTCACGGTCGATCCCTGGACGGCGTGTGACGCCGCCGGTGCGGCGGCGCGACTCAAGGGACGTCCCGGCCTGGCGTGGCTGGACTCGGCGCTTCCCGGCGGTCGCATGGGCCGCTGGTCCATCGTGACCAGCGACCCGCGCTGGACGCTCACCGCCTACGGTTCAGAGGTGCTCTACGACGGCCCGTGCGGTCCCCGTCGCCTGCGGCCGGGCGCACTGTCCGCCTTCGCCCGCGTGGTGGAGGCGGAGCCGCGCCCCCTGGACGCGCAGGACGCACCGGAGGTCGTGAGCCTCGGGCTGCCGTTCGTCGGCGGGGCCATCGGCTACCTCGGCTTCGAACTGGGCCGCGAGGTGGAACGGCTGCCCGCGACCACGCTGGACGACGTGGGGACGCCGGACCTGGCCATGGGCTGGTACGACGCCGCCCTGGTGTGGGACGGGCTGCGGGAGCGCGGCTGGCTGGTGGGACGCGCACAGGCGGTGACGGCGCTGCGCGAACGCCTGGAGGCTCCGCCTGCGCCAGAGGGTCACGCCGGCGCGAGCGCCCTGCGGGCGAACATGACGCGCGCCGCCTACTCGCGCGCCGTCGACCGTGCGCGCGACTACATCCGCGCCGGGGACATCTACCAGGTCAACCTGGCCCAGCGCTTTTCCGCGCTCGTCAGCGGCGAAGGGTTCGACCTCTACCGTCGCCTGCGCGCCGCCAGTCCCGCGCCATTCGCGGCGTATCTGGACGGCCGAGGCGCCTTCGGGGGCGTTGAGGTGCTCTCCTCGTCGCCGGAGCGCTTCCTGCTGGCGGACGGCGACCTGCTGGAGACTCGCCCCATCAAGGGCACGCGGCCTCGCGGCGAGACGGAGCAGGAGGACACCCGCCTGGCGGACGAGTTGCGCGCCAGCGTGAAGGACCTGGCGGAACATGTCATGATCGTGGACCTCGAACGCAACGACCTCGGCCGCGTGGCGCAGACGGGCAGCGTGCGCGTGCCCGAACTCGCGGCGTTGGAGTCGTACCGGCAGGTGCACCACCTCACGTCCACGGTGGTGGCGACCCGGCGGCCGGGCGTGGGCCTGGAGGCGCTGCTGCGCGCCACGTTCCCCGGCGGCTCCATCACCGGCGCGCCCAAGGTGCGCGCGCTGGAGATCATCGACGAACTGGAACCGACCGTGCGAGGCGTCTACACGGGCGCCATTGGCTACGTCTCCGCGCATGGACGCATGGACCTGAACATCGCTATCCGCACCATCACCCTGGCGGAGGGCGTGGCGCACCTGCACGTGGGCGGCGCCATCGTGGACGACTCGCGCGCGGACTCCGAGTACGCCGAGACCATGGACAAGGCTCGAGGCATGGCGCGCGCGCTGAGCGTCACGCTCCCGGACGAGCAGCCGCCCTCACCCCGCGCGGGCCCTCACGCACGTCCTGAGCCGGGCGCGTGAGCACGGGGCAGGCCTGGCTGGACGGCCGCCTCGTCCCGCGCGGTGAGGCCGCCATCTCCATCGACGACTTCGCCGTGCGCTACGGCGCGGCCTGCTTTGAGACGATGGTCGCGCAGTCTGGGAGGGTCTTCCGGCTGTCCCGGCACCTTGACCGGCTGGAGCACGGCCTGGGGCTGATGGGGGTGACACCGCCCGCGCGAGACCTGCTCCAGGCGGCGGTGGACGCCACCATGCGTGCCAACGAACTGACCGAGGCAGCCGTGCGCCTGACCGTGACCACGGGAAGCGGCCACGCGCCGGACCTCGCCACCGTCGGGGCGCCCTCGACGTTTGTCACCGCAGATCCGCTCGGCGCGCCGCCCCCTCCCGCGCGCCTCGCCGTCTCCTCCGTGTGTGTCGATGCGGAGCGGCCGTGGCGCGCGGCGAAGGTGGCGCAGTTCCTGCCGTACCTCCTGGCGCGGCAGGAGGCGCGGCTGGCCGGCGCGGACGACGCGCTGCTCCTGAACCACCGAGGCGAGGTGGTGGAGGCGGCGACGGCGAATATCTTCCTGCTGATGGACCAGGCGCTCGTGACGCCCTCGCTGGGGTGCGGGCCGCTCCCTGGCGTCACCCGCGAGGCGGTGCTGGAGGTCGCGCGGGCAGAGGGCATCCCGGTGGCGGAGGGGGAATTCGGCCTGGAGGCGCTCATGGGCGCGTCGGCGGCGTTCCTCACCAGCAGCCTGGGCCTGCGGGTGGTGACGGCCGTGACGGCCAGCGCTGAGGTGGCGCCGGGCACGGGCGCGGTGGACTGGGCCGCCAGCGCCCCCGACCACCCGGTTATGAGGAGGGTCGAGCGTGCCTACGCTGACCTCGTGCGGTCGGAGTGCCTCGGCACTGCGTGACCGCGGGAGGGGCTGCTCTAGGGGATATGAGGTCGCAAAATGCTGGCTTCTACCGATTTTATACCGTCCGTTCCCTCCGCCGTCAGCGTCCCGTCAGGAAGATCAACTTGCGGCTGACGCCTGATTGGTATTCTGGCGGGCGTTACCAGTGTCCCTATTCTTCGATATGAGACGGGACACATGGGCGGCTGGTAAACGATCCGAACGCACGGCAGCATTGCGTGGTAGTCGTGGCCTCCCTGGCCTCGATCCCACCTGCCACCGTTCTGATCGGGATGAGGGAGGCGCGCAGGCGATTCATTGACGCATTCGCCTGCGTTCTTTTATGAACCGAAACGGCTCACATGAGGGTGTTCGTGCGTGGGGCGCGGCAAGCATCCTCTTGATTGAGGATGACCACGACGTCCGCGAGGAGGTCTCTGTAGCCCTCGGCTCTCTCGGCTGGGAGGTGATCCCCGTGACCTCAGGTGAGGAAGCGCTGGACCTCTACAGCCGTACGCCAGTGGACCTGGTGCTGCTGGACCTGGGCTTGCCCGGCCTGCCGGGCATGGAGGTGCTCCGCCAGTTGCGAGCCCGCAGCGACGTGCCGGTGCTGGTGATGACCGCCGCCGGCGGCCTGGAGGACCGCGTCAGTGGCTTCGACTTCGGCGCGGACGACTACGTGGTCAAGCCCTTCGAGTTGGCCGAACTGGAACGCCGCATCCGCGCTGTCCTCCGCCGTGCCACCGGGCCTCGGCCAGAGGACGTGTTGCACGGGCCCTCGGACATCCGCCTCCACCTGCGCGCGCACGAGACCTACGTGGGCGTGCGGCAGTTGCACCTGACGCCCAAGGAGTTCCAGGTGCTGAAGGTGCTGCTTTCCCGCCGTGGCGAGGTCATCGCCCCGGACGAACTCTCCGTGGAGATCTGGGGCTACGAGACGTTCGGGTCGCGGAACTATGTGGAGGCGCACGTCTCGCGCCTGCGCGGCAAACTCGCGGAGGCCGGCGCGGTGGACGTGATCAACACCGTCCGCGGCGTGGGCTACATGGTGCGCTAACGCCGAGGCGTCCCCTCGTGTCCTCACCACGCGAAGATGTTCGCGTGGGGGTGTATCCTCTGCGCGGCATGCCAGCATCACCCTTCCTCGCCGTCCAGACCGAGTCCGCTGACCCCGCCTGGTTCGAGGTCGAACGGTCGATCATCGAGCCCGCGGGCGGGCGCGTGCTCGTGCAGCGCGCCGCCTCGCAGGAGGAGCGCGCCGACCTGCTGCGCGCGGCGCAGTGCGTGCTGGTGGGTGGTGCGCGCATCGACCGGCCGCTGCTGGAGCAGTTGCCGGGCCTGGAATTGATCATCCGGTACGGCGTGGGCCTGGACTCCCTGGACCTGCAGGCCGCCACGGACCACGGCGTGGTGGTGGCCCACTACCCGGACTTCTGCCAGCCAGAGGTCGCCAACCACGCGCTCATGCTGCTACTGGCCATCGCCCGCAAACTCGTCCCTCACGACCGCTCCATGCGCGCCGGCGCCTACCGAGGCGTCCCGCTGCCCACCTCCGCGCCGCTCACCCACGAGACGCTGGGGCTGGTGGCCTTCGGCAACATCGCTCGGCACATGGCCCGGCGCGCGCAGGCGCTGGACATGCGCGTCGTCGCCTTCGACCCATACCTGGACGACGCGGTCTTCGCGCAGCACGGCGTGGAACGCGCGCCCTCGCTGGAGGCGCTCCTGCACGAGGCGGACCACGTGTCCATCCACGCGCCGCTGACCCCGGAGACGCACCACCTCTTCGGCCGCGAGCAGTTCGCGATGATGAAGCCCACGGCCATCCTGGTGAACACCGCCCGCGGCCCCATCGTGGAGGAGGCCGCCCTCGTCGAGGCGCTCCGCGAGGGCCTCATCGGCGGCGCTGGCCTCGACGTCTTCGAGCGCGAGCCGCTGACGGCGGACTGCCCGCTGTACGAGTTCGAGAACGTGGCGCTGACGCCGCACTCCGCGTTCTACTCGGAGTTCTCCAACCGCCACATCAAGGAACGCGTGGGACAGACGGTGGTGGACTACATGAACGGCCACTGGCCCACCGTGGCCACGCTCCCGAACCGCGACCAGGTCCGGCCCAAGCGCGCACTCGTCTAGCCCTCGACACCCGAGGCGGGACCGGCACCACCGAAGGGAAGCCGCATGCGTCCGAACAACACCCTGCGAGCGTGGCGAGACGGCCGCCAGACCATTGGCGCGTGGCTCAGCGCGCCCAGCGGACACACTGCGGAGGTCATGGCCCACGCCGGCTTCGACTGGCTGTGCGTGGACATGCAGCACGGCCTGATCGACGAGATGGCCTGCTTCGAGATGCTGCGCGCCATCTCCACCACGGACACCACCCCCTTTGTACGCGTGGGCTGGAACGAGCCGCGCATCATGATGAAGGTGCTGGACGCCGGCGCGTACGGCGTGGTGGTGCCGCTCGTGAACACCAGGGCGGAGGCGGAGCAGGCGGTATGGGCGTGCAAGTACCCGCCCGCCGGCGGCCGCTCCTCCGGCCCCGCCCGGGCCACCCTCTACGCAGGCTCCGACTACCAGGCCCACGCCAACGACGAGACCGCCGTGATCGTCATGATCGAGACGCCGGAGGGCATCGAGAACCTGGACGAGATCCTGAGCGTGCCCGGCGTGGACGCCGCGTACATCGGCCCCAGTGACCTCGCGTACGCCCTCGGCATGACGCCCACCGGCGACAACCGCGATGAAAAGCACCAGCAGGTGTGCCTGGACATCATGGAGGCGTGCAAGCGTCACAACGTCGCCCCGGGCATCCACACCGGGTCGCTGGAGTACACGACCAAGTGGCTGCAGGCCGGCTTCCAGATGGTCACGCTGGGGTCCGAGGTGGGCTTCATGCGCGCCAAGGCAGGCGCCGACCTTGCCGCCGCGCGTGGCGACGCTGCGGCCCCCAGGGCCGAGCCGGAGGCGTAAGCCCAAGGCGCCCCGAGGACTGCCCTGATGCCGACGATCGCTGCGCCCGCCCTCACGGACTACGTCACCCGCATCTTCGGGGCCGCCGGATCGCCTCCGGAAGAGGCGCGGCAGGTGGCGGACCACCTGGTCGGGTCAAACCTGCGCGGGCATGACTCACACGGGGTGATCCGTACGGCCGGCTACGTGCGCTCGGTGGCGGAGGGCCTCCTGAAGCCAGGCGCTCCCGTGACCGTGGTGCGCGAGTCCCCCGCCACGGCGCTGGTGGACGGCGGCTGGAACTTTGGACAGCCGGTCGCCATCCAGGCCACCGAGATCGCGATCGCGAAGGCGCGCGAGACCGGCGTGGGCTTTGTGTCCTGCTTCAACGCCGGCCACATCGGCCGTGTGGGCGCATACGGCGAGCAGGCGGTGGCGCAGGGCATGCTGGCCCTGGGGGGCGTGAACTCACCTGGCGGCAGGCTCACCGCTGCCTTCGGCGGCTCCACCCGGCGCAACGGCACGAGCCCGCTCATGGTCGCGATGCCCTCCGGATCCCCGGATGCGCCGTTCGTCCTGGACATGGCCACCTCCGTGGTGGCGGAGGGCAAACTGAAGGTGGCCGTGAACGAGCACAAGCCCGTACCGGACGGGTGGATCCTGGACGGCAACGGCCAGCCCAGCAACGACGCGCGCGACTTCTACGGCACCGGCCAGGTGGAGGCGCCGGGCACGCTGCTTCCCCTGGGGAGTCCCTTCAGCGGCTACAAGGGCTTCGGCCTGAACATGGCCATCGAGGCGTTGAGCGGCATCCTCTCCGGCGCCGGCACCTCCGTAGAAGGCCCGCGCGGGAGCAACGGCGTCTGGCTCATGGCCCTGGACATCTCGCGCTTCCTCCCGCTGGAGGACTTCCAGCGGGAGTTCGACACCCTGGTCGCCTTCGACAAGGAACCCCCATACGCGCCAGGCCACGATGAGATCCTGACGGCCGGAGAGCCGGAGCGTCGCCGCATGGCGGTCCGCCTCCAGGCCGGCATCGACCTGGACCCGGAGACCTGGCGCCAGATCGGCGAGGCCGCCTTGTCCGTGGGGGTAGAGCCGCTGGAGCCCGCGGCGCTGGGGTGAAGCCGCCGCATCCGTGATCCGGAGCATGTGCTTGCGCGCGTGCATACGACGGTCCGTGGCGATGGGCTCGCGACGAGCGAGGCCGCGCCTGGCCGGGAAGCCCGTGCCGTGGGGCGTGCGCGCAGCGGGGGCCAGAGGGCGGCGCCGGCCCGTCGTCCTACCGGTCCCGGACGCGCCGAGGCGACTCCTCGTTGCGGAGCCAGCGGGTGACTTCCTCGCGGAAGACTGCATCCACGCGCTCGCGGTTGCCGGCGGAGTGGCCGGCGTTGTGCGGGCTGATGATCACGTTCGGGAGCGACCAGAGCAGCGAGTCCTCCGGCAGCGGCTCCTCCTCGAACACGTCGAGGTAGGCGCCACCGAGGTGTCCGGACGCCAGGCGCTCCGCGAGGGCGGCCTCGTCCACGATCTGGCCGCGCGCCACGTTGATCAGCAGTGCGCCCTCCGGCATGCGGTCCAGCAGCGCCGCGTCCAGTAGCCCGCGCGTCTGGGAGGTGAGCGGCAGCGTGATCACGAGCACGTCCGTCCGAGGCAGCACCTCCGCCAGGCGGTCGGGCGCGAGCCACTCGTCCACGCCGTCCTCGATGCCGGCGGGGGAGCGTCGTACGCCCACCACGCGCAGGCCGAAGGCGCGCGAGAAGCGCGCCACGTGCCCGCCGATGGCCCCGAGGCCCAGGATGGTGACGGTCTGGCCTCGGAGGTCGCGTGCGCCGTCTTCCAGCGGTTCCCAGGCGCGTCTCCGCTGCGCATCCATCCAGGCGGGAAGGCCTCGGTTCAGCGCGAGCAGTCCGGCCATCACGCTCTGGGCGATGGGCTCTGCGGTGACGCCGGAGGAGTTGGTGACTACGATGCCGCGGTCCATCATCTCCTGGAAGATCGGGGCGTCTGTGCCGGCGTGCCCCAGGTGCATCCAGCGCAGGTTCGGCGCCCGGCGCGCCGCGCCCAGCACCCGCCGCCCGCCGCTGTCGTTCGTGAAGAAGGCGGCCTGCACGCGTCCCAGTTCTTCCGGGGACAGCGTCTCGCCCTGCCCTTCTGGCGCAACGAGCACCTCGACCGCTTCGAGCGTGGCGAGGAAGTCTGCGAGGCGGTCTGCGACGAGACGGGTGACGAGGAGAGTACGAGTGTCGGTCATGCTGCCGAGGGTACCGTGGGGACTCTCCCTGGAGACAGGCGCTCTCACGCGCACGTCGAGGGGTAGCGCGGGCGCCGAGCCGGGCCACTTCACGCCCTCCTCGTGGCGGGAGATGGTCGCTGCCGCATGCGCCGGTGGCGCGGGACCTGTGCCTGGGCGTGGAGAAGACCGGGGTCTATGTGGGAGGGAAGACGGAGGCGCTACGCCTGCGTAGAGGACTCCAGTGAACGACGTTCCGTGCCCTCCGGGTAGTTGAGGACGATCAACTCGTCGATCACGCCGCGGCGGTCGCCGCGCGGGTTGATGGCGCGGCGGGCAGGCGTCTGCGAGAGGCGGTAGCGCGTGCCGTCGTACGGCCCTCGGTCTGCGGAGTAGAGGCCCAGGATGTAGTCCTGCGGGGAGTTCGAGAGCATGACGCAGACGCTTCGCTCCGTCAGGTCGTCCACGGCCCACTTCAGGCGGCGTTGCTCCAGTCGGTCGAACGCCCCCTGCGTGTACCCCGTGAATGACGAGGTCTTTGAGAGGGGCTCGAACGGCGGGTCCAGGTAGACGAAGTCGCCGGCCCGGGGCGCGGCCAGCGCGGCCTCGAAGTCCAGGCAGGTGATCTCCACGTCGCGCAGCGCGGCCGAGGCGTCACGGAGGCCCTGCTCGTCCAGGATGCGGGGGGAGCGGTAGCGGCCGTGGGGCACGTTGAACTCGCCCTTGCGGTTGACGCGGTAGAGGCCGTTGAAGCAGGTCTTGTTGAGGAAGATGAACCGCGCCGCCAGGTCCACGCGCCCCTCCGGGCGACGTCCGCGCTCCTCGTAGAACAGCCGGGCGCGCTCGTCCTCGTCGGCTGCGAGGTAGCCCTCGGCCGTGCGGCCCAGGCGGTCGACCAGGCGCTCCACCTCGTCGCGCACCACCTCGTACACGGTGACCAGGTCGCGGTTGACGTCGTTCAGGACGGCCCGCTTCGGGGCGAGGTCGGGGTCGGAGAGCAGGCGGAAGAACATGGCCCCGCCGCCCAGGAAGGTCTCGTAGTACGTGTCGATGTCGCGCGGGGCTCGCTCGACCAGGGCATCCAGCAGTTGGGTCTTGCCGCCGGCCCACTTGACGAAGGGCCTCGCCGCGCCCGCGTTGCCCGCCGGACGCACCTCGCCCTGGGTGCGTCCAGCGGCGACCGGCCCGGCGGGGCTGGGCGCATCGCTCGCACTGCGCGGAGAGGCGGGCCGGGCTGCGATGGCGCGCTCCGAGTCATTCGCGGACGTATCGGCTCGGGGAGAGCCCGATTCTACCCGCCCCCACCGCCTGCGGCGATCCTCCGTGGCGGTCCCGTGCCACCGGACGCTCGGGGGCCTCGGCTAGGTCAGGGCGGGGAGGACCACGGACAGGATGAGCATGACGGCCAGCAGGCCGGCGACCACCTTGGCGATGAACGGGAACCAGTTGGAGCCCGTCCGGGGCTCCCAGGCGGAGTAGGGAGCCTCCTCCGCCAGGTCTGGATCCAGGTCGCCTTCGGTGGACTCGATCCACTGCTCGTCGGGGGTGTGTCGTGACATGGATGGGAGGCTAACGGAAGTTGCGGGAGGGTGCAGGCATGCGGGGATATGCTGGGGGGGTGTCCGGGTAGCAGTCGGGAGGCCGCATGATCCTCGTCCAACGCGAGTTCACCGTGCCGCGCGCACAGCGCGCCGAGTTCGAGCGCCAGAGTCGCGAGGGCCTCTGGCCGGCCTTCCGGCACTACGGCGCCCAGATGGTGGCCTTTGGCTCGTGGTCGTTCGGCGCCTCCAGCGAGCCGCTGGTCACGCACACGGTCTACGAGGACTTCGACCACTGGGAAGCCACGCGATACCCGGACGGCGCGTTCCTGCGGGACGAGCGCGTAAACGAGGAGACGAAGGACCTGCGCGCCACATTCAAAGGCCGCGGCGCGCTGATCACGAACTCCCAGGCCGCTCCGTACGAACTGTTTCCGCAGACCACGCGTTACCAGCCCTTCGTCCGTTCCGCCGGGCAGGACCTGGTGGCCATGCCGCACTCGTTCGGCCCGGGCTCCGTCGTCTCCGAGCGCACGCTGGCGCTGGAGCGCGGACGGCAGGAGGAGTTCATCCGCGTCTCCATGGAGACGATCTGGCCGTGGCTGGAGTCCCAGGGCGGGTACGGGATGGCTATTGGACATAACATGATGGGCGCCTCGAACGAGATCACCACGTGGTTCGCATTCCCCACCATGTCGCTCTGGTACCGCTGCGCCAGGCCGGCCTCCGCGCACGCGCCTGCTGACGTGGTCTCCGCCTACACGGCCCGCCACGGCCTGGTGCGCTCCCAGCGAGGGCGCATCCTCACCGTGGGCACCACGTTTGGCGCGGCCATCGAATGAGCCTGTCCGACCCCGCAGCCGTGGCCCCCGGCGCCACGCCGGATCCGGCGCTGCTCGAGCGCATCGAGGCGCTAGCGGTGGCCCTCGCGCAGGAGTCCGGCGCCGTGGCGGCGGAGGCGCTGACGCGCGAGATCCTGGTGGACTACAAGCCGGACGCGAAGGGCAAGGAGCAGGACCGCGACCCTGTGTCCGAGGTGGACCGTGCGGTCGAGGTGGCCGTGCAGGCGCGCGTGCTCGCGGAGTTCCCGGGCCACCTCGTGCTGGGGGAGGAGGGGGAGGCGCACCCTGCCCCGGACGCGGAGTGGCTGTGGGTGGTGGACCCGGTGGACGGCACCGCCAACTTCGTGAATGGCTTCCCGCTGTTCGCCGTCTCCATTGGCGTGCTGCACCACGGCCGGCCGGTGGTGGGCGCGGTGTGGTGCGCCTCCACGCACGCGCTCCAGGCGGGCGTCTACCACGCGCACGAGGGCGGCCCGTTGCGCCTGGACGGCGTGGAGGTGAGCCACGAACGCCGCACGCGTGTCCGGCGCACGCTGGCGGCCGCGCCCGGGGGATCGCCAGCGGGCACGCGGCTGTGGGACCACCGCGTGACAGGGTCCATCGCCGTGGAGGCGGCCTTCGTCGCGGCCGGCATCTTCGTCGCGGCGCCGTTCTGGGGGCCGAAGATCTGGGACATCGCCGGGGGCCTGGCGCTGGTGCGCGCCTCCGGGCGCGAGGTCTGGATCCGCGGGCGGCGGGGCTGGGAGCCCTTCGAACGCTTCGAGGCGCCTCGGGAGTTGCCGGCCTCCGTCCGCAAGCGCGAGGGCGACCGTGCGCCGTCGCTGCGGGACTGGCGCGGCAGCGTGCTCGTGGGCACCACGGAGGCCACCCGCGCGATGCGCGAACACTCGCGGCGGCCCTCGGTGTGGACGCGCGTGCTGCGCCGCCTGGCGGGGCGCAGGCCGTGAGCGACCGCCATGAGTAGGGCGCCCGCTGCCGTGACGCTGGAGGCGATCCGAACTCGCCTGCGCTCGCCCTACGTGCCGGAGGCGCTGGAGCGCCTGGCGGGGGCGGAGGGCTACCTGGACGTGGTGTGGCCGCGCATCGCGTCCTCCGTGGACACGGCGGGATTCCTGGGCAGCGCGCTCTACATGACAGACATGGCGCTGGACGCCGCGGAACAGGTCTACGAGCCCGTCCTCACGCGCGAGGCCCTGCTGGCCGCCGGCTCGTCCGAGGCAGACCTGGCAGCGCTGGCGGACGTGGTGGACGTCTTCCACTACGTGCAGCCGCAGGTGCTGCTCCTGCTCGCAGCGCTCGCGGAGGCGTTGCGGCGCGAGGAAGTCGGCGGCCACGGCAAGCCCGACCCGCGCCCGCTGACCGAGCGCGAGCAGCGCCATCTGGCCACCTCGATCCCCCGCGTCGAGGAGGACGCCGGCCTGCTGCCGGAGGTGGCGGTCGTGCTCGGCACGGTGTCCGCGCCGGACCTCTATCGGGCGGTGGCGGCGTGGCCGGCGTACCTGGCGGTGGCGTGGGAGGAGTTGCAGCACCTGGCGGCCTACCCGGACTTCCGGCGGCGTGGACGCGGCCTCTACTACTACGCCCGCAGCGGAGCGCGCTTCCTGGCGGAGCCGTTGCGCGCCAACCCGGACGCACTGCGCGAGGCCGGCCTCACGGACGAGTCGGTCGAGGCCGCCCGCAGCGCGCTGGATGCCTCGTTGCCCGCGCTGGCGATGATGATGATGCACGGCGAGGCGATGCGCCTGACGCTGGGCGTGGCCGAGCGCGAGGTCGTGAGGGGGTAAGGCGCGTGACCTCGATCGACTCGCCACTGGTGAACCCCTGGAAGCCCACGGACGTCTGGGTGGAGCAGGCCATGCGCGAGGCCACCATGGGCGGGGTGCGCCTGATCTACCACTCCTCCAACTACGTCTTCCTGGCTGACCTGGAGCACGAGGAGCACGGGCGCGGCTACGGCATCTACAAGCCTGCGCGCGGCGAGCAGCCGCTGTACGACTTCCCGGACGGCCTCTACAGCCGCGAGATCGCCGCGTACGAACTGGCGCGGCTCCTCTGGTGGGACATCATCCCGCCCACGGTGCAGGCGGACGGGCCGCACGGACCGGGCTCGTTGCAGTTGTTCATCGAGCACGACCCGCAGCAGCACTACTTCGAACTGCGGGAGGTGGACAGGTACGACTGGCAGTTCGTGCGCTTCGCGGCGTTCGACCTGGTGGCCAACAACGCCGACCGCAAGGGCGGCCACCTGCTGCTCGACCCGCAGGGCACGATCTGGGGTATCGACAACGGCCTCTGCTTCAACCGGGTGGACAAGATCCGCACGGTGATCTGGGACTACGCGGGCACGGAACTTCCCGTCGAGTGGGTGGAGGACCTGCGCCGGGTGGGGGATAGCCTGCGCGCCTGCGATGCGCTGGCCCGTCCGCTGCTGGACCGCCTGGCGACCGGGGAGGCCGAGGCGCTGCTCGCGCGCCTCGATGCGCTCGTGGCGGATCCGGTGTTGCCGGCGATGGAGGCGTACGACCGGCGGGTGGTGCCCTGGCCCATGGTGTAGGGCCCATGGTGTAGCGGCGGTCTGGTCGCGTGTACCCGGCCTGGCCGTCTCTGCGGCCGCGTTTCCACTCCGTCGCGTTCAGCGACGCGTCTTTCTCAGCCCTATGACGACTGATTGGCAGCGCGCGCCGATCCTGTTCGCAACGGAACTGCGAGCCCGGTACCTCCATGCTTTGCGGGACGCAAGCGTTCTCTTTCTACATTCGGGCAGTCGTCGGAAACGGCGACGTGTACGGAAAGGGATCGGTATGTCCCGCATGCACACTCACGATGAGGGCGGCGGTATCGCCTCTGGCATGGTCATCGGTATCGTCCTCGCCGTGCTGGTCGCGGTCTTGCTGGCGTTCTTCCTCTTTGGCGGACTGGGTACCAGCACGGACGACGACGGCGATCTGGGCCTGGACAACCCCGTGCCCACCGTGGACCCGGGCGGCGCCAACAACGAGGGCGGCGGCAGTGCTGATGGCGCGCCATCATCCTTCCAGTACTACATCGTCCCGGATTACCAGGTGACGGTGAGGTAGTCCGCCGACAGACCAGACGTCACCCCACAGCAGGGGCCGCTCCACGAGCGGCCCCTGTTTCGTGCACGCGAGCGCTCCGGTGCTAGCATTCCCGCGGCCCGAGGCGAGACCCCTCGTACGAGGCGGCCCGGGCACATGATGGCTGACATCGCACCGAGCAAGTACAGAGAAGCAAGCACCGAGAAGCAAGCACAGAGATGGGAGCCGACGCATGGTGAGCATGCAGAAGCCGCTGCCGGAGCCGACGCCGGAGACCCAGGAATACTGGGACGGCATGAAGCGGCACGAGTTGCGGATCCAGCGCTGCAATGACTGCAACCAGGGCTACTTCTACCCTCGACCGTTCTGTCCGCGGCCGGGATGCCATTCGCGCAACGTGGCGTGGATCACCGCGTCCGGCAAGGGCACGCTGGCCTCGTACGTGATCGCACACCGAGGACACCCCGCGTTCGAGGCTCCCTACGTCATCGCGCTCGTCGACCTGCAGGAGGGCGGCCGCATGATGACGAACATCGTGGGGCTGGACGAACCCACTCCGGAAGCGCTTCCCGTGGGTGCGCCCGTGGAGATCGTGTTCGAGGACATCAATGACCAGGTCACCCTGCCGAAGTTCCGGTTGGCGTAGGGAAGCGGAGTAGCAGATGTTTGACTCGCGCGAACTGCGCCACAAGGTCGCCATCGTGGGCGCGGCCGAGACCAATGAGGTGGGCGTGCTGCCCAACCACTCCCAGTTGCAACTGCACGCGGAAGCCGCATTCAACGCCCTGGACGACGCTGGCCTCACCCTGGACGACATCGACGGGTACGCGGGCGTGGCCGGCGCCGGGATGACCGAGTACCTCGGCATCATGCCGCGCTGGGTGGACGGCACCAGCGTGGGCGGGTGCTCGTTCCTCATCCACGTGAGCCACGCGGTGGCGGCCATCGCCGCCGGCTACTGCAGCACCGTGCTGATCACGCACGGGGAGTCCGGGCGCTCGCGGGTGGGCACTGGCGGCTTCCCTGGCGGCCGCCAGACCCCCGGCGGCCAGTTCGAGGCCCCCTTCGGCGTGGCGGGGCCGCCCACGATGTTCTCGGTGCCCATCGCGGCGCACATGGCGAAGTACGGCACCACCGAGGAGCACCTGGCGGCGGTGTCTGTGGCCACGCGCCAGTGGGCGGAGCGCAATCCGCGCGCCATGATGCGCGACCCGATCACGGTGGAGGACGTGCTGAACAGCCGCCTTATTGCGTGGCCGCTGCACCTGCTGAACTGCTGCCTGGTCACTGACGGCGGCGGTGCGCTCATACTCACGTCTGAGGACCGCGCGAAGGACTTCCCGAAGAAGCCGGTCTACGTCCTGGGCCGTGGCGAGTCCACCATGCACCAGAACATCAGCAGCATGGCGGACCTGACGGAGTGGACGGCCGCCGCGAAGGTGACCGGCCCGGACGCCCTGAGGATGGCCGGACTGGGCCTGGAGGACATTAACCACGCGATGTTCTACGACGCCTTCTCGCACACCCCGATCTACGCGCTGGAAGCCCTTGGCTTCGTGAAGCCGGGCGAGGGCGGCCCCTGGTTCGCGGAGATGAACTCCGCCCCCGGCGGCACGCTCCCGATCAACACGAACGGCGGCGGGCTCTCGTACACGCACACCGGCATGTACGGCATGTTCGCCATCCAGGAGGCGGTGCGGCAGTTGCGAGGCGAGGCGGCGGCGCAGGTGGACGGCGTGAAGACGTCGCTCGTGCACGCCCCCGGCGGCTGGTTCTCCGCGACCGCCACGCTCATCCTGGGCAACGAATAGCGGCCCAGGAGCGCCCCTTCTGCCCCCCTCCCCCCTCGCGGGTGTACAGACCGGGGAGATATCGGACACCCGTTCGGGGACATATCGGACACTCCAGCAGCGCGGCGGAGGGCGGGAGGTGCCGTCCG
>Ga0265293_10000117_pt1 | contig 184218 bp, 164 predicted proteins | sample Munlanlewell138R_FD_192505 | JGI IMG/M metagenome (GOLD analysis project Ga0265293, IMG submission 192505) | Leachate microbial communities from a municipal landfill in Southern Ontario, Canada - Leachate well 138R | ecosystem: Engineered > Solid waste > Landfill > Unclassified | place... | reverse complement strand
CCCTCGGGCAGCCAGTCCTTCAGCGAGCACGGCAGCAGCAACAGTTGATCGGGAGTGTAGGGGCGATAGGTCGTCGGCATGGCTGCTATTTTACCGAGAGGCGGTTCCTACCGCCCACGCTCCTAGGTTGATAAAAACTTTTGAATGCCAGGAACACCGGCCCGGGCGCGCGCCGCCGCAAGGCGACGACCGAGGCGCCGGCCTTGCTCACATGGTTATTGCGCCTTGAAGCCGGTACGCTCGACGATGCGCCGCCAATACTCCGCCTCCTCCCGCATGCGTTCGCTCACCCAGGCCGCATCGTTCACTTCCAGCGTGAAGCCAAGCAGCGCGAGGGTGGCCTTGGCTTCTTCGTTCTTGCTCATCTCGCGCATTGCCGCGGTCAGAGCCTCGATCTCCGCGCGCGGCGTCCCCGCCGGAGCAACCAGGCAGAACCACTCCCGGCCAACCACACTGGGATAGCCCGCTTCGATAAACGTGGGTATTTGCGGATAAAACGTATTGCGCTCGGCGCCGGTGGTGGCCAGGACGCGCAGGCGTCCGCCCTTGATCAACTCGGCAAACAACGGCACCGACGCCATGCCGGCGGCCAGCGTGCCGCCCACCACCTCGTTCGCGATCTGCGGCGGCGAACGATACGGCACATGCTGGGCGTTCAACCCGGCCTCGGCGTCGAAGGCCCAGGCCACGAAATGCGGCGACGACCCGCTCCCCGGGTTGCCGATGCTGGCCTTGCCCGGGTTGGCCTTGCACCAGTCGACGAACTCTTGCAAGGTCTGCGCCGGATGATCCGCCGCCACCGCCAGGGCGAAATCGATGGCGAAAACACTGCACACCGGCACGAGATCCGTGGCAACGTCATACGGCAGGTTGGCGTAGGTCAAGGGATAGAGCGTCAGCGCGGCCAAGGGCGTGAGCGCGAACGGCGCCACGTTGGCAGGCGCCTGCTTGAGCGCGGACAGCGCCAATTGGCCGCCGACGCCTCCGCGGTTCTCGACGATGGCCGGCCGATGCAGGTGCTCCGACAAATGCTTACCCACCACGCGCGCCACGATGTCGGGCACGGACCCTGGCGCAAAACCCACCAGCAAGTTCAGCGGTTTCCCGTCGTCCGGGCCGGCACGGACAGCGGCCAGCGGCGCCAGCCCGGCGGCGGCCAGCATCTGCAAGACAGTACGTCGTTTCATCGAAGCGTCTCCTCTTCGTTCGTTTTCCCATGGGCAGGGGGCGCTTGCGCCACCCTTATCTAAAACTATCCGTATCGTCTCGTATATTAAGGACTGCTTTTGCCTGCTGTCAACCATTCGAGCACTCAGGGAAAGTCCTTACCCGGCCCTGGTCTTTTCATATTGACTGGTCATTTATTTTATGGAACGATTCGTATCGTTTTAATAACAAGGCTCGATCCATGACATCCTCGAGAAGCGATCCGGAATCCCCCGTCGGCACACGCCGCTTCGTGACCGGCGAAGACGCCGAAGGCCGCTCCTATTTCGTGTTCGATGGCCCGGCGCCAAACCGCGTCACCGAACCAGGCCTGCCACAGGCGCAGGTGATCTGGGCCACCGGCGAGGCCGCCGCGCCCGGCGCCGATCCCGCCCCCGCGGGACATCCATTCGGCTTTCATTCGCCTCGCGGCACGGTGTTCCGTATCGCCGAATTCCCGCCGGATGCGCAATACGATCATGCCCGCCTGGCGCGCTTCATCGACGACAATAAGGTCCGGGCCAGCGGCCCCGCCGATCCGGCTCGCCACTTCTGGTTCCACAAAACACAAACCCTGGATTACGCCATCTGCCTGGAAGGCGAAATCCATGCCGTGCTCGACAAAGAAGAGCGCCTGATGCGCCCTGGCGACGTGCTGGTGCAGCGCGCCACCAACCACAGTTGGTCGAACCGCTCCAACCGGGTATGCCGCATGGCATTCATCCTGATCGATCTCGAGCTGGAAGGATGAGCCTGGACAGGCAACCGTCCTGATGGACGGTTGCCGGCCTGGCGAATCCGAGCGGCATGCAGGCCGCGAGGTGGGCCCGCTTGTGCTTAGGCGGGTGGTCAGTCCGACGCCACATCGCCGTCGTCCGCGAGGCAACTTCACGCGGCTGCAACATCCAGGGCCTAGTGTTCGCAGATCATCATGCCGTTGGATGAAATGCAATGCTCAAGCTGCAGGAGCGGGTCGAGTCCCGCTTTCCCCATTGGTTCGAGGGCAGGCGGGCACGCTTGGCGCAGCCGCTATTGCGGCGCTTCGCCAAAGTTGCCCGCCTCGACCAGATCGAATCGTTTCTCGCCGAACACGCGCATTTGCGTGGCCTCGCCATGATCGAGGCCGCTCTGGAACACCTGGACTGCCGCTACCTGATCGATCCCGTCGAGCGCCAGCGCATCCCCGAACAGGGCCGGGTCGTGATCGCGGCCAACCATCCCATGGGCGGTATCGACGCCATGGCCCTGCTCGCCTGCGTCGGCAGCGTGCGGCGCGACGTCCGCGTCATCGGCAACGAGGTGCTGGGCTGGCTGGGATGTATCGACGATCTTCTGATTCCGGTACCGGTATTCGAGGGACGCGCCTCCGCGACCCAACTGACCGCCGTGCGCCAGGCCCTGGAACAGGATTGCGCGGTGATCATTTTCCCAGCCGGCGAGGTTTCCAGGCTCGACTGGCGCGGTCTGCAGGACGGCCCTTGGCGGCCGGGATTCGTGCGCATGGCGCAAAGCGCCGGCGCGCCCATCCTGCCCATGCGCATCGAGGGCCGCAACTCCGTGCTGTTTTACGGCGCCTCCGCCCTCTACAAGCCGCTGGGCACGGCGCTACTGCCACGGGAGCTGTTCGCGCGGCGCGGCGCCCGCCTCACCATTCGCGCCGGCGCCCCCTGCCCCGCGGAAGAGCTGCCGGGAGCCGAACGCGACCGCAGGACCGCCAGCCAGGCCGTCCGACGCGCGGTGGACACGCTCTCGCGCCCCACGCCGGAATGGCGGGCCCCGCAACCGGTGGGACACCGGCCCTGTCTGCGAATCCTGCGTGGCGAAATCGAGCAACTCCCTCTGCTGGGCAATACGGCCGACGGCAAGCGCATCCACGCCGGCCCACTGGGCTCCGACTCAGCCCTGCTGCGCGAAATCGGGCGGCTGCGCGAGCTTACCTTCCGCAGCGTCGGCGAAGGCACCGGCCGGCGAGCCGACACCGACCGCTACGACACCTGGTACGACCATATCGTGCTCTGGGATGATCAGGCCTGCGAGATCGCGGGCGCCTATCGCGCCGCGCCGGGGGCGCGCATCCTGGCTGAGCGCGGCATGGCAGGCCTGTACAGCACCTCCCTTTTTCGCTTTCAGCCGGAACTGCACGACATGGTGCGGCACGGCGTGGAGCTGGGCCGCAGCTTCGTCGCGCCGGCCTATTGGGGCAGCCGCAGCCTGGATTATCTCTGGTACGGCATCGGCGCCTGGCTGCGCCACCACCCGGACGTCCGCTACCTGTTCGGCCCGGTTTCGATCAGCGCCACCCTGCCCGCCGAAGCCCGGGAATGGCTGGTGGGCTATTACAGCCGCTACTTCGGCGACACCCGGCAACTGGCGGAATCCGCCCACCCCTTTCGCTATACGGCCCAGCCGCCGGAATTCAGCTCGCTGGATGCGGACTCCGCGATGAAGGTGTTGCGGGGCGAGCTCGATCGTCTGGGAGCCCGCGTTCCCGTTTTGTACAAACAATACGTGGAGCTTTGCGAGCCGGGCGGCGTGAGCTTCCTGGCGTTCGGCGTGGACCCCGCCTTCAGCAACAGCGTGGATGGCCTGATCCGCGTCGACCTGGCCAAACTCAAGGCGCGCAAGCGGGAACGCTACCTGGGCAAGCTGGCGGACGCGCTGGTAGCTGATCGTGGCTGAAACACGGCTCAAATATCGGGGCGTTGCTCCTTGAGCACACACGCCGAGAATGGCGCAATGAAGGCCGACGAGGCGACGAGGGCGGCGCAGGCTCCGGCTTCGATAAAGGCCGCCGCCCGCTCCGGCGTGCTCGCGCCGCCCACGCCGACCACCTCCAGCCCGAGTCGCTCGCGATCGATGATGGCCCTGGCCTCGCGCACACAATCGAGGGATAAATGGTGGATGCCCGCCCCATGCACCCCCGCCATGCGGCGAGAGGAACCGAAATATGGGGCCCCCGACCGATCCAGGATAGGCCGCGCCAACGCATTGGCCATCACTACGCCACTGGCGTGAGGCGCGACGGCGCGCAAGAAAGCACTCATTTCCGGACCCAAATGGCCGACTTTGAGCAGCGTCGGGAGGCCGCCGGCGCCGCGGCGCAAAGCCTGTGCGATCTGCGCGGAAAGCGCCGTATCCAGATAGACCTGTCCCTCTTCGGCCGTGACATTGGGACAGGACAGATTGCCCTCGACAACGTCGGCCCCCGCCTCCCTGGCCATGCCCGCGAGAGTTTCAAACTCGTTGGCAAAGGCATCCCGGCTCATCCCGCTGCTTGCCGTTCCCATCACGGATACGATGAGCACCTGCCCGGAGCCCAAGCCCGCCTTGGCCACGGCGATGTCCTCCTGCCAGAAGGCCGGTGCCGAGGACGGCGTCCCGATCGACCCTCCCGTCCAGGCCACTTCGGGCGGCAGAGCCGAGCCGGCCGCGCCGATGCCGAGCGCCGCCTCGGCGGCGGCGCTTGCGTCGGCCTCGAGATACGTGAAGTTCGGTGCCGGATGCGCCAGGCGCTCCACCAGGCGCACGGTTTTATAGGTCAGGATATCGAACCCCAGCCGGCCATAGCACTCCAGCCACCGCGAATTGATTCCCGGCCCCGCGGCGATGCCGTAACGCGAGTTCACCGGCAGGCCCAGAAAGGTTTTGCCCGGAACCTCGGGCACGCGCGGCCAGGGGCCGTCAAACCTCGGCCCTTGCCTGGCATTGTCTTCAAAGCTGAGATCGAACTGATAAATGGTTGGCATGATGTCGTTTCGCGCAATGCTATCGGTCGTATCAGGATCGTTGCTCGTGGCCGTGCGCCGCCTCATCGCCGCTCTTGGATTCGATCGTCCAGATATGTTCGGAAATGTCGAACACAATGCCAAACGGATCCTTGAACTTCGCTTCGGCGTCCACGCCCGGATACCCCTCGGGTATGCGCATGAAGAAGCGGCCTCCCGCATCGGCGATACGCTGCGCCGTCACCTCTTCGTCGTCCACCACGAAGCCGATATGATGCAGCCCGGCCCAATCCGGCCCGTGCAACTGTCCGCCCTTGCCTTCGGGAAAATTGAGCAGCGTCAGGTTCACGGTGCCGTCCGACAGCATGATGGCATTGCCGATCGGCGACTTTGCTTCCGCAACGCGAACCAGCTCCAGCGACTCCTCGTAGAACTTCGCCGCACGCTCCAGGTTGGGTACCTGGATTGCAACGTGTCTGAGTTTGGCCATGGATTCCACTCCTTGAAAAATTGCTCCGCCCGGGGCGCGCCTCAGGGACGAAGCATGGGTTCAAATACCTTGCAGAGGCCGGCATGGGCCTCGAAGCCGACGCCGGGCGCATCCGGCAAGCACAACATGCCGTCGGCCAGGGTGCTGCCCGCGGGAAACCCGCCCAGCAGGGGATGGCTGGGCGCCGTTTCATGGCCGCCCAGCCCCAGCCCCCCCACCACATGCAACGCGAACAGATGGCCGGCATGGGGCACGAAAGCGCGCCGCGCCCATCCGGCCTGCGCCGCAAGATCGAGAATGCGGAGATACTCCGGGATCCCGTAGCTGAGCGAAATGTCCACATTAATGAAATCACGCGTAGAGTCCAGGCCGCCATGGCGCAGCAGATTCCGGACATCGGCCAGCGAGAACAGATTCTCGCCGGTGGACATCGGCATGGGATGGCGTGCGCGCAGCTGCGCCAACAAGCGGTAATCCAGCGGGTCCACCGGCTCCTCGATCCAGGCGAGACCGTAGCCCGCTAGACCTTCGATGGCCGCATCCGCAGTCTGAGACTGAAGCCCCGCATTGAAGTCGACCGCGAGCGTCTGGCCCGCCGTCAACGCCGACAAGGCGGCTTCGATACGGGTCTGGTCGATCCCGCCGGACGCTCCACCGGCCTTGATCTTGAAGTGGTGATACCCCAGATCCTGGTAGGCGCACAGTTCATCGCGCAGGCGTTGCGGGGCCTCGCCGGCTTGATAATGACCGCCGCTGGCGTACACGGTCACGCGATCGGGCTGCGACGCGCCGGGGAATCGATCGCACAGCATCTTCCAAAGCGGCTGATCGAGCAGCTTTGCCTGGAGGTCCCAGAGGGCTGCGTCAAGCAGGCCCACGGCTCCCGCCCGCTCGCCATGGCCGCCAGCTTTCTCGTTGCGCATCATGACGCTCCAGGCCCGGAGGGGATCGATGCCGGGTCCGTCGGCACAGGCATACAGCGAGGGATCGGCCGACAACAGCCGCGGCCCCATGCGCTCGTTGACGAGGAAGCCATGCGCATAGCGGCCGATGGAGTCGAAAGCCAGCCCCACCACCGGCTTGCCCTGCCGCATCACATCGGACACCACCACCAGCGCGGTGGCCGTCATCTCATCGAAACCGATGTCGGCGTTGCGCATGCTCGATGACACCTGGATCGTGCGTTCGATGATATCGACGATTCTAGCCATGTCCTTTCCGTCGTCTCAAAAGGGAATCAGAAAGGCGGAATGGGTTGCTTCGGCATCCACCAGGTCCACACGCTTGGCCAGTATCCTGAGCTTGCCGGCGGCATCCCGACGCAAGCGATGTTCGCACAAGCCCGAGAACAGGCGCCGCCGCTCGGCTACATACTCGTGCACCATGAATACCGAGGCCACCGCGCAGGAGCCGTCGGGTGCCGCGGTATCGTCGAGAAGATGCACGTTGCCGACGACGTGCGTGGTGCGGGGCCGCGGATGCACGCTGTACGTTCTGGGATGCATCAGGCGACTCACCCGCATCGCCAGCACATCCTTGTTCTCATAGATGATGGATGGCATGCCGAGCGGATCGGCTTGTTCGGACCGTGTCGGCACCCAATAGATGCCGTCCTCGTCGAACAGATCCAGCCATGCGTCGAACTGGCCGCGATCCAGAAGCCGGGCCTCGTGGTAGAGAAAATCCCGCGCTTCCCGCGAGTCTATGGCCGCCATGCAAGGGTTGGATTGCTCCATGGCAAGGGCAGTGTAGGTCATGGTTCGGTGGCTCCTCTCTCAAGCTTGCGTCATGTAATCCAGCCAGGCCGTGAACTGAGTCCGGATCGGAGCCTCCGTCGCCGCGGACGACACGCCCCCTTCGTCGTGCGGCCGGTCGAATCCCAGGCCGCGCTGTACGTTGACCCATTCAACGCCGTCGCTGCGGGTGAGGCCGACATCGCAGCTTTCAAAAATACCCGCGTCGTCGCCCAAAATCATCGAGGCTGGAGAACTCAGGTTCGAGAGGAAGCGGACCGCCCGATGAAATACGCCTTCCGGCGCTCCCTTCAAGCGGAAGCAATAGGCGAACACCATGGTGCGATCCGGCGCCACCGGATGCACGACACGCAATTGGTGGTACTGGGCATTGATATTGAGATTGGGGTAGATCAAGTTGTTGAAACGGTTGATCTCCAGGATCTCCGCCGCACGCTGTGCGCCATGGGCATCCTTCAAGGCGGCGAGGTACTCGGCTTGCGTCGGGTCGTTTTCCTGGCGCACCAGCACACCTTCCTGGTAGATCCCGCCCATATAGCTATGGCCATTGGGCAAGGCATACTGTTCTATGCTCTCCCACTCCCGTTTGCCGAAGCCGTTGGCACGCATCATTTGCCGGGTCTGGCCGTCATCGAAGCCGGTGTCGGGATTCTTGTTGCGATTCGCCGTGGTCACCGAAGATTCGTGCACCACGCCGGGATGAATCGTGTCGTTGGCGTTCTCGTGGTGCATCTTCCAGTTGGCGCGGTACTCCAGTTGAAAACCGGTATCGCACAGCTCTATCTCGCCTTCCGGCGCGCGATCCACGAGGTTGTCGATGGCAAGCAGCATGGGCCCCAGAAACTCGCGAAGCGACGGCCCGCTCTCGGCCAGGCTGGCAAAGACAAAACCCCGATAGACCTCGACGCGCGGCGCACGGCCCAGGGAGTTCTCCCGGGCGCCGATGATGAAGTCCTCTGGATAGCTGGAAGGATGAGGCAAGCCCTTGAGCGTGCCATCCAGCGCAAAGGCCCAGGCATGATAGCCGCACACCAGGTTGCGCACATTGCCCCGCTTATCGCTGCACACGGTGGCGCCCCGGTGCGGACAGCTATTCTTCAAGACATGAATCGCGCCGTCATGATCACGGGTGACGATCACTTCGTTCTTGCCCATGCGGGAGCGGACGAAGTCGCCCGGCTTGCGCAACTGGCTGTCATGGGCGACGTAGAGCCACGCATTGCCAAAAATCTTTTCCATCTCCAGATCGAAAACCGCCTGATCGGTGTAGACGCGTTTGTGCACGTGCCCCTCCCGGATCAGCGATCGGATCTCCGCTGTGTCCAACGACATGCTTTTCTCCTACGAGTATGTTGTGTGCTGACGTTCACAACCTGGCGATCATCATAGGCAGCCGCCATCCATAAGTAAATATTGTTCACTATTAAGTCCGTAACAGAAAGTAATGAAAAATGGCGACAATCCTCAAATGTCTCACCAAATAACGATGGACATCCCAGACAGGGTTTCCCCTAGATTGGCAAGCCTGACAGGCTTTCTATACCATCTAAAAATGAACTTCATTTATTAAAAGACGCTATCGCTCTCATTCGATCCCGGGCTCCTGAATCTCAATGCCGCAGCCGGCCTGGCTCCAGGGTCCAAGAGCCTCCTTCCTTTCCCACCCCCTCGTTCAACCGCTCCCGGAGTGATGTATGCCTGGTATCCTGTCCCGCTTATCCCGCACGACCGCCTTGTGTCTGATGGCCTGCGTTCCCCTGGCCACCACCGCGCAGACATCCTCCCCCACTTCCATTGTCATCACCGCACCCCCCGGAGGCGCCGCCGACATGCTCGCGCGCGTCGTCGGCATGAAGTTGGCGCCCCTCATCGATCAGACCGTCATCGTCGAGAACCGGCCTGGCGCCAACGCCACCATCGGCACCAGAGTGGTCAGCCAGGCCAAACCCGACGGGAAAACTCTTTTGCTGGTCGACCGGACCACGGTGGCCGCCAATCCGCTCCTCTTCGACAAGCTGCCTTATGACCCTCAGGACATAACGGGCGTCAGCGATGTCGCCAAGCTGAGTTTTCTCTTCGTCGTTGGCAACGACACACCCTATCAAACGTGGGAGGAGATGGTCGCGTACGCCCGCGCCAATCCTGGCAAGATCACCGTTGGCAGTTCAGGAGTCGGCAGCGGCATGCATCTCAGCATGGAGCTCATTGCCCGCGCTCTAGGCACTAGCTTCACGCACGTCCCATACACCGGCATGGCTCCAGCCATGCAGGATGTTCTCGCCGGTAATACCGACGCGGTCATCAGCGGCCCCGAAGTCGTTATCCCGCATCTGAACTCCGGCAAACTGCGAGTCCTCGCCTCCGGTGGCGACGAGCGCCATCCCATGATGCCCAATGTCCCTACCATGCGCGAACTTGGATTCGACGAGCCCTTGCTCCTGCCGGTATCCTTTGCCATCTATGCGCCACGCGGCACGCCCGAACCCACCATTTCCAGCCTCAACGCCAGTCTAAGAAAAGTGATGAGCGACCCGGAGATTGTTGAACGTCTTACAACGGCCGGACTCCAGCCCAGCGTCAGTAGCCCCGGCGAAGTCGCGGAGACCACCGCCCAACTAGCCACGCGCCTTGAAGCGGTCATTCGCGAGATTGGCTTGAAGCCAAATTGAATCCTGCGGCTCGCCGCAGCACCGCAGCGAGCTCTTAATCTACCTGCACTTGCTTAGGAACCTCATGCATTTCGCTTACCTCCTCACCTTTCGCGACCCAAGGTCCGCGACCAAGATCAGCGAGGATGATCATGCCGGCATTCTGGAAATCGTTCGGTCTACGCCTCGCCTGCGGCGAGCCCACATACACACTCCCAGCACCTCCAAAGATTTCTACATCGACGACGGCCCGTCACCGACACTCGCCTTGCAACTAGACTTTGCAACGCTCTCGGATCTCGAGGCTACTCTGACCGTCAACGGGCACCTGCAGGCCATGGCGAATGGACGCTGGGCAAGTCTGGAGAACTGCGCCGTGGAACAACAGGCCATGGTGGTCCGACCTTTCGCCACTCCCAATCCCCAATTCGAAACCGACCCCAGCACCCTGCCCTGCAGCTACCTTGTCCATTATCCCGGCGAAGCCGAGAACTTCGGCGAATGGATCAACTATTACTTGAGTCACCATCCGCAGATCATGACCCGCTTTGACGGTATCCGTGAGATCGAGATCTTTACCCGTGTGGATTGGCTCGACGCGCTGCCATGGACTCGCGTGCACTATATGCAGCGAAACAAGCTTGTATTCGATAGCCCGGAGGCTCTCACCGCCGCCAATTTTTCAGATGTTCGACACGAGATGCGCAAGGACTTCGAGGCGTTTCCCGCGTTCACAGGTGGCAACCTGCACTACGCGATGCGCACCCTGACCTTGCCATAGTCACTGACGCACCCGTCATTAGGTGGACTCCGACGCGCCCAGCAGTAGGTCAGTCATCATGCCGGCAATCGCGGCCACATTGGGCCGATCCCCAATACGGATGTTGATTACGAAGCCATCGAATGCCATCCACACCACGTGGACCAGAAGTTCGGGGGATACGATCTGGAGACGATCCGGAGGCAAGTATTCTTCCAGCATGGCGCGGACGAACTCCTCGACCTGTGCCAACGAGTCAGTCATCTTCCCCCCATCCCTGGGCGTCGCAGTCAGCGCCTCCATAAGGGTATTGGCGAACGAATGATCGGACAGGGGAATGTCTTGCCACAAGCCCGTGAACAAACGATTCAGCCTCGCCCTGGGAGTCCGGCATCGTTGGACGGAAACGCTTAGTTCGTCGAGCTTCTGCCGTAGCCATGGCGTGTAGATGGCATATAACAGGAGCAGCTTGGAGTCGAAGTAGCGATACAGATTGCCGGGCGTCATGCCGGCCTCGCCGGCAATCTGCGACATCTTGGTCTGGTTGTAGCCTTGCTGCGCAAAAAGCCTGAAAGCCGCCTCGAGAATGGCTTCGCGCATATCGGGTTTTTTGACTTGCGCCAACGTCGGACCTTTGAAGCTCAAGTGCTGACACGGAAGGTCCAGTGTACCCGCTTCCCACGCCGAAGACCGAGCCCGCGCTTTCTTTGCCTGGGCGCAATCCAGCTTTCGAGCCCGGGCTTCTCCTCGGAAAATATAGGCATATTTTCTTCAGGCTCGTCGCGGGCCACGCCGGGACATTGGCGTGCTGAACGTCAGATTTGTTGTCATAACACCACAAATATGTTAGGATCCGCCCCATTGTGTCAATCATGACACGAGCTTTGTGGGTATTGTCCCCACGCCTTCAGCGCGGCATGTCGCGCTGCCTCGTCGGCCTTTTTGCCGGTCATCAACCCGGCGGTTCAATTCGTCAGCGCACGCTCGCAGCCGGGCGCTGTCACCCGAACCGCGCGAGGCAACACCTAGCCAGTCCAGCACGCCCCACGCTGGCGCGTCGGGGGAGCCTGCCTATCACGGCTCTCGCTTCGGCCGCCCGTGCTTGCGGTGCTGGCTAAGTATTGCCATGCGTTCTCCATAGGTGTCATGGAACTCAATACGCTTGGAACTCCCCTTACCCTTCTTCTGCTGGCCGCCTTCTTCGGCGGCACATTTCTCATCTCGGTCTCCATCGGCAAAAAACGGGAAAACGCCGATAACTATATGACGGCGGGCAACCGGGTCGGATTCGGCATCTCCGCCTCATCGATGACGGCCACCTGGATCTGGGCGGCTTCGCTCTACGCCTCGGCCACCTCGGGCTATACCTACGGCATATCCGGGCCCATCCACTACGGCTTGTGGGGGGCGCTGATGATTCTGTTCATCTATCCTTTTGGCAAGCGCATCCGTACGCTGGCGCCCCATGCGCATACCCTGGCCGAGATCCTCCACGCACGCCACGGCCGATCCAGCCAGTTGATACTGGCGGGATCCAATATCCTGGGCAGCGTGCTCAGCCTGACGTCGAACTTCATCGCCGGCGGCGCGCTCATCGCCATGCTCTCGCCGCTGTCGTTCTCCGCCGGCATCCTGATCATCGGCAGCGGCGTGCTGCTCTATACCTTGTGGTCGGGGCTGCGCGCCTCGATTCTCACGGATTTCGTCCAGGTGTGCGCCATGCTGGGCGCGGTGCTGCTGATCGTCCCCACGGTGTTCTTCCTGGCCGGCGGCACATCGATCTTCGAAACCGGCGCGGTCAACCTCACACCGCAGCAGCAAAGCTTCTTCTCCTCCGAGGCATTCTTCAACCAGGGGGCGCCCTACATCGCGGCAGTGCTGGCGTATGCCATCGGCAACCAGACCATCGCGCAGCGCCTGTTCGCGGTGCGCGAGGACAAGATCAAGATTACCTTCATCACCGCCACCGTCGGCTACGGCGCAACGGTGATCGGCGTCGGCATGCTGGGCGTCATTGCCTTGTATCTGGGGATCCAGCCCATGGACGGCGACGTCAACAACCTGGTGCCGCAGCTCGCCGCAACCTACCTGGACACCACGCTGCTCTGCGTCTTCTTCATCATGATCATCGGCGCCATGGCATCCACCGCCGATTCGGATCTGTCGGCCCTGTCCTCCATCATGATGACCGACGTCTATGGCCGCAACCTGGCCGGCGCCAAGAAAGCCAATCCCAGGAAGATGCTGCTGATCGGCCGCCTCACCATGATCGCGGCAACCGTGCTCGGCCTGTATTTTGCCAGCGCACGCTTCAACATCCTCGAGTTGCTCGTCCTCGTCGGCGCCATCTGGGGTGCGCTAGTGTTTCCGGTCATCTCCAGCTTCTACTGGAACAGGGTGACCAACCTCGCCTTCACCGTCGCCGTCCTCGCGGCCCTGGCCGTGTTCTTCCCGGTACGTTTCGGCTGGATCGAACTCCAGGGGCCGGTGGCGCTGGCCACCGACCTTCTGGCGGTGATCGGCGTCGGCGTCATCGCGGGGCTTATGGGCTTCGGCTTCTTCGGCCTGAAGGTCGGACGCGTGATCGGCATCCTCGCGGCCTTGGCCGTGTTGCCGTTCGGTGTCGGTTTCCTGCACCAATACACCGTGCTTACCGCCTCCTTGCTGGCCTACGCGGTCAGCGCCATCCTGTGCACGCTGTTGTCGTTGCGCAACCACGAGGCCTTCGATTTCAAGCAGATCGCACGCAGGACCGGCCGCTTCGACAGCGTTACCCCCTGACCGCGCGCCTAAGCGCAAACCTCGTCGTTCACGGCGAGGTAAGCGAGGCTAAAGTTACTGGAGCCGAAGGCTCCCCTGAATGGTGGCGGAGAAGCTCCGGCCGAAAGGCCGGAGTTCTTCACGCCCTGCTTCGCAGCAGCGGATACGCCTCGGCAAGGCGGCCGAGGCTTCACTCTCACCCCCGAGTCCTTCGGCGACAAGCGGCTATTTATCAGCACAAATATGTTTGCACGCCAGCCGGCGACTCCGTTTCAAGGAGCCCATTTTGAGCCCAACACTTCTGACTTTTTATATTCTCAGCGGCCCCGTCGTCGTGGCCGGCGTCCTGTTCGTTCTGGTGCGCGCGTTCTTCCGCGAGTGGCGCAAGGCCCGGGACGAGGGCCGCTCACTGATCTGAGCCCCGGCCTTTCGTGAAGGTGCAAGATCCGCCCGCAGCGAGGCCTCAAGCCGTGGCGCACGCCTCCCGAAGAAACTCCGCCATCGTTTGCGTCGCCCTGGCCCGGTTCTCCAGCGGCAGCAGCATACCCAAGGGCAAGAACTTCATTGGCCTCAGTGTGGGAATCTCCACCAGTTGCCCGGCGTCCAGGAGCTGCCACGCCGTGCTGTGCGGCACCAGGGTCAACAAGGGTTCGGCCCGAAGCATCGTCCACAGTACCTCCGGAAGCCGTGAGCTGACGAGGCGAAATCTCGGCCATTGCGAGACGTTCTCGAACAGAGTTCCGAGCGCGGCGCCACTGGCGGTATCCGGCGGCACGGCAAGCCAGGTGTGCTCGGCCAAGGTTTCGGGGCTGGGGTTTTTGAGCGGAACCCGCCAATGCCTCGCGCCGCCGACGATGACGAAACGGTCGTCCATCAAGCGGATGTACTCCCAGCCTTCCGGAATCACCTCTGGCTCGCGGCACAGTGCGAGATCGATCTCGCGCAATGCCACCAACCCTTCGAGCTCGGCCGGGCTTGCGGCCCGGAGCTGAACCAGAACGTCTGGATGCCGGGCGCTGAAGCCCGGCAGCGTTCTGGCCAGAATGCCGGCAATGGCGCCTCCGATGGCGCCAACGCGCACGCAACCCGCGGCATGATGGGCCAGCGACGCGGACTGCTCGGCGATATCCGCCAAGGCCGCAAGGATGCGGCGCGCGGTTGGCAGCAGCATTTCGCCCGTTGGGGTCAGGCGCATGCCGCGCGCGTGGCGAAAGAACAGCCGGCCGCCGATCAACTTCTCCAGCTCGGCCAGTGCATGCGTTACCGCCGGCTGCGTCATGCCCAGGCTCTCTGCCGCTTTGTGGGTGGTGCCAAGCTCCGCGATGCGCAGCCAAATCTGCAAATGCCGAAAGCGCGCCCTGGCTTGAAGTCGACCGTGCAGAACGGTGGCGGATACCGGTGGCGCCACGATGGTACCGGGGGAAGATAGCGTCATGGCTTTCGTAGATCCTTGAGAAGGCGGCTGTCGGCGAGCACCGGCGCCCTCCCTGATCGATAAAATTTTTGAATCGGAGATGCTTTGATTCTATTGGATTTTAATTACTTGGCTCTCTAGACTGAGCTTTCCACATGTCCAGATCCCGGGAGACAAGAATGCCGAGCCACCTACTGCGCCGCTGCCTCATCGCCGCCTGCATCGCGCTACCCTTCACAATGGCCGTGGCCGACGAGTCCGCCTACCCCACGCGTCCCATCACTGTCGTCGTGCCTTATGCCGCTGGCGGTGCCGCCGATAATATGGCTCGCGTCGTGGCGGCGAAGCTGGGGGAGCAACTGAGCACCAGCGTGGTGGTCCAGAACTTCGGCGGCGGCTCGGGTGTGGTGGGTGCGCAGAAAGTGCTCCGCTCCGAAGCCGATGGCTATACCCTACTCTACGGCACCAGCAGCGACATGATCGTCTCGCCCTTGACCATCGACGCCGCTGGCTATCAACCCGAGAGCTTTACGCCCATCTCCCAGGTGGGCTATACCGCGATGGCGCTCGCTGTCCATCCTGCTTCGGGCCTCGAGTCCTTGGCGGTCTTTATCGAGCGGGCCAAAAGTGTCCGTCAGCCATTGACCTTGGGCGTCACGGGAATCGCATCCTTGCAAGCCCTGGCCGCCGCCATGCTGATCGAAGCCACCGGCATCGAGGTGACCGTCGTTCCCTATCGCGGCGGCGCCTTGATGATGAATGACCTTCTGGGCCAACAGATCGACGCGGCGATCGTCGCGCTGCCAGGGGTCCTGGGTGCGCACCAGACTGGTCAATTAAAAGCTTTGGCCGTGCTTTCCGCCGCAAGAGCCACCGCCGCGCCGGACGTTCCCACCGTCAACGAAACCCTGCCCCAAGGCGGGGTGGACGTCGGAATCTGGGCTGGATTGGCCGGGCCGGCCAACCTTCCCGAGCCTATCGTCGAACGGCTCAATCGAGCGCTCTCCGCCATCAAGCAAGACCCCGATTTCGTCAAGTCGCAACTTGCGTCCGGCAGCAACCCCGTTGCGCCACAGGAACCAGCGCAGTTCAAAGACCGTATCGCCGCCGAAAAAGCCCGGTTCGCCCAGCTCGTCGGATTGCTGGGAGCCTTCCAGTGATGCGCGCGGCGCTAGCGGCGGTGAACGAAGCGGCCCTGGCGCGAGAGCCAATCTCGCAATGCCGCTTCACCGATGGCCGGGTATTCCACTTCGTGGAGGGCGGCGACGGCTCGCCCGTCGTGTTCGCACATGGTGTGATGGGTGATCTCTGGACTTGGACGCCGCAATGGGACGCTTTTCGGGCCCTGTACCGGACCATCAGCTATAGCCGCCGCTTCAGCGCCCCGAACCACAACCTCCCGGTGGCATCCGATCATTCCGCCCTGACCGAGGCCGCGGATCTCCTCGATCTTCTGGCCCATTGGCGTGCCGAGCCCGCCATCCTGGTGGGTGCTTCCTACGGTGGCTACGCCTCGCTCGCGGCCGCTCTCGCGCGCCCCACGTCGGTTCGGGCCTTGGTACTCGCCGAGCCCCCTTTGTTATACCTGGCCGAGCGCACCCCGGCGGGGCGACATTTGCGGGCACAATTCGACCAGACGGTTCGCATTCCCGCCCGCCTTGCGTTTGCGCGGGGCGACGATCGTCTCGGCCTGGAACTCATGCTCGGCGGCATTGCCGGCCTCGCTTCGAACAGCGCATCGTTGGCGGACGCCGTCGAGCCACGGATGCGCAACGTCGCGTCCATTCGCAACCTGACTCTCTCCAGTAACGAGTTTCCAGTATTGGCCGACGATGAGCTTCGTTCGATCGAATGCCCCGTGTTACTGTTGCGTGGCGAGGCCACGGCAGCCATCCATCGCGTGGTGTACGACGAATTGTCGGACATTCTTGTCCATGCCGAATGCCAGGTGGTTCCCGGCGCCGGTCACGGCATGGCCCGCGACAACCCCACGGCGTTCAACCACATCGTTCTGGATTTCCTCCAGCGCCACGGAGCCACGAGATGAGCCTTGGCCCACACCCTCGCCTCGAACATCTTTTCACGGCCACGGTCGATGTCGGCTCCCGCCGCTACGAAGGCAGCAGTCCCGAAGGCGATCGCTATGCGGTGGACATCCTGGGCGGCACGGTCGGGGGCCGGCACCTGAATGGCGTCGTGCTGCCTGGCGGCACTGACCAGCAAGTCTGGCAAACGCCCTTCAGGCGCCGGCTCTGCGCCACTTACGCGATTCAGCTCGACGACGGCATCGTCTTGCAGATTTGCAATAGGGTCATGGTCGATGATCTTCCCACCGGGCCTGGATATCGCCGCTCGGCGCTGACCATAGAAGCCCCGTCAGAATCCTCGCATGGCTGGCTCAATAACAGGATCATCATCGGCAGCTTCGAGTCTCTCCGGCCCGCGCAGGACGTCGTCCGGATCCACGCCTACCTGGTGACTTGAGCTTCCGCCGGCGGCCTCCCCCGAAGCCGCCCAGGCCTCATGCCAAAGGCGGCAGCAGCACGCCCTCGCGTATCACCTCTTGCCCATCGAGCCTGATGGTGCAATTGCGCAGGGGCAGGTCGAAGTGCCCGCTGGTATAGCGCTGCGCGACTTCGTTGGCGCCGGTGGAGTAAAGAAACGTCCCCGCCAGAGCGCGATACTCGGTCGCGTTGATATCGTTTTTATCGTACATGACCATCGAATCCCAGCGGGCCGCGGGATTCATGCCCCATCCCACGTGCGAAACGCCATAGGCTTCGCGGTCACCAAAGGCCGCCAGGTAGCTGCGCATCAACTCGGCATCCAGGCCCGCGCCTTCGATCGACATGATGAAGTCGTTCTCGATGTGCAAGGCAACGCGGCTTTCCACGTAGCGCTTGAACGTCAGATTCATATCCCCGACGTCCAGAACCAGCGTCCCCTCGACGCTGCCGCCACGAGGGAAGCACAGGCAAAGACCGGCTGGCCAATAAGAGACTTTGCCGGGTTCGGTCACATATCCCGGTGAACCTCGACCCAGTGTGTCGCGCAAATCGACGGCCAACCGCGTTCCCGCCGCCGAGCTCACCTCCATCCGTTCAGCCTGATTGATCAGCTCTACGCCCCGCTGGATCCGGGGAGTCAGCGAGGGGTCGGGCATCAGGCGTTCGAGCACTTCCGGATGTTCGTTGCTGATCATCATCAGCCGAGAGCCCGCGCCCAGAATCTCGCGCAGCTCCGGGGTGTGCAGCAGGCCTTCGATGGTGCAATCGATCACGATCTCGCAATGCGTCAGCGCCGCCAACGCCGCCCGGTTGTTCTGCAAGGCCAGGCTGGTGCCCGTGGAGCGCAAGGGCACCGACCCGGCAAGCGGTGGCGAGGGCAAAGTCACGTGGCACACCTGCGCTCCCAGATCGAGCAAAGCCAGCTCAGCCAGCTTGACGTTGACCTGGCGCGACAGCGTTTCCGAGAGCACGACGGCAACGGTCCCCTGCCGGACTGCGCATAAGGTAAACACCTGCCTGAAACAGGCAATCCATTTTTGTTCCACCGCTTCTGTCAGCATAGCTTCCTCTATTGATGACGTGACTTCATGAAGAACGGGGCTTGCGCTTGGCCTACGTCGAAACTTCGTTTTGGCGCGTGGTCAACCCACCGTCACCTTGCCCGCCTCGATCACCCCGCGCCAACGCCGTTGTTCATCCTCGATCTGCCGCCGCGCCGCTTCGGGATCGAGCAGGCGAGGGCTCATCTGAATCCGGTGATACATTTCCTGAACCTGCGGCTGATCAAACACCTGGTCCAGCACCTCATAAAGCGCACGGATCCGGGCGGCATCGGTTTGCGACGGCACCATCAGATACATGGGAATCGTCACGGAAAAATCGGCATAGCCCGATTCGACGACCGTCGGGACGTCGGGCAATTGGGGAAGCCGCTCGGGCGACGAGCTTGCAATGGCCCTGCCTTTTCCGCTTTGCACGATCTGCGCGGCCTGCGGCGCCCCCAGAAAGCCCGCTTCGACTTCGCCCGACATGACCGCCATCGCCGCCGCCGCGCTGCCGGCATAGGGAATATGCTCCGCGGACAAACCCACCGTATGCAGAAAATGCTCAAAGGTTAAGTGCGCCGCGCTGCCGTTTCCGCCACTCGAGTATCGCAAGGATTCACGCTTTGCCCACTCGACGAACTCTTTCACATTGCGGATGTTCGACTTTTCGTTCACGACGAGCACCAAAGCGGCCTCACCCACCTGGGCTACCGGGGTGAGCTCCGCCAACGGATCGAAGCGCATCCCGGCATACAAGAACGGATTGGCCGTCAGGGCGTTGCCGGCGGTTACCAGCAGCGTATAGCCATCGGCCGGCGCTCTTGCCACGACGCTGGAGCCGATATTACCGTTGGCGCCGGCGCGGTTCTCCACGATGAAACTTTGCTGGAACCTCGTTGATAGCTGGTCTGCCAACAACCTGGCCACCATATCGTTGGGCCCCCCGGGAGGCGCATTGGTGACGATCGTGACCGGCTTGGCGGGATAGGCACTCTCCTGGCCCTGAGCCGCGGGCACCGTGAAGCCGAGGGTGGCTGCCAGTAAAGTTAGCGTGCCGAACATACGTGTAATCATGATATTCGCTCCTGAGTTAGGCGACAGAGGTAGGAAGGGGACTCGTATCCACGGCAGCCAACATCTGGCGCATCAGCCCTTCCGTCAGTTCATGGCGGACAGCGGCGTACTCTTGCCGCTCCCACAGGTTGATCACTTCTCCAGGGTCTTCCCGCAAGTCATAGAGTTCTCCCCATTGCGCGCCATCGTAGATGGAGAGCCGATACCGTTCGGTCACCAGGGTGCGCATGCGAAGACGCGCGTCGATGCCCAGCGCCGTGCGCTGGCTTTCGTCTTCCACCATGATGGCGTCCCGTGCCCTCGATCCGTCACCTCGGATGAGCGGCAGCAGGGAGCTTCCCTGGATGCCGTTATACGGAGTAACGCCGGCACGCTCGAGAATGGTCGGCGCCAAGTCGATGGTTTGCGTCAGCGCCTGACTGGCTTCGCGGTGGCCAACTTGTGGATCGGCCCAGATCAACGGGCAACGGATCAAGCCTTGATAATGCAGCGGCGCCTTGAGCAGCAACTGGTGATCGCCCATGAACTCGCCATGGTCGCTCGTGAAGATCACGATGGTGTCGCGATCCAGATCCAGCCGCGCCAACTCGCTTAGCACACGTCCTATCTGCGCATCGATGTGGGTGATGGAGCCGTAGTTCAGCGCAATCGCCTCGCGAGCCTGCCTCTCGGTGGCGGCAAACGCCGCGTGGCCCGCTTTCGGCACCTTCCCCGCGTCGCGCTGGGCATGCAGCCACCGGACGTGCGGCGGCCGCGGGGCGGACGTATGAAACGACTCCGGCAAGCTGATATCCTCGGGCCGGTACATATCCCAGTAGCGCCCGGGCGGCGTAAAAGGATGATGCGGATCGGGAAACGAACACTGGATGAAGAACGGCTTCTCGTCTTCCGCGCATTGCTGCAGAAAATCGATCGTGCGATCGGCGATCCAGGCCGTGGGATAGATCTCCTCGGGCAAACGGGTACGCCATGCCTGCCCCAGTTGTGCCAGCTCGATCTCGGGCGTGGGAATGGCATGCTCGGAGCCCACCAGGCTTTCGGCCTCCGGATGGTGCCTGCGTAGCCATTCCCGGTAGTGGCCGTCGACGTCATCCCCATGGTTGATGACGAACAAAACGTGATCGAAGCCGTAATAGGGCTCGTCTTTAGCCACGGCCTGTCGCCGCCGCCACAACGGACCAAACTCCCTTTCGTAGTGGGTGCCGGGACAGTCGCGCCGCGCCTCGCCCACCGTTCCCGAAGCCCTCCATGCCGCGGGCAGATCCGTGATGTTCTGCAGATGCGCCTTACCGATCAAGGCCGTGCCGTAGCCCGCATCACGCAGCAGATCAACGAATGTCACGCTCTGGGCCGACAGCGAAACGCCATTCACGCGAACGCCGTGCGCCGTCGGCATACGCCCCGTGAGCAGCGAAGCGCGGTTCGGCATGCAAAGCGGCGCGGCGACATAAAAGCGTTCATTGCGCCAGCCTCGTGCCGCCAGTGCGTCGAGATGCGGTGTGGAGACCACTCTGTTACCGTAAGCGCCAACATGATCGGCTCTTTGCTGATCGGTGATAAAGAGCAGGAAATTCGGGCGTTTGTTCATCTGCATTTTTCCGTTGCCACCCACACAGGCTGCGTGATCAACCCATTCTGCGGACGAAGCCACCCAGCGTCTATTGAAAACTTGGACTCTCCTCATAACCAAACGCTCATGAATGCACATTCAAAAAGCGGCCTCTCTCGCACGGAGCGCGCCCTGCGTTCCCATGTCAAGCTCCGGCAGCTGAAGCTCCTCGTGACGCTGGACAACTACCGGCATCTGGGGCGGGCCGCCGAAGCCCTGGGCATTACGCAGCCGGCCGTTTCAAAAAGCCTGGCCGAAGTCGAGATGGTCTTCGGCGTCCAGCTCTTCACCCGCTCCGTCAGGGGCACGGCTCCAACGGCGGATGGCGAACTCGTGATCCAGCTTGCTCGTCTCATCCTTTCGGAGCTCGACCGCACGGTGGAAGAGCTGGCGGCACGGGCACAAGGCATCACCGGGCGCGTTTGCATCGGCACCGTAGGGCCCGGGGCGCACTTGCTATTGGCGCGCACGGTGGTGTTGCTCAAGAAGCGATCAGCGATGACTACCGTCGTCGTCGAAGAAGAACCTCTGGACGTCCTGCTCCAACAACTCCGGATCGGCAAGGTGGATATCGTGCTATCGCGTATCGACCCCGCGTTCCTCGACGACGACATCGAAGCGGTGCGTCTGTATGACGAGCCCGCCGTCGTGATCTGCGGCCCGGGCCATCCTTTGACGCAACTTCAGCATATCGAGACCGGCCTGCTCGCGGAGCATCCCTGGGTCGTTCCCACGCGCTCCGGAAGCATGCTGTCCAAGTTGAAAGAAATGTTCGGCATCCAGGGGCATGAACCGCCCGCCGACCTGACGGTCGGCTTGTCCATGCTGTCCGCCCTGCTGCTGGTTCAAGAGCGCCAGGCCGTCTGTTTATTGGCACAATCCGTGGCTCGACACCTCGAGCGCTCGGGGCTCGTCACGATCCTGCCCGTTCGCTTCCCGCTCCCGCTGGTTCCGGTTGGTATGCTCTACCGGCGAACCCCGCACCCCTCGGTTGCGCTGTCTCTGTTACTCGAATGCGTCCGGCAGGCCGCCGCCGGCATTCAGGCGGAGCCCTGAGCGCCAGAGGCCCGCAGCGCCTCGGGATTGATGAGCGAGGGCGGCGCTTCCACGCGGCCCGGCACGCCCAGCGCGGCGATGAGGTTATCGACCGCCAGATGGATCATGGCAGCCCGGGTGCGCCGCGTGGCGCTGGCAATATGCGGTGTCATGACCACGTTCGGCAACGCCAGGAGCCGTGGCTCGACGTGCGGTTCGCCCTCGAACACATCCAGCCCCGCCGCCGCGATTCCGCCCTCCTCCAGCGCCTGCGCCAAGGCCGCGTCGTCCACCAGCCCACCCCGGCCGATGTTGACCAGCGTGGCGGTGCGGCGCATCATATCCAGCTCCCGCGGGCCGATCACATGGTGTGTTTCTGACGTATAGGCCAGCGACACCATAAGATGGTCTGCGTTGCGCAGCAGCTCGTCCTTGCCAACGTAGCGCACGCGGGACAAAGTATCGTCGCCGCTGCCCAGCGCCGAGCGGGAGTGGTAGATCACCTCCATGCCGAAACCCAGGGCCCGGCGGGCGATGGCCCGACCGATGCGCCCCATGCCAAGCACGCCGAGGGTCTTGCCGTGCACGTCCAGGCTCATGAAACGCTCGAAAGTGGAGGCATCCCAGCGTCCATGCCGCACCCAGGCGTCGCCCTCGACGATCCGGCGCGCAACCGCCAGCAACAGGCCAAAAGCGAAGTCGGCCGTCGTCTCGGTGTTCACGTCGGGCGTATTGGTACAAAGCACGCCCCTGGCCGTACATGCCGCGACATCGATGTTGTTGAAACCGGCCGCGGTGTTGCAAACGATACGCAGCTCCGGGTTGGCGTCCAGCACTTCGGCGTCGATGCGATCGTAGGGACAGAGAATCGCCCCGGCCTTGCCGGGCAAGCCGGCGATCAGCGACGCCTTGTCCAGCCCCGCCTTGTCTTCACGGTAGTCCAGCTCGAACATCGCCTCGAGGCGCTGAATGGCGTTGGGTTCTAGCGTGTGGGTAATCAGGATCTTCGGTTTCAACATGGCCTTGCGTCGGTGCGGTCGTAGGATCAGTATCGTACCTTGGCACGGCGCGGCCCCGCCGAGCCGGCGCAACGTCCTCACCTAGAATAGCGGGAGTTCCACTCGATCACCCGCCATCATGCACGACTCCGCCCTGGTACTGTTTTCCGGCGGCCAGGATTCCGCCACCTGCCTGGCCTGGGCCCTGGACCGCTACGCGCACGTCGAGACCATCGGCTTCCAGTATGGCCAGCGCCATGCCGTGGAGCTCGAATGCCGCGCGACCTTCATCCAGCACTTGCGCCAGCGCTACCTCGAATGGGATACCCGGCTGGGCGCCGACCATCTGCTGGACCTCGGCCTGCTGGGCCAGATCAGCGACACCGCGCTCACCCAGGCCAAGGCCATCGAATTCGAGCAATCGGGGCTGCCCAACACTTTCGTACCCGGCCGCAACCTCATTTTCTTCACCTTCGCCGCCGCCCTGGCCTACCGCCGGGGCTTGTCGGTGCTGGTCGGCGGCATGTGCGAAACCGATTATTCGGGTTACCCCGATTGCCGCGACGACACCCTCAAGGCGCTGCAAGTCACTCTGGGGCTGGGCCTGGACACACGCTATGTTCTCGAAACCCCGCTGATGTGGCTCGACAAGGCCGCCACGTGGCGGCTGGCCGAAAGCCTGGGCGGGCCCGATCTGGTGTCGCTGCTGCTGGAAGAGACCCACAGTTGCTATCTGGGCGACCGCAGTCAACGCCATGTGTGGGGCTATGGCTGCAACCAGTGCCCGGCCTGCGAGCTGCGTCGCAAAGGCTTCGAGCGCTATCGGCACGAAGCGTCTCGCTGACGGTCTCTTGAGGGATGCCTCTTACTGGTGCCCGCTGGGCTGCGACCCTCCCGGCGCGTCCATGTCGACCGCGCTTGCCCATACCACGGTGCGAGTGGTCTCGTTGATCACCTGGCACGCATAGCGCTGGGCTGCAATGCCGTTCGCCTGCACCGGCAGGCGCGACACTTCGCAATCCAGCAAGAAGGATTCCGCCGACCTGGAACCGCCGCGGCTGCCCTGGCCGCCCCGGGATCCGCCACCGCCCCCGTCGCGGGAGGCGGAGTAGCGCGGTACCGAGGCGACATACTCCAGTTGGGCGGTACGATAAGGGTGCAGACTGGTCAGCAACTGCCGCGCAAACCCTTGTCGGTCGAGCACGACGTCGTTTCCGGCCACGCGCATGCTCTGCGCCCCCACGACGATCTGAACTTTGCGGCCGGCCAAGGCCTGCAATTGCGGGCTCTGAGGAATATCGCCGCCCAGATACGCCGCCATGCGGGCCACATCGTCGTCCCAAAAGCCCTGCGCGGCGAACGTCTTTTGCGCATCGGCCGCGGGATCGCCGGCCGTATCCGGGCCGTCGCCGGCGGTCGTCGCGCAAGCCGCCAGGAGCAGACTACCCAGACTCATCATCATGCTGCGTTTCATGCCATTCTCCGGCTCGATGACGAAGCCGCCATCTTATTGAAAATGGGATTACCTCTCATTCTCATTATATGGTTCAACATGGCGGAGCCCGCCCGTTGACGCCGGGCTGGTAGTTCAATTCGGGGAGCCGAAGGCGATCTGCCAATCGGAAGGCGAGAATCCCGTTACCTGCCGAAACCGGCTGGAGAAATGTGCGGATGAAGAAAACCCCAGCTCGATGGCCAGGTCCGTCATCGAGAGTTCGGTGCTCGCCAACATCGCTTTGGCGCGTTCGATACGCCGCTCGGTGATGGCCTGATGCGGTGAACGACCGGTTGCCGCTTTAAAGGCGCGGCGGAAATGATCGGGTGACAAACCCACGGAACGGGCCAATTCCGTGACCGAGACGCCTGCCGTTTGGTTGGCAATGGCGTCCATGACCTTGCGCAGCCGCCAAGGCGCCAGCGCGGTGCCGCGAGAGCCCAGGGCAGCCTCCGGCGCCGCTCCGGCTTCGAGCAGCAGGGCCAGCATGGTGCCCAGCCCTCGCTCGATGAAACCAAAGGCATTCGCGGACGCGCCCTGGCTGGCCGCCCACAAGCGCTCGGCGATCTGGCCGATCAGCGGATCATCATGCAAGCGACAGGCCGCGCGACGGATCTCGCTCTCGGCATACTCCAGATCGATTCCCATCAAGGCGGCCAGTTGCGGCATCGGCACACCGAGATGCAGCACCACCGGACTGCTATCGAAACGCCAGTACGAACCATGCCCGGGGGGCGTGAGCAGAACTAGGCCCGGGGTATCGATGAAGCTCTGGGCGCCGTCGCCCAGATCACGCAGCACGGCATCGTGGCGCGACCGCAGTACGATACTGATGATCAATTCATTGACGGGGGCGTACTCGATCCCTTGGCTTGGCGCATGTTCCACCAATGCCATGGTGAGCCCGGCCGCCTGAACGGCGCGCACGTCGGTGCGGTTGACAGGCAACTGGCGAGTTCGCAGATAATCCGTGAAGCCCGAACGGGCTGGCTTGCGTGCGGCGGGAGCGACACTCGCCGGCCGCAGGACCGCGGCTTCGCCGGCCAGATGGGGAACCGCCGGTTCGGGGATGATCCGGCCTGGCCAGGACCCGCGTTCCGGGGCCGGACTCGCGCTTGGGCACGTGGTCATCGTCATACTCCTGCGTTGAACGCCGCGAACATCGGGCGCATGGCGAACCAACGCACGGCGTCGCCCGCCAGGGGAACAAGACGGTTTGATGCTAGCACAGCCGGCCTCGGCCCCTGATGTCTAAACCATGCCAGCCCGCCCACGCGGCGCTAGAGCTGCAAAGACATTACAGCGGAAACACAGAAATAAGCCTCATCGCTCCCCCTGGGTTGGTTTTATCTTGGATCGTGGATGAGCGCGCCATGCCGGGAGTAGACCGCGCCATACCAGCAGGCTGCGCGTCAGGAGGGTCGATCAATAGGCTGGCGAGCCGGGCGCCGCGGCCGCCAATTGCTGCAGCATCGGCACGTCCATCAGGTAAAGCGTCTCGTCGTTAGGCCCCAGGAAGGCCGAAGGCCCGTTACAGACCATCAGCAGCTCGGTTTCCTGGTGGAACGGCAGCGCATCGTGCACGGCGCCCTTGCGCTCCGACACGTAGTCGCCGGGGCGGAAGGGTCCGGTCTGCTTGTGCTCGCCCTCGCCCTTGAGGATGAAGATCTCGGCGCTTTCGAGGTGCTTGTGGCGCGGCAACACACCTCCCGGTTCGGCGCGGATCATGACGCTGAAGGCGCCGGTTTCGGGCACCAGTTTGATGATCTTCACGAACACCTGCGGAGCCAGCGGCAGCCAGGGCAACGCGTCGCAATGAATGGTATCTCCGCCATGCTGGGTCATATCGTGTCTCCTTGAGGTCACGGGTTTCGGTCCGCCCTCTCGCGGCGCGGACCGTCCAAGGCCGCTCCAGCCCCGGACTGTTCCATGGTAGAGACCCGTCGCCGGCACCGCTTTCAGAATCCCGGCGGGATTTTCAAGAAACCGATGCGCCGGCTCTCCAGCCGCCGGGCGCGAGGTCCGACTCGCGATGTCGCCGGTTTGCGGGTCCCGACCCAAGTCCTTTCACCGGCAAACGCTTGACAGCCGCCTGGCAGCCGCTTTAATCTCATTGTCATGACAACGAAAATCCCGAGTCCGGCCGAGCTCGACTTCCATGACGGCGCCGCCGCTTTTCCCAACTTCACCGCCGCGGTGGTGCAGGCGGCACCCGTTTTTCTCGATCTGGAAGCGTCGATCGACAAAGCCGAAGCCCTCATCGCCGATGCCGCAAGCCACGGCGCCAGCCTGGTGGTGTTTCCGGAGCTTTGGCTGCCCGGCTATCCGTGGTGGATCTGGCTGGACGGCCCCGCGTGGGCCATGCGAACCGGCTACGATCTACGCTATCGCGAGCAAGCGCTGGTCCATGGCTCTCCTCAGGCCCGACGCCTGGCCGAGGCCGCCCGCCGGCATCGGGTCACGGTCGTCATGGGTCTTGCCGAGCGCGCAGCCGGCACCCTGTACATTGCGCAATGGGCTATCGGGCCCGGCGGCGAAACCCTGGGCACGCGGCGCAAGCTCAAGCCGGGCGCCATCGAACGCGCCACCTTCGGCGAGGGTGGCGCCGGCGATCTCCAGGCGTGGTCCAGCCCGGTCGGCCAGCTCGGCGCGCTCTGTTGCGCCGAACACCGTCATCCCCTGTTTCGCTATGCCCTGCAGCAACAGGGTGAGCAGGTGCATATCGCCGCCTGGCCCAGCTTTTCGGTCTACCAGCCTTTTGCCACCGGCGTCAGCGCCGCCACCAACCTCACGCTCAGCCGCAGCTATGCCGCCGAGGGCGGCTGCTACGTGCTTGCGGCCTGCAGCGTACTGCCCGAAGACACCTGCGCGATTCTGTGCGACACCGAGGTCAAGCAGCAATGGCTGACGCCCGGCGGCGGCCATTCCCAGATCTTCGGCCCCGACGGCTCGCCACTGTGCGAGCCGCTGGGAGAGCAGACCGAGGGCCTGCTGTACGCCCGCATCGAGCATGCGCGCATCCTGGCCGCCAAGGGGGCCTACGACGGCATCGGCCACTCCCACCGCCCCGACGTCGTCGGGCTCTGGCGCGCCGATGCTTCCGGCCCGGCCTCCCCCCTAGTAGCCAACGACAGCGCCAGCGTCCATGGCGAGCAGGAAACCCTATGAGCCAACGCCCCGACACCGTCGCCACCGACACCCCGGCCGCCAACGAGGCGTTCGATGTCACGCGCAACCTCACCTACCACATCGTGCTTCTGGCCAGCAGCCTCAACCGTTCGGCCAGCCGGCAGTTCCAACAGGAAGCCGGCATGACGACGCCCGAATGGCGGCTGCTGGCCGTCATCGGGAGCCATGGCGAGATTTCGTTCAACGGCCTCTACCAGATCCTCGACATCGACAAAGGCTGGATCAGCCGCACCCTGGTCAAGCTCGAACGCAACCAGCTCGTCGTCCGCACTCCCGATCCCGAGGACGGCCGCCAGTTCCGCGTGCGTCTCACGCCCGAGGGCGAGGCGCTGCGCAAGCAGGCGGCCTCGATCTCGCTGCAACGCCAGGCCCATCTCGAATCCCGTTTCTCGCGTGCGGAGCTCGACCAGCTCTATCACCTGCTCGGCCGCCTCAAAAACGCCGCCGATGAACTTCTCTGAAGCCATGAGCCTGCAACTTTCCAGCGAACAGCGGGCCATGGCCCGTGGCGAGGCGGGGCCGGCTGCGGCCTGGGCCATCCAGCAGCAGTTGTCGGTCGGACAGGCCTTGGGCGCCACCCGCCTGCGCCCGATCCGCTCGGTGCATGCCGGCGCCGAGATCGGCACCATGGGCGAGGCGGGACTCGAACTCGTCGAGTGGCTGGTCGAGCAAGGCGCGCGCAGTACCGTTCCCACCTCCACGGCCGCCTGTAGCGTGGATTTCGCCCGTGCCGCCGGCTACGGCGTGCCGCTCCAGCAGATCGAGCGCGAACGCCGTTTGCACCGCGCCCTCGAACGCTTCGGCGTGATCGACGTCGCAACCTGCATCAATTACCAGACGCTGACTCCGCCCCGCTACGGTGAGCATCTGGCTTGGGGCGATACCGGCGCGGTCGCCTTCGCCAACGGCGTCGCCGGCGCCCGCTCCAACTACGAGGGCGGGCCGGCGTCCATCGCCGCCGCGATCACCGGCCTGGCGCCCGATTATGGCTACCATCAGGCCGAAGCCCGGCTGGCCAGCGACGTGATCGAAGTCCGCTGCCGGCTCGACGGCACGGCCGACTGGTCGGCGCTGGGCGCCTGGGTCGGCACGCAGCTGGCCGACTACTGGCGTGTTCCGGCGATCGTCCTGGACGACGGCCAGCCACAACCTTCCATCGACGAGCTGAAGCACTTCGCCGCGGCCGCCGCCAGCTTCGGCTCGATCGCGATGTTCCACGTCGTCGGCATCACGCCCGACGCGGCTACGCTCGACGCGGCCTGCGGCAATCGCCCTCGGCAAGCGCAGCACACGGTCACCCGGCAGGCGCTGCAAGGATTGTTCAGTCAATCCCTGGCCTCCGGCGACAAAGTGGATCTCGTCGTCTTCAGCGCGCCGCAACTGTCGCTGGGCGAAGTGCAAAGGGTCCTTTCCCGTCTCGGGGATCGCGCCGTGGCCGCCGGCACTCGCCTGATTCTCACCGTCAACGCCCAGGTCGAAGCCGAGATGCGTCGGCTGGGCTGGCTCGAGCGCCTGGAGCGCGCCGGTGGCGGGCTGCTCACCGGCACCTGTTTCTACGTGATGGCGCCACGCGACGTGCGCCGCCATCTGGGCGCCACGACCCTGCTCACGCCCTCGGCCAAGCTGGTCAACATTCTGTCGGGCGCGGGCTATCGCACGGCCCTTGCCACGCTCGACACCTGCCTGGATGCCGCCGTGCTGGGATATCTGCCATGAAGCACTCCGTCTCCTTGCGCCAGTTGAGCGGCGGCCGCGGCGTCGGCGCCGCCATCGAAGGCGTCGCCATCGTGTCGCATCAGGGCTTCAACGCCCGCTACGATCTCGACCCCGTACACGGCACCTTCAGCCGGCCCGGGCACGATCTCGAAGGCCAATCCTTCGCCAACCGCATCTACTGCTTTCGCACGCCCAAGGGCGGCATCGCCACGTCCTGGGCACTGCTGGACCTCAAGCGCCGCGGCCTTGCCCCCCTCGGCCTGGTGTGCGTGCGGATGAACCCCATCGTGGCCCAGGGCGCGGTACTGGCCGGCTTGCCGATCCTGGACGGGCTGCAGCCCGATCTGCTCGAACAGGTGCGTACCGGCGATGCGGTTCGCATCGATCCCGCCAGCGGCACGCTCACGTGGCTATGAGCTTTTCTTTTGCCCAGAAATTGTCATGACAACGAAGTATCGAAAGCGTCCCCGCAATCTCCTCTTCCTGCTGTCGGATGAACATCGCGGCGACCTGCTCGGCTGCGAAGGTTCGGTCCCGGTCGCCACGCCCCACCTCGACCTTCTGGCCGAACAAGGTACGCGGTTCCGGCATGCCTATACGCCCAGCCCCATCTGCGTGCCGGCGCGCGCCGCCCTGGCCACCGGCCGCTGGGTACACCAAACCGGCTACTGGGACAACGCCATCGCCTACGAAGGGCGCTGGACCAGTTGGCACCACCGCCTGGCGGCCGCCGGCGTGCGCGTCGAATCGATCGGCAAACTGCACTTCCGGCAGATCGCCGATCCCACGGGTTTCCAGCAGCAGCATGAGGCGCTGCACATTCATGACGGCGTGGGCCTGGTGTGGGGATCGGTGCGCGATCCCCTGCCCCTGCACCGGGGGCCCTCTCCCATTTTCCAGGACATGGGGCCGGGGGAATCGAGCTACAACCGCTTCGATCACCGGGTCACCGAGCGCAGCATCGATTGGCTGGCGCAAAGGGCCAAGGAGCAAGGCGGCGATGAGGAGCGGCCCTGGTGCCTCTTCGTGGGCCTGGTCGCGCCCCATATGCCGTTCGTCGTGCCGCAGTCCTGGCTGGATCGGTATCCGCCCGAGACGATCGCCCTGCCCGCGCTCCATCCGGAGCGCGGCTACCGCCGGCACCCCTGGGTGGAAAGAATGGCGCGACATTGGGACCATGACGCGGCCGCCGCCACCGACGAGCGCAGGCGCCTGGCCATGGCCTGCTACTACGGCCTGCTTTCCTACATGGACCACAACGTGGGCCGCATCCTCGGCGCCCTCGACCAACTGGGCCTGGCCGACGACACCACCGTCGTCTACTCCTCGGATCACGGCGACAACCTCGGCAGCCGGGGGCTCTGGAACAAATCCACCCTGTATCGCGAGTCCACCCATATTCCCATGATCGTGAGAGGAGCTGACATTCCCCGGGGGGCGGTGGTCGATACCCATGTCAACCTGGTCGACGTCTACCCCACGGCGCTGGACGCCTGCGGCATCCAGCCCTTGCTGGAGGAAGCCGCGCTGCCCGGCGCGTCGCTGTTCGAGCTCGCCAACAGCGAGGACGATGCCGGCCGCTACGCCTTCAGCGAATATCATGCGGTCGGCTCCGACGGCGCGGCCTACATGTTGGCGGCCGATGGTTATAAGTACCATCATTATGCGAACCACGATCCCGAGCTCTTCGATCTGCGCCAGGATCCGCAAGAAGCCCGCAACCTGGCGGGCGACGAGCGCTACCGGCCCGTGATCTCCCGTTTCGAGCGGGAACTGTGCGGCCGGCTGGATCCCGCCGCGGTCGATCGGCGCGCCAAGCGCGACCAGAACGACCTGGTGGCCCGCTTCGGCGGCCGCGAGGCGGCGCTGGCCACGGGCAATCCCGGCGCCACTCCCATCCCCGACCCGACGAGCGCAACCGGCTGACCCCGGCCACGCGGCCACGGCGGGAGCTTCGGCTCCAGGCCTCGGCGGCAAACCCGGAGCCGGACTCGTTATCACGAAGTACGCTTTTTCAATCCAAGGAGACACTCATGCAGCGACGCGATTTTCTAACCACCCTGGGCGCCGGCGCGGCACTCGCCGCCCTGCCCGGGCGGGCCGCCCTGGCCAATGGCTTCCCCAACCGGGCCATCCAGATCGTTGGCGGCTTCGGCCCCGGCAGCTCGTCCGACATCGTGACCCGCCTGGTCTCGCCCGGCATGCACGAACGGCTGGGCCAACCCATCGTGACCCACAACGTGCAGGGCGCGGCGGGCCATATCGCCACGCTGCAAGTCGCCAAGGCCAACCCGGACGGCTATACGCTGCTGATGGCCACCAACTCGCAGTTGTCGGCCAACCCCCACCTCCTCCCGCCCCAGGGCTTCGACCCCAACCAGGCCTTCGAGCCCGTCGTGCCTGTGTGCTACATCGGCCTGGTCATCGTCACGCCCGCCGACAGCCCCATCGACAGCCTGGAGGCGGCGATGAAGGCATCGCGGGACGGCCGCATGCTGACTTACGGCACGCCCGGCGTTGCGACGCCCATGCACCTGGTGGGCGAAATGCTGAGCGAGCAAGCTGGTGGCAAGCTGATGCACGTGCCCTATAAAGGAGGGGCGCAAATGTTGACCGATCTCGTTTCCGGACAGATCGATCTGGGCATCGTGGCCTACACGCCGGCCGCCGGCTTCGTTGGAGACGGCAGGTTGCGCGCGCTGGCGGTCTGCGGCGACCGCCGCCTGCAGGCCTTGCCCGACGTCCCGGCCATTCCGGAAGTCGTGCCCGGCATCAGCATGGGCGCCTGGTGTGCGTTGATGGCGCCGGCCGGCACGCCGGCGGACGTTCGCAGCCGCATCGCCGACGCTTTTTCGGCGGCGGCCGCGGCGCCTGACATCCAGGCACAATTGATCGAAATCGGCAACGATCCTATCACCGGCGGCGAAGCGGAGGTCCGCGGGCTGATGGCCAGCGAATATGCCTTGGCGGGCGGCCTCATCCGCCGCTTGAACATCCAGTTGGGTTGACCATGCCGCTCTCCTTACCGCCGGGCCGGTCGGCCACGCCCGTCGTCCTGCTCCACGGCTTCTGCGGCAGCCATCTCGGATGGCAAGGGCTGCGGGCCGCCCTGGAGCCCCGCCATCGCGTCCTCGCGCCCGACTGGCCGGGCTTCGGCGAACGGCATGCCGCTCCCGCGCTCGACAGTATCGAAGCGATGGCCCGCCATGTTCTCGCCCTCGCCGACGATGCCGGCATCGAGCGCTTTGCCGTTGTGGGCCACTCGATGAGCGGTTTCGTCGTGCAACAGCTTTTGCTCGCCGCGCCCGAGCGCCTGAGCGGCGGCGTGCTTTATGGCGCCGGCCTGACCCTGGACTCCCGCCGACGCTTCGAATCCGCCGAGGCCACCCTGGAGCGCCTACGTACGGAAGGCGTTGCCGCCACCGTGGCGCGCATCGTCGCCACCTGGTTCGTCCGGGGCGAACAGGCGCCGGCCTATGCCGGCACCGTGGCCGCGGGCTTATCCATGAACCCCGACGCCGCCAGGACCGTCATGCAGGCCTGCCGCCCCATGGATTATCGTGGCCGCCTGGGAAGCGTCACCACCCCCACCCTGGTCATCGCGGGCTCGCACGATCGCACCTACCCGCCGGAGCTCGTGCTCGAGCTGGCGCGCAGCCTGCCCGGCGCCGAACTCGCGCTTTTGCCCTGGTGCGCCCATGCCGCCCACCTCGAATCCCCCGAACGCTTCGCCGACCTCCTGGGCGACTTCCTGTCACGGCTTTCATGAATTTCGTCTCTCCTCCTGAGCATCAGCCCACCCTCCAGAACGCGTCCTCCGCTCCCCGCGTGCGACAGGTCGCCGCCCGGGCCGTGGAAATTCCCCTGGCCGACCCGGTCAAGACCAGTGCCGGCGTGGTAGCCACCGCGCCGCTGGTGCTGATCGACGTGACGATCGACCAAGGACTGATCGGCCGCGCCTATCTCTTTACCTACACATCGGCTGCCCTGGGCGCCACCCGCCATCTGGTGGAAGCCTTCGGCGCCGCGCTGGTCGGCGCCCCGCTCGCCCCCTGGGATCTGGATCGGAAAATGAGCGGACAATATCGCCTCCTGGGCCGTACCGGCCTGGCGGCGATGGCCTGCGCGGGGCTGGACATGGCCTTCTGGGACGCCCAGGCCAAACTCCACGGTCAACCGCTGGTTCGCCATCTGGGCGCCAGTCCGCGGCCGATCCCGGCCTATGCCAGCCACGCCATGGACGGCCTGGAGCCTGGCTGCCGCCGCGCCGAAGCCGCCCTGCGCGACGGCTTTAGGGCCATCAAGACCAAGATCGGCTATGCCGATTTGCGCGAAGAACGCGACATCCTGCGCGCCTTGCGCCGCACCGTGGGCGACGACGTCGCCCTGATGGTCGACTACAACCAGGCGCTCGACATCCAGGAAGCGCGCCGGCGCTGGCCCATGCTGGCGGAGTTCCGTCCCGCCTGGATCGAGGAGCCACTGGGCTGGGACGACCCCGAAGGACATGCCCTAGCCAAGCAGGGAGCGCCCGCCCCCATCCAGATCGGCGAGAACTGGTTTGGCTGGCGCGACATGCGCCGCGCCCTGCAGCTGGGCGCCTGCGACCTTGCCATGCCCGATGTCATGAAGATCGGCGGCGTGAGCGGCTGGCTACGGGCGGCCAACCTGGCGGAACAAGCCGGGATGCCGATCTCCAGCCATTTGTTCCCCGAGATCAGCGCACATCTTCTGGCGGCAAGCCCGACGGCGCATTGGCTGGAACATCTGGATCTTGCCGGTCCCATCCTGCAGAACCCCGCCAGGCCGGTCGGCGGCCATCTGTCGGCGTCCGACGCTCCCGGAACGGGAGTCGAGTGGGATGAGGCGGCGGTGCGGCGCTTTCTGGTTTAGGACGGTGGCGTTACTCCCTCTGCGCGGCCAACGCCGTGCGCCGCTCCAACCCATCCTCGACATATAGCCGCAGCACCAGAATCCGGACGACCGCGAGGAGCGGTGTCGCCAGCGCGATGCCGAGGCCGCCGAACAAGGCGCCGCCGATCATCAGCGCCGCCAGCGACCACGCGGCGGGCAGATGCACCGCGCGCTGCTGGACCAACGGCGTAAACAGATAGCCCTCGATGGATTCGAGGATGACGAACAGCGAGGCCACCAGGAGGAAGACGGCGAGCCCTTCGGGGATGGCCGCCAGAAAAATCGGCACGGCGGCCAGCACCGGTCCCAGATAGGGAATGAAGTTCAACAGGCCGGCAATGACGCCGAGCACGATCGCGTTGGGTATGCCGACGAGCAGAAGCATGATCGTCATCGAAACGGCCACCAGCACCATCATGGCAAGCTGGCCGACGATCCACCAGCGCAACGCCACCCCGGTTTCGGTCAGCACCTCCCGCACCCGCTCTCGGCGGTGAGGCACGATCAGCTTGACGAAACCGTCGCGGTACCCGGCGGGATTGGAGGCGAAGAAAAGCCCCAGGAAGATCACGATGATGGAGTTGACCAGCACCGCCACCGTCGAGCCGAACGCGTGCTGCGCATGGCCGAACAAAAGCTCGGGGCTTGGCATGTATTCCAGTACCGACAGGCTTCCTTCGTCGTCGGATCCGACATCGATGTCATAGTCGGCCAAGAGCTCGAGCAGGAACTCCGCCTGTTCGACCGCTGAAGTGACGAGCGTCTGCAGCTGAGTAGCCAGAGCATATCCGCCATAGGCCAGACCGACCATCAACAGCACCACCACGGCGACCGTTGCGACTCCAAGCCGCACCAGCCGCGGGATGGGCAGGATCCTGCCCAGCCCCATGACGGCGGCATCCAGGACTGTGGCGAGCAGGATTCCGGCGAACACCAGGAGCAGGGTTCCCGCGATCTCGTAGGCCAGGAACAGGCCCGCACCCGCCGCCACTGCAATGAAAACGAGCCTGAGGCCCATGGCTTCTCCCGTCTGGAGCACATGGCGTCCATGGTCGGTGCTTTATCCACCTGCTGTCTTGTACCGACTTTTCAGAAAGTGTATCGGTATCAGGCCCGACGCGCGGCACGCCGTCGTGGACCGTCCGGGCGGCCGCCGCACACCCGGTAAGTTCTTTTTACGATTACGCACCATTCGAATGCGGTTCTTGCGAATAATCGGTGCATCTCATCACCGAAGGAGACTGGTGGCCGCCCAAGCTCGATCTGGCGCCATGTGCCGCCAACATGTCGATCGAAGGACTGCTTCGAACCTGGAGCGCGGAAACAAGCCATCGCCGCACCCGGGGCAATCAGGCTCCACCCCCCGAGCCCCCCACGGCCGGCCATAACGCCGTTCCCGCGGTTCCCACCACCTGCAGCGGCAGCCCGGCCTCGTTCAGCACGGCCTCAAGACGAGCCAGCGCGGCGCCACGCGCCGCCGCCTCGGTGGGTGCGGCCGCCGGCACGACATGCAGCCAGCCGATCCACGCCAGGATCTGCAACAATGGGTTGATCAGCCCCGAATTGCCGGCAAAAGCCGGTAAAGCAGCCAGCTCCGCATAGCTTCTGGGAGCCTGACTCAGTGCCTGCAGCAGCGGCCGCACGGCTTGCGCCGCGACCGTGACCGGGCCGATGCCGGTGTCGATCTTCAGCTCGTCCGGCAGTTCCGACGCCGCCGGCGCCCCGGGCATGCGCATCACGCGCTGGGCAAGCAGCACGGCGCGATGCTGGTCGGCTTCCAGCCGATAATGGTGCGCCGGGGCCGCGTTCTGCTTTTGATAGAGGTCGCGCCGCAGGCTTTGGTTGCGGGCAATATCGCGAGCCGTTTCCAGTAGCGCGATACCGACGCCCTGACGCTGCAGTTGCGCCAGCTCGGCTTGTGCTCCCGAGGGCAGGGATACCGCATCGATGTTCTCCAGCAGCGACGCGCTGCCGGCGAAATCGCAGCCCGCTCCGGCCATCTGGTCCATAATGTCGGAGACATGAAAAGCCTGCCAATGGGCATTCAAATACTCATGGGCGAGGTAGGCGGCGTCCATCCGGTCCATTTGTTCCAGATGCTCCAGCACCGCGGGATGCGCGGTGAAGTAGCCAGCCCCGCTTTGCGCCAGCCGGCGCAGCAAGGCCACGCCGGCCCCGACCTTGGCGACGCTATCGCCTGGCTGGAGCGGAGCGGCCAGCCGCATCAGTTTCTGCGCGGCGGAAAACGAAACCGCGCCCGGCTGGCTGGTATAGCCCAGATAGGCGACGCCTCCCGGCCGCAGCCGTGTCCGGACCAGATCGGCCATGGCCTCTCTTACCGGTTCGGCTACCCAGGAATAGACACCATGAGAGACGATGAAGTCGCAGTGGGGAATGGCCGCGGGCTCCGGCCCTTTGGCGACATCGCGAATATCCTGACAAACGAAGCGCACGTTGTCCAGCCGCGCCGCCCTGGCCATGCCCGCCGCCCGCTCGACTTCCCGTTCGCTCAAGTCGATGCCGATGAACCGCCCCTGCGGATGACAGGCGGCGGCCACCAGCGCGCCCAGGCCCGCGCCGCAGCCGAGCTCCAGCCAGGTAAACGGCGCCGCCAGGTCCGGTGCCCGTCGGCCCAGCGCGGCAAGCGCGCCGCCGATCCAGGATGGCATGGTTTCGCGGTGGAAATGGGCGGGGTATGCAACATCCGTCAGGTACTCGGCGGAAGGCGAGTCTCCATCGACGTGCTGATTCATGGCGGCTCCACGATAGGATGACGAGAAAGGAGAAAGGCATCCGGGAACGGCGGCAAGGGCCGCTCCCGGATGCCCGAGGTGCTTGGCGATGCGCCGAAACGAAGCCGCCGCGCCGAGCTTAGAACGATACCGTCAGATTGGCCCAGTAAGCACGGCCGGGCTCGTTATAGGTGGCCGCGCCCGAGGCGGAACCGGAGTCTTCGCGGAACAGGCGTTTGTCGAAGAGGTTGTCGATCCCCACGCGCAGGTAGACGTTCTTGGTGAACTGGTAGCCGGAGCTCAGGCCGAACAAGGCATAGGCGCCGCGCACGTTCAGGCCTTCGCCGGTGACGTCGGTGCCGTTCGCCGTGTTGAGCGTGCGCGGCTCCTGCTTGCCGTAGAACGTGGCATAAAAGGCCGCCGACCAGCGCTCGTTGATGTTCCAATCGAGAGTGCTGTTGATCGTGTAGCGCGGGATCACGGTCAGCGGCTGGCCGGTTTCCTTGCTCTTGTTTTCGATCATGTACGTGAAGTTGTTGCTCAGCTTCAGCACATGGCCGTTGTCGCCCAGCAGCGGAATGTTGAAGTTGCCCTCCAGGCCCTGCACCACCGCCTTGCCGGAGTTGAACCACTGGAAGGGCCGGCGCCCATCGACGAAGTCCGGGATCTCCTGGCCCGCGAAGTCGGCGATGATCTTGTTCTTGTAGTCGTTGCGGAAGTACGTCGCGCCCACGTTCCAGCCCCGCGAATCGTAGGCAATGCCGATTTCCTTGTTCACGCTGATCTCGGGCTGCAGGTCCGCGTTGCCGAAGATCGCGCAAGGCCCGCCAACACGATTGCCCGTGGTCGGATCGTAGGGGCAACCGTTGCCCATCGTGTTGTACATATAGTTGGGGTTGATCTGGTACAGGTTGGGCGCCTTGAATGCCCGCGCGATACCGCCCTTGAGCGAGATCTCCGGCGTGAGGAAGTACGATGCGTTCAGGCTGGGACTCCAATTGGTGCCGAACTCGTCGTAGTGATCCACCCGCAGGCCGGGCGTGAGGATAAAGTCGTCCGTGACCGCGATGTTGCTTTCCACGAAGACGGCGCTGTTGCGCATCTTGCTCTGGCTGTTGTCGTCGCCTGTGGCGTTGCGGCCGCTGCTGGTGGAGTATGGGTCGTCGAGCTTCTGCTGGCGGAACTCGCCGCCCACGGTCACCATCTGGTCGATGCCGCCTAGCGCCAGCGGCGTGGTGTATTCGCCCTGCAACATATAGTTGTCCAACTGGGAGAGCGAGCGATCCGTGGTCGTGTTGATGGATCCTTCCCCCCCTCCCGCCAGGCCTTCGTTCAGGCGGTTGTTGGAGGTGCCTTCATACGATGCCGTCAGGCGCGAGGTGCGGCGGTTGCCGTAATCCCCACGGTGCGTGATCGCCGCGGTGCGGCGGTACATGGTGTTGGTCTCGGCGCCGTCGTGCGCCAGGCCGGCCATGGTTTCGTTGCTGCTGGTGAACTGGCGCTCGCCGGCGTAGATGTTGCCCTGGCGGCTGAAGCCGCCTTCGAACTCCAGCACATGGGCCTCGGTGAGGGCCCAGCGAATCAAACCGTTGATGTCTTTGTTCTTGACGCCCTCGCGCCCTGCCGGCGGCACGCCCGTGTCGGTATCGTCGATGCCCGAGGCCGAGGCGTTGACCGACGGCTTGTCGGGGTTGGTGCGGGCGATGTTGCCATAGACCCGGAACGACAGCCGGTCTGAAATCGGACCCGACAAATTGAAGCCGGTACGGTAGGCGCTGCCCTCTTCGCTGTGCTGCGGCACCATGCCGTAGGCGGTGACCGAGCCGGAGAACTTATCAGTGGTCTTCTTGGTGATGATGTTGACCACCCCACCCGCGGCGCCCGAACCATACCGCGCGGCCGCCGGGCCGCGCAGCACCTCGATGCGCTCCACCGCCTCGACCGGCACCCAATTGCTGTCGCCGCGCGAGTTGCGTTCGCCAAAACGACCCATGCGCACCGCTTCGCGCGAGGACACCGGCTTGCCGTCGATGAGGATGAGGGTGTTCTCCGGCCCCATGCCGCGGATGTCGATCTGGCGGTTGTTGCCGTAGGTGCCCGATGCGCTATTGCCGGTGAGGTTGACACCGGGCTGGGTGCGGATGATCTGCGCCAGGTCGTTGGCCGGCGGGCGGTCCCTGAGCTCGGTCGGCGTAATGATCGACACCCCGGGGGCCTGCAACAACTCTTCTTCGGCGGTACCCAAAACTTGTACCGATTCGAGGGTGGACACCGGCGCCTGGGCGGCTCCGGTATGAGGCCAGAATGCCAGGGCTCCGGCAATGGCGAGGGCCAGCCTGGCGGGCTGGAAAGGACGAGAATACATCGGTGTTTCCTGTGCTGCGAAGGTGAATCAGAAGAGCGCGCTCCCCAACCTGCCGCTGCGCGGCAGCCCCCCGAAGGGGTCAAGGATTTGGGGCGGCGCAACGTTTCCTTGAGAGAAACCTTAAATTTCCTTGAGAGAAGCTTTGAATACTGATTATGATAGTGATTATCATTTAATAATAACAGAATGTCTCGTTTTTATTGAACTGTTTCGACAGTCTGTAGTCTAAGGCTGCTGCTTTTTACCCTCAGAGAGTCCGAGTCCCATCAAAGGCTCGCCAGCCGTGAGGCCCGATGCTGTATCGCGCGATACACCCTCGGCGGCTTTTCTTGAATACAGTCCCCGGTATCACTCGTCCGTGAACACCGTGCGGCCCCTGTTTCCATAAAAGTCCTGCGTATGACCACCACCTCACCCTCTCCCGCCACTTCAGGCGCCGATCTGCTCCTCATGGGACAGGTGCGCTGTCTCGACGACGCCGGCCGCCAGGCACAAGCGATCGCAATACGCGATGGCCGCATTCTGGACGTGGGCAGCCGGGAAGCCATGGCGCGCTGGCGCAGCGCCGAGACGGTGGTTCATGATCACGGCGACCGCACCCTCATTCCGGGCTTCAACGACACGCATGCCCACCTCGACTCCATTGGCCTGGTGAAGCTGCGCCCCTCGCTGCATGCCGCCGACAGCGTCGAAGCCATCGTGCATCGGGTCCGCGAGCTTGCCGCCATCACGCCGCGCGGCGAATGGATCGTGACCGGCCCCATCGGCCAAGGCCCCTTCTACTTCGATGCCCCGGCGCACCTGCGCGAACGGCGTCTCCCGGGGCGTCACGAACTCGATGCGGCGGCGCCGCATCATCCCGTGTGCATTACGGCGCCCTCCGGCTACTGGGGCCAACCGCCCTGCTATACGGCGCTGAACTCAGCCGGGCTCGCACTCAACGGCATCGACCGCGATGCCCGCGCCCGCGTGAGCGGGGTCGACATCGAACGAGATGAACACGGCGAGCCCACCGGCATCATCATCGACCACAACTATGCCGAGGCCGCCCAGCTCGACCTGCTGCCAGCCGTGCCCCGCTTTACGCGCGACCAACGCCTGGAGGCCATACGCCTGGCCATGCCGGTGTACCACTCGATGGGCACCACCAGCGTCTACGAAGGCCATGGCATGGTACCGCTGCTGGTGGGCCACTACCGGACGCTGCATGAGCTGGGGCAGCTCAGCATGCGTACCGGGCTCGTTCTGAGCTTGCCCTTGCAGGATGGCGATGACGTCCCCCGGCTGTTGCGCGATTGGTGCGCCCATGCGCGGGGAGCGGGTATCGGCGACGACATGCTGCGCATCAGCGGAGTCTTTCTGCCGTTCGGCGGCGATCCTGTGGTGGCATCGCTGGCACGCCAGGCGCCGGAGGACCTCGGATGGTCGAGCTATGTCAAACAGCATGCCACCCCCGAACAGTTCGAAGCGCTTGCCTTGGAAGCCGCGCGCCTGAACCTGCGGGTCCATACCGTTGCGGCGGATAACATCGATAAGCTCCTGACCAGCCTGGAGCGCGTGGCGGCCCAAATACCACTGCACGGCAAGCGCTGGGTCGTCGAACACCTGGCCACCTGCTCGCCCGAAGCCGTGCAGCGCTTGGCCCGCCTGGGCGTAGGCGTCACGCTGATCCCGCTCTTTCATATCTGGAAAGTCAGCAAGCGCTACGAGAACTACACCGACGCCCAGAAGAGTTACGTCGCACCCGCGCGCCACTTACTCGACGCCGGCGTTCCCGTCTCCACCGGAACCGACGCCGTGCCCAACAATCCCTTGATGGCGGTGTGGTCCATGGCTGCCCGGCGCGAGCGGCGCAACGATCAGGTGTTGGGGGCCGAAGGACGCCTGGAGGTGGAACGCGGCTTGCGGCTGGCCACCGTCGCCGGTGCATGGCTGACTTTCGAAGAGCATCGCAAAGGTCCCTTGCTTCCGGGCTACCTTGCCGATATCGCGGTTCTCGACGAAGACCCCTGCCAGGTCGCGATCGACAGGATCCCGGAGATTCGCTGCGCAGCCACTTACGTCGGTGGCCGACAAGTCTACGGCGGGAGTGTCTAAAAACCGCTAATCCTCGGCTTGTGGGGCCTCGTTGGCACCCGGGAGTCTTTCCAGATAAGATCTTTTGCTCTTCACATCATGCAAAGGAACGAGGGGGACTCCGTGGCTTCCTCCTGTCCGGCCAGTTGAGAATCGAGCTGTTCGGAGGTGAATATGACGTCACGAGCTTTTGGCGGGGCCGATCCACACAGCGGCTCCGCGATTTCCGAGACCTGGATGCCCCGGGGCGAGTTCATCACCCACCTGATGGAATCCGGGCTGGGCGACACCGTGCACTTTCAAGAGGGCAAGTATCTTTTCAGCCAGGGCGAAATCGATCAACGCTTCTACGTCCTGGTGTCGGGCAAGGTTTATGTCTCCAATCTGAGCGCGGAAGGCCATGAATCAACCTTCAACATCATGGGTCCCGGCAGCGTGATTGGCGAGGCCGCCGCCGTCATGGGGCTTCCCAGATACTCGGCCGCCCTCGTGCTGGAAGATTCCGAGCTGCTGCAGTTCCAGGCCTCGCAGCTCGAAGATTACATCCGTCAGAGCCCGCGCTTCGGCTCGGCCTTGATCCACGTCCTGAGCCTGAAGCAGCGGCAGGCCGTGGCGCGGCTGCACCAGGCGGTTTTCGATGCGCCGGACCAGCGCATCCTGCGATTATTGGAACAAATCGCGGAAACCCACGCCGACCGCCTGGACTCGAAAGATTCGCAGTTGCGGGTGCAGTTGACGCACGAGCAGATCGGCAACCTCACCAACCTGTCGCGCGTTACCGTGACTCGCAGCCTGCAAAAGCTCAAGCGCGATGGCCGCGTGGATCTGGTCCGCCGCACCATCGTGTTGTCCGGCAAGCGCCGGAGCCCGGACCGCGACCCCGGCAACTGATCCATTGGCAATAGGCTTACACGCCCCAGCGCGGAATGTCGTGGCTGCCGAAGGACACGCAGACGTTCTTCACTTCGCAGAAGGTCTCGAAGCTGAAGTCGCCGCCTTCACGCCCCACGCCGGACTCCTTGACGCCGCCAAAGGGCTGACGCAGATCGCGGACGTTCTGGCTATTGACGAACACCATGCCGGCCTCGATTCCGGCCGCGAGGCGGTGCGCCCGGCCGATGTCTTGTGTCCAGATGTACGACGCCAGGCCATACTTGACGTCGTTGGCCAGGCGCAGTCCTTCCTCTTCCGTTTCGAAGGGGATCAGGCAGACCACGGGGCCGAAGATTTCTTCCTGGGCCACGCGCATCTTGTTGTGCACATTGGTCAGCACCGTGGGACGCACGAAGTTGCCACGACGCACGCGCTCGGGCAGGTGATCGGGCACCCCGCCACCCGCCGCCACCGTCGCGCCTTCCGCGCGGCCGATGTCGATGTAGCCGGTCACTTTCTCCCAGTGAGCCCGGGAAATCATCGAACCGACGTTGGTGGCCGAGTCGCGAGGGTCGCCGACGATCAGGCGGTTGGCGCGCTCGGCAAACTTCCGAGCAAAGCGATCGTAGATGGACGCCTGAATGAAAATACGCGAACCGGCCGTGCAGCGCTCGCCGTTGATCGAGAAAATCGTGAACAGCGCGGCGTCGAGCGCCCTGTCCAGATCCGCGTCGTCGAACACCAATACCGGCGACTTCCCGCCCAGTTCCAGCGACAAACGCTTCAAGCCCGCGACGCTGCTGATGCGCCTGCCCGTGGCGGTACCGCCGGTGAACGAAATCGTGCGCACGTCGGGATGAACGGCAAGCGGCTCGCCCGCATCGCGGCCGAAGCCGTGCACCACGTTGAGCACGCCTTTGGGCACGCCCGCCTCGAGCGCGATGCGCCCGAGCTGATCGGCCGTCATGGGCGACAGCTCCGACATCTTCAGGACGGCGGTGTTGCCCAGCGCCAGGCAAGGCGCGACTTTCCAGGTGGCCGTCATGAACGGCACGTTCCAGGGCGAAATGAGCCCGCACACGCCCACCGGCTGCAGCAGCGTGTAATTGAGCATGGTACGGTCGACGGGGTAGGTCTTGCCGTCCATGCGCGTGGCCACTTCAGAGAAGAAGTAGAAGTTGTCCGCGGCGCGGGGAATCAGCGTATGGCGGGTTTGATGGAGCGGCAAGCCGGTGTCGTCGGTTTCGAGCTCGGCGAGCTGCGGCACCTGTTGCGCGATCAGGTCGCCAAAGCGGCGCATGATGCGGGCGCGCTCTTTGGCCGGCAGTCCCGCCCAGGCGGGAAACGCGCGCTTGGCCGCCGCCACGGCGGCGTCGATTTCCGCCTGGCCGCCGGCCGCCACTTCGGCGATGACTTCACCGGTGGCCGGATTCAGGTTTTCGAATGTGCGGAGGCTTTCGACCTCGCGTCCGTCGATGAGATGCTTGATCATGGTCTCAATCCCGATAGGCGACCAGGTCGATTTCGATCTTCAGCCCCGGCTTGGCCAGATGCGAGATTCCCACGGTGGAACGCGCCGGCAGCGTGCCGGCGAAGAACTCCTTGAAGACCGTATTCATCCCGGCGAACTCGTTCTGCATATCGGTCATGTAGATGGTCATGCGCAAGGTTTTGTCCAGCGTCGTTCCCGCCGCTTCGAGCAGCGCCTTGATATTGGACAAGGTCTGCCGCGTCTGCGACGCAATGTCTTCGTCAAAGGCGTCCGTCATGGGGTCTTTGCCCACCTGCCCCGATACGAAAACCAGGTTCTCCCACACCAGGGCGGGCGAAAAAGGCAAGGTATGAGTAACGCCGGGCAGCGATACCGTACGTGGCGCGCTCATCGTCCGGCCTCCTCGGGCAGCACCGCCACCAGCTCGATCTCCAGCAGCAGCCCGGGGCGGGCGAGATGGGCGACGCCCACGGTCGAGCGCGCCGGCGGCTCTTCGGCGAACACCTCGCGGAACACTTTATTCATGCCTTCGAGATCGTTCGCGACGTCGGTCATGAAGATATTGACTTTGACGACGTCCCTCATGGTGCCGCCCGCCGCTTCCACCACGTCCTGCAGGTTCTTGAAGGCCTGGCGCGTCTGTGACTCGATGCCGGAGCGGATCTCGCGAGTCACGGGATCCGAACCCGTGTGCCCGGAAACATAAAGGGTGTTGCCAACCCGTACGGCGGGCGAATAGGCGCGATGCGGCAGCAGGCCGGTGGCGGGAACGATTATTTGTCGAGACATATTGGTATTACTCGGAAATTGGCGGGCTCTGGGATGGGCATTCAGTCTACGTAATCGGGGATCGCACGCAGCAAGGGGGGCTGCGGCTCCATGATGGCGCCCGTTTCGATGGAGGCCACGCTCATCGACTCCTCATACCAGCGGCGCGGCGGCGGCGGCCCCCACAAAGTCTGGCGCCGCGGGTTGTTGACGTTCCAGCGCACCGGGGCGGCATCGCGGTCGGTGGTGAGGTAATCGCCGGTATACAGCTCGAAGCGGTTGCCGTCGGGGTCGCGGATATACACGAAAAGCGCGTTCGAGATACCGTGCCGGGCGGGGCCGCGCTCGATGTTGTCGGCATAGCCCGCGCCCGCCAGGGCGTCACACGCGCGGATCACGCCCATGGGCTCAAGCACCGAGAATCCCGCGTGATGCACCGCCGGCCCATTGCCGGTCATGACCGCGATGTCGTGCACGGTGGACTTGCGATATAGCCAACTGGCCCAGATGCGGTTCTCGGGCGGATCCGACTCCGTCAGCTCGGCGGCGCCGAAGCCCAGCTCATTCACGTACCATTCATAACCCTTCTGGGCGTCCGGTGTGAGTACGTTGACGTGATCCAGCCGCGTGGGCACGCCATGACGATGCAGGTGATACTGCTGCAACAGCCACTCCGCGGGCTCCATCGACGCATAAAACGCCACCGGAAAACCCAGCGGGTCCTGCACCAGCAGGGTGCGCCCCTGCGCGTAGCGCTCTCCCGCCGCGTACCAGCGGGCCGGGCAGCCCAGACCACGGTATTTTGCCTCGAGCAGATCCAGGTCGGCCTCGCCCGCCACCTTGAAGGCGAAGTGGCCCACCCCGGGGCGATCCGCCTGGCGCAGGATCACGCAATGGTGTTCGCGATCCTCGGTGGCGCGCAGATACACCGCGCCGTCGTCGCGCGCGGATTCGAACAAGCCGATCACGTCGACATAGAAATCGCGCGATCGGTCGAGGTCGCTTACCTGGAACTCCAGGTAACCCAGGCGCAGAATATTGAAGGGGGGTCGAATAGATTCGGTCATGGCTATCGATTCCTGATCATGTCGTGTCGTGCTTCATCGCGGCGGCATTCCCGATGTACGGCACGGAACAATAGGGATTTTCCAGATAAAGGGCTGGCCGGTCTGTATCGGTCGATACATCCGCCGGCAGCGAGGGTGAAGAACTCCGGCCTTTCGGCCTGAGCTTCTCCGCCACCAATCGGGAGAGCCTTCGGCTCCAGCTGATTTAGCCTCGCTAATCTCGCCGTGAACGGCGAGGCTTGCGCTTGGGCGCGTGGTCAGACGGCGCGGCCCATGGGCGCCAGGCGCACGGGAATACGCCGCTCCAGCCAGGCGCCCAGCGTCATCAGGCGGTCGTCGCGATACCGCGGCGCCACGAACTGGATGCCCACCGGCAAACGGCCGCCTGATGGCCACACGGGGAACGACATGGCCGGTACCTGGCTGATATTGAACACCGGCGTGAACGGGTTCCACGACATCCAATCGTCGCTCGGCCAGCCTTCTGGCGTCAGGCGGCCCGCCTCGAAGGGCAGAATGGGCAGCGTGGGCAGCATCAGCACGTCAATCTGGTCGAAGAGCGCCGTCAAGGTATTCGCATGCCAGTCCCGCACGCGGCAAGCCTCGAGATAGTCGCTGAGCGCCAAGCCCTCGATCGACTTCACGAACTCGAGCAACCCCGGATCCAGCCGGCCTCGATCGGCGACGCCCACCCCGCGCACCGCGGCCTCGCAACCCACGCGATAGAAGATCGCGGCCGCGGCCGACGCAGCGGCGACATCGAAATCCACCGTCCGCATCTCGAAGCCGTCCTCCTGGAACAATGCCATGGTTTCGGCCATGCCTTGTTGAACGTCCTCGATGCTGGATGACCAGCGACGCGCGTTCAACACGCCGATGCGCAGGGCCGTCGCGGTGCCCGACAAGGCCTGCACATCTCCCGGGACGGCGCCGGTATAGGACGTCCAATCGCGCGCCGACGGGCCGGCGACCACTTGCATGACCTCGGCGAGGTCGCGCATATTGGCCGCGATCGGCCCGGTATGCACCACCTGTGAAAACGCCGATGGCAGCGGATTGGCCGGAATCCGCCCGAAGGACGGCTTGAAACCGATGAGGCCGGTGAAGGCGGCGGGAATGCGCACCGAGCCGCCGGCATCGCTGCCCATCGACACGCGCACGATGCCAGCCGCCACGGCGGCCGCGCAACCGCCGCTGCTGCCGCCCGGCGTCAGCCGGATGTTCCACGGATTGCGGGTGACGCCGAACATCGGGCTGTCGGTCACGCCTTTCCAGTTGAATTCCGGCGCCCGGGTTTTGCCCAGGAGCACCATCCCGGCGCGCTGCATGCGCTCGACGAACATGGTGCTGGCGGCCGCGGGCTCGCCGCTGGTCACGGCGGAGCCGCGACGGGTGGCCCAGCCTTCCACGGCGGCGAACTCCTTGATCGTGGCGGGCATGCCGTCGAGCGGTCCCAGCGGCGCGGCGGAACGCCAGCGGGTCTGCGACTGCTCGGCCGCGCGCAAGGCGCGTTCGTGATCCAGCACCGCCAGCGCATTGAGCGATTCGTTCATCCGCTCCGCATGGCGCAAGGCACTTAGGGCCACGTCGACGGGCGATAGCTCGCCGCTGCGATACGACGCCGCGCTCGATATCCAGACGGCGGCGTTTGGCAAAAGCGCCCAGCCGGAGATTGTCCTCGACTCTCATGGAGGCGAACAGGGCTCGTTTCTCGGGCACCAGATACATGCCGCGGCCCACGCGCTCTTCGATCGGCAGCTGGCCAAGCTCGACACCGTCGAGCTTGACGCTGCCGCCGCGCACCGGCAACCCGCCCATCAACGCCCGGAGCAAGGTCGTCTTGCCGGCGCCATTGGCGCCGATGAGCGTCACCAGGGCGCCGGTGGGTACGTCGAAGCTGATGTCGTCCACCGCCGTGACCGAGCCGTAGCCGACCGTGAGATTCCGGACTTCGAGCACCATATTGCTCATCCCTCGGCTCCCAAATAGGCGGACATGACGGCGGGGTTGGTCTGGATCTGGCTGCGGTCGCCTTCGGCCAGGAGTTCGCCGTGGTTGAGTACAAAGATATGATCGACGCAGTTCATCACCAGTTCCATGTCGTGTTCGACCAGCAGGATGGCCATTCCCCGTTCGTCGCGCAGCGACTTGAGCAAGGCCACCAATTGCGCTTTCTCGCCGGCGCGCAAGCCGGCCGCGGGTTCGTCCAGCAGCATGACGTGGGGCCGCGACATCAAGGCGCGTGCCACTTCGACCAGTCGCTGGCTGGCCAGCGGCAGACTGCGGATGGGCCGATCCGCCGTGTCGAGCAGACCGACCTGGTCGAGCGCCACCCGGGCGCGCTCGGCCATGATCGCCTCTTCGGCGCGGTCCAGGCCCAGCGCGGAAGACAGCAGACCGGCACGGCCATCGATGTAGCCACCGATCATCACGTTCCGCAGCACCGTCAGCTCGGGCACCAACTGCACGTGCTGGAAGGTTCGCGCCATGCCGGTACGGATCACATCGCGCGCGTGGCGCGGCAGCGGCGCACCGTCGATTCTTACCTCGCCGGTGGTCGCCGGCACCACGGCCGTCACGGCGTTGAACAACGTGGACTTGCCGGCCCCGTTGGGCCCGATGAGGCCCGTGATCCGGCCGGTCGGTACGCTGACGCTGACGCCCTTGAGCGCCTGCAGGCCGCCAAAGCGCTTGGTCACCTGGTCGACTTCGACGCGCTTTACCGCCGGTCTCGCGTCGGCCACCTGCGGCATCCCGGCCGCCGTGGCCGCAGGGGGCGCGAACACATCCTCGCGCGGCTTGATCCAGGTGAGCAGGCCGCCCGGCCAGCGCAGCAGCATGAGGATCAGGAGCGCGCCGAACAGCATCGTTTCCATCTGCCCGGGCACGCCGAGCACGGTGGCAAAAAGATACTGCGCACCGAACTCCATCGCAACGAACACGGCGGCGCCGAGAACGGCGCCGACGGGATGCGCGACGCCGCCCAGCACCACCATGATGAGGTAATTGAAAGACGCGCCGATGGCGAACGAGGTCGGGCTCAGGAAACGCATGTAGTACGCGAACAGGCATCCCGCCAGGGCCGCCAGCGCCGCCGACAGGATGAAGACCTTCATCTTGACCGCCGCCACGTCGGCGCCGAAGGCGTTGGCCATGGTGCTTTGTGCCCGGATCGCCTTGGCGATGCGGCCAACGCGGCCCCGGTAGATGCGGCGATAGGCGATGTAGCTCAACCCCACGCACAGCCACGCCAGCAGGGTGATGCCGCGCGTGTCCAAGGCAAGGCCGAAGAGATTGAGCGCCGGAATATTCGCAAAGCCCGACGCGCCGCCGGTGATGTCGATGGCGGCCACGAAGCAGACATAGATGGCCACTCCCCAGGCCAAGGTGGCCAGCGGCAGGGAATGGCCCTTCAATCGCAAGGTGACACGGCCCAGCACGTAGGCCACCGCCATGCACAGCAACACCGAGACGGGAATGGCAAGCAGCGTGGGAACGCCGAAGTCGCGCGACAGGATGGCGCAGGCATAGGCGCCCATTCCCACGAAGGCGGCGTGGCCCAGCGACACCTGGCCCGTGCCGAGCACGAAGGACAAGCCCATGCAAACCAGCGCATTGATGCCCACGATCGCCAGCAGGCCCACGTAGTAGGTCGGCAGCCGCAGGATCAGGATCAGGCCGATCAGGGCCAATCCCGCCAGGATCCAGGATTCACGGTAAGAGCGCGCGGCCTTGCGCTCCGGTAGACGCTTAGTGTTCATCGAGATCCTCTGCGGCATAGCGATTGCGCCACAACATGATGGGAATGACGAGCGCAAAGACCACGGCATCGCGGTACGAGCTGCTCAGGAAGGAGGCGAACGATTCCAGCACGCCGACGATCACGACGCCTATCACCGATAGCGGATAGTTGACGAGACCGCCCATGGCGGCGCCCACGAAACCCTTGAGCCCGACGATGAAACCCATCTCGTAGTGCGCGCTCACCAGCGGTGCGAGCATCAGGCCGCTGATAGCCGACAGGGCCGCCGCCAGGAAGAAGCTCAGGCGTCCCGCGCGCACCACCGGGATACCGCAATACTGCGCGCCTTCGCGGTTGACCGACGCCGCACGCAGCGCCTTGCCCAATAAGGTGAAACGAAAGAACGCGAAGAGCGCCACCGCCGCGGCGATCGACAGCGCCATGATGAAGAGCGATTGGTAGGCGATGTCCATCGGGCCCACGGGCAAACGGCCGTCGCTGATCGCGGGCACCGCGCGCGGATCCGGCCCCCAGAGCAATAAGGCCAAGGGGTGCATGATCATGGAAACGCCCACGCCGATGATCACCAGCACCACGATCGAGCTGTCCGGCTTGGGCTCGACGGTGAGGCGATAGACGATGGGGCCCAGGGCCGACACCAGCGCCAGCGCGGCGAGCATCTGCAGGGCCAGCGACTGGGTTTGCCAGGCGGCCAGTGTCAGCGCGGCCAGCAGCAGCCCGAGCAAGGCGTACTGCGCGATCGGCCGCATGGCGCTGCGGCGATTGATGATGGCCTGGCGCACGTCGAGCACCAGGCTGACGAAGCCGCCGGCGGCGACGACCCACACCACGGGCGCGATGCTGCCTTCAACGAAACTGGCCAGCGTCAGGGCGCCGAACGTGACGTACTCGCCCTGGGCGATGTTCACGACCCGCGTCGTCGTGAAGATCAGCACCAGGCTGAGCGCCACCAAGGCGTAGACCGCGCCATTGGTCAGGCCATCGGCCAGCAGGAACAACGCAATTTGCAAGTCCATCGCGAGATAAGCCTCCAAGCATTTGAAACGATCAAAAGACGCCGATGCGGGCCATCATCGGACGAAGGCGCAGACTCAGGCTGTATCCGGCGATACATAAATATCGCTGCCAGCGGCTTGTCCCTGCTGAATGTCCGCTCAAATTGATCGTGCGCGAACCTTCGCCAGACAGGCATCCCGATACGTTCTGTATCGCGCGATACATCGCGAAGCCAACCGCCTGACCATACTTGCATGGTCACAAAGGAGACTCTTATGGCGAACATCTCAAGACTTACCCACGGCGCGGCCGCCCTGGCACTTGGCCTCAGCGCCCTGGCGCATCTTCCGGCCCAGGCGCAGGAACCCACGCCCGAGCTGCGCATAGGCGCCGTGATCTCGATCACCGGCGGGGCTTCCTCGCTCGGCGTCAACGCCGCCAACGCGATCAAGATCCTGGAAGAGCGCTATGCGGCCAACACCAGCCTCCCGTACAACGTCAAGATCGTCACCTACGACGACGCGACGGACCCTTCCAAGGCCCTGAACGCGGTACGCCGGCTCATCCAGGAAGATAAGGTCCATGCGGTGATCTGCTGCTCGACCACGCCGAACTCGATGGCGATCATCCCCACCGTTCAAGAGGCAAAAGTACCCACGATCTCGCTGGCACTCGCTTCCAGCATCGTCGAACCGGTGGAAGAGCGGCAGTTCGTCTTCAAGACGGCGGTAACCGACTATCTGACGGTCGACCGCGTGATGGACGACATGATCCAGAAGGGCATGAAGCGCATCGCCTTCCTTGGCCTGGAAGACTCCTATGGCGAAGGCGGCTGGATCGAGTTCCAGAAGGTGGCCAAGGAGCGTGGGCTGGAGATCGTCGCGGCGGAGCGCTTCTCGCGCAACGACACCAACTTCACCGCCCAGGCGCTGCGGGTACGCCAGAGCAATCCCGATGCCGTCTACTTCCATGCCATTCCCCCCTCCGCCTCGCTCGCCCAAGCCGCGTTGCAGCGCGCCGGCTTCCGCGGCCAGTCGTATCAGTCCGGCGGCTCGGCCAATCAGGGCTTCATCAACGTGGGCAAGGCGGCGGTCGAAGGCACGATCGTCGCGGTCGGCCCGATCCAGGTCTATGACCAGTTCGAGGAAGGCCACCCCATGGCGCCGGCGCTCAACGAGTTTGCCGAAGTGTTCGACGGCCGCTATGGAGCCGGCAAGGCGGACATTTTCGCGGGCTATGGCTGGGACGCCATCCGCATGATCGCCACCGCATATGATGGCCTGCGCCAAGACGGCCAGGTTCCCGCCGACCTCGCCGAAGCTCGGCTGGCCATGCGCGACGCGATCGAATCCCTGCAGGACTACTATGCGGTGAGCGGCGTATTCTCCTTCAGCCCCGAAGATCACCTGGGGCTGGATCACCGTTCCATCTACCTCACGACCGTGAAGGACGGCGAGTTCGTGTTGAATACCGACTGAACAGTCCCCTACCCGTCAACGCCGGAGAACCCGGGTGGCCTGGCCACCCGGATCCGAACTGTATCTGATCATGGCCACCTTCCATTACAGCTCCGTCCGGATCGATCGGGTGGAGGATTATCTTGGCCCGGGCTTCGTCCCCGAAGGCATGTTTCCCTCTATCCAGCGCTGGATGCTCGAGGCACAAGGCGATTGGCTGCTGCCGAACTTTTATCTGCCCGACATCGATCGTCTGCGCACCAGCGTACACAGTTGGGTGGTGCGTACCGGTCGGCACAACGTCCTCATCGATAGCTGCGTGGGCAACCATAAGGTCCGCCATGCCGTTCCCAGCTTTCATATGCGCAACGAGCCCTGGCTCGAGCGGCTCGCCACGCTCGGGCTGAGGCCACAGGACATCGATTACGTTTTTTGTACCCATCTTCATGCGGATCACATCGGCTGGAACACCCGCCTGGAGGACGGCCGCTGGGTACCCACCTTCCCCAACGCGCGCTATCTGTTCGGCCGCACCGAGTTCGCGCGCTGGGATGCCCGCGATCCCGGCTACCGCGCAACGGCGCTGAACGACGGCGCCTTCGAAGACAGCATCCTGCCGGTGCTCGAGGCCGGCCTGGTGGACCTCGTCGACGACGGCCACCAGATCGACGACCTGCTGCGGGTCGAGGCCTCGCCCGGCCATACTCCCGGGCATGCCTGTGCCCGGCTCAAAGTGGCCGGGAGCGAAGCCCTCTTCACGGGCGACGTGATTCACCACCCCATCCAGATCCCATACCCGCAGGTCTGCTCCACCTTCGACGACGACATGGCCAGGGCACTGGAAACCCGCATGCGGCTGCTCGATAGCTGCGTCGACCGCGACGTGCGACTGTTTCCCACCCACTTCGCCGAACCGCATACCTGCAAGGTGGTTTCCGCTCCCGGCGGAGGATACGCCATCGATTGGCGCCGCTGAACGATCCGCCGGTCAGCGGCGTCGCCCTTGCCGGCAAACGCCCGCGATCCCGCGCCAGCCTTCACCTTATCGCCCCTGGAAGAGCATGACACCCGATCCATATCTTGGGAACGATCGTTCCGACCCCACCACCCGCGGCGATGTCGCGGCCGCGGGCCGCCCGCCCCGCCCCGCAGCAGGCCCCGGGCGGAGCGGCGCCGCGCTGCAAGCGGACTGGCTGCTTCCCTCCGCGCGTGCCGACGCCCTCGAGCCCGGCGTGGAAGTACGCTATGACGCGAGCGGCGTGCTGGCGCTGAATCGGCGGGCGACGAGCGGCGGCTCGACCTTGCTCATGCCACCGTTCGCCAACGCGCACGACCATGGCCGGGGTGTCAAAACCATGGCCTATGGCGCCGTCGACGCACCGCTGGAAGCCTGGTTTCCCGCGACGTTCGCCCTGCCGCCGGTGGACCCCTACCTTGTCGCCGCGGCGGCTTTCTGCCGCATGGTACGCAGCGGCATTGCCTCCACCGTACATTGCCACTTATCGCGTGAGCCGCGCAGCCTGCTGCTCGAAGCACAGGCGGTCAGCCGGGCGGCGCGCGACATCGGCATCCGGGTGGCCTTCGTCGTTCCCCTGCGCGACCGGCATCGGCTTGGCTACGCGGCGGACGAAACCATCTTGCGATTGCTGGAGCCCGCCGATGCCGAAGCCATCCGCGAGCGCCTGCTGCGGCCGATCGCGCCGCTCGACGAGCAGCTTGCCGTGGTCGACGAGATCGCCGCCACCTGCGAATCGGAACAATTCCAGGTCCAGTACGGACCGGTGGGCGTCGAATGGTGTACCGACGAGCTTCTCTCACGCGTTGCCGCCGCCGCCCATGCCAGCGGCAGGCGGATCCACATGCATCTTCTCGAATCCCGCTACCAGCGCGCTTGGGCGGATTGCGAATATCCGCAAGGCATCGTGCGCCATCTCGACCAGATGGGGCTGTTGTCGCCACGGCTGACGGTGGCGCACTGCACGCAACTGCGCCCCGGCGAATGCGAACTCCTTGCCGCCCGCGGAGTCGTCGTCTCGATCAATACCAGCTCCAACCTGCGTTTGCGCTCCGGCATCGCGCCGGTGCAGAGCATGCACGAAGCGGGTCTGAAGTTCGCGGTCGGCCTCGACGCACTGGCGCTGGATGACGACGATGATCTATTGCGCGAGATTCGTTTGCTGCGGCTCTTGCATGGCGGCGTCGGCTTCCGGGATGGCGTCCCCCGCGAGGCCGTCCTGGAAGCGGCCTGCTGCCACGGCCCGGCGGCGGCCGGCCGCCCCGGCGCCGGTGAGATCGCCCCCGGCGCCATCGCCGACCTGCTGCTGCTGGACCTGGAACCCAAAACGCTGGACCTGTGCGAGCCTTTGTCCGACATCGCCACGGTGCTGCACACGCGGGCCACGGCGGCCAACGTCCGCACCCTGGTGGTGGCCGGCCGCACCGTGGTCGACGATGGCGCGGTGTGCGGCGTGGACGAAGCCGCCATCCAGGCGGAACTGCAAGCGCAGTTGCGCGCCCAGGCGGGGGCCACCGCGCAGTTCCTGCCCTTGCTGCGCCGGTACCAGGCGGCGCTGGCGGAGTTCTACGAGCCGGGGAGCCGGGCGAAGACCGGCACAGCGCCCTAACAAGGCTAGCGGTTCAAGCCGCTCCCTTCCTCGTCCCCATGCTTTGATCGCATCTCGAGCATCGCTTCGGCGGCCTGGCATCAGGCAAAACAGCTTGCGATCGCCGCCACCATCCCCTACCCTTTACGTTGGCCCCAATCCCAGGAGTCCGGGGTGGGCGTCCACTTAGCGAGGATCTCCCTTTTTACAGCGCCATGCACATTTTGTACGTCGAAGACAACGAGCAGTTGCGAGACACTGTGAGCGCCCTCATCCAAGAAGGCGAGAATCGCCGCATCACATGCTGCGCCACGGCCGAAGAAGCCCTGGAGCTCGATGCGCGTACTCGCTTCGATGTCGTCATTACCGACGTCAACCTGCCGGGCCGATCGGGCATCGAGCTGGCTCGCGGGCTACTGCGAACAAATCCCTCGCGCTGGATCGTGCTATGCAGCGGCCACGATCTGGGTTCTCAGCCAGCCGAGTGGGGCTCCCGGGTGCACACCTTGCGGAAGCCCTTCGACATCGAAGCCCTGGAATCCTTGTTGGACGCCACCCAAGAGGCCGGGCCCGGCCTGCCAGGTTCCGGATCTTCACAAGACCGCGGACCGGGCCCGGTGGTCCGTCTGACGCGGTAAGGTGATCTCAACGCGTACCATCCCGCCCTCAGGCTGAACCTCGATGTCGCCGCCATGGGCGAGCACGATCTGCCGGGTGATATACAGCCCCAGCCCCAACCCTTGGGGCTTTCCGGGAGCCCGTTCGCCGCCGCCGAACGGGCTGAACAACACCGGAAGCATTTCGGGCGGAATGTGGCCATGGTTGATGATGGTCAGAACCACGAAAGCGCCATGCGTACCATCCAGCGTTACCCGAACCGGCTGCCCCTCATCGCCATGCTGCATGGCGTTACCCAGCACGTTGCCTAGCACCTGCTCCAAGCGTTCGCCATCCCAACTCCCTTGCCCGTCGCCTTGCCGGCGATACTCGACGACACGCACCGGAAAACGGTTCTGCAGATCGCGCACGGAACGCTCGCAAAGCCCATGCAGGTCGATGGCGTCGGGCACCAGCCGCAGCCCGCCCGCCTGGCGGATCCGCGTCACGTCCAGCAGGTCTTCGATCATGCGGTTCATCTGCTGGCAGCTTCCCAATAACCGCTCGGCGAGATCCGGCACCGTCGGTGCGTCGGGCTGGCGCTTCAAGAGCGTAGCGATCGTCTTGATCACCTGCAGCGGTGTTCGAAGATCATGGCTCAGCACGGCCATGAACATCTCATTGACGCGCAATGCCTCGGTTCTTTCCCGCAGTTGCCGCGCCAGTTGCTGTTTGCGGCGATGGAGCTCGAAGAAGACGTTGGCTTTGGTGACGAGGATGTCGGGATCGACCGGCTTGAAAAGAAAATCCACGGCGCCGCTTTCGTAGCCCTTGAACTGCCAGTTGGCCTCGCGGGCGCCGGCCGTCATGAAGATCAGCGGGATATGCCGCGTGCGCTCGTTACCGCGGATGAGCTCCGCCAGTTCGAAGCCATTCATTTCCGGCATTTGTACATCCAGCAGGGCCAGGGCCACATCGCTGTGCCGAAGCAGCAGCTCCAGGGCTTCGAAACCCGAATGGGCCTTGAGGAACTCGACTCCATCGCGCTGCAGCAAGGCTTCCAGCGCAACGAGATTCTGCGGTAAGTCATCGACGATCAGACATTTGATGCTTTCGCTTGTATTCATTCTGCAATGCCACGGTCAGGTTTATGTCGACACATATTGCATAGCCGGAGAACGGCAAGAGGCTAAGCCCAGAGAAACCCTCCTTCAGGTTGGCAATCCGATTTTTTTCGATAGATCCTCTCACTGATCGCGAACGCTTCGAAAGCCTCGGCCTGTGCCGAGAACCCGAGGGATTCTTTGGAACCCAGCCCCAGGAAACCCCGATGGCACAACGAGTCTCGAAACAGCTTCAAGGCTCGGCTCTGCAGCTCGGACTCGAAGTAGATCAGGACGTTGCGGCAGGAAATGAAGTGGACTTCGGCAAAAACGCTGTCGGTGGCGAGGCTGTGGTCGGCGAAGACGATGTTCCTGCGAAGAGCCTTATCAAACACCACATAGCCATAGCGAGCCATGTAATAGTGGGACAGCGAAGCCTTGCCGCCCGCCTGAATATAGCTGTTCGCAAACGCTTCCACACGCCCCATATCGAAGATCCCCTGTTCCGCTTTCTTGAGGGCCTCGACGTTGATGTCGGTCGCGTAGATAAGACTGCGTTCCAGCAGGCCTTCTTCGTGCAACAGGATCGCCAGCGAGTAGACCTCCTCGCCCGTGCTGCACCCCGCCACCCAGAGCTTGAGCGACGGATACGTGCGCAGCAGCGGTATGACCTCACGGCGCAGCGCGAGAAAATACTCCGGGTCCCGGAACAGCTCACTCACTTGTACTGTGAGGTAACCGAGAAGCGCGGTGAAAACCGCTGGCTCGCGCAAGACCCGGTCTTGTAGCCGGGACAGAGTCTCGCAGCCGAACGATCCCAGTGCCGAGTGCAGGCCCCGCTTGATCGACGCCGGGGCATAGCCTCGAAAATCATAGTGATAACGCCGGTAAATGGCCTCGAGCAGCAGGGCCTGCTCGATCTCCGCGATCTGGGATTTTTTTCGGTGGGGCATAGTGGCTCGATAGGACGCTATACCCTCACTTTGGGCATCCAGACCCGTACCAGCGACAGGAGCTTCTCCACATCCAGCGGCTTGGCGATGTAGTCGTTCGCGCCCGCCGCCAGGCACTTCTCCTGGTCGTCCTTCATGGCTTTCGCGGTCAGGGCGATAATGGGCAGGCGCCGCCATTGAGGCAGGCTGCGAATCTCGCGCATTGCCGTATAGCCGTCCATCTCGGGCATCATGATGTCCATCAGCACCAGATCCACCGCCACATCGTCGCGAGCCAGCAAGTCGAGCGCTTCGCGCCCGTTGCGTGCGATCTCCACCTGGATGCCGGTGGGCTCGAGAATGCTGGTGAGCGCAAACACGTTGCGCACGTCGTCTTCCACCACCAGCACCGTCCGCCCTTCGAGCGCGGCATCGCGGCTGCGAGCCTGCTCCAGCATCTGCCGGTGCTCATCCGACAGCCTGGCTTCCACCTGGTGCAGGAACAATGTCACTTCGTCGAGCAGCCGTTCCGGGGATCGCGCATCCTTGATGATAATGGAGCGCGAGAAGCGGCGTAGCCGCATTTCTTCATCGCGCGACAGGGCCCGGCCGGTGTACACGATGACTGGCGGAAACGAAACGCCCTCTTGCTCCGTCATTTGCTGCAGCAGCTCGTAGCCGCTCATATCGGGCAGATTCAGATCCATGATCATGCAGTCGAATGTACCCTTCCGCAGCTGCTCCAGCGCCGCGGCGGCCGTACCGACGCAAACGACTTCGACGTCGCTGCTGCTCAGAAGGCTGCGCACGCTGTCGCGCTGGCGCTCGTCATCTTCCACCACCAGCACGCGCCGCACTTCCTGGGTGAACTTGGCTTCCAGTTTCCGCAGGGCCAGCACCAGCTCTTCGCGCTTGACGGGCTTCAAGGCATAGCCGATGGCGCCCCGCCCCATGGCCTCCTGGGCATAGTCCGCCACCGACACGATGTGGATGGGAATATGGCGGGTCATGGGGTTGCGCTTGAGCTGATCGAGCACGCCCAATCCCGAGAAGTCGGGCAAATTGATGTCGAGCACGATGGCCTTGGGCGGGGAGCGGACGGCTGCCGCCAGGCCATCGGCGGCGTTTCCGGCCACCTGGCTGCTGAAGTTCATTTCCTTGGCGAGCTCCGCCAGGATGGCGGCAAAGCGCTCGTCGTCTTCGATGATCAGAATGTGCCGCCCGTCTTCCGGCACCACAGGATTGAATGGTGCCACGCCGGCGACCGGGGTAACAGGCGCCATCATGGCCGGTACGGCCGGGAGCTCCAGAGGCTCGGCGTCGGCCGCCGCGGGCTGCGCGGGCGCCACGGGAAGCGTCAAGGTGAAGACGCTCCCCTGGCCGGCGGTGCTGCTGACGGCCAAGGTTCCGCCCAACAGCTCGGCCAGGTCGCGGGCGATTCCCAATCCCAGGCCGGTGCCGGCATATTTGCGATGCGTACCTCCGTCGGCCTGATAAAAAGCCTGGAAGATTCGTTGCTGCTGATGATCTGGGATACCGATGCCGGTGTCTCGTACCGCGAAGGCCACCTGATCCCGCGCCGCACATGACACCTGGAGCTCGACGATTCCGTCATGTGTGAACTTGATCGCGTTGGAGAGCAAATTCTTGAGTATCTGCCCCAGGCGCAAAGCATCGGTCTGCAAACTGGCCGGTACGCCGGGATCGATGCGCCAGCTCAGCTCCAGCCCCTTTTGCTGAGCCAGCGGAAGCAGCGGTTCGATGAGATCCCGCATCGCCGTCACCACGTGCAGGGGCGCGATCGTGATGGTGGCTTGGCCGGCCTCGATTTTGGCCAGATCCAGAATATCGTTGATGAGCTCCAGCAAGTCGGTGCCCGCGGCATGGATGGTTTGCGCGTACTTGACTTGTTCGGGCGTGAGATTGGCGGGTTTGTTATCGGAAAGCAGCTTGGCCAGTATCAGAGTGGAGTTGAGCGGAGTGCGCAGCTCATGGCTCATATTGGCCAGGAACTCGCTCTTGTACTGGCTGGCCAGTTCCAGCTCCCGTGCCTTTTCGGTCAAGGCATCCTGCGCGCGCAATAGCTGCTCCCGCTGATGCTCGAGCTTTTGCGTCTGCTGCTCCAGGTCGGTGTTCGTTTGCTCCAGTTCGCGCTGCTGCTGTTCCATCTGGGTTTGCGAACGCTGCAGTGCCTGGCTCTGTTGTTCCAGCTCTTCATTGCTGGCCTGCATCTCCTCCTGCTGCCGCTGCAGCTCTTCGGATTGGCGCCGGGTTTCTTCCAGCAAACGCTCCAGCCGCGATTTATCCCTGGCCGAACGCACCGCGATGGCGAGCATGCCCGAGGCGGCTTCCAGCAACTCGGACTCGGCTTCGCCGGTGCGGCGCGAAAAGCCCAATTCGATGACCCCGTACACCGTCTGGTATTCGATGGCGGGCGCGATCAGCAATTCGATCGGCAAAGATTCCCCCGTGCCGGACTGGAGCTTCAGGTGATCCGCCGACAGCCCTTCGACTTTCAACAATTCGCGGGATCTTGCCGCCTGCCCTGGCAGCCCTTCGCCCAGGGCGAAGTGGCTCGCCGTCGCCTCTCTGGACAAGGCATGGGCCGCGATCCGCTGATATCCCGTGTCGGCTTCGTCCATCGCATAAGCCGCGCCCACCTGGGCATTGAGATAGCCGGCCAAATAGCCCAGCGTCCGTTCGCCCATCTCCGACAAGCGATAATTGCCCTGCAGACGTTGGCTGAGTCCCGACAAACCGGTGGCCACCCAGGTTTGGCGGGCCTTGCGCCGGTACTCGCGCACCGTCAGGCCACCGGAGATCAACACCAGCGCCAGCAAGATCAAAGAGCCGCCCCACGAGTAAAGCGTGGAGGTCGAGGCGGCGTCCTCCCATGCCTCGCGGCGTTGGTTAAGCTCCTGATTCTGCAAACGATACAGATCCGTCACCAGCGCGCTGATTTCATCCATCGCGCTTTTGCCTCGATCCGTGCGAACCACCGCTATCGCCTCTTCCAGCTGCCCCGCCCGACGCAGCTCTACGGTTTCTCCAAGCTCGGCGAGCTTCTGATGAGATAACCTGTCGATCTCGACGACCAGCCGCGTGCGCGACAGGCTATCGGCGTTACTGGCGGCGAGATCTTGCAAATAAACGTCCGTCATCTCGACGGCGCGCCGATATGGCGTTAAGTAGGCGTCGTCCCCCGTCAATAGATAGCCTCGCTGACCGGTCTCCGCATCCTTCAAGACGAGGTTCAACTCGTTGAGCTGCTGCATCGAGTCGGTCATCGTCTCGATGCTAGCCACGGCCTCCGCCCGCACCGCGGAGGACCGGATGTTGACGACCGCGATGAGCACCGAAGCCAGCGCGGCGGCCACAAACCCCAACACCAATGACGGAGGGAGGGCGAATCGACTATGTTCTGGGACGGAGGAGGAGATTCGGGACATGGGCGGAAGGGGTGGAAGGCGTCGGAATAGCGAGGCAGCGGGCCCTCGGCAATACGGCGGATGAGCCCACGAAACACGCCGTGGGTCGGGAAACCAGCCCTCAACTGTATCGCGAATGAAGCCTTGGCGACGTGACCGGCAGACGAGCCTTCGCTCTGCCGGGCGCTTTCCTAATCCGGGTTTCGTCACTTTCCCATGGGCGTCCGAGTCCGCACTGCTGATACACTACCCGCCCGTAGCCCGACTTCCACCGCTCTCGAAGAGGCTTAACGTTCAGGCTGGTCCAGCCCCCCTTTAGGGATGCGGCCACCAGACAATAGGCGCCCCACTTGAAAGATGGGCTTGGCCACGTCGCAGATGCAGACCAATACTCACGATATTCGGGAGATTTTCCTGAATGGCACCCCCGAGGAAATAAGCGCGACGCTGGCGGCGGAACACCCGGCCGATCTCGCCAAGGCCCTGCAGAAACTTGAACCGGCCGCCGCATGGGCAACCTTGCGGCAGACCCGAAAGTCCCGGCAGGCCGATGTGTTCAGCTATCTCGATCCCGACTCGCAGACCCTGTTGGCGACGGTGACGCCGCGCGGTGATCTGGCTGCGATCGTCATGGGAATGAAGGCCGACGATAGAGCCGATCTCTATAAAAAGCTCTCGGATCATCAGCGGGATGCCCTGATGCCGGCTCTCGCGCAAGCGGAACGAGAAGATATCCGCCGCCTCGCCGCTTACGACGAGGGCACCGCCGGCGCGATCATGACCTCAGGTTATGCCGCGTTGTCCCCAGACTTGAGCGCGACGAGAGCCTTGACGGTTCTGCGCCGCGAAGCTCCGGACAAAGAGACCATCTATCGCGCCTATGTCATTGATACGGACAGAACCTTGCTCGGCTCGGTGCATCTGCAGGATCTCATTACGGCACCGGCCCAGGCCAAGGTCGCCGACATCATGGAGACGAACACCCATGCGATCAGAGTCAATGATGATGTCGAAGAGGCGGCACGCCGAATCGCCCACTATGATGTGATCGCTTTACCCGTGGTGGATGCCGAGGATCGCCTCGTCGGCATCATCACCCACGACGACGCCCTGGACGTGATGGAGGCCGAAGCCACCGAGGATTTTCACCGCGTCGGTACGGTGACGAAGCTGGACTCCGGCGTCGGCACCGCCACGATCGCCATGCTCTACCGGGCCAGAGTGGTTTGGCTCATGCTGCTGGTGTTCGGAAATATCTTCTCGGGCGCGGGCATCGCGCACTTCGAAGACACGATCGCGGCGCACCTGGCTTTGATGTTTTTCCTGCCGATCCTGATCGCGTCCGGCGGTAATGCGGGGGCACAATCCGCCACTCTGATGGTGCGAGCTTTGGCCACGGGTGAGATCAGCGTTTCGGATTGGGGGCGAGTGCTTGGCCGTGAATTGGTCGTAGCCGTTCTGCTGGGTCTGAGCATGGCCGTCGCGATCGCCGTCATTGGCGCCGTTCGGGGCGGCCCGGAAATCGCCTGGGTCATTGCCCTGTCGATGGTCCTGATCGTCATTGTGGGCAGCCTGATCGGGATGCTGCTGCCCTTTGTCCTGAGCCGATTCAAGATGGACCCGGCAACCGCCAGCACGCCGCTCGTTACCTCGATCGCGGACGCGACCGGCGTGTTGATCTACTTCAGTATCGCCAAGTCGATCCTGAGCATGCCGTAATGGCTCGCGCCGCTCCCTCGAGTATCATCCACGCCTGATGGAGCGCACCGACTTGGCGGCCTTCGCTCGACAAGCCCCATCCCGCTGACCAGACCTCATGCCTAACATCAAGACCATCTTGATCGCTCTGGATCTCGAAGACGACGACAGCCAATATGTCGCGAATCGGGCCATCCAGTTAGCCAGCCAACATAAAGCGCAACTCATCGGCGTGCATGTCATCGAGAACCTGCCCCTTCAAGACGCGAGCCTCCCGCCCTCGATCGATACGGTTGCACTGAGCGGCATCATCCAAGAGCAGAAGAGGCACCAGCTTCAGTCGCGGTTGGCAGGAGCCGAAGAGCGTGCCGTTCTTCACCTGACGACAGGGAAGCCGCACGACGCCATTGAAGCCTTGGCGCTGTCACATCGGGTGGACCTCATTATCATTGGTCCCGGCGTCCGCAAGAGCTTAAAAGAGAAGGTTTTCGGTTCTACCGCCGATCGCGTCGTCCGGAGCGCGGCCTGTCCTGTGCTGGTCGTGCGCCGCGACGCTAACGCGCCCTATCGCCATATCGCGGTTGGCGTCGATTTTTCGGAATATGCGCAAGCGGCGGCGCAATGGGCGTCCCGATTGTCACCAACGGCGTCGCGTGATCTCATCCACGCGTTTGAAATTCCGCTGGTCTTCGAACAGGCCATGCTTAAAGCCAATACTTCCCGAGCGGAGATCGACAGCTATCGTCGTGCCAAGGCCAGGGCCGCGCATCAGCAGATGATTAAATTATTTGGTGAAGACGGAATGCTGCCAAAGGCCACGCGGGCGCGCGTCGTGCATGGAAATCCGTCCACGGCGCTGATCAATGCCTCGCGGCGAAAAACGGTAGACCTTATCGCGCTCGGCACCCGAGGCACAAGCACGCTCGCCAGGCATTTGCTCGGCAGCGTCTCCCGGCAGACCCTCGCCGGCGCAAAGTGCGATGTGCTGGCGGTGCCAGCCATCCTCTGAAACATACGCGAGGGTAATACGCCTCGCCCGCATGCAGCTTGCGGATCGCCCGACCACCCTGTAGCCTGAGGCGCACCCCTCTTCGGCACAAGGTATGAAGAATCCCGTCATGTATGTCTCCGCCGCGATCGTGCTATCGCTGGCGGTCATCGGGGCGCTCTGGCCCGACGCCTTTGGCGCCGTCGCGCAGACCCTGCTTTTATCCACCACCCTCAATTTCGGCTGGTTTTACCTGCTGGCGGTCTTCGGGATGATCACATTCCTGATCGGCCTGGCCCTCAGCCGGTGGGGCACGATCCGCCTGGGCCGCGACGACTCCCGTCCTGAGTTCAGCTTTTTCAGTTGGATTGCCATGCTGTTCTCCACCGGTTTCGGCGCGGGCCTGGTGTTCTGGAGCGTAGCCGAGCCCATGAGCCACTTCTTGATGCCTCCCTTCGACACCACCGAAGCCCAATCGGCCGAAGCCGCGCGGCAGGCCATGGGCTACGCTTTTTTTCATTGGGGGATCAGTCAGTGGTCGGTATTCACCATCGCCGGTCTGGGTATCGGCATCCTGCAGTTTCGCAAAGAACGCGACGGCCTGGTGTCCACGGCGCTCGAGCCTGTGCTGGGCCGACGCACCCCGACCAAGGTCGCCGTCGATTCCTTGGCCGTCATCGCCACCACCATGGGCGTCGCGACTTCGATCGGACTTGGCATCCTGCAGATAAATGGCGGCCTGGACGCGCTGTTCGGCGTGCAGGCATCGTTTCCGATCCAAATGGCGCTCATCGCCGCCATGTTCGTCGCCTATATCATTTCGTCGATTTCCGGCCTGGACAAAGGCATGCGCTGGCTCAGCAATCTGAACCTGGCGTTGTGCCTGATCCTGTTGGTGTTTGTGTTCTGCGCCGGTCCGACAGTATTCATTCTGGACTCGTTCACGCTCGCGCTGGGCGATTACCTCAGCAACTTCGTGCAGTACAGCCTGCGCATGACCCCCTATCAAGGCGGCACCTGGGTACAAGACTGGACGATCTTCTACTGGGCCTGGGCCATCGCGTGGTCGCCCTTCATCGGCGCCTTCGTCGCGCGTGTCTCGCGCGGCCGCACGATACGCGAGTTCATCATCGGCGTGCTGATCATCCCGCCCATGATTGCCTGTGTCTGGATCGTCGTCTTCGGCGGAGCTTCCTTGCACCAGGATCTCATGCTTGGTGGAGACATCGCCGAGATCGTCGACCAGGACGTCGCGCTGGCGCTTTTTGCCTTGTATCGGCACCTGCCGTTCGCCGAGCTCCTGTCCGTGGTGTCGATTCTGTTGATTTTCATCTTCCTGGTAACCTCGGCCGACTCCGCCACCTATATCCTCGCCAGCATGACGACCCGCGGCAGCCTGCTGCCACCCACCTTCGCCAAGGTCGTCTGGGGCGTGCTCATGTCGGCCATCGCGGCGGTGCTGCTGGCGTCTGGCGGCCTGGCGTCGCTGCAAACAGCGTCGTTGGTGTCCGCCCTGCCCTTCACTGTCCTGCTGGTACTCATCGGCGTGGCGTTGGTCAAGTTATTGCATGCGGAACCCATCCCCATCCGCCAGAGCGATCTGCGCCGTTACCGGCGGCTCATGATCGCGGTATCGCGGATGGAAGAAGAAAAACGGGTTCATCCGGAGCCGCCGGCGCCGGATCAGCGTGAGTTATCCGGATAACGGCGCCGACGCCGGCTCGGAAACGGTGTGATCAACCGTGTCTAGCGAATACCCCCTTTATGGAGTAGGCGCCGCAAAACACCGGGAAAACACCGGCAATAAAAATGCGGCTTCGCGAAATGGCCGCAAAGCCGCATGAATGCTGGTGCCGGTGAAAGGAATCGAACCCTCGACCTTCTCATTACAAGTGAGCTGCTCTACCAACTGAGCTACACCGGCGCGATATACAGCGGGGTTCCGCGGCGCGTGGCCGCGAAACTTTCAACTTTACTACATTTACTTGACGACCTTGAGAAACGGCCGGCGCGCCGGCGAGGCGGGACCGCCGTCCGGTCCGCCGGAGGGATCATCGGGGGGATCGCCGGAGTCGGTGTCGGGCACAGCGGCCAGCGCTGGACTGGGAGCGCCGCCGGAAGCTTCGGCATCGGCCTCGTTCGGGGCGGGAGCGTCTTCGGGGTTGATCTCGAAAGACATACCCTGCCCGGTTTCGCGGGCGTAAATGGCCTGTACGGCACCCACCGGCACCGAGATTTGCTGGGCGACGCCGCCAAAGCGGGCCTGGAATTCGATGAACTCGTTGCCGATGACGAGCTTGTGCGTGGCAAGCGCGCCGATGTTGAGGACGATCTGGCCGTCGCGCACATGTTCGGGCGGCACGCGGGTATGAGCGTCGACCACCACCGCCAGGTGCGGTGTGTAGCCGCTATCCGTGCACCACTCGTAGAGTGCTCGCAAGAGGTATGGCTTGGTGGGGATTTCGTTCACTTGCGCATGACCTTTTCGGAGGGCGTGAGCGCTTCGATGTAGGCGGGACGGGCGAAAATGCGCTCGGCGTACTTTTGGAGGGGGGCGGCGCTGCGCGGCAGCTCGATGCCGTAATGATCGAGGCGCCACAACAAGGGGGCCAGCGCGACGTCGAGCATGGAGAACTCTTCGCCCAGCAGATATTTGTTCTTGACGAACATCGGAGCGATCTGGGCCAGGCGGTCGCGGATGCTGTTGCGCGCGGTTTCGAGCGTTTTTTCGTCGGGCTGCACACCGCGCGATTCGAGCGTGCCGACGTGGCTGAACAGCTCTTTCTCGAAGTTGTAGAGGAACAAGCGGGTACGGCCCCGCATGACGGGATCGGCCGGCATCAGCTGCGGATGCGGAAAGCGCTCGTCGATGTACTCGTTGATGATATTCGACTCGTAGAGGACGAGATCGCGCTCGGTCAGGATGGGTACCTGGCCGTAGGGATTCATCACCGAGATGTCCTCGGGCTTATTGTAGAGATCGACATCACGGATCTCGAAATCCATGCCTTTCTCGAACAGCACGAACCTGCAGCGCTGCGAAAAAGGACAAGTGGTTCCGGAGTAGAGCACCATCATGGCGGAGATTCCAGCAAAAAACGAACGGAAATGAACGACCGGGGCTGCGCAACTCGCAGCCCCGGGCCTGGCACGACACCGATCGAAAAACGTATCTTACTTGACGTCTTTCCAGTAGACCGCATTGAGGCGCCAGGCAATGACCAGGAACAGGCCAAGGTACAACAGTACCCAGACGCCGAGGCGCCTGCGTTCGGCCTGGTTGGGCTCGGACATCCAGGTGAGGAAGGCGGTGAGGTTGGCCACCTGGTTATCGTATGCCTGCGACTTGCGGACATCGAGCGGTGTGAAATCGTAGTTGGCGTAGGCGCCCTGGACCGGGCGGGCCACGGTTTCGCGGGTGACGACGGAATAGCCATCGGCATCGTACTTGGTGACGACGCGCTCCCAGTCGCCGGTGGCCTCTCCCGCTGCGGTTTCCACCGGGTGGACTTCGGTCTTGGTCAGCTCGCGCGGCCCTTGCAGTTCCCACATCACGTGCGGCATGCCCACGCTGGGAAACACGAGGTTGTCCCAACCGGTGAGCTTGCCGGCATCGCGGTAGAACGAGCGCAGGAAGGTATAGATGTAGTCGGAGCCCGATGGCCCGGCGTTGACCGACTTGGCCCGCGCCATGAGGGAAAGATCGGGCGGCGCCACGCCCAGCCAGCGCGCGGCGTCGGCGGGGTGCATGGCGATCTTCATCAGGTCGTTGACGGTTTCGCCGCTGAACACCAGGTTGTTCTGGATTTGTTCGTCGGTGAGGCCGATCTGCCGCAGATCGCTATAGCGCACGGCACTGGCCGAGTGACAGTTGAGGCACTGGTTGACGAACACGCGGGCACCGGCCTGCAGGGCCGCGAGATCGCTGACCGATTTGGGGGCGCGCTCGAGGGGGATGCCGGCTTCCGCGGCCGCGACGGTGGCCGGGGCCACGACCGCCCCAACCATCAACGCAATTGCACCAAGCAGCTTCTTCATCTTGATATCCGTTTATCCGTTGGCTCAGTGGGGTTTGTACGTGACCCGTTCGGGTACCGGCTTGAACGTGCCGCGGCAGCTCCAGTACGGCATCAGCAGGAAGAAACCGAGATAGATGAGCGTGCCGGCCTGGGCCATGATGTTGAACACCGGGCTGGGCGGCTGGGTACCGAGGTAGCCCAGGATCAGGAAATTGATGATGAAGATGCCGTACAGCACCTTGTGCCAGCCCGGACGATAGCGGATGGAACGCACCGGGCAGTGGTCGAGCCAGGGCAGGAAGAACAGCAGCACCACGGCGCCGCCCATGGCCACCACGCCCCAGAACTTGGCGTCGAGCACGCGCAGCAGCACGGCCAGCACCACCAGCACGACCGGTACCGCGATGCGCCACACGCCGCGCAGGTTGCTGCGCAGCAGCAGGCCGATGGCGCCTAGCACGGACAGGCCGGCCAGCACCCAGGTGTAGTCGTCGGTGATGGCACGCAGCATCGAGTAGAACGGCGTGAAGTACCAGACCGGAGCGATGTGGGCGGGGGTTTTGAGGGGATCGGCCGGGATGAAGTTGTTGTATTCGAGGAAGTAGCCGCCCATCTCGGGCGCGAAGAACACGATCGCGGCAAAGACGATCAGGAACATCGCCACGCCGAAGATGTCGTGCACCGTGTAATAGGGATGGAACGGCACGCCATCCAGCGGCACGCCGTTTTTATCCTTTTTGGCCTTGATCTCGATGCCGTCGGGGTTGTTCGAGCCGACCTCGTGCAGCGCGACAATGTGGGCCACCACCAGGCCGATGAGGACCAGCGGGATGGCGATGACGTGCAGCGCGAAGAACCGGTTGAGGGTGGCGTCGGAGACGACGTAGTCGCCGCGGATCCAGATCGCGAGATCGGGCCCGATGAGCGGTATCGCCGCGAACAGGTTGACGATCACCTGGGCGCCCCAGTACGACATCTGGCCCCAGGGCAGCAGGTAGCCGAAGAAGGCTTCAGCCATCAGACAGAGGAAGATCGCAACGCCGAAGATCCAGACCAGCTCGCGCGGCTTGCGGTAGGAACCATAGAACAGGCCGCGCAGCATGTGCAGGTAGACGACGATGAAGAACATCGACGCCCCCGTGGAATGCATGTAGCGGATCAGCCAGCCCCCGGGCACCTCGCGCATGATGTACTCGACCGACTCGAAGGCCTTGGCGGCGTCGGGCTTGTAGTGCATCACAAGGAAAATGCCGGTGACGATCTGGATGACCAGCACCAGCATCGCCAGCGAACCGAAGATGTACCAGAAGTTGAAATTCTTGGGTGCGTAATATTCCGATACGTGCGCCTTCCAGGTGGACGTAAGCGGAAAACGAGCATCGATCCAGCCGAGCAGGCCTGTTGTCTCGATATTTTTCTCGCCAGCCATGACAGCGGCTCCTTTTGCGTGGCGGTTTGAGTCGAATGACGGCATAGGCCTGCCTGGGCAGGCCTGCGCATCAGGCTTGGTCGTCGTCGACGCCTACGATGAGGCGTGTGTCGGATAAGAACTGATACGGCGGGACTTCGAGGTTATCCGGAGCTGGCTTGTTCTTGAACACCCGACCGGCGAGGTCGAAGGTAGAACCATGACAGGGGCAGAAGAAGCCGCCTTCCCAGTTGGCGGGCAAGCCCGGACCGGGGGTGGGCGCCAGGTTGGCCGTGGGCGAGCATCCCAGATGCGTACAAATGCCGACCGCCACCAGATACTCGGGCTTGCGGGAGCGCCATTCGTTCTTGGCGTAGGCGGGCGTGAAGCCCGGCCGGTCGGAGTCGGGGTCGGCGACCTCGTTGTTGGTGACCTTGAGGGTTTCGAGCATCTCGGGCGACCGGTGGAGAATCCAGACCGGCTTGCCGCGCCACTCGACCGTGCGCATTTCGCCCACGGGAATGGAGCCGATATCGACTTCGACCGGGGCGCCGGCGGCGCGCGCACGACCGGACGGCGCGAACGAGGCGACCAGCGGAACCGCCGCTCCAACCCCCACGACCCCTCCGGCGGCACAGGCCGTACCCACCCAGAAGCGACGTTCCGGGCTCATGGGCGCGTTGTTTTTAAGACCCAGCGGATTGATTTCTTCGGTCGAATCCTGGCCTGTGGAACCCGTGTCACCATTCAAGAACACAGCATCTTGACTCATCTCGCCTTCCTAGCTTCCTAGTTTTACGCTGGTTCTGCGCCTTTTGCCAGGCGCATCGCAACTGCTGATTATAGCCCAGCGACCCCCGTCGGCACTACTCGAATTCTCGCCACCCGAGGGACAACCCGGATCATGTCGCGCCAAACGGAAAAAATCCGTCGTCCGGCGTGGCGCCGCCGGGATCGAGAGCCGCCTCGTACACAAGCTGCGCGCCTGACGGTATGATCCCGCCGGCAACGGCGTTTTTTTGTGAGTCGCACGCCGCCGCCCAACATTTATACCCAGGACGCCGATCGGCGGCGCAGTATGCGCCAACATTTGGCATACCGTTGTTTCCCTTCAGGAAAATGCACATGAAAGGCTTTTTACGCGAATTCCGGGACTTCGCCGTTCGCGGCAACGTCATGGATCTGGCAGTTGCCGTCATCATCGGCGGCGCTTTTTCCAAGATCGTCGATTCGATGGTGCGGGATATCATCATGCCGGTGGTCAACGTCATCCTGGGCGGCTCCGCCGATTTCACCAACAAATTCATCGTGTTGAAAATGCCGGAGGGCTACACCGGCGCCATGACCTACGCCGATCTGAACACCGCGGGAGCCACCCTGTTCGCCTGGGGCAACTTCATCACCATCCTGATCAATTTCATCTTGCTCGCCTTTGTGGTGTTCGTGATGGTGAAAATGCTCAACAACGCCCGCAAGCGCATCGAGCACGAGCGGGAAACCGCGGCTGAAGAGCCTGCCGCGGCGCCGCCCGAGGATGTGTTGCTATTGCGTGAGATCCGCGACGCCCTCAAGCAGCAGAACCGCCAGGGCTGAAGTCCGGCGACGGGGAGCCGGCCGCCGCCACGGGCGCGCGGCGACGCCCCCGGGGCGTTAAACCGGATTGTCGATGTCGATGAACTCCACCGCCACGCCGAAGCGCTCGGCCACCGCCTGGCCCAGCGCCTGCACGCCATAGCGCTCGGTGGCATGATGGCCCGCGGCCACGAAGGCGACACCGGTTTCGCGGGCCAGGTGGGTGTTGTATTCCGACGCTTCGCCGGTGAGATAGACGCTGGCCCCGGCTTCGATCGCCTGGTTCATGTAACCCTGGGCGCCGCCTGTGCACCACACGACTTTGCCCAGCGGGGCCTCGACTTCGCCCACCCAGAGAGCCGCGCGGCCCAGCCGCTGCTCTACTTGCCGAACGAAATCGCCCACCGTGCCCAGGCCGGGCGCCCGGCCCGTCCAGAGCAAACCATCGGCGTCGAGCGTGACCGGCACCTCGGCTTCGCCAGGCTTGCCCTGGGCCATTTCGGGGTCCAGGCCCAGGACCCGCGCCAGTTGCGCGTTATTGCCCCAGACGGGATGCGCATCCAGCGGCAGGTGGTAGGCGAAGAGATTGAGATCGTGCCGCAGCGCGAGCTTGAGCCGCGCATGCAACATGCCGACGATGCGCGGGTCGTCGTTTTTCCAGAACCAGCCGTGGTGCACCAGCACGGCATCGGCGCCGCGCGCCGCCGCTTGTTCGAGCAAGGCGCGCGACGCCGTCACACCGGTGACGATGCGACGAATGGTCTCGGCGCCGGCCACCTGCAAACCATTGGGACAGTAGTCGCGGAACCGGGCAAGGCACAGCTCGTCGGCCAGCCAGCGTTCGAGCTCATCGCGGCCGACCGAGGGCTGGGGCTGGAGGCTTCCGGCTACGGGACCGCCGCGCACCGATTCCGGGACGCCTTCGGCCTCGAACCGGTTGCGCGCCGCCCGCCCGGCCGGGTCGGGCTCGGCCCGGGCTCCGGGGAGCGACTGCCTGGCTTGGTCCGGTTCTGAAGGACGAGGTTTGCGCTTTGGCCCGTGGTCAGACATCCCCCGCCTCCGCCTCGGCCGCTTCGGCCTTGCGCTCGATCACCCGGCCGATGAGGATACCGACCTCGTAGAGCAGGCACAGCGGCACCGCCAGCATGAACTGGCTGACCACGTCGGGCGGCGTGAAAATGGCGGCCACGACGAAGGCTCCCACGATGACGTAGCCCCGGATCGCCCGCAGCTTGGCGACGGTGACCGCGCCGGTGAGGATGAGCAGCACCACGGCCACCGGCACCTCGAAGGTGATGCCGAAGGCGAGGAACATCGTCATCACAAAGTTGAGGTAGGCCTCGATGTCGGGAGCGGGCGTGATCGACTGCGGCGCGAACGACGCAATGAACTGGAACACCGTGCCGAACACGAAGAAATAACAGAAAGCCATTCCGGCCAGAAACAGCAGCGTGCTGGTGAAGATCAGCGGCAGCGCGAGCTTTTTCTCGTGCAGGTAGAGCCCCGGGGCGACGAAGGCCCATGCCTGGTAGAGCACGATGGGCAAGGCCAGCACGAAGGCCGCCAGCAGCGTGACCTTGACCGGCACCATGAACGGCGTGATGACCCCCGTGGCGATCATGCGGGTGCCTTCGGGCAGCGTGGACAGCATGGGCTGGGCCAGCACGTCGTAGATGAAGGAGGCGCCGGGCCAGGCGAAGAGCACGACGAATATCACCATCACGGAACCGGCCGCCTTGAGCAGGCGCTGCCGCAGCTCGACCAGATGGGAAACGAAGGTTTCCGTCTTCTCGTTGGGCTCGGGCGTATCGGCGGAGGTCATGGGGTGCGGGAAGAAGCTTTGGACGCGTCGGCGCGGACAGCCTCGGCGAGCGCGGCCGGGGCCGCGGAGTGCAAGGGCTCGGCGCTGGCCGATGATCGCGAATCGGAGCCGGCCGCAACAGGAGCCTCCGGCTGATCCGGGGCAAGGCTGGCAACAGACGGCTGATCCGGCGCAGGGTTGGCGGCCGACGGCGGGTTTTGCGGTGAGGAAGAGGCTGAAGGGGCCGGCACCGTACCCACGGCTGGCGGCTCCTCCGGGGCGGGCTCTTGCTCGGCGCTCGGCACGGAGGGTATGGCGGCCAGTGTTTCGTCGGCGGCGCCGGCCGGAGCGGCGGCTTCGCCTGCGTTCGCGGCCGGCTCATCGAGATCGAGCGAGGCCTGCTGGCGCAGGGAGTTCTCCATGGACAGCGCGGTGGCCTCGACTGAGCGCGCGGTTTCGTTCATCTCCGCGCGCAGCCGCCGCAACTCTTCGATTTCCATTTCGCGATTGATGTCGTTCTTGACGTCCGACACGTAGCGCTGGATCTTGCCCACCCATTGTCCGGCCGTGCGCGCGACACGAGGCAAGCGTTCCGGGCCGATGACCACCAGAGCCACCGCGCCAATCACGAGGAGCTCGAAAAAACTAAGATCGAACATGCCGGACCGGGGCCGCGAGCGGCATCAAGAGTTGCTCGAATTTTTTTCGCGGGCCTGGACGTCGATCGTGTCGTCCTGCACTTTGCGGGTTTCGACCTTGGCGGCCGCGGCTTCGTCTTCCCCTTCTTTCATGCCCGTTTTGAAGCCCTTGACGGCGCCGCCGAGGTCTTCACCGATATTGCGCAGCTTTTTGGTGCCGAAAATCAGCGCCACCACCAGCAGCACGATGAGCCAATGCCAGATACTGAACGAACCCATGGATCACTCCGTTGGAAACGGGCAGGCATTGCCCGTGTAGAGAATAAGCATTCTAACCAACCTGGAGCGGAACACCGCCTTGTTCGGCTGGTGGTTTTCCCGCCCCGGCGGGGATGGATATGGAAAGAGCCCTAAGCCGCCGACGACGGACGCGCCGCTTTCTCGGCCAAACCGGACAAACCCTCGCGACGAGCCAGCTCGGCCAACACCTGTTCGGGGCGCAGGCCGTAATGCTCGAGCGCCACCAGGCAATGGAACCAGAGATCGGCGGTCTCGTACAGAATCTGCTGGGCATCGCCGTTCTTGGCCGCCAGCACGACTTCGGTGGCCTCCTCACCGATCTTCTTGAGAAAGGCGTCGGGCCCGCGACTGAGCAGTTTGGCCACGTAGGAAGCGGTAGGGTCTCCGCCGCGATCGGGCCGCCGCGCCGCGATGGTATCGGCCACCCGTGCGAGAACGTCGGGCTGGCCGGGGGTGGAGTCGGTCATGGCAGGATCAGGATGAATAGATCCGGGACGGATCCTTGAGTATGGGATCGGTGGTTTGCCAATTGGGTTCCCCGTCTTGCGTGATGAGTTGCCGGAAGAAACAACTCTCGCGGCCGGTGTGGCAGGCGATGCCGCCCTCTTGCTCGATCTGGAGCAGGACGACGTCGCCATCGCAATCGAGGCGCATGGCCCGGACACGCTGACGGTGGCCGGACTCCTCGCCTTTTTTCCAGAGTTTGCCACGCGAACGTGACCAATAGGTGGCATAGCCGCTTGCCTGCGTGAGCGCGAGCGACTCGCGGTTCATGAAGGCGAACATGAGAATGCGCCCCGTGCCGGCATCCTGCGCGATGGCCGGCACCAGGCCGTGCTCGTCGAAGACGACGGCATCGAGCCAGCTACCGCTCATGTTCCATCCTCCAGACGCACGGCGATGCCGCGCTGCGCCATGTAGCGTTTGGCTTCGGCGATGGTGTGCTGGCCGTAGTGGAAGATGCTGGCGGCGAGGACGGCGCTGGCGTGACCGATCTGGATGCCGTCGGCGAGATCGGCGAGGCCGCCCACTCCGCCCGAGGCGATCACGGGCACGGGCACGGCATCGGCCACGGCGCGGGTGAGTTCGAGATCGAATCCCGATCGCGTGCCATCGCGATCCATGCTGGTGAGCAACAGCTCGCCGGCGCCCAGCTCGGCCATGCGGCGCGCCCAGGCCACGACTTCGAGCCCGGTGGCCTTGCGTCCGCCATGGGTGAAGACCTCCCAGCGCGGGGCCTCTCCCGGCCCGCTGACCCGTTTGGCGTCGATCGCCACCACGATGCATTGCGAACCGTATTGGCCCGCGGCCTCTTCGATCAGTTCGGGCCGCTGTACGGCGGAGGTGTTGATGGAAACCTTATCGGCCCCGGCGTTGAGCAAGCGGCGGACGTCGCTGGCCTGACGCACGCCGCCGCCCACGGTGAGCGGAATGAAGACCTGTTCGGCCACCTGCTCGATGATGGGCAGAATGAGATCGCGGTCGTCGCTCGAGGCGGTAATGTCGAGAAAGGTGAGCTCGTCGGCGCCTTGTTCGTTGTAGCGCCGGGCGATTTCCACCGGGTCGCCGGCGTCGGCCAGGCTGACGAAGTTGACGCCCTTGACTACCCGGCCGGCGTTGACGTCGAGACAGGGAATGATCCGGCAGGTGAGCCCCGAGGCTGGCACGCCGGATGCACTGCCCTCCGGTCGCTGCGCGACTGCCTCCCCAAGGGAGGATTCGCGTTTGGGGCGGCCCTGCACGCTCATGCCTCACCTTCCATCAGTTCGTCGGCGCGGGCCTGGGCGGCTTCGAAGTCGAGTGTGCCTTCGTAGATGCTGCGGCCCAGGATGGCGCCTTCGACGCCTTCGTCGTAGACGGCGCACAGGGCTTCGACGTCGGCCATGCTGGCGATGCCGCCCGAGGCATAGACCGGGATGCGCACGGCCTGGGCCAGGCGCACGGTGGCCTCGACGTTGACACCGGAGAGCATGCCATCGCGGCCGATATCGGTGTAGATGATGGCTTCGCAGCCGTAGTCTTCGAACTTGCGGGCGAGGTCGACCACGTCGTGGCCGGTGAGCTTGCTCCAGCCATCGGTGGCCACTTTACCGTCGCGGGCATCGAGGCCGACGATGATGTTGCCCGGGAACGCACTGCAGGCATCGTGCAGGAAACCGGGGTTCTTGACCGCGGCGGTACCGATGATGACGTACGACACGCCGCCATCGAGATAGCGTTCGATGGTGTCGAGATCGCGGATGCCGCCGCCGATCTGGACCGGCATGTCGGCGCCCACGGCGTCGACGATGGCGCGGATCGAGGCTTCGTTGCGCGGCTTGCCGGCCACGGCGCCATTGAGATCCACGAGATGGAGGCGGCGTGCGCCGGCCTCGAACCAACGCTGGGCCATCGCGACGGGATCTTCGGAAAAAATGGTGACATCGTCCAGGTCGCCTTGGCGCAGGCGTACGCAACGCCCGTCTTTGAGGTCGATGGCGGGGATGAGCAACATGACGTGAGAGAGTTCGACTAGAGGTGGATGGCCGGCGTCAGGGCCGGAAGCGGACTTCAGGGCTGCCAGTGCACGAAGTTGCGATAGAGCTGCAAACCCGCGTTGGCGCTTTTTTCGGGATGAAACTGAGTAGCAAAGATGTTATCTGCTGCCACCGCGCACGTAAAGTCGAGTCCGTAGAGGGTTTGCCCTGCCCATTGGGCGGGTTCGGCCGGCCTGACGTAATAGCTGTGCACGAAATAGAAATAGGAATGGTCGGCGATGCCATGCCACAGAGGATGCGGCGCGGGCTGGCGCACCCGGTTCCAGCCCATGTGGGGCACCTTGAGCGCTTCGCCGGCGGGCTGGCTGGCGGCATCGAACGACGGCCCGCGAAAACGCGCCACGTCGCCGGCCAACAGCCCCAGACCTTGGACACCGGGAGCTTCTTCGCTGCGCTCGAAGAGCATTTGCAGGCCAACGCAGACGCCCAGCAGAGGCTTGCTGCGCGCGGCCTGCTCGACCACCGGCACCAGGCCGGCGCGCTCGAGCTGTCGCATGCAGTCGCCGAAGGCGCCCTGGCCGGGCAGTACCACCCGCTCGGCCTCGGCGATCTGCGCGGCGGTCTGGCACACCCGGATATCGGCTTCGGGAGCCGCGAAGCGCAAGGCGCGCACCACCGAATGCAGGTTGCCGGCTCCGGCATCGACGACCGCGATGCTGGATGCGGCCATGCTCAGAGCACTCCCTTGGTGGAAGGCACGGTATCGCCGGCCCGCGGATCACCCTCGACCGCCATGCGCAGGGCGCGGCCGAAGGCCTTGAACACCGTCTCGCACTGGTGGTGGGCGTTCTCGCCCTTGAGATTATCGATGTGCAAGGTGACCCAGGCATGGTTGACGAAGCCCTGGAAGAACTCGCGGGCGAGGTCGACATCGAACTGGCCGATCATGGCGCGCGTGTATGGCACGTTGTAGAACAGGCCCGGCCGGCCGGAGAGATCGACCACCACCCGCGTCAGGGCTTCGTCGAGCGGTACGTAGGCATGGCCGTAGCGCCGCAGGCCCGCCTTGTTGCCAACCGCCTGGGCGAAGGCCTGGCCCAGCGTAATGCCGGTGTCTTCGACGGTGTGGTGGGCATCGATGTGCAGATCGCCCTTGACCTGGATGTCGAGATCGATGAGGCCGTGGCGGACGATCTGATCGAGCATGTGATCGAGGAAGGGCACGCCGGTGTTGAGATTCTGGCGGCCGGTGCCGTCGAGGTTGATCTTTACCTCGACCTGGGTTTCCTGGGTGTTACGGGTAATCTGGGCGGTACGCATGGGAAATCCTGTTCAGGAATCGGATGACAGCCGGTACTCGGCGCTGCGGGCGTGCGCGGACAACCCTTCGCCATGAGCCAGCGCGGAAGCGATGCGGCCCAGGGTTTGGGCGCCTTCGCGCGAGACCTGGATGAGGCTGGAACGCTTTTGGAAGTCGTAGACTCCGAGCGGCGAGGAAAAGCGGGCGGTGCGCGCGGTGGGCAGGACGTGGTTGGGGCCCGCGCAGTAGTCGCCCAGGGATTCGGAGGTATAGGGGCCCAGGAAGATCGCGCCGGCATGCCGGATTTTCTGTGCCCAGTGCTCGGGCTCGGCGGTGGCGATCTCGAGGTGCTCCGGCGCAATCCGGTTGGCGATATCGCATGCCTCGGCCAGGTCGTTTACCAGAATCAGCGCGCCGCGATTGGCCAGGCTGGTGCGGATGATGTCGGCGCGCGGCATGGTGGGCAACAACCGGCCGATGGCTTCTTCCACGGCATCGAGATAGGCGGCGTCGGGGCACAGCAGGATGGACTGCGCCATTTCGTCGTGCTCGGCCTGCGAAAAAAGATCCATGGCGATCCAGTCGGCCGGGGCGCTGCCGTCGGCAATGACGAGGATCTCGGAGGGCCCGGCGATCATGTCGATGCCTACCGTGCCGAAGACGCGGCGCTTGGCGGCCGCCACGTAGGCGTTGCCCGGCCCCACGATTTTGTCGACGGGCTCGATGAAGTCGGTGCCATAGGCCAGCGCGGCCACCGCCTGGGCGCCGCCGATGGCCAAGACGCGATCGACGCCGGCGATGGCGGCGGCCGCCAGCACCAGCGGATTGCGTTCGCCGTCCGGCGTGGGCGTGACCATGATCAGTTCGCCGACTCCGGCCACCTTGGCGGGAATGGCGTTCATCAGCAACGACGACGGATAGGCCGCCTTGCCGCCCGGCACGTAGAGGCCCACGCGATCGAGCGGGGTGATCTTCTGCCCCAGCACGGTGCCGTCGGGCTCGGTATATTGCCAGCTTTCGGCCAGTTGATGGCGATGATAGGCGCGGATGCGTTCGGCGGCCGTTTCGAGGGCCTCCCGCTGGGCGGCGGGCAGACTCTCGAGCGCGGCCCGGCAATCGGCCAGCGGGACTTCGAGATGGCTGACGCCGGCCGCCGGATTGCGGTCGAAGCGGCGGGTATATTCGAGCACGGCCTGGTCGCCACGGCGGCGCACGTCGGCCAGGATCGCCGCCACCGCCTGCTCGATGGCGGCGTCGTCGCCGGCCTCGTAGGCCAGCAAGGCATCCAGCCGTTCGGAGAACGTGGGCTGGCGGGTATCGAGTCGATGAATCAGGGTCATCTCGCTTACTCGCTGCCGCTCGCGCGGCCAAAGGCGTCGAGCAGCGGTTGCAGGCGCTCGCGCCGGGTTTTCAGGGCCGCCCGGTTGACGATCAGGCGCGAGGAGATCTCGGCGACCTCCTCGACTGCCACCAACTGGTTGGCGCGCAGGGTGCTGCCGGTGGACACCAGATCGACGATGGCATCGGCGAGGCCCACCAGCGGCGCCAACTCCATCGAGCCGTACAGCTTGATGATGTCGACGTGCATGCCCTTGGCGGCGAAATGCTCGCGCGCCGCCTGGACATACTTGGTTGCCACACGCAAGCGCGCGCCCTGGTAGACGGCGCCTTGGTAATCGAAACCCGCGGGCGCCGCCACGCACAGGCGGCAGCGGGCGATGCCCAGGTCGATCGGCTGGTACAGGCCGCCGGGGTGGAGCACTTCGTGCTCGTTGAGCACATCCTTGCCGGCCACCCCGACGTCGGCGGCACCATATTGCACATAGGTGGGGACATCCGACGCGCGCACAATGATGATGCGCAAATCGGGATCGCTGGTGGCGACGATCAGCCGCCGCGAGCGCTCCAGATCCTCGTCGACCTGGATGCCGGCGTTTTCGAGCAAAGGCAGGGTTTCGTCGAAGATCCTACCCTTGGACAAGGCCAGCGTGATGGGAGTTCGTTCTTGCAGGCGGGCGATCATGATGGCGTCCGTTGGCTCAGGCGCTCGATCCGGGCGCCCAATTGCTTGAGTTTTTGTTCCATGTGCTCGTAGCCGCGGTCGAGGTGGTAGATGCGTTCCACCGTGGTGTCGCCCTCGGCCACCAGGCCGGCGATGACCAGACTGGCCGAGGCCCGGAGGTCGGTGGCCATCACCGTGGCGCCCGATAGTCTGGGTACGCCCTTGACCACCGCGGTGGGGCCATCGATCTCGATATCGGCTCCCAGGCGACGCAGCTCTTGCACGTGCATGAAGCGGTTCTCGAAGATGTTCTCGGTGATCACCGCGGTGCCCCGGGCCACGGTATTGGCCGCCATCAGTTGCGCCTGCATATCGGTGGCGAAGCCGGGATATTCGAGCGTGCGAAAGCCGACCGCGCGCAGCGGCTCGGCGCCGCGCCGGGCGCGGATGGTGCCGTCGTGGCAATCCAGCGACAGACCCGCCTCGCGCAGCTTGCCAAGGGTGGCGCCCAGCGTGGCGGCGTCGACGTCGCGCAGCAGCACGTCGCCGCCCGTGGCGGCTACCGCGCACAGGAAGGTTCCGGCCTCGATGCGATCGGGCATGACGCGATGGTCGGCGCCGTGCAGGCGCTCGACACCCTGCACGACGATGCGCGGCGTGCCGTGGCCCTGGATCCTGGCGCCCATGGCAATCAGCAACTCGGCAAGGTCCACGATCTCGGGCTCGCAGGCGGCGTTGTCGAGTACGGTCTCGCCCTCGGCCAGCGCCGCCGCCATCAGCAGGTTCTCGGTGCCGGTGACGGTGATCATGTCGGTGCGCACCACCGTGCCACGCAAGCGGTCGGCCCGAGCCACCACGAAACCGTGCTCGACGCGGATATCGGCGCCCAGCGCCGACAGGCCCTTGATGTGCTGGTCGACCGGGCGCTGGCCGATGGCGCAGCCACCCGGCAAGCTCACGCGTGCCTCGCCAAAGCGGGTCAGCAACGGACCCAGCACGAGGATGGAGGCGCGCATGGTTTTGACCATCTCGTACGGCGCTTCGAGGGAGTCGACCCGGTCGGCCTGCAACGTGATGCCATGCCGCGCGGAGTCGATCTCGGCCCGCACCCCCAACTGGCGCAAGAGGCGCACCATGGTGGCGATATCGTTGAGATCGGGCACGTTGTCGAGCCGCAGCGCATCGGCCGTCAGGAGGCTGGCGCAGAGAATGGGCAGCGCCGCGTTCTTGGCGCCGGACACCACGACTTCGCCCCGCAGCGGGAGGCCGCCGGTGATTTTGAGTTTATCCATGCGGAAATCCGGGAATGGCGCGAAGCCGGTCAGCCACCCTGCGCGGCGTATTCTTCGGGCGTGAGGGTGCGCATCGACAAGGCGTGGATCTCGGCCCGCATGCGGTCGCCCAGCGCCGCATACACCAACTGGTGGCGGGCAATGGGCCGCTTGCCGGCAAAGGCGGGGGAGACGATCACCGCCTCGAAATGATGACCGTCGCCCTCCACGGCGCAATGATGACAGTCAAGGCCCGCGACGATGTACTCGCGCACCTGCTCGGGGGTGGGAACGCCGCTCATGTCAGCCTCCGTAACGGTCGTTTCATATCAAATTTCTCCACCGTGCGCGGTGAGACCCACGCCGGATGAAAGTACGCCGGCCGATCCAGGGCACAGCGGAGCCGGCTTTGCCGGTCCGCCAGTGCCGCCCCCTGGGGGGCGCGCGTCAGCGCGTAGGGGGGAGGCAGCCTCCGCCCGGCCGCCCGAAGGAGGCTGCGGCCCCCTCGGGGGGCAGCGAACGTAAGTGAGCGTGGGGGCCGTTCCATATCAACTCCTAAGCTTGTAGCCACTGGCCAGCAGCCGGAGGGCCGCCAGCGCCAGGACGATGAAAACACCGCCCACCACGGCCAGGCTGGTCCAGGGCGAGGTATCCGATACGCCGAAAAAGCCGTAGCGGAAGCCATCGATGGCATAGAAAACGGGGTTCCAGTGCGACACAGCCTGCCAGAAAGGTGGCAGCGAATTGATGGAATAGAACACGCCGGACAAAAATGTGGCGGGCATGATGAGGAAGTTCTGGAAGGCGGCGATCTGGTCGAATTTTTCGGCCCAGATCCCCGCCACCAGCCCCAGCGTGGCCATCACACCACAGGACAGCGTGGCGAAAGTGAGGATCCACAACGGCTGGGCCAGATGCGGTCCGGTGAAAAACAGCGTCACCAGCCAGACGCCAAGGCCCACCACCAGGCCGCGCACGACCGATGCCAGCACGTAGGCGGCATACATATCGAGATGCGAGAGCGGCGGCAGCAGCACGAACACCAGATTGCCCGTGACCCGGCTCTGGATCAGCGACGACGAGGCGTTGGAGAAGGCATTCTGGAGCATGCTCATCATGACCAGCCCCGGCACCAGGAAGGCGGTATAGGGGATATCGTAGATGCGCACGTGATCGCGCAGCACGTGGGCGAACACCAGCAGGTACAGCAAAGCCGTGACCACCGGAGCGGCCACGGTCTGGAAGCTGACTTTATAAAAGCGCAGCAACTCTTTGTAGAACAGGGTGGGAAAGCCCGAGCCGCCCCGCAGGTTGGGCTGCAGGATGGGACGACGGCCCGGCGCACCGGATGGACTGCCCTCCAGTCGCTGCGCGACCCCCTCCCCGAGGGAGGATTCGTGCTTGGGACGGCCCGGCGCACTCATCCCAGCCTCCTTTCGATATCAGAATCGTTGTTCATGATGCGTACGAAAGCCTCCTCGAGGTCTTCGGCGCCGCCCTGGCGGATCAGGTTCTCGGTGCGGTCGAGGGCGATGATGCGGCCCGCCTTGAGCATGGCGATACGCCCGCACAGGGCCTCGGCTTCCTCGAGGTAGTGGGTGGTGAGCAGGACGGTATGGCCGAGCTGGTTGAGACGGGCGATGAACTCCCAGAGCGAGCGCCGGAGATCGACGTCGACGCCCGCCGTGGGCTCGTCGAGCACGATGACGGGCGGCCGGTGCACCAGCGCCTGCGCCACCAGCACCCGCCGTTTCATGCCGCCCGACAAGGCCCGCATATTGCTGTCGGCCTTGTCGGACAAGCCGAGATTGGCGAGGATCTCGTCGATCCAGGCGTCGTTCTGGCGCAAGCCGAAATAGCCCGACTGGATGCGCAGGGTTTCGCGCACAGTGAAGAAGGGATCGAAGACCAGTTCCTGGGGCACCACGCCCAGCGCGCGCCGGGCCAGCGCGTACTGCGAATCGACATCGTAGCCACAGACGGCCACCCGGCCCTGGGTGGCACGGGCCAGCCCCGCCAGCACCGAAATCAGTGTGGTCTTGCCGGCGCCGTTGGGGCCGAGAAGGCCAAAGAACTCTCCGTGCTCGATCGTCAGGCTGACGTCGGACAGCGCCTGAAACCCCTTGCCGCGGGTACGGCCGCGCAGGCGGTCGCTCCAGCGGGCTGGGGGCGTATAAACCTTGGAGAGATTCTGGATGGAAACAGCGGACATAATTCGGGGGAGCGTAGCGCCAAGCCCTCCATTATAGGCCGAGGCGCCCGCCCTCCCCGAATGGCGCGCCCGGCTATTGGTTGCGCTGCGCCAAAGTCTTGATCAGGCCGTCGATCCCTTGCTGCTGAATCACGGAGGCAAATTGATTCCGATAATTCTGGATCAGCCAGATGCCCTCGACGCTGAGATCGTAGACCTTCCAGCCCTCGGGCGTGCGTTCGAGGCGGTAATCGACCGCGGCGGGCTGCATGCCCGACTGCACGACCTCGGTGCGCACCACCACATCGTTGGCCTGGGGATCGCCACGGAACGGCAGCATGCGAATGTCGAGCGTGGGATTGACGTCGCGCAGCGCGCCGCTGTAGGTGCGCACCAGCGTGCCCCGGAACTCGCGGGCCAGGGCTTCGCGCTGTGCCGGCGTGGCTTCGCGCCAATAGCGGCCGGCCGCTAGGCGGGTGGTTTTTTCGAAGTTGACGTAGGGCAGCAAGTACTCGTCGATGACCGTATTGACGCGCCGCACGTCGCCGGACTTGAGCTGAGGATCGTCTTTCAGTACCTGCAGCGCCTGGCGCGCCACCTGCTCGACGAAAACCTGGGGCTCGGCCTTGGGGTCGGGGTCGGAAGTGGCGGCCACCGCGCCGCCCACGCCGCCGGCCGCCGCCAGCAGGCTAAGACTGGCCATTGTGAACAGCACGCGCCGGCGGGCGGCTTGCGCCAGCATGCCGGTCATCCATCGAGTGTTGTAACGCATAGGATCTCCTGGGAATTCGGGAACGGGAATACGGCCGGACGCGGCCTCAGGGGGCCGCCGCGGCGGGTACCGCGGTGGGCGCGAGGTCTTCGTCGTCTTCGTAGTCGGGCAAGGAGTAGTCCGGCAGATCGAGCTCGGCATCACGCCCCCGGATTTGCATCAATCGGCGCTGCAAATAGGCGTCGCGCACGAAGGTATAAGGATCGAGTGCCAATTGATCGACAAGTTCCACCGCCTCGATCAGACTGGCGCGCTGATCCACCAGGCTGATGCCGCGCAGGGTATTTTTGAGACGGACGTTGTCGGAGTACGTCAGCACGTTGCCATAGAAATCGGCGACCAGACCCACGCCATCCCGCGCGGTGCTGGGGCCCAGCAGCGGCAGCACCAGGTACGGCCCCGGGCCGATGCCCCAGACACCCAGGGTGGTGCCGAAATCATTGCTGATGCGCGCCACGCCCACCTGGGATGCCGGATCGAAACAGCCCAGGACCCCCAGGGAGGAGTTCATGAGCACCCGGCCAACGGTGTTGATGCCATCGGGAACCCGCAATTGCAGGAAGCTGTTGGCCGCGGACCAGACATCGCGGAGGTTGCCGAAGAAGTTATGGACGCAAGTGCGCACCGGCGGCGGCACGATATCGCGGTAGGCGTGCACCACATGGGAGAACACATGCTCGTCCAGCTCGGAGTTGACCCGATAAATGGTGCGATTCATGGGCTCCAGCGGATCGCGGGGGTCGGGCTCGCCCGGAACGGTGGCGCAGCCTGCCGCCAGAAGCGCCACGGCCAGGGGAAGCAAAGAACGAGTGGAGGTCAATTTCATGGTGTGCTGCCGGACGCCGCGGGAGGATTGGAGGAAGACGAGCCGCGATCGTCGGCCATGCTGTACAGGAACTGGCTGATGAGGTTCTCCAGGACGATGGCGCCCTGGGTATAGGCAATGGTGTCGCCCGCAGCCAGCATACGGTCGTCACTGCCGGGTTCCAGCCCGAGATATTGTTCGCCCAGCAGGCCGGAGGTGAGGATGGCCACCGAGGAGTCGGCCGGAAACTCGAAAGCCTGATTGAGGTTGAGCGTCACGACGGCCTCGTAGGTGTGGGGATCGAGGCGAATGCCCTCGACCCGCCCCACCACTACGCCGGCGCTCTTGACGGCGGCACGGGCCTTGAGGCCGCCGATGTTGTGGAACTTGGCGTCCACCGCATAGGTGGGCGCCCACGAATACGAGGCAAGGTTGCCCGCGCGCAAGGCCAGAAACACCAGGGCCAAGATGCCCAACAGCACGAACAAACCTACCCAGACATCCACTTTGGATTGCGACATAACGAATCAGCTCCGTGTTCGAACGCCCGGCCTCAGCCGAACATCAGCGCGGTAAGAACGAAATCCAGGCCCAGCACCAGCAGGGAGCCCACCACCACCGTTCGCGTGGTGGCCCGCGACACGCCCTCGGGCGTGGGCCGTGCCTGCCAACCGCAGAACAGTGCCACCAGCGTGACGGCCACACCGAACACCACGCTCTTGATGACGCCATTGACGACGTCGTTCATGACGTCGACGCCATCTTGCATCTGTGACCAGAACGAGCCGGGATCGACACCGATCATCTGCACGCCGACCAGCCAGCCGCCCAGCACCCCGACCATGGAAAACACCGCGGCGAGGATGGGCATGGCGATCACGCCCGCCCAGAAACGCGGCGCCACGACGCGCCGCAGCGGGTCGACGGCCATGACTTCCATGGCCGCCAGTTGTTCGCCGGCCTTCATCAGGCCGATCTCGGCCGTGAGCGAGGTACCCGCCCGGCCGGCGAACAACAAGGCCGTGACGACCGGCCCCAGCTCGCGGGTGAGCGACAACGCCACCAGCACGCCCAGGGCTTCCTCGGACCCATAGCGGCTGAGCGTGTAATAGCCCTGCAAGCCGAGCACGAACCCCACGAACAGGCCCGAGACGGCGATGATGAGCAGAGACAGATTGCCGAGGAAGAAGACTTGCTGCAATAGCAGCCGCGGCCGGGCGAGCACAATACCACTGCGCCCCAGCACGGCCAAGAAAAACCGGGCAAACTGGCCCAGTGTGGCGAGGCCGCCACGGCTGGCGGCGCCGAGCCGGGCCACGGGCGACAACCATCGACTCATGGACGCTCCCCTTTTGCAGCCGGCTGCCGGGCCAGCCATTGCTGGAACGCCGGCGAGTCCGGATATTGGAAAGCCACCGGGCCGTCGGGCAGCCCTTCGAGGAACTGGCGTACGTAAGGGTCGTCGCTGGCCCGCAGTTCGGCTGGCGTCCCGCTGGCATGGAGGCGGCCCTTGCCGATCAGGTAGACACGATCGGAAATCTCGAAGGATTCGGGCACATCGTGGGTGATCAGCAGCGACGCGCAACCGAGACGGTCGGACAGTTGACGGATCAGTTGCGCGGTAATGCCCATGGCGATGGGATCGAGGCCCGCGAAGGGTTCGTCGTACAACACGAGTTCGGGGTCGAGCACCACGGCGCGCGCCAGCGCTACGCGCCGCGCCATGCCGCCTGAGATCTCGCCGGTGCGCAGGTGGGCCGCCGCCCTCAGGCCCACGGCCTGCAGGCGGTCGAGCACCCGTTCGCGGATCTCGGTTTCGTTCATGCGCGTGTGCTCGCGCAAGGCGAAGGCGACATTCTCGAACACCGTGAGATCGGTAAACAGCGCGCCCTGCTGGAACAGCACCCCCATGCGCTGGCGCACGGCGCGCACCGCGGCGGGTGACGCTTTGGCGAAGTCGGTACCCAGAACCTGCACGGTACCGGCCATTGGCAGCAACTGGCCGGTGGCCGCGCGCAGCAGCGTGGTCTTGCCCGAGCCGGAGCCGCCGAGCATGGTGACGACCTGGCCGGGCTCCACGTGGAGATCGATGCCGCTCAGTAGCGGGGTCTCGGTGTAGCCGACCGCCACCTGGCGAAACACCAGGGCCGGTTGGGTAGACGCAGCGGTTGCAGGCATGAGGTGATTTGAAGATTACGAACCTACGATTCTAACCTCAGACGCGCGACAACGCTGTCGCACGGCCTCCGCTCCCCGGCAACAAAGACGCCATTCCGCTACCCGCCAACTCCCGGCGCGCGGCGGCCCGCCCCTCGGAAACCCAGGCTCCGGCGGGGGCGTGTCGCAAATGCCCGACCGACGCGCGGACCCGTCCGGCCCCCTATCCGCAGTGGCGCCTACGCCACAACGATGGCGGTGGTTTCTTTGATCTTTTTGAGCACGAAGCTGGAGCGCATGTCGACCACCGCCGGATGATGCATGAGCGTATCCATGGCGAAACGGGAGAAATGCGCGAGGTCGCGCACCTGCACGCGCAGGAGATAGTCCATATCGCCGGTGGTGGCATAACATGCCACGATCTCCGGCCATTGCTCTACGTGCCGGGTGAAGTCCTCGATCGGCCGGTGATCGCTGCCCGTATGCTTTTGCAAACGAACTTCGATATAGGCGGTCAAACCCATCCCGACTTTTTCGGGATCGACGAGCGCCACGTACTGGCGGATCACACCGAGGCTCTCCAGCCGCCGCACACGGCGCAAACAGGGGCTGGGCGTGAGCGCCACGCGGTCGGCCAACTCCTGATTGCTGAGGCGGCCATCGCGCTGAAGTTCGGCCAGGATCCGGTGGTCCGTGCGATCGAGTTCGAGGTCGGGCATTCTGTGCTCCTGCGGGGCTGTTTATCAGCATATTATTGCCCACACCCCCTCAGGCTTAGCAAATTTGGCAATCTTTCACCCTGCCGATCTTTCTACAATGTGTCGACCGCGGGCCTTGGCCTGGCAGCATCGCTTGGCTAGCCAGTTTTGGAGCCCCACATTCACGACAATCCCCTTTCGAGGAGTCCGGACATGCAGAACGACGTCGCCAAATTCGAGCCCTGGGACAACCCCATGGGCACCGCCGGTTTCGAATTCGTGGAGTACGCCGCCCCCGATCCCGCGGCGCTCGGCAAGGTATTCGAAACCCTGGGCTTCAAGGCCATCGCGCGCCATCGCACCAAGAACGTTACGTTGTACCGGCAGGGCGGCATCAACTTCATCGTCAATGCCGAGCCCGACTCCTTCGCACAGCGCTTCGCCCGCCTGCATGGCCCCTCGATCTGCGCTATCGCCTTCCGGGTGCAAGACGCGGCCGCCGCCTACCAGCGCGCCCTCGAACTCGGCGCCTGGGGCTTCGATAGCCGTAGCGGCCCGATGGAACTGAATATTCCCGCCATCAAGGGCATCGGCGACTCGCTGATCTACCTGGTGGATCGCTGGCCCGGCAAGAACGGCCGCGGCGGCATCGGCGACATCAGCATCTACGACGTCGATTTCGTACCCATCAATCCCGACACCGCCGAAGCCGACGCGCATCACGCCGGCGCCGGCCTGCAGGTGCTCGACCATCTCACCCACAACGTCTATCGCGGCCGCATGGCCGAGTGGGCGGAGTTCTACGAGCGTCTGTTCAACTTCCGCGAGATCCGCTACTTCGACATCGAAGGGCAGGTCACCGGCGTGCGCTCCAAGGCCATGACCTCGCCCTGCGGCAACATCCGTATCCCCATCAATGAAGAGGGCAACGAGGAGCGCGGCCAGATCCAGGAATACCTGGATCTCTATCGCGGCGAAGGCATCCAGCATCTGGCGCTGGCCACCGATGACATCTACGCCACGATCGAACAACTGCGCGAGCGCGGCGTGCGGTTCCTCGATACGCCCGATACGTATTACGAATTGCTCGACAAGCGCCTGCCCGGCCACGGCGAAGACGTCGCCCGCCTGAAGAAAAACCGCATCCTGCTCGATGGCGCGCCGGGTGGCGGGCTGCTCCTGCAGATTTTTACCGAAACCGAAATCGGCCCGATCTTCTTCGAGATCATCCAGCGCAAGGGCAATGACGGCTTTGGCGAAGGCAACTTCAAGGCCCTGTTCGAGTCGATCGAACTCGACCAGATGCGCCGCGGCGTGCTCAGCCCCAACAAGGCCGACGCCTCGTAATCCCGCCGTTGCCGACCTGGCGGCGCCATCACGCCGCCGGCTCGGCCGTCAACCACCCCTCCGTGATCGGCAACGCCATCCGGAGGCGTGGTTTTTTTTACCGCCGGGCCGCCCGAAGGAAAAAACCCCCTCGGGGCAGCGCCGCCACGTAGTGGCAAGCGTGGGGGCTTTTTATGATCAGCCCTCGAGGATGGTGACCGAGTGGGTGAGCTCGGCGGTTTTGCCGAGCATGGCCGAGGCGGAACAATACTTGTCGTGCGACAACTGCACGGCACGCCGCACGGCGGCTTCGGGCAGGCTTTTGCCCGTCACCGTAAACGCGAATTCGATGCGGGTGAAAACCTTGGGATCGGTGTCGGCACGCTCCGCCCGCAGTTCCACCGAGCAGCCCTGTACCGCGTGCCGCCCCCGCTTGAGGATCAACACCACATCGTAGGCGGCGCAGCCGCCGGCGCCCGCCAGCAACAATTCCATGGGCCGGGGCGCCAGGTTGTTGCCCCCGCCTTCGGGTGCGCCATCCATCACGGCCACATGGCCGCTCCCGGTTTGCGCCACGAACAGCATTCCTTGGGGCCCGCCCCAATTCACGGTGCATTGCACGATGCATTTCTCCTGATCAAGGCCACGGGGCCTGCGCGAGCGCCGAAGCCCGCGTCAATATTGACGGCGCGGGCAGTCCGCCCGCGCGGAATCGTATTGTCGCACCTGGGCCGCAAGCCGCAAGCCGAGTGCCGTTCGATCCGTTTTCATTGGTTGGGCTCGGTGAATATCTCCAAGTCATGCTGCATTGCAATAAAAACGGACGGTTGCACACGCAACAGATTCGGGACTAACCCTAAAAAAATCCTAAAAATTGCAACCATTTTATACGGAAAAGGGCTTTCATCTTGGCTAGGGGTTTCTACCGTACATATAAGACATTGATTTTAATGTAATTTTTTGCCAATCCAGATGTCATCAAAAAAAACCAGCCTCAGTCAATCACCGCAAAAAATATCTTGCATCGCACAACAAGCCTCGCTATAATTCAGTCATCGGATGTCGAAACGAACACACCGCCAGGCACTGGCAGCAGAGTTCGGATCGAATCCCACCGTTGTCTCCTCCACCCTCCTCCTTTGGTGGATTGAGCCCGAAGCCGCAAGGCCTCGGGCTCTTTTTTTTGCGGTACGCCGTACGGCGCACGCAAGACACTCCCTGCCCCGGATCGCCCTTGGTTCCCGGTCCTTCGAATGCCCGCCTAGCTCCACGCCTCGAACGCGACCCAGTGGCCCACCGCCCCCATGAGCTCGATCGATTCGGCCGAGGCGGCAAAGCCGGCCACCACGTCGGCGGCGTCCAGTTGCTGGTCCACCAGCGCGGTAGTCCAGTAGTCCCGGCCGCCGGCGTCGGCCTCGCGGTTGAAAAAGCGCAGATAGAGGGCGTCGACCCAGGCGCCGGCCTCCCCAGGGTTGATGGAAGGCAAACCGATGCCTTCCAGAAACTCGGCGCTGCCCACAAAACCCGCCGCCACGGCCCGCGCGCCGGCGCCGGCATCCAGTTGGGCGATCCAGTACCCCAGTCCCGCCTCGTCCGCCTCGCGCCCCAGGGCGCCATACAAGCGCCACGCCAGCCCGGCGTTGCCGTCGAGGTCGAGCGCGATCGCGCCGTCGGTGAAGCTCAGCCGCTCGATGCCATGCAGATGGTCGGTGCCGTCTCGCCAGGGCTGGCGATCCTCCACCACCAGTACGTCGTCTTCCCCTTCGAGCGCATACGCGTCGCGCCCGCCATGGTAGATCACCCAATTGATGTCGTCGTTGCCCTGGATGCGATCGTCGGTGACCCGCGATTCGGCGTGGGTCTGGCCGGCGGCGAAATCGATGGCGTAGTCGGCGCCGACCGCAAACGAGGCATAGAAGACCTTGCCGTCGGGGTCTACGTATTGGTGGATCTCGTGTCCGGTCTGGGTATCGCGCACCGCCAGGCCGCGATAGGCGCCCACTGGCTGGCCGGTCTCGGGATCGCGATACACGGGGCCGTCGATCTCCACATACGACACATAGGGATCCTGCCCCGTCAGGTGGGCCACCTCCACGCTGTGCGGCGAGCTCGGGACGGTAAACGGCGCGTCGGGATTGCCGGCGGGGTCGTTGCCGGGGCCGCCGGGGTTGTAAACCGGCGAATAGTCGCCCTCCGATGGAAGGTGCACGCGCTGGATGGCGGCGATCGCCTCGGCATCGCCCGCCAGGATGATGTCGTACTGGTTGTCGTGGTCTTCGACATAGGCCAGGTCGTAGTCGTCCTGTGCCGGGCCGGTATCGGCGATCCCCAGCACCCGCACCACACCCAGGCCGGCGATCTCGACGTCCACCTCGGCGTCGCGGATCCAGACGGTTCGACCGTGGGCATCGATGGCCTCGAGGGCAAAATAGCGTCCGAACTCATCCGGCAGGATGCTGGCGATGCCATCGGGAGAAAAGCCGGCACTGGTGTACAGCCGCAAACGAAACGCGGCCTCGTCGCCGAACAGATCGATACCGCTGTTCTGATTGGAACTGAGGAGCCAGAACGGCGCACCCTCGCCCAGATCGCTGATGCGGTCGAGGTTGGCGCCCACCAGCCTGGGCCCGTTGCCTTCCATATAGGGATTCTGGCTCTCGATGCCCAGCCCCACGGCCGGCACCAGGCCGTCGGCCGTGAGCAGGGTCAGCGGCGTGTCGGTGGCGACGATATCGACATACACCGGATACACCGCATCGGCATCGTCGGTGCCCAGCCGGTTGCCCCAGTAACCCGTCAGCACCACGGTCTGGCGCTCGTTGTACTCGGTATTGGGCAGGAAGCTCGCCGTGAGCGGCGTCACGGTTTCGCCGGTGTTCAAGGTGATGCGAAACGCGGCCGGATCCACCGTATTGCCCAGGACGGGATGGCTGAACACGACGGGGATGGTATCGCCCTGCAGCGCGGCCACGCCGTAGAGAGCAAGGAAATTATCGTAGCCCACCGCCGAGTAGTACGCTCTGGCGGCCGCGTCCAGCGCCGGGTCGAGTTCCTGCCATGCAATATTGGCCGCAAAGGCCGCCTCGCGCGAAGCGGCGTCGATGCCATCCAGCCCCGGCACGCCCATATAGCCTTCGAAGCCATAGTTGGCGGTGATGATGCGCGGATCGGCGCCGTAGTAGTCCGCCCCCAGGTGCAGGGCCAGATTGAGCCCCGCGGAGCTTGGGATGAGGGATAGTTTGTCGTGGCGGAGATACTGCAACAGCGGCTGAGCCAGCTCTGTGTACTGAATGGTCATGGCGAAGGCCTCATCGGCGTGGCGGGTAACGGCCTCCGATTCTAGTCAGGCGCGGGCGCCGACCGTATCCCATATTCAGGTGATGGAGCCGGTCCGAGCGGCGCGAGGCTCGATCATGCGAGTGCCCGGGCCACCCTGAACGGGATATGCGCCGCGCGCGGCCGGCGCCCCCTTGCGGGAAATCGGGAAGCGCTCGAGGCCGCGCTTCGATGGGGCGCTAGAGCGCCCGCCCGCAGGCCACCGCCGAAGCCCAGGCCCACTGGAAGTTGTAGCCGCCCAGCCAGCCGGTGACGTCCACGGCCTCGCCAACGAAGTACAGTCCCGGCTGCTTGCGCGCCTGCATCGAATGCTGGTCCAGCTCGCGGGTGTCCACCCCGCCGCGCATGACTTCGGCCTTGCGATAGCCCGCGGTGCCGGAGGGCACCAGTCGCCATTGGCCCAGGCCCTCGGCCAGGCGGCGCAAATCGCGGTCGGCCACGTCGGCCAGCCGGCGCTGGCCGCCGCCCGGCTGCCAGACATGCTCCAGCCATTGTTCCGCCAAGCGCCGCGGCAAATACTGGGCAAGCACACGATCCAGGTGTTGCCGATTGCCCGACTTGCCGGCGCACAGGGCCTCGGCCCAGTCGTTCTGGTCTGGCAACAGGTCGACCAGAATGGCTTGCCCCGGCTCCCAATAGCTGGAGATCTGCAGGACGGCGGGGCCGGACAGACCACGATGGGTAAACAGCAGGTCTTCCCGGAAATGGCCGGCGCGGCGGCCCTTGCCGGTGGCGATATCCACTTCCAGCGCGGCACCGGCCAAAGGGGTGAAGGCCGCCCAGGCCTCGGCGTCGAAAGTCAGCGGCACCAAGGCCGGCCGCGGCTCGATGACCTTGAGGCCGAACTGCCGGGCCAGGCCCAGGGCGAAGTCGGTGGCACCCAGTTGCGGGATCGCCATGCCCCCCGTGGCCACCACCAGATGGGCGGCGCTCAGCCGGCCCGCCGAGGTGTCGAGTTCGAAACGGGCTCCCGCCCGTGGCTCCGCGGCGCGCACCGCCTTGACCTCACAGCCCATGTGCCACGTGACGCCGCCGCCATCGCACTCGCGCTGCAGCATCCGGATGACGGCTTCGCTGGAGTCGTCGCAGAACAGCTGGCCACGATGCTTTTCGTGCCAGCTTATGCGGTGGCGCGCCAGAAGACCGAGGAAGTCGTGCGGAGTGTAGCGAGCCAGCGCCGAGCGGCAGAAGGCCGGGTTGGCGGACAGAAAGCCGTGCGCCCCTCCGGCCCCCAGGTTGGTGAAGTTGCAGCGCCCGCCGCCCGAGATCCGGATTTTTTCGGCCAGGCGGGTGGCGTGATCGATCAGCGCCACCCGCAAGCCGCGCTGGCCGGCCACCGCGGCGCACATCATGCCCGCGGCGCCGGCCCCCAGGATGACCGCGTCGAAGTGATTAGTCGCGGACACAATCGACGTAGTAGCGAACCTCGCCGGGCGCCACGGTCTCGGCCACCAGACCATGGATATCGGTCTCGAAGCCGGGGAACTGCCGGTTGAAATCGCGGGCGAACTGCAGGTACTCCACGATGGTGCGATTGAAGCGCTCGCCCGGGATCAACAGCGGGATGCCGGGCGGGTACGGCGTGAGCAAGGCCGCCGTGATCCGCCCTTCGAGGCGGTCGATCTCCACGCGTTCGATCTCGCGGTGCGCCATCTTGGCGAAGGCGTCGGACGGCTTCATCGCCGGCTGCATGTCGGACAGATACATCTCGGTGGTAAGACGCGCGACGTCGTGGCTGCGGTACATATCATGCAGGCGCTGGCAAAGATCACGCAGGCCCCAGCGCTCGTAGTGCGGCGTATTGCGGCAGAACTCGGGCAGGATGCGCCACATCGGCTGGTTGCGATCGTAGTCGTCCTTGAACTGCTGCAGCGCGGTGAGCAGGGTATTCCATCGGCCCTTGGTGATGCCGATGGTGAACATGATGAAGAACGAATACAGCCCGGTTTTTTCGACCACCACGCCATGTTCGGCCAGGTAGCGGGTGACGATGCCGGCGGGAATGCCGGATTCGGCAAACTGGCCGGACACATCCAGGCCAGGGGTGACGATGGTGGCCTTGATCGGGTCGAGCATGTTGAAGCCCGGCGCCAGGTTGCCGAAGCCGTGCCAGCGGTCGTTGGCCTTGAGCATCCAGTCGTCGCGCTTGCCGATGCCTTCGGCGGCGAGCTTGTCGGGGCCCCACACCTTGAACCACCAGTCGTCGTGGCCGAACTCGGCCTCGACCTTGCGCATGGCGCGGCGGAATTCGAGCGCCTCGAGGATGCTTTCTTCGACCAGGGCGGTGCCTCCGGGCGGCTCCATCATGGCCGCGGCCACGTCGCACGACGCGATGATCGCGTACTGCGGCGAGGTCGACGTATGCATCAGGTAGGCTTCGTTGAAGATATGGCGGTCGAGCTTGCGCTGCTCGGATTCCTGCACCAGGATCTGCGAGGCCTGCGACAGGCCGGCCAGCAGCTTGTGCGTGGAATGCGTGGCGTACACCATGGCTTCGGCGCTGCGCGGGCGATCGCGGCCGATGGCGTGCATGTCTTTGTAGAAGTCGTGGAAGGTGGCGTGGGGCAGCCAGGCTTCGTCGAAGTGCAGCGTGTCGATGGTGGAGCCCAGGGTTTCCTTGATCATCTCGACGTTGTAGGCCACGCCGTCGTAGGTGCTCTGCGTGATCGTGAGGATGCGCGGCTTTTTGTTGACGGCTTCGCGCGCGAAAGGGTTGGCCTCGATCTTGGCGCGGATGGTATCGGGATGGAATTCCGAGAGCGGGATCGGCCCGATGATGCCCAGGTTGTTGCGCGTGGGTTGCAGGAAGACCGGAATCGCGCCGGTCATGGTGATGGCGTGCAGGATGGACTTGTGGCAGTTGCGGTCTACCACCACCACGTCGCCGGGGGCGACGTTGGCGTGCCAGACGATCTTGTTGGACGTGGATGTGCCGTTGGTGACGAAATAGCAGTGGTCGGCGCTGAAGATGCGGGCGGCGTTGAGCTCGGATTGCGCCACCGGGCCGGTGTGATCGAGCAACTGGCCGAGTTCGTCTACCGCGTTGCAGACATCGGCGCGCAGCATGTTTTCGCCGAAGAACTGGTGGAACATCTGCCCCACCGGACTCTTGAGAAACGCCACGCCGCCCGAGTGGCCCGGACAGTGCCAGGAATACGAGCCATCCTGGGCGTACTTGACGAGTTCGCGGAAGAACGGCGGCGCCAGCCCTTCGAGGTAGCTGCGCGCCTCGCGGATGATGTGGCGGGCCACGAACTCCGGCGTGTCTTCGAACATGTGGATGAAGCCATGCAGTTCGCGCAGGATGTCGTTGGGGATATGCTGCGAGGTGCGGGTTTCGCCATACAGATAAATGGGGATATCGGCGTTGCGGAAACGCAACTCGCCGATGAAAACCCGCAGATTCTTGATGGCGTTGGCCACGTCTTCCGGCGAGTCGACGTCGAATTCTTCGTCGTCGATCGACAGGATGAAGGCGCTGGCGCGGCTCTGCTGCTGGGCGAACGAGGAAAGATCGCCATAGCTGGTGACGCCCAGCACCTCGACGCCCTCGGCCTCGATCGCCGCGGCCAGCGCGCGGATCCCCAGTCCCGAGGTGTTCTCGGAACGGAAGTCTTCATCGATGATGACGATGGGAAAACGGAATTTCATGGGCGTCCGCCTGATCCAAAGGGGGAATGAGTGTGGCCGCGCCTCCGCCGGGCGGATGCATGAGTTGCCCTGCCGGGCGACTCCAGCCGATCGAAGCTGCGAGTGTACCGCCAGCATCCCGCCTTGGGGATGACGGCGCCCCACGCACGCCGGCCGGAGGCCGGGGCGCTGCCGCCTTGCCCGGCGCCATCAAGCACGAGGTGTTCGGCGAGCGGCGGCGTGGTGAAGAACCCCGGCCTTGCGGCCGGCTTGCGCTCAGGCGCGTGGTCAGGTGCGCGGCAGGGTCACGCCGCGCTGCCCTTGGTATTTGCCGCCGCGGTCGCGGTAGGAGGTTTCGCAGATTTGGTCGCCTCCCAGGAAAAGCATCTGGGCACAGCCTTCGCCAGCGTAGATTTTGGCCGGCAGCGGCGTGGTATTGGAGAACTCCAGCGTGACGTGTCCTTCCCATTCGGGTTCGAGGGGCGTGACGTTGACGATGATGCCACACCGCGCGTAAGTGCTTTTGCCCAGGCAGATGGTAAGCACGCTGCGCGGAATGCGGAAGTATTCGACCGTGCGTGCCAGGGCGAACGAATTGGGCGGGATGATGCAGACATCGCCTTTGAAGTCGACGAAAGACTTTTCGTCGAACGCCTTGGGATCGACGATGGTGGAATTGATATTGGTGAAGATCTTGAATTCGTCGGCGCAACGGACATCGTAACCATAGCTGCTGGTGCCGTAGCTTACGATCCGGCGGCCGTTTACCTCGCGCACCTGGTCGGGCTCGAAGGGTTCGATCATGCCGCCGCGGGCGGCTTCGCGGATCCAACGATCGCTCTTGATGCTCATGCGAGGTTCCTCGGGGGTTGATAATGGCACGTACTCATACCGGCATTTTATAGGGGGCCCGGCTATAGAGGGCCGACGGGTGGCGGCGTACGCGCCACCGCCAGCGCCCAGACCGGCCCCGCACCAGCCGCGCGCAAGGCGGCGGCGGCCGCGTCGAGTGTAGCGCCTGTGGTGGCGACGTCGTCGACCAGCACGATGGGCGTGCCGGGCGGCAGGCGGCTTGGCCAGGCCACCTGGAAGGCCTGGCGGCCCCGCCGCAGCCGCTGTCGCCGCGAACGGCCGCGCTGGGAAGCCGTGGCTGCCGGCTCACGCCAGCGCAGCAGGCGTCGCTCCAGGGGCAGGCCCAGGCGGGCCGCCAAGCACGCGGCGATCACCCCGGCCGGATTGAAGCCACGCCGATTCAACGCCGTTGGCGACGACGGTACCGGCACGATGCGCGCGCCGGCGGGGAAGGCCGGCGGATCTGGCGGCGCCTCGGCGGACGCCGGGCGGGCTGGCGACCTCGCGTCGAGCGCCGCTTTGTCCGGGATTGGCTCGTTGAGCGGCAGGCCACTGGCCGGAAGATCGGCAAGCGCCGCCGCCAGCAGGGCGGCGAACGGTTCGCCGAGGGCCAGCCGGCCGGCCTGTTTGAATTCGAGAATCAGCGCCGAGCCGGGCGGCACGTAATGCATGCCGGCGATCAGCCGATGGAAGGCCGGTGGCCGGCGGCGGCAGACATTGCAGAGGCCAGGACGGTTGCGGGGCGCCGCGCAGCGTTGGCAGCTTGGCAGCGCCGCGTGGCCGCGCAGATGCGCCCAACATGGCGGGCACAGACCGCCACCGGCGCATCGAGCGCCGCACAAGGCGCAGGGCCCGGGCACGACGGCGCGCAGATGCGCCAGCGCCGTGCCGATACCGCGCCAGACTCGCACGGGCAACTGCCATCGCAAACCGGCTCCAGCCGCGCCGGAGGATTCCTCCTGCCCCGCCCCACCCTTCGGGCGCGACCTCGGCGGCGGCCCCGCTTTGAATCTTGCCAACAACCGCCTCTCCCGTTCCGTTCTCGCCTTGCCGCGGGCGCCGCCGCCCGAGCCATTCCGCCGACACACATCACGTATCATCCAGGGGGTCGAGAGTCTTCACAAGCGCATCGCGCCTCTTCATGTCACACTCACCGCCTCCCGATCTGGCTATCGATCCCCGCCACGTGGCGTTGCAGTTCGAGCGCCGCCAGCCTTGGCGCGATGCCGCTTTTCTGCACCAGGAGATCGGCAACCGCATGCTGGAACGGCTGGCCTACATCCGGCTGGCGCCGGCGGCCCTGCTCGATGCCGGCTGCGGCGCCGGCACCGCCATCGCCGGCTTGCGCGCCCGCTACCCCGACGCGATCTATCACGGCCTGGATCAGTCTGCACGAGCGCTGGAGGCCGGGAGGGCCGCCCACGGCGCCAAGCCCGACGGCTGGCGCCGCTGGTTGGGCCGGAATGCGGCCCGGCCCGAAACCCGCTTTCTCGTTGGCGACCTCGCCCGCACCCCGCTGTCCGACGAAACCGTGGATCTGGTCTGGTCCAATCTGGCCCTGCATTGGCATCCCCGGCCACACCAGGTGTTCGCCGAATGGTTTCGCGTCCTGCGGCCGCAAGGGCTGGCGATGTTCTCCACTTACGGCCCTGCCACGCTGCGCGAGGTCCGCGCCGCCGTCGCCGAGGCCGGTCTGGCCACCGCCACCCTGCCACTGGTCGACATGCACGATTTCGGCGATCTCTTGCTCGAGAACGGTTTTGCCGATCCGGTGATGGACCAGGAAACCCTCACGCTTACCTATTCCGACGCCGCGGAGCTACTGGCCGACGTGCGCCGCCTGGGTGGCAATCCGGCTCGTGGCCGCCATCCGGGGCTGGCGGGGCGCGGCTTCCGCCAGCGCCTGCTCGACGCCCTGGAAGCCCAGCGCGGCCCCGATGGCCATTTGCGGCTGACGCTGGAGGTGGCCTATGGCCACGCCTGGCGTGCCAACACCCGCCGCCAGGGCCAGGAAACCCTGATTCCGGTCAGTGCGATCAGCCGGCGGCGCGATCCCGCCTGAGATACGGCACCAAGACGCCGCCAGCGTGTAGAATGGCGGATGGTGCCGCTTCGTCCAATCAGGCCGCGCACCCTGTGTCTCCCCTATCCCGTCTGCCTCGGATTGGAGCCAGCCTGCCGCGTTTCGTACGTGTCAGCCGCTGGCGGGCCGTCGTCGGACTCCTCCATGACCTCCAGTATTACCTTCGCCGATCTCGGCCTCGATCCCGCTTTGCTGCGCGCCGTGACCGAGACCGGCTATACCCAGCCCACGCCCATCCAGCACCAGGCCATCCCGGTCGTGCTCGACGGGCACGACCTGCTGGCCGCCGCACAAACGGGCACTGGCAAAACCGCGGGCTTTACCCTCCCGGTGCTGCAGCGGCTGCTGCACACCGAGCGCGGCGCCAAACCCGGCCGCCCGCGCTGCCTCATCCTGACTCCCACCCGCGAACTGGCCGCCCAGGTCGAAGCCTCGGTGCAAACCTATGGCCGCCATGTTCCCCTGAAATCGCTGGTGATGTTCGGCGGCGTCAACATCAACCCGCAAATCGCGGCCTTGCGCAAGCCCCTTGATATCCTCGTGGCCACCCCCGGCCGCCTGCTCGATCACGTCGGCCAGAAAACCGTCGATCTCTCCGGGGTGTCCATCCTGGTGCTCGACGAAGCCGACCGCATGCTCGACATGGGCTTCATCCGCGACATCCGCAAGATCCTCGCCCTGCTGCCCAAAGCTCGCCAGACGCTGTTGTTCTCGGCCACGTTTTCCGACGAAATCCGCCAACTCGCGCAAGGTGTGCTGCGCGATCCGCGCGAAGTCTCGGTCGCGGCGCGCAACACCACCGCCGAACGCGTGGACCAAAGCGTGCACCTGGTGCCCCAGCATCTCAAGCGCGATGCCCTCAGCCACCTGATCCGCCGGCACGATTGGCGCCAGGTGCTGGTGTTCACGCGCACCAAGCACGGCGCCAACCGGCTGGCCGAGAAACTCTTGCGCGACGGCATCGGCGCCGCCGCCATCCATGGCAACAAGAGCCAATCGGCCCGCACCCGGGCGCTGGAAGGTTTCAAGAATGGCGACGTCCCGGTGCTGGTCGCCACCGACATCGCGGCGCGGGGGCTGGATATCGATCAACTGCCGCAGGTCGTCAACTTCGAGTTGCCCAATGTGCCGGAAGACTATGTCCACCGTATCGGCCGCACCGGCCGCGCAGGTGCCGCCGGCTCGGCGCTGTCGCTGGTCGACCGCGACGAGATCAAGCTGCTGGCCGCGATCGAGAAGCTGATCAAGCGCCCGATCGATCGCCTGCCCCTGGCCGACTTCGATCTTTCCGCGCCGGCCCCCGCCGCGGCCGAGGCCAGCCACCCGAGCGAGCGGCGCGGCCGCGCGGGACAACCGCAGGAGCGTCGCGGCGATCGGCGCCAGCCGGAACGCCGGTCGCCGGAACCACGCCAGCCGTCGTCGCGTCCCGCCCAGACGGCCGACGCCGGCGGCGGCCGGCAAGCGGCGGCGAACCGGACGGCGCCCTCTTCCGCCCGGCAACCCGCCGCGGCGCGCGACAATGGCCGGCCCCAACGCGAAAGCCAGGCGGCACGGCCCTCTGGCCAGGCCCGCAACGAGGCCGGTCCGCGGCGCGCCGCGCAACCTCGGCAAGATGCCTCACGCAAATCGGGCGCCGGCCAGCGGCCTCCCCGAGCGGCGTTGCTCGGCCGCTAAGCACGCGCAGGCTTCGCCGTGACACTCTCCACTTGGCTGGCCTTGTTTGCCGCCACCTGGGCGATCTCGCTGTCGCCCGGCGTCGGCGCGGTGGCGGCCATGTCGGCCGGCCTGCGTTGCGGCTTCTCCCGAGGCTACTGGAATACCATCGGCCTGGTGCTGGGCATCCTGGCGCAACTCGTGGTGGTTGGCATCGGCCTCGGGGCCCTGCTGAGCGCATCCGAACTCGCGTTCGCCGCGGTGAAATGGCTGGGAGTGGCGTATCTGGTCTATCTCGGGTGGCGCCAGTGGCGTACGGATGCCGCGCCGGTCACCGCCCACGCCATCGCGCCGCAGCGCGAGCCCATCCGCCAATTGGTGGCCCGCGGCTTCCTGATCAACGCCATGAACCCCAAGGGCACGGTGTTTTTGCTGGCGGTGGTGCCGCAGTTCATCGACCCGGCGCAAACGCTCTGGTCGCAGTATGTGATCATCGGCGGCACCATGGCCTCCGTCGACCTCATCGCGATGGGCTTGTATACGGCACTGGCGGCGCATTTGCTGCGCTATTTGAAACAAGCGCATCACGTTCGTTGGCTGAATCGCTGTTTTGGCAGCCTGTTCGTGCTGGCGGCGGTGTGGCTGGCCACTTTCCGGCGGGTCTGATGGCATGGCGCTCCGCGGCTTGGACCCTCACGATCCGTCCGTCAGTGCGCTACGACCGCCGCTCATGGCCTGTGAACACTGCGCGGCCATTCATCGCGAGGTCATCCTCCAGCCCAATGAAACCGCGGCCTGCGGACGCTGCGGCGCGCTCCTGCAGCGCTATAGCCGCCTCACTCCCCATGATTGGCTGGCGCTGACGCTCGCCGCGCTGGTGGTGTTTCTCATCGCCAACGCCTTTCCGGTGGCCAGCGTCGCGGTGCAGGGCCAGGTGCGCAGCGCCACGCTGGGCCAGGCCGTCATCCTGGCCTGGCAAACCGGCCATCCGCTGGTGGCCGCGCTCTGCGGGCTGGTCGCCATCGTTTTGCCGGGACTGCAGATTCTGCTACTGCTGCATATCCTCGTTTACCTTTGCCTCCGGCGTACCTCGGTGGACCTGATATCCAGCCTGCGGCTGCTGGGCTGGATCCGGCCCTGGAGCATGGTGCCGGTGTTCGTTCTGGCCGTGTTGGTGGCGCTGGTCAAGCTGGCGGGCCTGGCCAGCGTCGAACTGCAACCGGGCATGGCGGGCTTTGCCATACTCACCATCCTGATTACCATGCTGGGGCGCCTGACGCCGCGCCTGCTCTGGCGGCTGGCCGAGCGTGAACGGCTGGTGGCCGTGTACCAGCCCGCACCGCGCCCCGGGCAGGCGTTGACCGCCTGCCACGCCTGCGGCCAGGTACAGCCGCTGCCCGGCGGCGGCCATCGGCGATGCCTGCGCTGCCAGGCCGCGCTGCATTGGCGCAAGCCCGATTGGCTGGCCCGCTCCTGGGCCTTGCTTCTGACGGCCGCGATTCTCTATCTGCCGGCCAATCTTTTGCCGATCATGGTGATCGACTCGCCGCTGCTGGGCAACAGCCAGCACACCATCCTCGGCGGCGTCATCGAGCTCGCCCGGCTGGGCTCGTGGGATCTCGCCCTCATCGTTTTCATCGCCAGCTTCGTGGTGCCGTTGGGCAAGATGCTGGCCCTGGCCTGCCTGCTGCTGGCCACGCAATGGCGCTGGCGGGGCAACCTCGCCGCGCGCGGGCAACTCTACCGGGTCGTCGAGTTCGTGGGCCAGTGGTCCATGCTCGACGTCTTCGTCGTCCTGCTATTAACAGCGCTCGCCCACTTCTCGGGCTTGATGACCATCGAAGCCGGCGTGGCCGCCGGCGCCTTCGGCATGGTGGTGGTGCTCACCATGCTCTCGGCGATGGCCTTCGATCCCCGGGTCGGCTGGGATTACGCCCAGCCCGCTCCGCTTTCCGATCCCTCCTCCCCGCCCGCTTCTTCGTGCCGTGACCGAAACCGATCTCCAGGGACAGAACGCTGACCCGTCCAAGCCCGCCGACGCTTACGTCGAGCCCGCCATCGTGCGGCGGCCAAGCCGCATTTCCTGGATCTGGCTGGTTCCGCTGGTGGCCGCCCTCGTCGGCGCCACGCTGCTGGTGCGCGACTGGCTGGAGCGCGGTCCGCAGATCGTCATCACCTTCCAGACCGCCCAGGGACTGGAGGTGGGCAAGACGCAGGTGCGTTACAAAGACGTGACCGTGGGCACGGTCAGCCACATCGAGCTCAGCGAAGACTGGGGCTCGGTGGAAGTGACGGCGGACATCGATAAACACGCGGAAGAACTCGCCAGCCAGGGCGCCCGCTTCTGGGTGGTGCGGCCGCGCATGAGCTTCAGCGGCGTCTCCGGGCTCGGTACCCTGCTCTCGGGCGCGTACATCGAAGCCGACCTGCCCGCCGGCGCCGTCGAGGGTATGCTGCCGACGCAAACGCATTTCCGTGGCCTGGAAACGCCGCCCGAGATCACCACCGACCGTTCGGGCACACATTTCATGCTCGACGCCGCCAACCTGGGCTCGCTGGACGTCGGCTCGCCGGTGTACTTCCGCTACATCAAGGTGGGCCAGGTGATCGGCTATCAGCTCGATCCGACCGGCATCGATGTCGACATCCAGATTTTCGTTGAAGCGCCTTATGATCGGTTCGTGACCACCAGCGCCCGTTTCTGGGACGCCAGCGGCATCGACCTGACGATCGGCGCGGAAGGCCTCACGCTGCGTACGCAATCGTTGCTCTCGATCGCGCTGGGCGGCGTCGCCTTCGAGCCATTTGGCGAAGGCGATGAAGCGCGCGCCGACAACAATACGGCCTTCCCGCTCTACGCCAGCGAAACCGCGGCGCGCGCCGTACCCGACAGCGTGGTGCTGCCGGTGCGCATGCGTTTCGACCAATCCATCCGCGGTCTGTCGGTGGGCGCCGGCGTGGATTTCAAGGGCCTCAAGCTCGGCGAGGTCACGGCCATCACCCTGGATTACGACATCGAGCAGCGCCGTTTCTACGCCCTGGTCGACGCCAATCTCTACCCGCGCCGGCTGGGCCCCGTGTACGAAACCGCCGAACGCTATGCCCGCGACGAGCTGCACGCCCGTAATCTGTTCGAGCCCATGATCGAAAACGGCCTGCGCGCGCAGCTGCGCACCAGCAACCTTCTCACGGGCCAACTGTACGTGGTGATCGACACCTTCCCGGATGCCAAGGCGGTGGCACTGAACGACGGGGCCGAACCCTTTGCCATCCCGACCATACCCGGCGAACTCACTCAGCTCCAGCAACGTCTTAGCGGTATCCTGACCAAAATCGAAGCCTTCCCGATCGATGAGATCGGCCAAAGCGCCGAACGTCTGCTGGCCGAGACCACCCGCATGATTCAGCGCCTGGACAAACAAGTCGCCCCCGAAGCCCAGGCCATGCTGCGCCAAGGCACGCAGGCCCTGCTTGAAATCCAGCGCTTGCTGGCCACCGACGCGCCCCTGATGATCAACTCCGAACAGGCGTTGCAAGAAATGACGCGCGCCGCCCGCTCGCTGCGCAACCTGGCCGATTATCTGCAGACCCATCCCGATGCCCTGATCCGGGGACGCTGATGAATGCGGAGGCTTTAGAACAATCTTGGCCTTCGCCATAACCAGGCCAGCGGCAGCATGACGGCCAGGACAATCAGGCCACGACCGGCCCAGTCCTGGTCGCTCAATGAGTAGGCGTTGCACAGCCGTACCGGCTGGTCCAGGTAAAGCATGCCGACGATGGCGCTCATCCAGCAAAAATTGCCAAGAAAAAACACCTGGATGATCGCTGGTGCCCGACGCACCGAGGCACCGAGCACCCAGCCGCCGATCGGCAGGCCAACATACTTGAACGCGGCGACGCGCCAGTCGGTCAAGGCGTCGTCCAAGGCCTTGGGTATCATCCACGCCGCGCCGATCAGGCTGGCCAGCAGCAAACCCGGCACGCCGTATTCGTTATAAGACCATAACTTGCGCTTGAGGCTGGCGGCTTCATGGGTGGACGTTTTGCCACGGTGCCACACCGCCCGTTCGGCGAACACCCCCGCCAGAACCAGCAAGGGAATTTGTACCAGCATATGCAAGCTCATCGAGGCGGTAAGCGGTCGATGCGCGCCCAGCGCCACGGCCAGGCACGCCACGGCCAGCATCGAGAACACCACTGCGGGGGGCCGTGGGATCATGATGGGTCCTTTTGGCTGGAACCGCCGGTTCCGGCGAGGCCGCGCCGATGGTGCGAAGATCCTTTCCTGCCGGTCGCCTGCGGCACCACCGCGGCTGCGCCGGCGTGGCTTTCATTCAACGCGGTGGCCTGGCCAGCGAGACGGATTTTGCCGGGCGCGGACAGTTTTTTAGCCAGCGCCAACGCCAGCCCGGGCTCATCCAGATCGACGATGCCGGCCAGCCGCCCGTCCGGCGTGACGACATGCAGTGCGGCGTTATGCTCGAAATCCCCAAAAGGCGCGGGTATGACGGTGATGCCAAACTGGCGCAACAGCGCATCGCGCTGCCGAGATTGCTCAAAAGACCAGAACCGCCATATGGCCGGATCGGCGCGCATGCTCGATGCATAGCGGCCGAGGTCGGGCGCGCGGTCGCGGGAGTCGAAGCTGATGCTCAGCAGCCGCACCTGCGACTGCAACCCTTGCGCCGCGATGGCTTCCTGCACCCGCTGGGTGACGGAACCCTGCGCCAGGCACAGGGAAATGCATCGCGTGTAGAAGAAATTGACGATAGCCACACGGCCATCGGCTTCCAGCTCACCAAGCAACGAAGCAGCGCCATCCTTGGTGTTGATGATACGGGCATCGTGAATCGGACGCGGCTGCCGGGCCACCGCCTGGCGGCGAGCCGATTCGGCGGTAACGGCGGTAAAACCGTCGGTCAGGCCATAGAGCGCTCCTGCTCCCGCGAGCAGGGCAAGCACCAGGGCCAGGAACCATCGCATGTCTTGCTCCGGCCCTAGGGTTGGAGCAAGGGCCGCAGATCCTCATCGCCCTTCCAGGGCGTGGTCTGATCTTTGCTGGCTTCGCGCACCTGGGCCACATACGCCGCATCGGTTTTGGGCGCCGAGTTGCCAAAGCTGGTACGGATATGGTTCACGATGGCGGCCAGCTCCTGATCTGAAAACTTATCGTGAAAATGCGGCATGAGTCCGTTGTACTCGGCGCCCCCGACCGTCAGCGGCCCTTGCACACCGTGCAGGATGATCTGGATCAGCACGCCTGGGTCGGGGGCATCGACCCATTCAGAGCCCGAAAGCGGCGGGAAGACTCCGGGCAGTCCGTTGCCACCCGCCTGGTGGCAGGCGACGCAGTTGGCGGTATACAGTTGTCCGCCATCGGCCACCGCCGGCACCGCGAAATCCTCGGCCACGCGCTTGTCGCCCAAGAATGCCGGCATGGGGCTGTAATCGGCGTACAAATAGTAGACGGCCCAGATGAACAAAGCGGCAATAATCGTCAACACCAGCGCTGGCACTTGGCGGCTGCCCTCTTCGGGTTCGGGTTGCTCGCGTTGCTGTTGGGTGAATTGAGGTTCCGTCATTCCGTTGCCTCTTGCGGTGCGCTCGCCTGCCTGGCGGTTTCAGGCAGGGTAGGAAGATCGATCCCCGCCTCGATGGGATAGGTATGATCCAGCCCGATCAGGTACTGCACTAGATCCAAGGCTTCCGGCTTGGCCACGACCACCTTGCCCCAGGGCTGATGGCTGGATGGCAGCTTGACCACCACGTCGCCGTCTTCCGCCTCATCCTTCAGGGTGAACATGAAAGGAAAGGCTGGCATCGTGCTGCCCGGCACATAGGCGCGCGGCTCGTAAAGATGCCCAAGATTCCAGTCGACGCTGGGCTGGCGGGCCCCGATGTTGAACAGGTCGGGCCCGGTTCGCATCGTGCCGAGCAAATGCGGCTGGTCGTAGTAATAATCGCCCGCCACCGAGGCCCGGCCCCACCCGCGCTGGAAATCCGGCGCTTGCGATTGGCTGCGCGGCTGCTGTGAATGGCAGTACACGCAGCCCATGGCGATATACACCTCGCGGCCGCGTAACTGCTGGTCGGTATAGGGCTTGAGCTCGGCGGGCGGCTGTACATCGGACAACTGCAGGTAGGGCAGTACAACCAGGGTGGCGGTTGCCAGAGCCAGCGTCACCATCGCGCCGCTTAGCAGTTTGTATTCGTTTTCCATGATCAGGCCCCTGCGATTGCCGGGAGCTCGGGCTGGCCTTTGCGCTCATGCAGCAGCGCCGGCCCAATGCGGTGACGGCCATAACGCAGCGCCATCTGGGTGAAGTGCAGCGCAAACACCAGGTGACCCAGGGTCATGAGAGTGCCTCCCAGGGTGCGAGCCTGGAGGTAGGGGATGGTGACGAACACGGACTCCATGAACGGTTTGGCGGCGTCGAGCATGTGCAGGCCTTGCAGCCATCCGCCGATGCTCAGGCTTATCGCGTAGATGCCGATGCCGCTGACGACCAGCCAGAAATGAAGGATGATGAGCCTGGGGTGCGGCCACTCCCAGTTCATGATGCGCGGCATGACGAAGTAGATGGCGCCGAACATGACGATGGAAAAGAAGGCGTACAGGCCGATGTGCGCATGCGCGACGGTGAAGTGGGTGAAGTGCGCCACCGTGCTGACGCTGCGCAGCGCCTCGAACGAGCCTTCGACGGAGCTGACGGTGTACATCATGCCGCCCAGCAGGATAAAGCGCAGCGTCGGCGAATAGTAGGCGGTCTTGAAGTGGCCGCGCATGGTCAGGTGCATATTGACCGAGAAGGCCAGCACCGGGATGATCATCATCATCGATTGCACGATGGATAAGGTAATCAGCCAGTGCGGCACGGGGCCGCCAACCAGGTGGTGGCCGCCCACCTGGCCATAGAAAAAAGCCAGGGCCCAGAATCCGATCAGGGACAAGTTGTACGACTGTATGGGCCGGCCGATGATCTTCGGCAGAAAGTAATACACCGAAGCCAGCGCAATGGGCGTGTAGTAAAGCCCCAGCACGTTATGGCCGAACCACCAGTTCATGGTGGCCTGCTCCACCCCGAAATGCACGGCGGGCAGCTTGCCCACCAGATACAGCACGGGAAACCAGAAAAGCGCCGCCCCCATGTACCAGATGGATACATACAGGTGGTCGACCTTGCGATTGACCAAGGTGAACACCAGCGGCAATGCGATGAGGGCGCCGCCTGCCACCAGCAGGATGCTGATCTGCCAGGGAATCTCCAGCCATTCGAGGCCGTCGTTGATGCCCACCGCGATACTGCCCAGGCCGGCGATCAGGCCGGCATTCCAGAGCATGCAGCCCAGCAAGGCGAAGCGGCCGCCGTAAAGATGGGTCTTGAGCAGCCGCGGCAGCATCCAGATGGCGATGCCGAAGGCGGCCATGGGGCACCATCCGTAGGCCACCATATTGAGGTGCAGGGTACGCGTGCGGCCGAAGGTCAGCCATGCATATTGCGTGAGGAATTCGGGGTTGTGCAGCTTGATCGAACTGATGAGGCCGAACACCGAGGCGAATATCAGCCAGACGATGGCGCAGGCCAGAAACACGAAACACACATAGGCGGTGGACTGATCGGCGGCGATCCGGTCGGCCAGCTCCTGCCTGAGCCTGTTGGCCAAAGCGGGGGCGATCACCGCCTTGCCGCCCTCGGCCATCACCTTTTGCAAACCCGCGCGCTGCTCAGGTGTGGCCGAGGGGTCTTCGACGTGGCCGATTTCACCCGTGGAGAAAATGACGCCGGCCGCCTCGGGATTGTCGCCGAACAGATTGCGTCGCAATGACCAGATGAAGATCGCCAGGCCGGTGACGGACAGGATGAAGGTCAGGAGCAGGACCGTGATGGTGTTCATAGCAGTTTTTGCCAAACGGTGGAACGGAGGTGGCCCGGCACTGCACGCACCGGACGAAGCGGACCGGGCGGGCAACGGCTTGAACCCAGTGGTGCGATACCGCCTTGGCGAGCGGCGCGCTCCGACTAGCCGTCGAAGGCCAATAACTGGTATTTATTATGCATCTTTAAAGAGATTCGGTATGCAATAAGCCCACCCAAAACATGGATTTAAGTTTGGTGTCAGCGTCGGCGCGGCCCTGGGCGTGGGCCGCCGCGAACCCGCCCTCCCGCATGGGAATCGGATAACTGGCACCAAGCCCCCGACTCCTGAGCCGAATGTCGTAACATTGAACGCGATGCCTGATGCCTTTAACGCTCTGCCCGACCCTTTGCCTGAAGCGTGCGCAGGGTTGGCGGCCCAGGCTTGATTGAGCTATCCCGCAACTCATTTCCGCGACGGCGTTGTCTTGGCCCAGGCTACGCCGGGCGCGCCCAAGCCACAGCCATGAAACGACCACCCGAGCGCCCATTACCTTCTCTGGCCCCCGCAAGGGCCTCAACCGTCGCCAGCCGACCACACGGCGGGCCGCTCCCGACCCGCCGCGCCGCCATCGTCCCCGCCATCGCCCTCTTGCTGGCCGGCTGCGCGGGCAGCCCGCCGGCCCAGTACTTCACGCTGACCCCCGGCACAGTCGCCACAGCGCCGGCGCGGCCCTCCGCCCTCTCCGTGGAGTTCACGCCGGTCACGGTGCCGCAACAGGTAGACCAGCCGCAGTTGATGCTGCGCACCGCGCCGCTCGAGCTGACGCCGGACTACAACGCCCGCTGGGCGGCCGCCCTGAGCGACGAGATCCGATCCGGCCTGTCGACCGCCTTGTCCGCGCGCGCCGGCATTACCGACGTCACGGCCTTGGGCGGCACCCGAGCGGGTCCGTTATGGCGCCTCCAGGTGCAAGTGCAAACCTTCGATCTCCCGGTGGGCGGCCCGGCCACGCTGGAGGCCTTGTGGCGCGCGCGGCGACTGGACGATCCCAGCGCCGCCGCCTGGTTATGCCACGGGCAGTTCCGCACCGCCACCGCCGGCCCCGGCCTGCCGGCCCTGGTCGACGCCCAACGCCAATCGCTGGACGGCCTGGCCAAACAGATCGCCGGCGTGCTGGCGGGCGAGCCGAGCCCCGACTGCCGCCGCGAAGCGCCGCCGCAAGCGGCGGCAAGCCCCCAGGCGCAGTAACCACACGCTGGAGAGCCGGCTTTACTTTCCCGAACGAACGAACTGGCTTGGGGCAGCGGGGTCGACCCTCACCGACACCAAGCCTGCGAGGCAAACTCGACCAGGCGATCCGGGCTTCGCCGCCGCCCCGTCCTTCGCCCGACTTAGAGCCGTAAGCCGCTGTGAAACCCGACTTTGCGTGACACACGGCCATGAGAGCCCCCCAACGCACGAAACTGCGAGCCGCGGGGCCGCCGCCTCGGAGGCTTGGGACATTGGAGAGCGCCGTGGCCCGGGTCGACGGGCGGGGGCAGTCGGCGGGCACTGTTTGAGCTCCGGCCCGCAGGGCCGGGGCGAGTTTGCCCGCCGCCCGCCCGACGGCACGTGACGCGGGGAGTTTGGCCGCGCGGCGGCCAAACCGCTCGACTGCCCAAGCCTCCGAGGCGGCGGCCCCGCGGCGCCTCAAGACCCCCGACCTTTCATCCTCGAAAGAGCGAACCGCTACGCTGCCCTTCCGGGTGGAACCTCTTACCCCACCGCCGGCAACAACCGCTCAGCCCCCGCGTAAACCGTAGCCGACTCACCCCTCACGAACCCCAGCAGTATCAAGCGATGCTGCGCCGCCATCCGGCAGGCCAGACTCGTAGGCGCCGACACCGCCGCCAGCAACACGTGCCCCGCCGCCAGTGTCTTCTGCACCATCTCGAAACTCGCGCGGCTGGACACCACCACCAAACCGGGCTCCACCCGGCCCGCCGTCGCGCCTATGAGTTTGTCGAGGGCATTATGGCGGCCGACGTCCTCGCGCACGCACAACAGCTCGCCCGCAAGCGTGGCCAATCCCGCGGCATGCGTCGCCCCCGTCTGGCGATGCAAGGATTGACGCTCGGCCATCGCCGCCTGCGCGGCGAACACAGCCGCCAAAGCCACCTGCGGCGGATCAGCCACCGCGGCCACCGGCCGCATCACCTGGGGCAGGGATTCCACGCCGCACAGCCCGCAGCCGGTGCGGCCAGCCATCGCCCGCCGGCGCTCGCGCAGCGCCACCGCGCGGGCGGTGGCGATCTCGACCTCGACCACAATGCCCTCGGGGGTGTCTCTGGCGTCCACCCCGTAGATCTCGGACGGCCTCTCGACCAATCCCTCTGTCAGGGCAAAACCGCGAGCGAAATCCTCGAGATCAGCCGGCGTCGCCAACATGGTGGCGTAGGCGATACCGTTGAACTCGAGCGCGACCGGCGTTTCGTTGGCAATGCGGTCGTCGATCGCCGGCTGCCAGCCGCCGGCCCGCCAGCGCCGAACCTCGGCGGTGACGGCGGAACCGTTGGCATCGCTGGCCATGGCGGGCGCGCGATCGGGGCCGGTTGGCACCAGCCGCGTCAGGCGGCCGGCGCCGCCGGCGTAAGCGCCTGGCGATGCCGCTGAACGGCCTGGAGCACGATCGCGTCGAGCGTGGCGCCATCGCCCCGGCCATCGGGATGCAGGTCGAGAAACGCCAGCAAGGCGCGCCGCATGCGCGGCTCCCAGAACTTCTGCAAATGATTGGCGATGTCGTCGATCGCCTGCTCGCGATCGGGCATGGCGGCGAAGAAAGCGCCGATCTGGTTGGCCATGCGGGTGAGTTGTACGATGTCCATGGATGCCACCTCAGCTTTCGGCACGCATGCGTTCGCGCAGCAGACGATCCTGCTTGACCGAAAACTTCGACCAACGCTGCTGCCATTCCGAGGGCTGGGTAACACGCATCACCTCCACCGCCGTCACCTTGTATTCCGGGCAATTGGTGGCCCAATCGGAATTCTCGGTCGTCACCACGTTGGCTCCCGATTCGGGAAAATGGAAGGTGGTATACACCACGCCCGGCGCCACCCGGTCGGTGATCTGCGCGCGCAGCACGGTTTCGCCGGCGCGGCTGCGAATGCCCACCCAATCACCCTCGCCAATGCCGCGGTCCTCGGCATCCTGCGGATGGATCTCGAGCAGATCCTCGCCATGCCACATGACATTGGCCGTGCGCCGGGTTTGCGCGCCGACGTTGTATTGCGACAGGATGCGGCCGGTGGTGAGCAACAGCGGAAAGCGGCTGTTGGCGCGCTCGTCGGTGGCCACATACTCCGTGATGATGAAGCGGCCCTGGCCGCGTACGAAACTGTCGACGTGCATGGTGGGCGTGCCGTCGGGAGCCTCATCGTTGCAAGGCCATTGCACGCTGCCCAGGCGATCGATCTTGTCGTAGCTCACGCCCGAGAAAGTGGGGGTGAGGCGGGCGATCTCGTCCATGATCTGGCCGGGATGGTCGTAGTGCATGGGATAGCCCAGCGCCTCTGCCAGCGCCACCGTGACCTCCCAGTCGGCCATGCCGCCCAGCGGTTCCATCACCTTGCGCACCCGCGAGATGCGACGCTCGGCGTTGGTGAATGTACCGTCTTTTTCGAGGAAGGACGAACCCGGCAGGAACACATGGGCGTACTTGGCGGTTTCGTTGAGGAAAATATCCTGAACCACGATACATTCCATCGACGACAGCGCCGCCGTCACGTGCTGCGTATTGGGATCGGACTGCACGATGTCTTCGCCCTGGCAGTACAAGCCCATGAAGCTGCCGCTGAGCGCGGCGTCGAACATATTGGGGATGCGCAGGCCCGGCTCGGCTTGCAACGTGACGCCCCAATCGGCCTCGAAAGACGCGCGCACGGCGTTGTCCGACACGTGGCGATAACCCGGGAGCTCGTGCGGGAAGGAGCCCATATCGCAGGAACCCTGCACATTGTTCTGGCCGCGCAGGGGGTTGACGCCCACGCCTTCACGGCCGACGTTGCCGGTGGCCATGGCCAGGTTGGCGATCGCCATCACGGCGGTGGAACCCTGGCTGTGCTCGGTGACGCCCAAGCCATAGTAGATAGACGCGTTGCCGCCGGTGGCGTATAGCCGCGCGGCGGCGCGCACGTCGGCGGCCGGCACGCCGGTGATCGCCTCGGTGGCCTCGGGCGAATGATCGGGGCGCAGGATGAACTCGGCCCAGTCGTCGAAGGCCGGCATCTCGCAGCGCTCGGCGATGAACTCGCGATCGGCCAACCCTTCCGAGAGAATGACGTGGGTCAGGGCATTGAGCAGGGCGACGTTGGTGCCAGGGCGCAATTGCAGATGGAAGTCGGCCTTGACGTGCGGGCCGTCGACCAGCTCGGTTTGGCGCGGGTCGACCACAATCAGACGGGCGCCTTCGCGCAAGCGGCGCTTGAGCCGCGAGGCGAACACCGGGTGGGCGGCGGCCGGGTTGGCGCCGATGATCATCACCACGTCGGTGTGCATGACCGAATCGAAGGTTTGCGTGCCGGCGGACTCGCCCAGCGTCTGCTTGAGCCCGTAGCCGGTGGGCGAGTGGCAGACCCGTGCGCAGGTGTCGACATTGTTGGTGCCGAAGGCGGCACGCACGAGCTTCTGTACCAGCCAGGTTTCTTCGTTGGTGCAGCGCGACGACGTGATGCCGCCCACCGAATCGCGGCCGTACTGCTGCTGGATGCGGCGGAACTCGCTGGCGGCGTACGACAGCGCCTCTTCCCATGACACCTCTTGCCAGGGGTCGGTGATGCGCTTGCGGATCATCGGCTTGGTGATGCGGTCGGGGTGGGTGGCATAGCCCCAGGCGAAGCGGCCCTTGACGCAGGCGTGGCCGCGGTTGGCCTGGCCGTCTTTCCAGGGCGTCATGCGCACCACTTGCTGGCCCTTCATTTCGGCCTTGAAGCCGCAGCCCACACCGCAATAGGCGCAGGTGGTGATCACCGCGTGCTCCGGCTGGCCCATGAAAATGATGGATTTTTCCTGCAAGGTGGACGTGGGACAGGCCTGCACGCAGGCGCCGCACGACACGCACTCGCTATCGAGGAAACTCTCGCTCTGGCTAGCGCTGACGCGCGAATCGAAGCCCCGGCCGCTGATGGTAAGCGCGAAGGTGCCCTGGGTTTCTTCGCAGGCGCGCACGCAGCGGCTGCAGACGATGCACTTGGCGGGATCGTAGGTGAAATAAGGGTTGGACTCGTCGGCTTTTTCGTCGAGGTGATTGGCGCCAGCATAACCGTAGCGCACGGCGCGCAGGCCCACCTGGCCGGCCATGTCTTGCAGCTCGCAGTTGCCGTTGGCCGGGCAGGTGAGGCAATCGAGCGGGTGATCGGAGATATACAGCTCCATCACGTTGCGGCGCAGCTCGTGCAGGCGGGTGTTTTCGGTGGTCACCACCATGCCTTCTTCCACCGGGGTGGTGCAGGAAGCGGGAAAACCGCGCCGGCCCTCGATGTGCACCAGGCACAAACGGCAGGAGCCGAAGGCTTCCAGGCTATCGGTGGCGCAGAGCTTGGGAATGTTGATGCCGGCGATGGCCGCGGCGCGCATCACCGAGGTGCCCTCGGCGACTTGCACCAACTGGCCATCGACGGTGAGCGTGACTTGCTGCTCGGCGACGCGCTCGGGCGTGCCGAAATCGCGATCGCGGATGAGAACGGTTTCGAGCATGGCGATCTCCTGATCAGTCGGCGGCGGCCGCGGGGACCGGCGCCAGCCCGAAGTCTTCGGGAAAATGGTTGAGCGCGGACAGCACCGGATACGGCGCCATGCCGCCCAGGGCGCACAGCGAGCCGGCCAGCATGGTGTCGCAAAGATCACGCAGCAGCACCACCTGCGATTCGCGCGTGGCGGGTTCGGCCACGATACGGTCGATCACCTCGGTACCCCGAACGGAGCCGATGCGGCAGGGCGTGCACTTGCCGCAGGACTCGATGGCACAGAACTCCATGGCGTAACGCGCCATGTGCGCGAGATCGACGGTGTCGTCGAAGGCCACGATGCCGCCATGGCCGACCATGGCCGACACACCGGCGTAGGCTTCGTAGTCGAGCGGAATGTCCCATTGCGACTCGGGCAGATAGGCGCCCAGCGGCCCGCCCACCTGCACCGCCCGCAAGGGCCGCCCCGAGGCGCTGCCGCCGCCAAAATCGTACAGCAGTTCGCGCAGGGTGAGGCCGAAGGCGCGTTCGACCAGGCCGCCCTGGCGCAGGTTGCCGGCCAATTGGAAGGGCAGCGTGCCCAGGGAGCGGCCCATGCCGTAATCGGCGTAGGCCTTGGCGCCATTGGCGAGGATGGTGGGTACGGTGGCCAGCGAAATGACGTTATTGACCACGGTAGGCTGGCCGAACAAGCCCTGGATGGCCGGCAGCGGCGGTTTGAAGCGCACCAGGCCGCGCTTGCCTTCCAGGCTTTCGAGCAGCGAGGTTTCTTCGCCGCAAATGTAGGCGCCGGCGCCCTTGCGCACCTCGAGATGGAAGGCGCGGCCGCTGCCCTGGATGTCGTCGCCCAGCCAGCCGGCTTGTTCCGCCAGCATGATGGCGGCTTCCAGGGCGGCGATGGCGTGCGGATACTCGGAGCGCACATAGATATAGCCGCGCGTGGCGCCCACGGCCAGGCCGGCGATGGCCATGCCTTCGATCAGGGCACAGGGGTCGCCCTCCATCAGCATGCGATCGGAGAAGGTGCCCGAATCGCCTTCGTCGGCGTTGCAGACGATGTATTTTTGCGCGGCCTCGGCGCCCAGCACCGTTTGCCACTTGATGCCGGTGGGAAAGGCGGCGCCGCCGCGGCCACGCAGGCCCGAGGCCTTGACCTCGTCGATGATCTGCTGCGGCGAGAGTTCGAGCGCCCGGCGCAGGCCGCGCCAGCCGTCGTGGGCGGCGTAATCGGCCAGCGAGAGCGGATCGATGATGCCCACCCGGGCGAACGTGAGCCGCTGCTGCCGCGCCAGATAGGGAATCTGCTCGGTGGGACCATGGCACAAGTCGTGCGGCGCGCCCCGCAGCCAGCCGGCCTCGAACAGGCCCGGCACATCGGCGGGCGCCACCGGGCCATAGGCCACGCGACCGGCATCGGTGACGACTTCAACCAGCGGCTCCAGCCAAAGCAGGCCCCTGGAGCCGTTGCGCACGATGCGGACCTGATCGCCACGCTGCCGGGCTTCGGCCTCGACCGCCCGCGCCACGGCATCGGCGCCCACCGCCAGCGCGGCGGCGTCGCGCGGTACGTAGATCGTGATAAGACCGTTCATGCCCGCACCTCGTCAAGTTGTTCGACGATGGCATCGAAGCGTTCGGGAGTGAGGCGCGCATAGGGCTGGCCGTCGATCATCATGGCCGGCGATTGCGCACAGAGCCCCAGGCAATAGACGGGATCGAGCGTGTAGCGGCCGTCGGCGCTGGTGGCCTTGAAATGACAGGACAGGCGCCGCTCGGCATGGGCCGCCAGGGCGTTGGCGCCCATGGACTGGCAGGCTTCGGCGCGGCACAGCTCGATATGATGGCGACCCGCCGGGGTGGATCGGTAATGGGGATAGAACGTAATGACACCATGCACCTCGGCCCGCGAGAGCTGCATGGCCTGGGCGATCACGGACACCGCCTCCGGGGGAATGCAGCCGAGTTCGTCCTGCACATCATGCAGCACCGGCAACAGGCTGCCGGGCTGCCCCGCATGGCGGGACAAAATCGCCTGCACGGCGGCGAGTTGGGCGGCAGGCAAGGCCGCTCGGGCCTTCGGGGTGGACGATTCCACGGAAAAGTCGGCCGGCGGCAGCGGCGTGGGGCGAGTCATGAGTGTCTCCATCGTGGAGGCCGGAGCAGCGGACAGTGTTGGCAGCGCCCGAAACCCTTTAAGATAGGCGCATGGAAAAACCGCTGTACCTGGTGCGGATGGCTCGCGAAAGCGCTCTGGCACCCCGGCCTGACTCACCGATTGTAACCGCCCAGGCGCTCGCCGACACGCGAGGCCGGCCGTTGCGCGACTTGCGCATTTCCGTCACGGATCGTTGCAATTTTCGCTGTGGCTACTGCATGCCGCGCGAGGTCTTCGGCCATCGGCATGCCTTCCTGCCCCAGCCCGCGCTACTGCGCTTCGAAGAAACCGCCCGCCTGGCCGAAGTCTTCGTGGTCCTGGGCGTGCGCAAGATACGCCTCACCGGGGGCGAACCGCTGCTGCGCAAGAATCTCGGCAGGCTCATCGAATTGCTGGCGGCCCTGCGCATCCCCGACGGCGAGCCGCTGGATCTCACCCTCACCACCAACGGCTCCCTGCTCGAGCGCCAGGCCAGGATGCTGCGCGCCGCGGGCCTGCGGCGGGTCACGGTCAGCCTCGACGCCCTGGATCCCATCTTGTTCCAGCGCCTGAGCGACAGCCAAACCGAAGTCGCCACCGTGCTGCGCGGCATCGATGCCGCGGCCGAGGCGGGGCTCACGCCCGTCAAGGTCAATATGGTGGTGCGCCGCGGCCTCAACGACCATCAGATCCTGCCCATGGCCGAGCATTTCCGCGGCAGCGGCCACATCCTGCGCTTTATCGAATATATGGATGTGGGCAGCACCAACGGCTGGCAGGCCGGCGAAGTGCTCAGCGGACGCGAGATCCTCGACCGCCTGCAAACCCACTACCCCCTCGAAGCCCTGCCGGGCAGCTACCCCGGCGAAGTGGCGGAGCGCTGGCGCTATCGCGACGGCCAGGGCGAGATCGGCGTCATCACCAGCATCAGCCACGCCTTTTGCGGCGACTGCAACCGGGCCCGGCTGTCGCCCGAGGGCCGGCTATTTCTTTGCCTGTTCGCCCACCAGGGCTACGACCTGCGAGCCCTGGTGCGCCGCGGCGCTGGCGCCGACGAAATCGCCGGCGCCATCCGCGCCATCTGGAGCGGCCGCACCGACGCCTATTCCGAACAGCGCGGGCGGCTGGCCACCGACCGCCCACGCATCGAGATGAGCTATATCGGTGGCTGATCACGCATCCCCGCGCGAGCACCGGCATGCATTGCGCGGTGAATCGACGCCGGATTTTGCCGGGGCCGAAGCCTTCCCCGCCTCGTCACCGAGAAGCCCCGGCCAAACGGTCGGGGTTCTTCAATCCGCCACCACGGCCGCCTCGCCTCTTCCTCCGCCATTGCCCACGAGCCCACACGAGTTCACCGGCTTGATCCTGGCGGGCGGCTTGTCGCGGCGCATGGGCGGCGCCGACAAAAGCCTGCTTGAGCTTCATGGCCAGCCGCTGCTGGCCCATGTGCTGCGCCGACTCCAGCCACAAGTCGGTTCCATTCTGATCAATACCAACCACCCCGCCGACGCCTACCGGGGATACGGTGCGGTGGTACCCGACCCTCACGATTTGCCCGCCATGGCGGGCCCGTTGCTGGGCGTGGCCGCCGGCCTGCGCGCCAGCCCCACCGACTGGCTACTTTGCGTACCCTGCGACAGCCCCTGGCTACCGCAAGACCTCGCGGCCCGCCTGCGGGCGGCGTTGGCCGGAGGCACGGCCGGCGTGGCGGCGGCCTGGGCGGCCGGCCGGCGCCAGGGCGTGTTTTTGCTGCTGCACCGGGGCTACCTTCCCTCTCTCGAAGATTGGCTGCGCCGGGGGGAGCGCAAAGTCGACCTCTGGCTGACAGCCCAAGGCGTGGTCGACGTGCCGTTTGCAGACGCCGCCGCCTTCGCCAACCTCAATACGCCCGACGACTGGCGCGCCGCGGCTCAGGCCAGCCAGTCGGCAAACCGGTAGTAGTCCACCTCGTCGCCATCGCCTCGCGGCAGGCCCGCGGGAATGCGCGCCACGCCATCGGCCCAGGCCAGGCCGTGGAGGATTCCCGAGCCCTGGCGGGGATGCGGCTGCACCCCCAGCACCGTGCCTTCCGGCACCTCGCGCACCCGGAGGAACTCTTCGCGCCCGCCCAGGTACTCTCGGGGCGCGCGCAACAGCGCCCGGCTCACACGGGGCCTGATGGCGGCCCGGCCCTGCATATGCCGGATCATCGGGCTGGCCAGCACCGCCAAGACCACATAGGTCGATACCGGATTCCCCGGCAAGCCAAGCACGGGCACGGCTCCCACGCGGCCCAGCGCCACCGGTTTACCGGGCTTCATGCGGACTTTCCAGAGATCCAGATCGCCTCCCAGCGCTTGCAGGGCGGGCTTGATGAGATCGCGATCGCCCACCGAAACGCCGCCCGCGCTGACGACGAGGTCGGCGAGGCTCGCCAGCTCCGTCAGCGCCTCGCGGGTGGCGGCAAGGTCGTCGATCGCATGGCGCACCGCCACGACCTCGCAGCCCAGGCCGGCCAGCACGCTGCGCAGCATGGTGCCGTTGGATTCGTAGATCGCTCCGGGCGACAGCGGCCGCCCCGGCGCAACGAGCTCGTCGCCGGTGGTGAGCACAGCCACTTTCAGGCGCGGACGCACCGGCAGGCTGGCCAGGCCCTGCGCCGATAGCAGACCCAGGGCGCCCGGCCCCAGCACGGTGCCGGCGGCCAGCAGCAAGGAACCCGCCGCGACGTCTTCGCCCTGGCGGCGAATGTTGGCGCCACGCTTGGTGAGCTCGCGCATCCGTACCGTACCGGCATCGGCCTCGCAATCTTCCTGGATCACGACGGTATCCGCGCCCTCCGGCACCAGGCCGCCCGTAAAAATGCGCGCCGCGTGGCCAACCGGCAACGGCGGCGGCACTTGGCCGGCGAAACGCGTCGGCCCCACCGGCAGCGGCCGGCCGATGGCCAGGTCGGCATGACGCACGGCGTAGCCATCCATCGCGCTATTATCGGCTGGCGGTAGATCGAGGGTGGCGCTGATGTCGTGTGCCAGCACCCGCCCCAGCCCCTGGATCAGCGGGCAGGACTCGACCGCACCGGGCGCCGCCACCGTGGCCAGCAGACGCGCCTGGGCCTCATCGAATTCAAGCATCCGGAAATTGCGTGGCAAAGTTGCAAGGCGTGTGGGTATGGTCGAACTGCTCGCGCAGAATACCCTCCCAGGCCGTCTGGCAGGCGTTGGTGGAACCGGGCAGGCAGAAGATAAGGGTTCTGTTCGCGGTACCGGCGACCGCGCGCGACTGGATGGTGGAGCTGCCGATCTCGGCGTAGGAAATCTGGCGGAACAGCTCACCGAAGCCGTCGATGGTCTGGTCGAACAGCGGCGTCACGGCTTCGGGCGTGGAGTCGCGGTGCGAAAACCCCGTGCCGCCGGTGCTGATGATCACCTGAATGCGCGGATCGGCGATCCAGTCGCTCATGACCTTGCGGATTTGATAGACGTCGTCTTTGACGATCTGCCGCGCCACGCATTGGTGGCCGGCTTGCGCCAGTGTTTCGGCCAGCCAGTTGCCGGACGTATCGGTTCCGGCGACGCGTGTGTCGCTTACCGTCAAAACGGCGCAATTGAGAGACTTGGCCATGCCGGCGCTCCTTGGTGTGGAAGAGAGGGGAAAAGAGTTGGAAATCAGGCCGAAGGAGGTTCCTCGCCTTCCAGCCAGGCGCGGGTGCGTTCGGCATCGGCTTCGGCCTGCCGCACCCAGAAGGCCTGGCCATCGGCCAGGGTCTCGCGCTTCCAGAACGGAGCCCGGGTTTTCAGGGCATCGATCATGAACTCGCAGGCCCGGAACGCCGCGCCGCGATGCGCGCTGGCGGCACCCACGAACACGATGGGTTCGCCGCGCGCCATCTCGCCGACGCGATGAACAATGCTCCAGGCCGCCAGCTCCCAGCGCCGCGCGGCGCTCTCGCCCAGTTCATCGAGCACCCGTTCGCACATGCCCGGATAATGTTCGAGAAACAGCGTGCGGGTGGCCAGGTTGGGCGCAAAATCGCGTACATGGCCGGTAAAGGTAACGATGGCTCCCGCCGCTTCGCCAGCGCGCTGACGGAGGTCGTCGTAAAGCAGGCCGGTATCGAAGGAAGCGGTTTGCAGCCGGCGCATGCCTAGCCTCCCGTCACGGGCTCGAATACCGCGACTTCGTCGCCGGGGCGGATCCAATCGTCTGCGCGGGCGTGCTGCTGGTTGATCGCCAGCTGCAGGCGGCCGGCGGGTGCCAGTGCCGGATGGCGGCGTTCGAGCCAGGCCAGCAACTGGCGGCCCCGTACCGGCAGCTCGCCATCGTAGACGTCCGCCCGGCGGCCGGCCAGTTCCGCCACCTGGGCGAAATAGGCCAGTGGCACCCGCACCCCTGGCGGCGTGACGGCGGCAGCGGCCGGATCCGCCCCACGCGGATCATCACCTGCGCCGAGCCTTGCGCCCGCGCCTGGCGCGGCGACCGGCGTGTTCACCCCAACGCCGGTGGCGGCCTCCATCGCGGCGTTGGCGCCGCGCGGCGCGGATCCGACGGCCTCAGTAAACGCGGTGGGTGAGCCGTCGCCATGCAGCAAGGCGGGATCGCCTATCGGCCGCGGCGGAAGGTCTTGGGCTTCGTCGCAGCGCCACGTGCCGCTCTTGCCGCCCGACTTGTACACCAGCCGGACGGATTCGACGATGATGCCTTTATCAACGCCCTTGCACATATCGTAGAGCGTGAGGGCCGCCACACTGGCGGCGGTCATGGCTTCCATCTCGACCCCGGTGCGATGGTCGGTGCGGCAGCTGGCGCGGATACGGATGCTGGCGGTCTCGGGTTCCAGAACGAACTCCACACCGGCGAACGACAGCGGTAGCGAATGGCACAGCGGGATGAGCTCGGCGCAGCGCTTGGCCGCCAGGATGCCGGCGATGCGCGCGGTGCCGAGAACATCGCCCTTGGCCACGGTGGCATCGCGTACCGCCACGAAAGCCTGCCGGCCCAAGCGCACGCGAGCTTCGGCAATGGCTTCGCGCGCGGTGATGGCCTTGCCGCCGACGTCGACCATGCGTGCTTCGCCGGAAGGATCCAGGTGTGTGAGGGAGGGAGAAGCGGGTTCTGGGCTCATCCCGCGATCATAGCCTAGGCCGGCCGCGCGACCGGGTAAAATCCGTGGATACGAAGAACCCCCAGGAAGCATGAACATCCCCCAGGAAGTCGCGCGACGACGCACGTTCGCCATTATCTCGCACCCCGATGCGGGTAAAACCACCCTTACCGAAAAACTGCTGCTGTTCGCCGGCGCCATCCAGATTGCCGGCAGCGTCAAGGCGCGCAAGGCGTCGCGCCACGCCGCCTCCGACTGGATGGAAATCGAAAAGCAGCGCGGCATCTCGGTGGCCTCGTCCGTCATGCAGATGGAGTACCGCGACTGCGTGATCAACCTGCTCGACACTCCGGGCCACCAGGACTTCTCGGAAGACACCTACCGGGTGCTCACCGCCGTCGATGCCGCATTGATGGTGATCGAGGCCGGCAACGGCGTCGAGCCGCAAACCATCCGCCTGCTCGAAGTCTGCCGCGCGCGCAACACGCCGATCATCACCTTCGTCAACAAGTTCGACCGCGAAGTCCGCGAACCGCTCGACCTGCTGGCCGAGATCGAAGCGCACCTGGGCATGGACGCCATCCCGTTCTCGTGGCCGGTGGGCATGGGCCGCCGCTTCGGCGGCGTGTTCGACATCCGCCACGATCACATGCGGGTATTCAAGCCCAGCGACGAGCGCTCCGCCGAGGGCGACGAGGTTCTCGACGGCCTGGACAACCCCGTCGCCGTGGAACGCTTCGGCGAAGCCTACCAGCAGGCGCGCGACGAGATCGAACTGCTGCGCGAGGCTTCGGTGCCGTTCGAGCACCAGGCCTTCCTCGAAGGGCGGCAAACACCCGTTTTCTTCGGCTCGGCGATCAACAATTTCGGCGTGCAGGAAGTGCTCGACACCCTGGTCGAACTGGCGCCGCCACCGGGCGCCCGCCAGGCCCTCGAGCGCATGGTCCAGCCCGACGAGCCCAAGTTCTCCGGCGTGGTCTTCAAAGTCCAGGCCAATATGGACCCGGCCCACCGCGACCGCGTGGCCTTCGTGCGTGTGAGCAGCGGCCGCTTCGAGCGCGGCATGCGCCTGAAGGTGGCGCGCACCGGCAAGGAGATCCGGCCGAACAACGTGGTGTCGTTTCTTTCGCAGCGCCGCGACCTGCTCGACGAGGCCTACGCCGGCGACATCATCGGCATTCCCAACCATGGCGTGCTGCACCTGGGCGACGTCCTCACCGAGGGCGAAACCCTGCACTTCACGGGACTGCCCTTCTTCGCGCCCGAGCTGTTCCAGGCCGTCGAAGTGGCCGATCCCTTGCGCACCAAGCAGCTGCGCACCGGTCTCACCCAGTTGGGCGAGGAAGGCGCCATCCAGGTGTTCCGCCCGGTGATGGGCGGCGCCCTGCTGCTGGGCGCCGTGGGCCAGTTGCAGTTCGAAGTCGTGGCGCACCGCCTGAAAACCGAGTATGGAGTGGCGGCGCGGCTGATGCCCAGCCGCTACACGGTGGCGCGCTGGATCACGGCCGAGGATCCCCGCGACCTCAAGAAGTTCATCGACGCCAACCAGGGCAACATCGCCCACGACGTGGTCGACGCGGTGGCCTTTCTCGCCACCTCGAACGCGCAGTTGCGCGTGGTGCAGGAACTCTATCCGGCCATTCAGTTCCACAGCCTGCGCGAACGGGGCGGCCAGATTTTCAACGCCTGACGGCCAACGCGGGCGAGCCGCTTTCGGAGAAAATGTTTCATGTGGCGTGCGATTGTCATCTTCCTGGCGGTGCTCTGGACGATGTCGGCCTTTGCCGGCGTCTGGCTGGGCCAGGCACTCTCCGATAGCGCCCCGCTACGGACCGACAACCTCCCCAATGCCAGCCTCCAGGCCGCGGCGGGCAACGTAGGTCAGGGCATCCCCGCCGCGCCGCAGCCCCGCGTCGACGGTAGCTTTGGCGTGCCCGAGCGCGGCGTGGGCGACCTCGTTGCCGAAGTGTCGCTGGTGTCGGCCATGGAAAACACCGCGTCGTCGGTTTCGATGACCACCGTCGTCGTCGAGCCGCGCCAGCGCTCCGAAGACCCGGCCCGCATCCTGGCCGGCCTCGACGGCGCCGCGCCGCGTGGCCCCGCCAACGAGGCCGATCTTGTCGTGCCGGGCCTCAATGCCATGGCGGGCGACTTGCCGCCAGGGCTGGCCCACGCCCCCGCCGTGCCGCCGCCGCCCCCGCCAACGCCGCGCAACGATTGGCTGCAGCAATTGCGCAACGGGCTGCAGGCCTGTGGCGGCCAGCAGCGCTACAGCGCCGCGGAATGCGAGCAGCGGCTGCGCCAGCAGTTCTGTACGCCCAATGATGGTTGGGGCGTCGTGGCGGAGTGCCCGGGGTATTTGCGGAATCTGCGACTATAGTCTTTCAAGGCGGCGCCGGCGCTAGCCGCGAGATTCGAGCCAGGATAGCCCTCGCCCGCGACATCACGGCTTTGATAAGGAATCGCAATGAACAAACGCGCATTGGGCAATACCGGCCTGTCCATCTCTCCCCTGGTTTTCGGCGCCAACGTATTTGGCTGGACGGCCGACAAGGCCCGTTCGTTCGAGCTGCTGGATCGCCTGGCGGACGCCGGCCTCGAAACCCTCGACACCGCCGACGTCTATTCGACCTGGGTACCCGGCCACCAGGGGGGCGAATCGGAAACCGTGATCGGCGAGTGGCTGAAATCCCGTGGCGGCCGTGATCGCGTGGTGTTGATCACCAAGGTGGGCATGGAGATGGCACCGGATCGCAAGGGGTTATCGCCGGCCTGGATCGAACGCGCCGTCGAAGACTCCCTGCGCCGGCTGCAAACCGACCACATCGACCTTTACTTTTCGCACGTGTTCGACGACACGGTGCCGGTGGAAGACACCTTGCGCGCGTACGAGCGCCTGATCGCGGCGGGCAAGGTGCGCGCCATCGGCGCCTCCAACCACTCGGCGGAGCAGTTGGCCTCGGCCCTGAAAGCCGCCAAGGACGGCGGCCTGCCCCGCTATGAAGTCCTGCAGCCGCATTACAACCTCTACAACCGCGACACCTACGATGGCGCCCTGCGCGATCTCGCCATCGCCGAGGGGCTGGGCGTGATCACGTATTTCAGCCTGGCCAGCGGCTTCCTCAGCGGCAAGTACCGCAGTACCGACGATCTGCAAAAAAGCCCCCGGGGCTCGTGGATCGCCGACTACCTGAATCCCCGCGGCCTGGCGATTCTCGCCGCCCTCGATGAGGTGGCCGCCGCCCACGACGCCACTCCCGCCGAAGTTGCCCTCGCCTGGCTGATCGCCCGTGAAGGCGTGACCGCGCCGATCGCCAGCGCCACCACCCTCGATCAACTCGAAGGCCTGATCCGGGCCACCCGCCTGTCATTGCCGGCGGCGGACATCAACCGGCTGAATCAAGCCAGTGACCTGCCCCAAGGAGCCTGAATATGCTTATCGATTTCAAAGGAAAATCCGCCATCGTCACCGGCTCGACGTCGGGCATCGGCCTGGCCATCACCCAAGGCCTGGCGGCCGCTGGCGCCCGAGTGATCGTGACCGGCCGCTCGCAAGCCACGGTGGACAAGGCGGTCGAGCGCGTCAACGCGGGCCAGCCGGCCCACCCTGCGCGCGGCGTGGCCGCCGATCTCGCCACCGCGCAAGGCGCGCAAACGCTGATCGCCGCCCAGCCCGAGGCCGACATCCTGGTCAACAGCCTGGGCATCTACGAGGCCAAGCCCCTGCTCGAACTGGAGGACGCCGACTGGCATCGCATGTTCGACGTCAACGTGCTCAGCGCCGCGCGGCTGTCCAGCCACTACGCCAAGGGCATGAAGCAGCGCGGCTGGGGCCGCCTGATCTTCGTCTCCAGCGAGTCGGCGGTGAACATTCCCACCGAGATGGTGCATTACGGCGTGAGCAAGGCGGCGCTGCAGGCCCTGGCGCGCGGCTACGCCAAGGACCTCGCCGCCACCGGCGTCACCGCCAACTCCATCCTGCCCGGCCCCACCGCCACCGATAACGTCGGCGCCTTCCTCGAACCCATGGCCGCCGAGCGCGGCATCAGCGTGGAAGAAATGTCGGCCCGTTTCATCCAGGAAAAGCGCCCGGCGTCTTTGTTGCAGCGCTTCGCCCGGCCCGAGGAAGTGGCCAGCCTGGCGGTGTACGTGGCGTCGGAACAGGCCAGCGCCACCACCGGCGCCGCGCTGCGGGTGGAAGGCGGCATCGTGGAAACGCCGTTCGCCTGACGATCTTGGCGTCGAGATCCAGCCAGTGAAGAAGCGTGACGAGCGCACACACGGAGCAGCGGCAAGAAGCCCCACCATGGACACCCGCCGCACGGCGGCAAAAAAAGCCCCCACGCTTGCCGCTACGCGGCGGCGCTGCCCCCAAAAGGGGCTTTTTGCCTTGGGGGCGGCCCGGCGGCAAAAAAACGCCCCGAAGGGCGTCATGAGAATCCAGGCCCGCCGGGGCGGGCCTTGCCGCAAGCTGAGCGACCTCAGGCGTCGGCTTCCATCTGCGATTGCAGGTAGTTCTGGATTCCGACCTGGTTGACCAGCTCGATCTGGGTTTCCAGGTAATCGATGTGTTCTTCGGTATCGCCGAGAATGTCTTCCAGCAGGTCGCGCGAGACGTAATCGCGCACGGATTCACAGTGCGCGATGGCTTCTTTCAGCAGGCTCTGCGAGCCCACTTCGAGCGCCAGATCGGCCTGGAGCAGTTCGGGGACGTCTTCGCCGATGCGCAGCTTGTGGAGATCCTGGAGGTTGGGCAGGCCGTCGAGCATGAAGATGCGCTGGATGAGGCGGTCGGCATGCTTCATTTCCTCGATCGATTCTTCGTATTCGTGCTTGCCCATTTTTTCGAGGCCCCAGTGACGGAGCATGCGGGCGTGCAGGAAATACTGGTTGATCGCGGTGAGCTCGTTGGTGAGCTGCTTGTTGAGGTATTGGATAACGGTGGGATCGCCTTTCATTTGAGACTCCTGTATACGGCAGTCTCGCAGCTTAACAGCCTTGCAGCGGCAGGGCCATGGGGGCGATGTCGATCGTAATCAGCGGTCAGAAAGCCACTGTGAAGCACAAACGCAATGCAAATGCGAGGCAGCCGCAATACGGGACGGCGGCCCGCGCCGCTGAGGCGGATCAGGCGACGCGCGAAGCCTGGCGCGGACCACGGCTGACCCAACGCACCGGGGTGCCGTCGACGGCGGCGATGGTTTCGGGACGCGAGACGGCGACCGCGCCCGGCAGGTAGGTTTCCGCGGTTTCGACACAGGTGCCGCAGCACGAGGCCACGCCCAGCTCTATCTGGAGATCTTCGAGAGTGCTGGCACCGTTGGCCACGCTTTGGCGGACCTGTTTTTCGGTGATGGCGTTGCAGACACACACGTACATGGCGGACCCTGCGGCAAGCAATCAAAGAGAGAACGCGAACCATTATTAATTAAAACTTTGTATTTGGCAAGTGTGCTTTTGTGTCCGCGCCACTGTTCGCGCGCACCTCCCGCTATACTCGCCAACCATGAAGCTCATACCCACGATCTTGTCCGGTGGACGCGGCGCACGCCTCTGGCCGGTTTCTCGCGAACTGCATCCCAAACCCTTCATCCGGCTGGCGGATGGTCAAAGCCTGCTGCAAAAGGCTTTCTTGCGGGCGGCGGCTTTGTCCGACGTCGCCGAGATCCTCACCGTTACCAACCGCGACCTGTTCTTCGAAACGGCCGACGAGTACAACGAAGTCAATACCGGACAGCTTCCGCTGGGTTTCATTCTGGAGCCCCAGGGCCGCAACACCGCGCCGGCCATCGCCGCCGCCGCCCTTACCGTCCAGCGGCTCCATGGCGACGACGCCGTGCTGCTGGTGCTCACCGCCGACCACCTGATCAATGACCAGGCCGCCTTCCAAGACAGCGTCCGGCAAGCGGTACAACTGGCCCAGGCCGGCAAGGTGGTCACCTTCGGCATCGAACCCGGCCATCCCGAAACGGGCTACGGCTATATCGAAGCCCAGGGCAACGAAGTCCTGCGCTTCGTCGAAAAGCCCGACCTCGCCACCGCTCAGTCCTATCTGGCCAGCGGCCGCTTCCTGTGGAATTCCGGCATGTTCTGCCTGAGCGCCAGCACGGCCGTGCGCGAGCTGGACCAGCACGCGGGCCAAACGCTGGCGGCGGTGCGCGCCACGCTGGCCGCGTCGCAAGAGGTCAACGGTTCGCGGCGCTACCAGATCGAGCTCGACGCGCCGCACTTCACCGCCATCCAAGACGAGTCCTTCGACTACGCCCTGATGGAAAAAACGCAGGCGGCCGCCGTGGTGCCCTGCAACATCGGCTGGAGCGACGTCGGTTCCTGGAACGCCATCGGCGATCTCGTTGCCGCCGACGATAACGATAACCGCGTGGATGGCGACGCCGTGCTATACGACAGCCATCATTGCTACATCCGCAGCCACGACCGCCTGGTGGGCGCGGTGGGCGTGGAGAACCTGGTCATCGTCGATACGCCCGACGCGGTGCTGGTGTCGCACCGCGATCGCGCGCAAGACGTCAAGCACCTGGTCGACCAACTGCGCAGCAACTCCCACGAAGCCTACAAGCTGCACCGCACGGTGCATCGCCCCTGGGGCACTTTCACCACGCTGGAAGAGGGCGAACGCTTCAAGATCAAGCGTCTGGTGGTCACCCCGGGACGCAGTCTGTCGCTGCAGATGCATCATCACCGCAGCGAGCATTGGGTGGTGGTCAGCGGCATGGCCAGCATCGTCAACGGCGAGCGCGAAATCAGCCTGGGGCCCAACCAATCCACCTATATTCCGGCGGGCTGCCGGCATCGCCTGGCCAACCCGGGCAAACTGCCGCTGGTGCTGATCGAGGTGCAAAGCGGCGAATATCTAGGCGAAGACGATATCGTGCGCTTTGCGGATGAGTATGGGCGGCAGTGACGCCGCGCGCCGTCTTGCTTTCAGCCGTTCTGCGTCGACCAGGGTTCCCGCCTCTGGCATGATCGTTGGCCAGCTAGGCCGGGCCTATTGGCCCCTGCCCGCCCTAGCCCTAAACCTCCGCCGGCAAATCGTTAGCCACCCCGTCGATCAAATTCAGCAGGCGCGTCGACACGCGCGACCACCGCCGCGCATCGCACCAGCGCACGCCCTTGAGTCTGAGTCCTTCCAGGGCCTCGCCGTCGCGCAGCCAAGCCTCCAGGTCGACCGCCATGGTCTCGGCATCGGTACCCGATAAAAACTCCACGCCACCGGCCACGTCGTCGAAGATATCCAGCGGCGTGGCCAGCACCGGCCGGCCGGCGGCCAGGCCGCCGCGCACGGCGGCACTGGACGATTCCTGCGTGTACTGGTAGGGAAAGACGATGACATCGGCCATCTGCAACCAGGCCAGGCTCTCGGCGTCCGGCAGGAAGTCGTTGATCATGGTAACGCGCCCCTGCAGTCCCAGCGCGCCGATCAACGCCTCGCAATCCGCCTTTTCGCGCCGCGAGCTGTCGTTGGGATAGAGCGCGCACACCAGCAGCAGATGCAGGTCGGGCTGCCGCACCGCCAGGCGGGCAAAGGCTTCGATCAGGGCCTGCATGCCTTTGTGCGGCAACAAGAAGCCATAGCTGGCGATCACCCGCTTGCTTTCCAGGCCGCGCCGCGCCCGCTCTTCGAGTGCCGGCGGGGGCGGCGTGTCGCCCACGCCGTGCGGAAACAGCAGTACGTTATCGACCAGGCCCCAATCCTTGAAGCGATTGACGTCAACCACGCTGTGCACCACGATGCGTTCGGCCAAGGCGAGATCCGGCACGATGGACGACAGCGATACCCGCCCCTTGTCATCGGTGGAGTGCAGGAAGATATACGCGGCCACGCCGCGGCTGGCCAGCCCGCGCAGCAAGGCGGCCATGGCGTCGAGCGAGAAGAAGCCGAAGTTGTACTGCAGCACGGCCACCTCGCAGCCGTGGCGGTCGATCTCGGCCAGCAGCGTCCGGGCCGGGTCGCGCGCCAGCGCCTCGGTGTTACAGCGGACCACCCAGGATTGGTCTCTCGCCTCCAGATCGCCACCGGGCAAGGCCAGGAGGGCCAGCCGGTCGGGCGGCACCGCGCGCAGCAGCGAATCCGAGTAATTGGCGATGCCGCAACGCACGTTCCAGGTACTGATCCAGCCGATCCGGGGCTCCTTGCGCAGCATGGGCGGTTGGGCAAAACGGGCCACGGCGCGGGCGGTGCGCTCGGCCACCGCCGCCCAGCTGTAATCCCGCAGCACGCGCTCGCGCGCCGGCCGCGTGCGGCGCGCCTTGTCTTCCGGCGACGCCCGCCGGACTTCGCGCATCAGCTGCGCCAAATGCGCCGGATCGGGCTCGACCCAGGCCGAATGCGGCACCTCGAGATGGCTGCCGGAGTAGGTGAAATCGTAGCGGCACAGCCAGGCGGTGTCGGGCGTACAAAAATCGGTTTGCCCGCCCCATCCCGTGACGATCACCGGCAGTTCGAAGAGCATGGCTTCCGCCATCGGCATGCCGAATCCCTCGCCCCGGCTGGGCGCCACCAGCGCATCGCAAAAACGATACAGCCAATTGAGCTGGGCCTGCGGGACATCGCGGTCGACGATCTCCACCGCGGGATAGCCCGGATCGCGCGCCTGCCATTCGGCCAGTTGCCGGGCCACGTCGTTGTGCGGATTCGGGAAGGTCTTGATCACCAGCACCACGTCGTCGTCGGCGCGAAAAGCCCGGCCCCAGGCTTCGAGCAGGACGTCGGGCCCCTTGCGGGGAAAGCACGACGACACGTGCAGGAAGCGGAACCCCGCGGCTTGCGTGGCGGCCGACAGCGGCACCGGCACGGGCGCCTCCCGCAACACATGATCGACGCCAGTGCCCACCGCGACCAGGGGCAGGCTGATGCCGCTATCGCGCAGCGCCTTGCTCACCTCGCGCGACAGCGTCGTGATGCCATCCAGGCGGCGGTTGAAGGCGGCCACATAAGGCTCGGGAAAGGCGGTTTCTTCCCAACCGTAGGAATGCACCACCCTCACCTGCCCGGTCATGCCGTCGACCCATGGCGGGTAGTGAAAGCGCAGCGACACCTCGGGCAAAACGCCATCCAGGGCCAGTTGGCGGCCGCGCTCGGCCAGTGCGCGGGCGGCCGGCACATGTTCGGCCAGCCACTCCCATTCGCTGTCGACGTCGTCGTTCTCGCCCAGGCGATGCAAGCCGACGTCGCGGCCGCTGTCGGCCAAGGCCATGCCCAACTCGCGATTGACGATCGCGAGGCTGTAGATGGAGCCGATGGGACCTTCGACTTGCCAATAGCTCGCGCCGGCGTCGCCGTTGGCCGGCGGCAAGCCGCCAAAGCCGGCTTCGTGCAGCACCCGCAGCCAGGATGCGCGCAAGCCCGCCGTGCTCCAGGGGCGAACGCTGCGCCGTTGCGCGGCCAGCAGGCGCTGCCGCACGCCGGGCTCGGACAGTGCCAAATGCCAGGCGGCCGCGATGTCGCGCGGCGCCTCGACTGCGGCATCGAGGGCGAGCGCCGCATCTTTGAGCCAGCCGGCGGCGGCGCCGGCGGCACGCCCCAGCACGGGTACGTCGGCACGCCAGGCCTCGACCAGGGCCATCCTCATGCGGGGATCGTCACCCAGGCCGACGGCCAGCTCGGCCACCGCGCGGCAGGCGGCCATCACCGCGGGCGCCGGATCCACCCGCAACCAAACCCGATCGCCGGCTCCGGCTTCGGCCACCCGCCGCCGAAGGCGCTCGACATACGCCGCATCATCGGCGGGCCCGGCGAGAATCAACCGCGCCGGCTGGTTCAGGAAGTGCTCCAGCGCCAGGAAAGCCTCCAGTACCTCATGCTGGCGCTGCGCTTCGCTCAGCGGGCCCAAAGCAAGCACATTCAGGCGCTCGCGCAGCGCAACGCGGGTGGGGCGATCGCCGGCTGGTTCAGCCAACAGCGGCGGCGCGCCGTGGAGGGGCAGCACACGGGCGTCCACGCCCGCCTGGCACAGCCCCGCCGCCACCGCCTCGCTTGCCGCGACCACGCCGGCGGCATTGGCACAGGCCGCCGCCACCGCGCGCCAATCGACGTCGATGCCGGCCTCGGCTTCGTGTATTACCGCCAGGTGCGGCGTGGGCGGCCGCTCGGCAAGCGCCGGCCGCATGGGACACACGTGATATAGCCAGACAGCCGCCTCCGCCTCCTCTCCGCCCAAGGCGAGAACGTCGTCGCCGCCGGCCGCCCGGATCTCGGACTCCAGGCCGCCTTGCCGCAGCGCCAGGCGGAGCCAGCGCAAGTAGCGGCCGCGCTCATCATCGGCCAAGGCATGGGGATACCACTGATGGATTGCAATCATGAACCGGAAAAACCGCAACGAGAATGGGCCATGAGGGCCAGGACAGGCTCAGCCGCGGCGGCTGCCTGGCGGAGGGGTGGCGGCATCGGCTTCGCGCCGCACCAGCCGCCGCAGGCTGGCGAGCTCGAGGTTCTGACGCGCCAATTGAGCCTGCAAATGACGCAGTTCGGCCTGGTTTCGCGCCAGTTCGTGGCGCAGGCCGGAGCGCCAGCGCACCAGGGTGGCCAAGGCGGCTCCCCAGGCTAGTAGGTCGCCCAGTATCGGCAAGGCCCGCACGCGTTCGATGGGCGCCAGGCCGGGTTCGCGCGCCCGCCGCCAGCGCCGCCACCCCCAGGCCAGGGTGGGACCGGCCAGCGGCCAGCCGCGTATCCGCTGGCGCCAAGGTGCGGGCGCGGCGGCTGGCGCCGCAGCGGCGGCGGGCCCGGCCGGCGGGCCGGGCTCGATCAACGGCGATGGCAGATAACGTTGCGCGGCGTTGCGCCGGATGCGTTCGGTCAGCGCGGCGGCGTCGAGCCGGGGGTCGGAGACATGCAACATGACAGAATGCCGAAGCCACGAAAACACTTGCCGGGGCCTTCAGGCGCTCCGGTACAAGCAGCGAAAACCGTAGATTGTAGCGGCCGCGCACCTGTTGCGGGGCGCGGGCCGCGGTAGGGAGCGCCGGCCCGCCCTGGCTCGTGAACAACACCGCGGATCTACAACGCTTTCCGCACGGTGGGCAGGCCCGACAGAAAGCGGTCGAGCACCTCGCCGGCGGGCCGCTCCCACGGTGTCACCCGGTATTGCTCGCGGATCCGGCGTTCGCGGTCCGCACGCCGGCCGGCGTCGCGGCTGGCGGCCAGCATGGCGTCGGCCCAGGCCCGGACGTCGAAGGTATCGATGAGTTCGACCATTTCCTCGGGCGCAATCTCGGGAATCGCGCTATTGCGCGACGCGAGGCAAAGCTTGCCATGGGCCAGGCTTTCGGCCACGGGCAGCCCCCACCCTTCGTACTGCGACGGAAACACGGTAAACAGGCAATGCCGATACAGGTGGGCGAGGTCGGCATCGGTGGCATTAGGCAGCACCCGGATGCGGCCGCGGATGCGCGGATCGAGCTCCAACGATAGCCAGAGATCGTCGATGCGCCAGCCTTTCATGCCCGCGAATACCAGGAGCGGAAGATCCTCGATGCCGCGGGCCAGCAAATCGAGCAGCGCCCGGTACAGGGTTTCGTGGTTCTTGCGGATTTCGATGGAGCCGACGGTGAGGATAAAGGGCTGGCGGCACAACTCGACCACCTCGGCGCCGGCCTCGCCCTCGGCAACCGCCAGGGCGTCGCCCAGGCGCACCACCGATATCGGCGGCGGCGCAACGCCGATATCCTGGCAGAAATCCAGCATGTCCCGGCGCGCCGACTGCGAAATGCAGAACAGGTGCTCGACGATGCTGGCGACGTCGGCCAGATAGCGCGCACACGACTGGTCGGCCTGGTTCCAGTAGAAGTGCGGGAACTTGACCGGAATCAGGTCGTACAACATGCCGAACACCCGCAGCCCCAAGCGCTGGCGCGCCTCGAACAGCGCCACCATGCGCTCCAGGGTCTGGTCGGCGCTGAGATTCAGGTAGCGATCCCCCTCCCGCAAGCGCAGCGGTGCGCTGCGCGGCTGCCAGGGCGGGGTGTCGTCCACCTGGGCGGCGCCGGCCGGCGCATACCGTCGCGTGAGAATGGCGGCCGCCTCCGCTTCGGGTAATTCATACCAGCACTGCATGGCCGCGTCGTAGAGGCAATAGCGCAATGCGGGATGGCGCAGCCGCAGCGCTTGCCGCAGGCATTCCTGTTCCACGCGCACGATGCCCGACGGCGGCCGGCGCCAGCCGAACGAAGCCGTGAGATCGAACCAGGCCGTGCTCATATAGGGTCTCTTTCGGGGCGCAGGCTGCCTCGTGCCAGGCGTTCGCACCATGGCAGCAGGCTGCTGGTTTGCCGCCACCAGGGCCGGCTCGCGCCGGGTTGCCGGCGTTCGATCACCGGCGCCTGCAGCAAGGCCAGCAGTCGTTGGCGGAATCGTTCGGGGGTTTCCTCCAGCCAGACCCCGTTTGGCGGAACCGCGTCGGCCAACCCCGCCAGCGCGGCGCTGGTGGCCAGGATCGGCACGCCTTCGGCCAGCGCCTCGGCCGCGGCCACCGAGCCCGCGGGATCCGCGGCGGCGGGCAGTCGCGGCAGCAGCCATACCGCGGCATGGCGCCGCACCGCGGCCAGCGTCAGGTCGTCCGGGGCCACCAGCAACAGGCCTCGCGCCAGATTGATGCCGGCCCAGCGCTGGAACCGGGGCCGCTCCCGCAGGGCGCTGCCCAGGCGGCCGGCGACGATGAGCCGGACGTTGGGCGGCAGATAGGCCAGGCTGGCGCCCAAGACGTAATGTTCGAAGGCCTCGATGGTGGCGGGGTCGTCATCACCCACCATGGCCGCAAAGCGCCGCTGCGGCAGATGGTCGCGATACACCGCGTCGATCCGAGCCGGGTCGAGCGCGGTGGGGTCGCCGCCATTCGGCACCACCAGCCAGGCGGGCTGGCCGGGCCTCGGCAGACGCCATGCCGCCGCCTGTTGTGAACTATCGGCCAATATCAGGTCGGCGCCATCGATGAGCTCCCGCCAGCGCCGTTCCGTCTTGTCCGTGGGTCGCAGGTGGCGAGGCAGCGCCAGCACGCGCAAGGCGCGCCGGCCATGCGGGTCGGTAATGCCGGCCAGGGACCGCCACGGCATGCTGCCATCGGAGTGCACGAGGTCCCAGCCGCTGCGCGGAAAGTCCTCCGGCCAGGCGCCCGTCGCCTCCAGACTGACAAGCTGCAAACCGCCACGGCGATAGGCCTCGCGCAAGGCCTCGCGCCGCCGGGTCTCGCCGCAGGGCTGCGCCCCCGCGTCGCCGCCATCGAGCAGGAGCACCCGCTCAAGCCGGGCGCCGGGTGCGCAAGTCGAGCGTGCGGGTGCCTGTCGCGCCGGCTGCGACCACGGCGCCAACGCCGGACGCAAGCGCCCCGCCGGCCAGAGACGAGCCAACTCGTTGGCAAACCAATGCGTGGCCGCCCAGGTGGGCGCCGGCCCGATGGCGGACAGGCGACGCAGCCAGGCCCGCTGGCGCGCCAGCGGTGTCTCGGCCCCCGCCATCCTCGCGATCGCATCGCGATAACCTTCAGCCGCCACGCCCGGAGCATGGTTTCGCCGCACGCCATTCCGTCCGGCAGCGGCGCGCTCGACAGCGGCCGCGGGGTCATGCCGCGCGGCCCGCAAGGCCTGTGCCAAGGCTTGGGGATCGAGGGGGTCGTCGAGTAGCGTCAACCACTCCGCTGGCACCTCGGCATTGGCCCCGTGGGCATTGGCGATCAGCGGTATGCCATGCGCCATCACTTCGAGCACCGCACGCGAGGTTTCGCCGCGCGACGCTGTGCGCAGCTGCACGGCGAGGTCGGCCGCAGCCAGATAATCGCGATAGGTTTGCGCATCGGCGTAGCCCGTCAGCAGGGCGTTGGGCGTGGCGTCGAGTTCGGCCTCGAGTTGCCGCGCCGACTCTCCGCCGAGCTGATGGCCTCCCACCAGGTGCAGGCAGGCCTGCGCGTCGGCCGCGAGCCCGGCATCGCGCCAGCCGATGACCAGCTCACGGGCGAGTTTGCCAGGCCCGGCATAGCCAAAAGAGCACGTCAGGAAGGTGTCGTGGGCAATGCCCAGCCGGCGGCGGGCTTCGGCCCGGTCGGGCAAGGCCGCCGGCGCCGCCTGCGGGAGCGGCACCACCGCCACCGGAGCCGGCACACCGGCCGGCATCGCGGCTTCGATTCGTTCGCGGGCGTGGTGCGAATGCACGATCACGCCATCGGCCCATGCCAACAGCTCGCCGCAGGCGGGAAAGCGATCCAGCACCGCGGCCACGCCCTGTTGGCGCCACAGGCGCAACGCGGACAGGCCGTGCGTTTGCCAGACGGCGCGCCGCAACGCGTTCGGATCGCGTCCCGACGACTGCAAATAGGCCAGCAAATGTCCGAGATAGACATCGTGCAGGACCACGACACCCGGAATCTCGCGCAGCAGCTCGACGATGTAGGCATGGTGGGGCGAGTTGCCCAGGTGATACAGCACATGATCGAATTCCGACGCCCGGCGCCGGAACTCCGCCACTCCGAGCCGCGGTAGAGACTCCAGGGCCGGCGCTCGCAGCTCGGCTTGCGCCAACACCAGGGTGACGTCGAAATGTTCCGCCAAGGCGGGCACGATATCGACACTGTAGTCGGCGATGCCGCTGGGCACCGGCGGTAGCGGCGAGACATAGGCCAGGCGCGGCGCCGCCGCCGGCCGAGGAGCCGCCGCGCTCGCCGGCGCGGCGGGTGGCAAGGCTTGCCGGAAAGTGTCGAGGCCAGGCAGCGGCCCCGAAGCCGGCAGCGTGAAGAACACCGTCCTCCCGGTCGGAGCGTCTCCGCCCCCCTTCAGGGGAATCTTCGTCTCCAGGGAGCAATTCACTCGCTTGACCTCGCCCTGAAGAACGGGGCTTGCGCTTTGGCTCGTGGCAGCGAGCGTCGCCGCGTCAGCAGACGGCGACCAGCACAGCCGGATGCGTTGCCGGCCCTGGCCGTCGTCGGGCTCCCAGGCGCATGCGGCATCGGCGACGTCGGCGCGCCAGCACTCCACCAGAAGATCGGGCGCCAGATCCGCCAACAGGGCCTCACGGCGCGCCGCACTGGCCAGCCGCACCATCGGCGCGGGCAGATCGCGGCCCTGTGGCGCTTGTGCGGCGGCAAACCCATGAACCCCGAGGCCGCCCAGCCAGCGCGCCACCAGCGCGGGCGGCAACGGCCGGTCGTCGCAGGCCAGCAGTTCCACGTCGGCTTCGCCGCGCCAGGCATCCAGCAGGGCGCGCAAACGCCGCCATCCGGCGCCATCCCGGGCGGCCACGCCGGCCTGGAAGGCCTGGACGTCGACCACGACGCGCATCAGGCCTCCGAACGGTGGCCGACCACCCAGAAACGCCGTGGCTGGGCCCAGGCCCGCCGTACCTCGGCTGGCTCGCCGGCCTGTTCGGCCAAGGGCGGCATCGGGGCGTCGCAATGGGAGAGCTCGAGATCGGCAAAGCCCGCCGCGGCAAAGATGGCGCGCACCGGCCCCGCCGCCAGCAGGCCGGGCCGCGGGTCGCGGGCTTGTTGCAAGAGCACGGCCAGATTGTCGGGATTGGGATAGCCCAGCGCCACCCAGCCGCCCGGCCGCAAGCGCGTTGCCGCCAAAGCCAGCAGCTCCAGTTGCTGGCCCCGATCGAAGCTGGCCGCGCCTTCGGCGGCCAGGATGGCGGCCTGGCTGGCGGCGGCCGTCTCGCGCAGAATCTCGGCCCAGCGCTCCGGGGGCTGGCCGGACAAATCGCACGACGGTGCCGTGCGCGGCACCGCGGCCAGGCGTGCCCGCAGCGGCTCGCGCCAGCGTTCGAGCTCCTGGGCATCGGGTACCGCGGCCGCGACGCCGGGCCATGGCCGAGGGCCGTTGGCCGGCGGCGAACCGGCCGCCGCCGAGGCGGGAGGTTCGGCCGGTGCCAGGGCCGACCAGGTTTCGCGCATGGCCCGCAGATTCCGCTCGAACTCCTGGAGGCGCTGCTCGGCCACCATGCGGCTACGGGCGTCGTCGTCGAACAGACGCTGCAACTGGCCTTGAAAATTGGTCAGGCGGGCCTCGGCCTCGCTCGCGCGGGCATGCGCTTCGGCGGCGATCCAGGCTTCGGCATCCCGGCGCGGCAACGCCTCGGCCAAGCGCTGCTGCAGGTCGGCCTGGCGATCGCGAAGATGATCGAACTCCAGCCGCAAGCGATGGGTATCGTCGCGCAGCGCCTGGCGCCACACCGGCAAGGTCCAGCAACCCCGCAGCATCGCCAGCAGGCGCCCGAACAAGGGAATGCCGCCGACTTTGTCTTTCCAGCCGTTCTCTGCCATGGCCAAAGCCGCCCCATTTGGATAAGACCCGAGCTTTTACCATAGAATACCCGGCTTGCCCCACTCCCCAAAATCACCACCGGCCCTCCTCTTGCGGAGCGCCGCCCGGTCCAGCTCATTCATGAACCAGACGACGCGCCCACGCGTGCTTTTCGGCGGCACCGAGTTCCGCCAACAGAAGCAACGCGGCATCTACTTCTACGCCAAGTCCGCCATTGCCGCCGTGCGGGCGGCCGGCTACGACACGACGCTGCTGACCGAAGCCCGCGACAACGAACACAAGAGCCTGCTGCTCAGTCGCATCTACCATACGTTGCACGACCCCGTCGAGCACCGGCCCAACCGGCCCCGCATGCTCGCCCGCTACCTCGAGCAGCGCGTCCTGCGCCGGCACTTCGCCCGCGAAGTCGCGCACGACGCCGAGATGCTCACCGAGGAGCACCTCTGGTTCTTGCGGAATTTTTCGAGTTTTCTCAACGTCCCCCGGATCTACGACACCATCGATCTCGCCACCCGGCTGCCGTTTTCGCCACCGGTCGATTTGTCGTTCGCCGCCGATCACGGCCAGAATGTCGTGTTCACCACCGCGCCCACCCACGTGCGCGCCCGCCATCGGCGCGTGAAACTGGTGCAAACGGTCCACGACGTGATCCCCCTGCAGGTTACGCTGCAGTCGGACAGGCCGGACCAGTTTTTCCGGGCCACCCAGAGCGCGGTCCGCTACTCCGACATGCTCCTGGCCATGTCGGAGTACACCCGCGATAGGCTGGTCGATCTGTTTCCACAGGCCGCGGGGCGAGTCAAGGTCGTGTATCAGTCGATCCCCGCCGACGAACGCCTGTTGCGCCTGAGCGAGCAGCCCCTGGTGCAGCAGGCGGTGCTGTCCAAGTTCGGCCTGAGCGCGGACCAATACTGTTTCTATATCGGCGCGATCGAGCCCCGCAAGAACATCCATCGCCTGATCACCGCGCACCAGGTGGTGGCCAAGCATGCCGATTGCCCGCTGATCCTGGCCGGCCCCGTGAACAAACGCTATGCCGCCGACCACGGCATGAGAGAACAATTGGGCGTCGGCCGGCGCAGTCCGGGTCCCAGCGATCCGTCCACCCGCTATATCGGCTATGTGACGGAGATCGAAAAGCTCTGCCTGCTGCGCAACGCGCGCTTCTTCGCCTTCCCCACCCTCAGCGAAGGTTTCGGCATCCCGGTGCTCGAGGCGCAAACCCTGGGCTGCCCCGTGCTCACGTCCAATACCTCATCGATTCCGGAAGTCGTGGGTTCCAGCGCCGCTCTGATCGAAGATCCCTACAGCGTCGAAGAAATCGCCAGCCGGTTGCAACGCTTGCTCGAAGACGGCGAGTATCGGCAGCAATTGCGACGCGACGGGCTGGTCAATGCCCAGCGCTTCAGTCAGCAGAGTTTCTCCAGCCAGCTCGACGCCGCCCTGCGCGAGCTCTGACGCCGATGCGATTGCGCCTGGGCCTGTCCACCCGCACGCTGGAGCCGGCGCTCTGCCCGGCCTTCGATGGCCTGGGCGTGTATACGGCGGCCCTGCTCCAGCATCTGCCGGAACAGAACATCGAGGTCAGCGGCTATGCCTATGCCCCGGGTGGCGACCGCGGCGTGCTGCGCCACAGCCTGCCGCTGCCGCGCCGCTATGGCCGCGACCTGGCGGCAACCCTGCTGCCGGGCGCCGGGCGTGGGCTGGACGTGCCGGTGGACGTTTTCCACTTTACCGATCATCGCGTGGTCCGCACCCGCATGCCGTGCGTGGCCACGGTGCATGATGCCATTCCGCTGCAACATCCCGAGTGGATGCCGGGAAGGTGGCGCGGCCTCAAGAACCTGCTGCTGCAACGGACCATCGCCACCGCCGACTGGTTCGTCGCGGTCTCGCACTTCGCGGTAGGCGAACTGTGCGAAGCCTATCGCCTGCCGGCCGACCGCATCAGCGTGGTACCCAACGGCATCGACGAATCCTGGCTGGCGCCACCGCCCGCCGACGCCGACGAGCGGCGCCGGCAATGGCAACTGCCCGAGAACCCGTATTTTCTATTTGTCGGCACGTTCCAGCCACGCAAGAACCTCGACCGCATCCTCGCGGCCTACGCCGCCCTGCCCTCGGCCGTGCGCCGGCATCATCCTCTGGTGATCGTCGGCCGGGAGGGCTGGGGCTGCGACGCCACGGTGGCCCGCTTGCGGTCGATGCGGCAATCGGGGGAGGCGGTGCACTGGATCCAGGGGCTGCGCGACCGCGAAACCCTGCGCGCCATTTATGCGGGCGCGGCGGCGCTGGTGTTCACCACGCTGCACGAAGGCTTCGGCATTCCGGTGCTGGAGGCCTTTGCCAGCCGCGCGCCGGTGATTACGTCGAACACGACCTCGCTGCCCGAGGTGGCGGGAGACGCGGCGCTACTCGTGAATCCCACCGACGTCGAGGCCATCAGCCACGCAATGCAACGCTTGGCCGAGGATGTCGAACTCGCCGCGAGTCTGCGCGATCGCGGCTGGCGGCGGGCCGGCGAATTCCGCTGGAGCGCCACGGCGGCGGGGCTGGCGAAGGTGTATCGCGACCTGGCGGGCCGAGCTTAGCCAGCCAGCGCCTCCAGGGCGTCGCGTACCGCGGCGTCGATTTCGATGCCGGCCTCGCGATTCCGCTCGCGTTCGCGCAAGGCCCTCTCCGAAGGAATACGAATCTCGGCCACACCGGCCTGGCGCGGTGTGGCCTTGACGCGGGCCAGGCCGGCCGCCAGGGCTTGTCGATAATCCGCCAGCGGCATCATCAGGTCGGGGCGGACCGCAAGCATCAAATAGCCGGCACTTTCGGCGGGGTCATCGTCGGATCCGGCGAGCACCCCCAGGGCCTGCATGGCCAGCGCCAGGGCAAATCCCTTGTGGCCGCCGAAGGAAAGTACGGCACCCAGGCTGGCCAGCGCCGGATCGCGTGTGGGCCGTCCCTCCGCATCGATGGCCACGCCTTCCGGCAGCCACTCGCCACGCCGCGCGCGCAAGGCCAGGTCGGTGAACATCAGCGCCGAAGTGCCCAGATCGATCAAGAGCGGCTGGTTCAGGCCGGGGAAGCCGAACGAGACCGGGTTGGTGCCAACGGCGGCGCCCGCCGCCCCCGGCGGAGCGACCTGGGGGCGCGAACTCACCGTATGGATGCCGATCAAACCGGCATTGGCCAGCATTTCCATGTAATAGGCGCCTCGCCCGCTCATCCAGGTGTGATTGACGCCCACCACGGCAAAGCCGTGCGCCGTCGCCTTGTCAATGGCGATGCCGGCGGCGCGATGCAAGGTCAGCATGCCATTCTGGCCACCGCCGTGCAGCCGTGCCGAAACCTCGGTTTCATGCACCATGCGCATCGGCTCGGGGGCCGGCCGAAGACGCCGCTGCTCGGCGAGATTCAGGATCTTGGGCAGCCCGGAATATTCGTAGCCGCATAAGGCAGCATCGAGCATATGATCGGCCAGAATGGCCGCCTCTCCCGCGGTGTGGCCGATCCCCATCAGCGCCCGTTGAGACAACTCCCGGGCCTGCTCCAGCGTCAACCGGACTCGCGCCGGCACGGCGTCAGGCGACTTCATGGCCGCTTTCCTTGAAGCCGAACCAGCGGGCCGGCGCATCCCACAAGACGGTTCGGCGCTCCCTTTCGTCGGGCAGCCAATGGGCGAGCAGGGCTAGAACAGGGCCATAATCCATGCGCTTCGGCACCCGAACGAACGGCCAGTCCGAGCCCCAGACACAGTGCTCCAGGGTAAAGGCTTCGATCAGCGCCGCTATATAAGGCTCGGTATCGCGATACGGCCAATCTTGCCGGGAGTAGCGGAAAACACCCGACAATTTGATCACCGAGCCACCGCTACGCCCGAGTTCCAGCAGCGCCTGAAAGCCCGGCTGCGCCAGACCACGTTCGGGATCGGGACAGCCGCAGTGATCCACCACCACCGGCAGGCCAACGGTCTGGAGCAGAGGCAGCAATTCGATCAGCCCATCGCCCTGGTAATACACCTGGGCAAACCAACCTTGGTCCTTCACCCGGCGCAGCAGCCGCTCTCCTGCGGCGCCTTTGAGCGACGTGGCGCCGGCAAACAAGGTGTTGAAGCGCGCCCCCACTACGCCACCGTCGCTCAAGCCTTGCAAAACACGATCATCGTCGTCATGGCCCACCAGGGCCACGCCTTTGTACCGGCCGTGAGAGCGTGCGATAGCATCGAGCATGCAGCGGTTGTCGGTGGCATAGCCGGCGAAGGGGTTGACGAGCAACGCATGCGTCATGCCATGGGCATCCAGCACGACCCGCAACTCCTCGGGCGTGCCGCATTCGTTGGCCTGGGGTTTGTAGCCATCCGGGTTGGTGAACGGAAAGCGCCGGCTATCCAACACATGGACATGGCTGTCTACCGCGCAGCGGGCATCGAAGGTCATGGTTATTGCTGCTCGATGCCGGCATCGCGGATCTGCTGTCGGTACGTTTCGATCTCGGCGCGCACGACGGGACCAAACTCATCGGGGCCGAGCGGCTGAATATCGAAGCCGATGGATGCCAGGCTTTGGGCAACCGCGGGGTCGGCCACGGCGGCCTTCAAGGCATCGGCAAGGCGCCGGACGGTTTCGGGCGGCGTACCGCCGGGTGCCAGCAGGCCCGTCCATGCGGTCAGGTCGAAGCCCTCCACCTCGTCGCTCATCGGCGGTACATCCGGCAGCAAAGGCGAACGCGTTTTCATCGTCACGGCCAACAGGCGCGCCTTGCCGCCTTCGATCTGGGGCATGGCGGTGGCCACGTCGGCAATCAGCACCTGCACATGATCGCCGGCCAGGTCGGTCATGGCCTGTGGACTGGATTTGTACGGCACCGAGAGAATGTCGATGCCAGCGGTACGCTTGAATGTTTCCATGCCAACCAAGGTAGCCGCGTTGGGCGTGGCATAGGCCAGCCGGCCGGGATTCTGCTTGGCGTAGTCGATCAGCTCGGCCAGAGTCCTGGCCGGCACATCGGGATGCACCACCAACAGGAACGGCAACAGACCGATACGCGCGACCGGCACCAGATCCTTGATCGGATCGTAGGGCAGCGACTTGTACAAGCCGGGGTTGATCACGTTGACGCTGGCGCCGCCCACCAGGATGGTGCGGCCGTCCGGGGCGGCCTTGGCTACGTGGTCGGCGCCGATGATGCCATTGGCGCCGGGCCGGTTTTCAATGATGATCGTCGCTCCGAGGCGCTCGGCCATGGCCGGCGCCACGATGCGGGCGACGTTGTCGGTGTAGCTGCCAGGCGAGAACGGCACTACCATGCGTATGGGCTGCGAGGTGCCGGTGGGCTGGGCGACCACGCCGGCGATGCCGCAGGCGAATATGGCGGCAACGCCGGCCGCCCGCTGCAGATAACGGGTAAGAAAGGGCATTTGCGTCTCCTCGGTGATGGATCAAGACTTGCCGTCGTTGGCGGCATGCAGGGCGTCGTACCTGGCCTCGTAGGCCTCGTAGTTCAGGGCTTCATAGAGCTGCGCGCGTGTTTGCATGATGTCGAGTACGGACTGCTGGCTGCCTTCACGCAGGATGGTTTGGAACACCACGGTGGCGGCGTGCGCCATCGCCCGCGCCGCTGACAATGGATATAGCGCCGCGGCGACCCCCGCGCCAGCCAACTCGGCTTGCGTAAAACTGGGCGTCAAGGAGAACTCCGTCACGTTGGCCAGCAGCGCATGCGGGCGGCCGAGCGCCTCGGCGAAGGCGCGATACTGCGACAGTTCGGTGCAGGCTTCGGCAAAGATCATGTCGGCCCCGGCTTCGAGATAGGCACAGGCACGGTCGATGCTGGCCTGCAGGCCCTCGCTCGCCAACGCATCGGTGCGCGCCACCAGAAAGAATGTCGAATCGGTGCGGGCGTCCACACAGGCCTTGATCCGGTCCAGCATTTCCGTCGTGGGCACCAGGCCTTTGTTGGGCCGATGTCCACAGCGCTTGAGCACGATTTGATCTTCGATGTGCATCGCCGCCGCACCATCCTTGATCAGGCCCTGAAGCAGCCGCGCGATGTTCAGGGCGCCGCCGAAGCCGGTATCGACATCGACCATCAGCGGCAGATCGCAGGCGTCGGTAATGCGGCGCACCTCGGCCAGCACCTCGGTCATGGTCGTCAACGCCAGATCGGGCAAGCCATAGGCATGGGTGGCCAGACCGCCTCCAGCCAGGTAAATGGCCTTGTGGCCGGCTCGCTGGGCCAGGATGGCGCTGAAGGCATTCATCGTGCCCACGATGGGCAGCGGACTGGCCCGGGCGAGTTCGTCGCGAAAGCGCTGGCCCGGCGTGCCTGCTGGCAGAGTGCTTGTGAGAGTGTCGATCAGCATGGAAACGTGTCTTGGATGAAGGTCGCGGTATCGGGTCCGGCGGCATCGGGCGCGGCGCGGTGAAAGGCTGCGAGGGGTCTCGGGTGCGTTTCGGCGCCTGGCCGTACCCTGAGACGGATTGTGGCAAGCAGCATCACTCCCTACAATCTGGTTGTGCATGGCACAACGCATATACGGCAGTATGTCGACACTCCCCGGAATCACCGCACCAGCCGATAGCAAGCCGCCCCGCGAGAACGTCAACGCCGTCTCGCGAGCCTTGGCGCTACTCGACGTTTTCCAGGTAGACGAGCAAAGCGTTTCCCTGTCCGAACTGAGTCGCCGGCTGGGCATGGACAAAACCACCTTGTTGCGCACCGCCCGGACGCTGGCGCGGTCGGGTTACCTGGTGCAGACCGAGGATGCGCGCTGGCGCCTTGGGCCGGCCGCAGGCTGGCTGGGCGTGCGCTATCAAACGGCCTTCGACGTCAACAATGTGATCGACACCCTTTTGCGCCAGTTGCACGAGGCCACGGGCGAAACCGCCGCGTTCTTCGTGCGCGAAGGCAATTGGCGCACTTGCGTGGCGCGTGTCGACCGGGCCACGCCGGCTCGCGTGCATATCCGGGTGGGCGAGCGGATGCCGCTGGACAAAGGCGCCTCCGGTCGGGTGCTGCTGGCCTATTCGAATCACCCCGGGGCGCTCTACGATCGAATCCGCCGCACCGGCCATTACATCTCGGTGCGCGAGCGCGATCCCAATATGTCGAGCATCGCCATCCCGGTGTTCCGCGCCACGCGCCAATTGTTCGGTGCGTTGTGCGTGTCGGGCGTTGCCGACCGCCTCACACGCGAAGTACTCGAAACCTATCATCTGCCGCTGGTGGAAGCGGGCAACCAACTGGCCCGCGCCTTGTCCGATCCCGATCAGCGGAGGCTGCACTCGAGCCGCTAGGCGCGGCATGGCCACGCAAACCGGCCAAACGGTGCTGGTGGACAACAAGCTCCCTTACGACGTGAAGGAGCAGGCCCCGGCGACCCTGCTGGGCCAGTTTCCCATGATTCTGGTGCTGGGCTCCGCCTCCCAGGCATGGCCTCCCTTCCCGCCCTCACACCGAGTCGATCGGCCTGACTTCCATCTCCACCGGCAGCGCCGCCACCCCCGCAAACGCCACTCCGCTGCCGAACGTCACTTCGAACACCAGCGCCTGATCCCAGCGATCGTAGTTGCCGGCCACGTGGTGATCGTCGTCGTGCAGCGCCATGCTGATGTGGTAATGGCCCGGCCCGATGGCCAGGCTGGGCAGGATGAACTCGACCACCCGCCGTCCCGGCTCCAGGCCAATGTCGGCAAAGCCCATGCGCCGCGTGTTCATGCCGAACACGTCGTAGCCGGTACGATCGCGGATGGTCATGCCCAGCGTCAGTCCCGGCAGGGGCTCGTGGACTTCGATCTCCACCCGCAGCCGCGCCGGCTCGCCCACGCGGAACATGGGCTGGTCGACGGCGTTGGTATCGCTGGCGCCCAGCATCTGCGCCGATACCATGCGGGCGCGGCCGTTGCCGGAGCGCCGTCCGTAATCCTGCTCCTGCCCTTCGGCCTCGGCCGCGCCCTCGCGCGCCGAGATCAGGGCATAGTAGTAATCCAGGACTTCCACCGGATCGCCGTCTTTCTCCACGCCGCCGGCCGACAGCAGGATGGCGCGGTCGCACAGGCTCTTGATGGCGCCCGGATCGTGCGACACGAACAGCAGCGTGACGCCTTCTTCGCGAAACTGCCGGATGCGGGCGAACGATTTGTGCTGGAAATAGGCGTCGCCCACCGCCAGCGCCTCGTCGATGATCAGCACATCGGGCTTGAACGCGGTGGCCACCGCGAACGCCACGCGCACCTGCATGCCGCTGGAGTAGGTGCGCACCGGCCAGTCGAAATAATCGCCCACTTCGGCAAAGGCTTCGATCTCGTCCATCACCGCGTCCATCTCGGCGCGGCTGCGGCCGGTCATCTGGCCCGACATATAGGCATTCTGGCGGCCGGTGAAGTCGCCATGAAAGCCCAGGCCCAGTTCGAGCAGCGCCGAGATCGTGCCATCGATGCCGATCGAGCCCTCGGTGGGCCGGGTCGTACCCGCCAGCATCTTGAGCAGCGTACTCTTGCCCGCGCCGTTCACGCCAATCAGGCCGACGGCCTCGCCGCGGCCAACCTCGAAGCTGACGTTGCGCAGCACCCAGCGCAGGCGCGCGGGGTCGGCGCGGCCCGAGAGCAGGCGGCGCATCAAATCTTTCTTGCCATAGGCGCTGGCGTAGGCCTTGCCCAGGCCGGCCACGGAAATCACGGGTTTGGACATCTTGCGGAAGGCGACGGCGGAATCAGAGGTAATCCAGCATTTCGCTGAACAGGCGGCGATAGCACCACAGGGCCAGGGCCAGGAAAACCGCGGCGACCGCCAGGGGATACGCCAGCGTCGAGTAATCCGGAATCTGGCCCGCCAGGAATACCTGCTGCAGTTGGGTGATGGGCGCCACCACCGGATTGAGCCGGATCAGCGACTTGAAGGCTTCCGGCAGGATGGAGATGGGATAGACAATGGGCGTGGCCCAGAACAGCAATTGCATGCTGATATCGATGATCTGCCCGACGTCGCGCACGAACACATGAAGCACACCGGCCAGCAGGCCCATGCCCAGCGCCAGCACCGCCAGGGTAAGCACCGCGGGGATCGCGGCCAGGATCGCCCAACCCGGCCAGGCGCCGATCAGCAGCAGGAAGACGAAGTACAGCAAGGTGAGCACCAGGAAATTGAACAGCGCCACCACCACGATGGGCACCAGCAGCACCAGCTTGGGAAACTGCACCTTTTTGATCAGGTTGGCATGCTCCAGGAACACGCCCTTGGTGCGCTGGCAGATTTCGGTGAACAGGCCCCAGCTGATGAGCCCGGCGCAAATGAAGATGCTGTAGCCGAAAGCGCCGCTCTGGGTGCCCGGCAGACGGGCCTGCATCACCTGCGAGAACACCAGGGTATAGATGAGGATCATGGCCAGCGGCTGCAGGATCAGCCACAGCGGCCCCAGCACGGAGCCGGTGTATCGCGCCCGCAGGTCGCGCTCGGAAATGGCGCGGACCATGCCGCGGTACGACCAGGTCGAGGCCAGCGATCGGAACCAATATGTCATAGGAGAACAGGAATCATCCGGCTTGGGAAGTGCGCACCACCGATGGCGCGCCGGCACCGGTGGGTAGCGCTTTCGAGCGGGCGCTGCCGGGCGCGGCAAAATAACGCGCGACCGCTTCGAGGTCGTCTATCGTCAGTACGCCGGCATAGTAACGCAGCCGCATATAGGCATCGAGGTAATCGTAGCGGGCCTGGGCCAGGTCGCGCCGCGAGGTGTAGAGCTGCTCCTCGGCGTTGAGCACATCCAGGTTCACGCGCACGCCGCCCTCCACGCTGCGGCGCGTGGCTTCCACCAGCAGCGTGGCCGACTCCACCGCCTGCTCCAGCGCGCGGATCTTGGTGACGTTGCTTTCGATCAGATCGAACTGGCGGCGCAGCTCCACCTCCACGCCATTGACGGCGGCGTCGAGGTCGGCCTGGGCTTTTTCGTACTGCGCCACGGCCTGCGTGGTGCGGGCGCTGGTGCCGCCGCCGGCGTAGAGCGGTACGCGCAACTGTACGCCGATGGTGGCGCGCCGATTGCGCTGGTTGATGGTACTGACCGAATCGGCTTCGTCCAGGCTGTAGCTGGCCACGATATCGACCGTGGGATAGTGCCCGGCCCGCTGACGATTGATGTTGGCGTCGGCCGCCTTGACGCCCAGCCGGCGCGCCACCACCTGGGCGTTGCCGCCCAGGCCGAGCCGCACCCAACTATCGACGTCGGCCGGCTGCATCGCCAGCGGCCTGAAGCCCGGCACCAGTTGGTCCAGTTCACTGACATTGCGGACCCGGCCGGGGCCGATCATCGCGCCCAGGGCCCGCATGGCGTTGCCCAGGTCGCCACGCGCCGCGATGACTTCCGCCACCGCGATGTCGTAGCGCGAACGGGTTTCGATCATGTCGGTACGGGTGCCCTCGCCCGCCCTGAACATGCGTTCGTTGGCCCGCATCCGTTCCTCGTAGGCAATCTGCCGGGCTTCGGCGATGGCCACCTGATCGCGGGCCAGCAAGGCGTCGGCATAACCCTCGTAAAGACGCAGCATCAACTCCTGATGGCGATCATCGAACTCGGCCTCGGCCAGCTGCGACTGGGCCTGGCCCTGGCGATAGCCGGCCCAGGCCTGCAGATTGACCACGGGTTGGCGCAGCTCGATCCGGCCGACATAACTGGGATAGTTGGCGTTGGAGGCCGAGGTTTCCTGGCCGGTGACGGGGGAATAGACGTCTTGATGCAGCCAATTGCGGTTGTGCGAATAGCTGAGGTTGGCGTCCGGCAACAACTGCGAGCGCGCGATGATCTCTTCCTGGAGGCCGGCCTGCCGCGCCTGCCAGGCCGAACGGTACAAGGGATCGTACTCGCGAGCCGCCATATAGGCGTCCAGCAGGCCCAGGGCCTGTACCGGCAGGGCGGCAACGGCCAGACCCGCGGCCAGCCAAATGCGCATGTTCATCGATGGCCTCCTGGAAAATGGGAAGGCGGGCGCCTTCGACCCCGGATGGTGGCTGCCTCGCTCGGCCCGCCATGATTGGATGAGCCCAAACACGAAGCCGTCCCTGCGGACGGATCCGTGCCTGGCGACTCCGAGTGGCATGCAAAGCCGCGGGGTAGTCGGCTCGCACTGCGGCGCGTGGTCATTGCTGCACGAACGCGGTTCTGGCGCGGTCGATCAGCGGCCGGAACAGATAGTTCAGCAGCGAACGCTCGCCGGTCTTGACCAGCACGTCGACCGGCATGCCGGGCCGCACTTCGTTGGTGGCCAGCAGGGTCTCGCCCTCCGGCGTGACCTCGGCCTCGACCCGGAAATACGGCTCGCCGGTCTGCTCGTCGAGCAGCCGGTCGGCCGACACCGTGCGCACCACGCCGGGAATATGCGGGGTCGTGGTCTGATTGAACGCGGTGAACATCATCTCGACCTCCAGGCCGGGGTGCACTTTATCGATCAGATGGACCGGCACCCGCACGTCGACCATCAACGGCTCGTTCTCGGGCACGATCTCCATCAACTGCGTACCGGTGGACACCACCCCGCCCTCGGTGAAGACGCTCAAGCCGACGACATAGCCGCTGGCCGGCGCGCGCACGTCGGTGTGCGCCAACTCGAAGTCGGCATACTCCAGCCGGCTGCGCACTTCTTGCACCTGACGCTGGGTATCCGACAACTGCGTGCGCACCTCGCGCTGGTACTCCTGGCGGCGCTGCAGCATCCGCGCCTCGATCTCGGCGATCCGGCGCTGCGCGCTGAGCATGCCCGAGCCGGCCTCCGCGATCTCGCCCTGCAGGCGGCTGAGGTCGCGCTCCAGCTCCAGTACGCGGTTGCGCGGTACGTAGCCCTCGCGGGCGAGGTCGCGCATGCCGCCCAATTGCTCCTGCAGCAGCCGCGACTGTTCGCGCCGCGACGCCGTGACCGAGCGCAGGCCCTCGATGTCGGCGCGCAAACTGGCGATGCTTTGCGACTGCGCCTCGAGGTCGCTTTCGAGCGCCTGCTGGCGGGTATCGAACAACTGCCGCTGCGTGAGGATGGCCGTCTCGACCCGCGGATCCTGGCGCATTTTCAACAGGGCTTCGGGGAACTCGACGGTGTCGTCGCCATCGCGCTCGGCCCGCAGCCGCGCCTCCGCCGCCAAGGCGCTGAAATACTGGATGCGCAAGGCCTCGGCCTCGGAGCGCGTACGAGTGGGATCGAAGCGGATCACCACATCGCCCGCGGCCACTTTGGCGCCATCGCGCACCAGCAGCTCGGACACCACGCCGCCCACCAGGTTCTGCACCGCCTGGCGGTTGCCCGACACCATGACCGTGCCCGGCGCGGGAACGCCCTGGTCGAGCGGCGCCAGCGCCGCCCAGGCGCCAAACCCGACGACGCCGACGATCACGATCCACCAGCCGATCCGGGAATAGTAGCGGTCGTTGATGTCGAGCCCGCCGGCGTCGGGATTGATCACCTCGGTTCCAACCACCTCGACCGGCGGTTCGGACCGGCTTTTGTTCTTGCCAAACAGCTTAGCCATGAGAAAGCTCGAGAAAACCTGGGAATGGATGCCGTACGAGGGCGAACGGGGTCAGGGAGCCAGGCGCGCGGCGGGCGGGGCGCCCGCCCCCGGCAGCGCGCCCGCCTTGCGTTGCTGATTGGCCTGGGCCAGCGACGCCAGTACCTGTTGGGTCGGCCCGAACATGGCCGCGGTGCCATCGCGCAGCAGCAGGAGCTTGGTGGTGGCGGCGATGATGCTGGTGCGGTGGGTGATGAGCACCACCGTCTTGCCCGCTTCCCGCAAGCGGCTGATGGCGCCGCGCAGGGCTTCTTCGCCGGTTTCATCCAGATTGGAGTTGGGCTCGTCGAGCACCACCAGCGAGGGCATGCCGTACACGGCCCGGGCCAGGGCGATCCGTTGCCGCTGGCCACCCGACAGGCTGCTGCCGCCGTCGCCGATCTGGGTATCGTAGCCCGCGGCGAATTGCAGGATCATTTCGTGCACGCCGGCCATGCGCGCCGCGGCGATGACCTTCTCGGGGTCCACATTGCCGAAGCGGGCGATATTCTCGCTGATGGTGCCGCCGAACAACTCGATGTCCTGGGGCAGATAGCCAACGTGGGGGCCGAGCTGGTCTTTGTTCCATTGATAGACGTCGGCCCCGTCGAGGCGCACCGTACCCATCATGGCCGGCCATACGCCCACCAGCAGGCGGGCCAGGGTGGACTTGCCCGAGCCGCTGGGGCCGATGATGCCCAGCACGTCGCCGGCGTCCACCGTGAGGTTGAGATTGCGCAGGATGGGCAGGCGCGACCCCGGCGGCGCCGCCGCAACGCCCTCGAGGCTCAGATCGCCCTTGGGCGGCGGCAACGCCATGCCGGAGCGGCGCGCGGGATTCGTTTCGAGCAGCTTGACCAGTCGTTCGTGAGCGCTGCGCACGCCGGCCCACTGCTTCCAGACGTTGATCACCATCTCCACCGGCGCCAGAGCCCGGCCGAGCAGAATGGAGCCGGCGATCATCATGCCGGCGGTGATGCTGCCCTGCAGCACCAGCAGGGCCCCCAAGCCCAGCACCAGCGATTGCAGCGAGATGCGGAAGAAGCGCGTATAGGAGCTCACCACCGCGGCTTTTTCGCTGGCCTCATTCTGCAGCTTGAGGAACTGCTCGTGGGTGCGGTACCAGCGCGCCTGCAGGTCGGGCATCATGCCCATGGCCTCGATCACTTCGGCGTTGCGCAGGGTGTTGCCCGCCTGGGTGGTGGATGCCACCGATAGCGAGTTGGCTTCTTTCAGGGGTTTGTTGGTCACCCATTGGTTGATGATCGCCAGAACGATCAGGATCAGGGTGCCGATGAGGGCGAACAAGCCCAGCCACATGTCGAACAGGAAAATCACCAGGATGTAGATCGGCGCCCATGGCGCATCGAAAAACGCCATCGGCGCGCTGCCGGTGACGAACTGGCGGATGGTGGTGAGGTCGTTCAGGGCCTGGGTGGCGTTGCCGTTGCCGTTCTTGAGGTTTTGCTCGAAGGCGGCGGTATACACGCGCCGGTTGAGCTGGATGTCCAGCCGCGAGCCGATCCGGATCAGGACCTGGCTGCGCACATACTCCAGCGCGGCCATGATGACGTAGGCGCCCAGCATGATCACCGTGAGCATCAGCAAGGTATAGGAGTTGCGGCTGGCCAGCACGCGGTCATAGACCTGCAGCATGTAGATCGATGGCACCAGCATCAGCATGTTGATGACCATGCTGAACATGCCGACGGAGCGAAACGCCTGCTTGAAACTAACGAGCGCCTGGACGATTTCGTCGCGCGGCAGGGAGAACCTGGAAGCCATGACCATCCACTTGAATAGAAGCGTCCGGACGCCATGCCGGAACGGGCGAAATCTTAGCACTGAATGTGACCGTCATCACAATATTTTGTGCGACAGAGTGATGACAGTCACATGCTGACAGCCCCTGGGCTAGAATGCGGACTGATACGACTACCGCTTCCCTCACCGTGGCTTTCTCCCCCCTCGATGCGCTCCGCCAGCAAAAGCTCCTGGCCGGACTCGACGAGACGGTTCTCCAGGAACTGGCCGCGGTCACGCGCTTCGAGCACTACGACAAACGCGCCTACGTGATCCACAAAGGTTCCAGCGGCGACGAGCTGGTGCTGCTGGTATCCGGGCGGCTACAGGTAATCGCGCCCTCGGAAGACGGCCGCGAAGTCGGCCTGCATTTCGTCGAGGCGGGCGACTATCTCGGCGAACTCGCCGTGATCGACGGCGGTACGCGCTCGGCGTCCATCGTGGCCACCACGCCTTCGGTGGTGGGTTTGCTGCCGGGCCATATGGCGCGCCGCGTGTTCACCCGCTACCCGGTGGTGGCCGAACGCATCCTGCTGCGCCTATGCCATACCATCCGGCAATCCTCGCACATCCGCTCGGTCCTGGGCATGGCGCGCGCCTTCTCGCGCATCTACGCCGTGCTGCACAGCGCCACGCGCACCTGGAACGACAATCTGGTCACCATCGAGAACCTGCCCAGCCAGCAGGCCATCGCCATCACCGCCAACGTGAGCCGCGAAACCGTCTCGCGCGCCATGCAGGCCCTGTTCACGCACCAGATCGTCGAGAAAGACAACCGCCGGCTGATCGTGCGCAACCCGGGAGCGCTCGCCAAACTGGCGCGCGGCGAGCTGCAACTGCGAGTCAGCAAGAAAAAACGCGACGCCGAAAGCGACCCCGCCGACATGCCGCAGGCTGCCCCGGTTCAAGCCGGAAGGGCCGGCGCGCCACGCGCCGGCCCAAGCGGCGTTAAAACTTGAGGTATTCGTCGGTAAATTCCGGGCCGTCGGGCAACGCCACCGTGGTTGGCGCGGCGGTCTGGGCCTGGCGGCGCGCCAGTTGCTCGAGCACCGCGATGCTGCGCAGCGACAGCGAATGGGCATACACCACCGGCAGGCCGCCCTCGCGCCGCAAGGTAAGGAAGTCTTCGTCGCTCAGCTCGTCAAACGCTTTTTGATCGACCATGAACAAGCCTTGCAAACGCAGCGACTGGCCATCGGCGCGCTTTACCACGGGCTCCCAGGGCACCAGCAGATTCAGGCCGCGGATAGCGGCCACGGCGCGCTGCGTCAGGGCTTCCTGCTGCCCCATGACACGCAGGAACTCGACGATTTTCTGCAGCCGCTCGCCCGGCTCGCCCTGGGCATCGAACAGCAACTCCCCCTCTTCGGTGTCGAAAAAATCGCTGTCGCGCTCGATCACGACCACTTGCTGGTCGTCTTTGGGCACCAGCGCGAACGGCCAGGCACGCAGCACGCCCGGAATATAGGGAACCTGCCACCGGCCGTTGGCGTCGACGAACAGGTTGTTCGGGCCGAAACCCATCAGGCCGACCAGCGCGGCCTGATCGTCCTGGACACGGAAAACCACGGGCATGGTGCGTGCGGCCTCGCCGAGTTCGGCGGCCACCAGGCCGACGAAACCGCGATCGCGCGCGAACGACCAGTGCTGGGCCGGCGTCCGCAGGCGAAGGTTCTGGTGTGTTTGACGAGAAAGTACCTGATAACTCATGAGTAGGAGGTCCGCAAGAGAAAAGACGGTAGAAAGAAAGCTCGCCGCGTGGTCGGGCGTCGGCCACCGCCGCCAGGGTTCGCGACCGGAGCCGCGGCGATGTGTGACGGCGGCCGGCGGCTGCCGTGGCTACCCCGCGACAGCGCCGGGCCGGGCGGAGCGTGTCCGCCAGAGTAACGCAGCGTGACCGGCTGTTGGCCTTTACGAGGCATGCCGTGTTGCCATATCGAACAGGCGCCGATGCTCGAGCATCGCGTAGCGGTCGGTCATACCGGCGATGTAATCGGCGATCGCCCTGGCCTGCGCACGGGGCGGCGTACCGGCCGCGCGCCGCTGATGCCGCGGCGGCAACAAGCCGGGTTCATCCATGAAGACATCGAATAGCTCGTGGATGATACGGCGCGCCTTGTGGGTCATGCGCATGACCTGGAAATGCCGGTAGAGGTTGTCGCGGAGAAAGCTCTTGAGCTCGCGCGATTGCCGATGCACGGCGGCGCTGAAAGCGGCCAGCGGCGGCGCGGCGCGCACGGCGTCGGAGCTGTCCGGCGCAAGCTCGGCGATGCGGCTGGCGGTGGTACTGGTGAGGTCGATGATCAAGGTATTGATCATGCGGCGCACGGTTTCGGCGGTGAGGCGGCGCTCGTCGATCCCCGGATAGCGCTCGCTGGCGATACGCCAATGCGACGCGAAGATCTCGATTTCTTGCAATTGCGACAGGGTGATCAAGCCCGAACGCAGGCCGTCGTCGATATCGTGATTGTTGTAGGCGATTTCGTCGCAGAGATTGGCCAATTGCGCCTCGAGGCTGGGCTGGGTGCCGTCGAGGAAACGCCTGCCGACGTCGCCCAGATGCGCCGCCCGCGCCTTGGAGCAGTGCTTGAGGATGCCTTCGCGGGTTTCAAAACATAGGTTGAGGCCATCGAAAGCCCCGTAGCGCTGTTCGAGGCGGTCGACTACCCGCAGGCTTTGCAGATTATGTTCGAAACCCTGGCTATCGGGCTGGCGGGCACGCAGTGCGGCGTCGAGCGCATCCTGGCCGGCATGGCCGAAGGGCGTGTGGCCCAGATCGTGCGCCAGCGCGATGGCTTCGATGAGATCTTCGTTCAGGCGCAGATTGCGCGCCACCGAGCGACAGATCTGCGCCACTTCGATGCTGTGCGTGAGGCGCGTGCGAAAGAGATCGCCTTCGTGATTGACGAACACCTGGGTTTTATACTCAAGGCGGCGGAACGCCTTGGCGTGCACGATACGGTCGCGGTCGCGCTGGAATTCGGTGCGGCCCATGGGCGGATCTTCGGCATACCGGCGCCCGCGCGTAACGGCGGGGTCGGCGGCATAGGGCGCCAGGCCGTGGTTCATCGAGGATCCGTGTCGTGTTTGCATCTCAGCCTCCGCCCGGCCAGGGGATCATGCCACCGCCGTGCCCACGGTGGCGGCCAGCACTGCCCGCACCTCGGCCTCGGGCGCGGTGCGTACGATGGCGCGCCCGAGCTCGGGCAGCAGCACGAATCGTATCTGCCCGCCCTCCGCTTTTTTATCGACCTGCATCAGCTCCAGCCAACGCTCGGCGCCGAGATCGGGCGCCACCGCGGGACAGCCGATCGCCTCGACCAGCGCCCCGATGCGCGACGCATCCGCCGCCGCCAGCCCCGCCACGCGCGCCGACAAGGCGGCCGCCTGCACCATCCCGCAGCCCACGGCCTCGCCGTGCAGCCACTGACCATAGCCCAGACCGGCCTCGATGGCGTGGCCGAAGGTATGGCCGAAGTTGAGGATGGCGCGCTCGCCGGATTCGCGCTCGTCACGCCCCACGACCTGGGCCTTGAGCTCGCACGACCGGGCAATGGCGCGGGCCAGGGCCTCGGGCCGCAGCGCGCGCAAGGCACCGGCCTCGGCCTCGCACCAGGTGAAAAACGCGGCATCCAGGATGCAGCCGTACTTGATGACCTCGGCCAGCCCGGCCGATATCTCGCGCGCCGGCAGCGTTTGCAGGACATCGGTGTCGATCTCGACGGCCACCGGCTGGTGGAAGGCGCCGATCATGTTCTTGCCCAGAGGATGGTTGACCCCGGTCTTGCCACCCACGGAAGAGTCGACTTGCGCCAGCAAAGTGGTGGGCACCTGCAGGAAGCGCACGCCGCGCATATACACCGCCGCGGCAAACCCCACCATATCGCCGATGACCCCGCCGCCCAGCGCCACCAATAGGCAACGGCGATCGAAGCGCTCGGCCAGCAAGGTGTCGAACAGCATTTGCAGCGTGGCCAGCGTTTTGTGGCTTTCGCCATCGGGCAGCACGATGCGGCTGACCGGCCGGCCGCTGGCGGCCAGCGCACGCTCGGCACGGTCGGCGTAATGGGCGCCCACCGTGGGATTGGTGACCAGCGCGATGCGGCTGGCGTCGGCCGGCACGGATTCGGCCAGGTGGTCCAGGCGCCCGCCGCCGATGCGGATCGGGTAGGCGCCACCGGCGGTGGCTACGGCAACTTCTTGCATAACAAATCGTGCTCGCGGGAATAGGTTTGCAGCAGCGGCAGCACCCGGCGCACGACGTGCTGCACCGGATGGCGGCCGGTTTCGATGGTGAGATCGGCGATTTCTTCGTAGAACGGCTCGCGCTGCTCGAGCAGGCGGGAAAGCGTACCGAGAGGGTCGGGATTTTGCAACAACGGCCGATTTCGATCGTGCCGTGTGCGATGATACAGGTCTATGGCACGCGCCTTGAGATATACCACCATGCCCCGCTCGCGCAGCAAACGGCGGTTTTCAGCGGCCAATACCGCCCCGCCTCCGGTGGCGAGCACGATTCCGGGCTGCCGGGTACACTCCTCCAGCGCGCAGGTTTCGCGCCGCCGGAACCCGGCTTCGCCTTCAAGGTCGAAGATCGTTGGAATCCGCACGCCGCAACGGCGCTCAAGCTCATGGTCGAGGTCCAGAAACGGCCGTTGCAGGTGGCGTGCCAGCGCCTTGCCGATCGTGGTTTTGCCGGCGCCCGGCATGCCCACCAAAAAAATCGGGAGCTGCGGATGGTTGGCACCGGCGGGTTCGGTGCCGTCTGCAATGTCTGCCATATTGCTATCGTTTAAGTTGCTAGACGGCATTATCCCATTCTCGCGGCGCTCCACCGCCATTTCCGGCTCATCCTGAATCACACCCCTACATCATTCGCTATTCATGGCCAAGTCTTCGCCCCCCCGTTCCGAGTCGCGCCACGGCTTTTCTCCCTTGCGCTGGCTGTTCGGCCTTGCCGTCCTCGGCCTGGGCCTGGTGGTGAGCGGCGCGCTGGTCGGCGGGCTCGCCCTTGCGCTGGCGTGGCCCAACCTGCCCGCCCTCGACGCCCTGATCGACTACCGCCCCAAAGTGCCGCTGCGGGTTTATACGGCAGATCAAATGCTGATCGCCGAGTTCGGTGAAGAACGCCGCCGCGTCGTGCCCATCAACGAAGTGCCCCTCGCGCTCAAGCAGGCCATCCTGGCCGCCGAAGACGATCGCTTCTACCAGCATGGCGGCATCGACTTCGCCGGCGTCGCCCGCGCGGCGCTCACCAACCTGGTCGAGATGCGCCGGGCCCAGGGCGCCAGCACCATCACCATGCAGGTGGCACGCAACTTCTATCTGTCATCCGAAAAAACCTGGTCGCGCAAGTTCTACGAACTGCTGCTCACTTTCAAGATCGAATCCGACCTCACCAAAGACCAGATTCTCGAGCTCTATATCAACCAGATTTACCTCGGCCATCGGTCCTACGGCTTCGAAGCCGCGGCGCGCACCTATTTCGGCAAGCCGCTCAACGAGGTTTCCATCGCCGAAGCGGCCATGCTGGCCGGCATTCCCAAGGCGCCGTCCCGCTTCAATCCGCTGAGCAACTTCCCTCGGGCCGAGATCCGCCAGCACTACGTGCTCGGACGCATGCGCGACCTCGGCTACATCACGCCGGAGCAATACAAAACGGCCATGGACGAAGTCATCCAGTTGCGCACGCGCAACCGTGAAGATGGCCCCACGCTCCAGGCCCACTCGCAGTATGTGGCCGAGCTCGCCCGCCAATTGGTATTCGACGTCTACGGCGACGAAACCTACACCCGGGGCCTGAACGTCTACACCACGATCCATTCGCAAGACCAGCAATGGGCCTGGGAGGCCGTGCGCAAGGGCATCCTCGATCATGATCGCCGCCGCGGGTTTCGCGGCCCCGAGGCGCGAATCGAGCTGCCCGAGGGCATCGAGCGCGATACCGAAGCCTTCGACGAGCGGCTCGACGAAGCCCTGCGAGAGCACCCCGATTCAGCCGACTTGCTGTCCGCCGTCGTGCTCTCGGCCTCGCCCGACGAAGTCGTGGTGGCGCGCAACTCGAAAGAACGCTACACCGTGAGCGGCAAAGGGCTGGCGCTGGTCAAGGGCGGCCTGGGGCCCAAGGCGTCCGAGCGCAACCGTATCAGCCGCGGCGCGGTGGTCCGCATCCGCCGCAACGGTGACGCCTGGGAAATGCTGCAGATGCCCCAGGTGCAGGCCGCCTTCGTCGCCCTCTCGCCCGACGACGGCGCGATCCGGGCGATGGTGGGCGGGTTCGACTTCCAGCTCGGCAAATTCAACCGCGTCACCCAGGCCTGGCGCCAGCCCGGCTCCAGCTTCAAACCCTTCATCTATGCCGCGGCCCTCGAACGCGGCCTCACCCCTACCACCCGCATCTCCGATCGCCCCTTCGTGCTCGAGCCCACCCGTCCCGGCGAACAGCGCTGGGAGCCCAAGAACTACGGCAACGCCTATAGCGATGCCCTCACCATGCGCGAAGGGCTGGCGCGCTCGCGCAACATGGTGTCGATCCGCATCCTGGAAGCCATCAACCCCGCCTATGCCCAGGAATACATCACTCGCTTCGGCTTCGACGCCGCCCGCCATCCCGCCTACTTGACCATGGCCCTGGGCGCGGGCGCCGTGACCCCGCTGCAGATGGCCGGCGCCTACGCGGTATTCGCCAATGGCGGTTATCGTGTGCCGCCCTATCTCATCACCAAGGTCACCAACAACGACGGCCAGGTTCTGATGGAGGCCAAGCCCACGCTGGCCGGCGACCACTCCGCCCGGGCCATCGACGCCCGCACCGCCTTCATTGCCGACAACATGATGCGCAACAACGTGGCCACGGGCACCGCGCGCCGCGCCAGCCAGCTCAAGCGCAGCGACGTCGCCGGCAAGACCGGCACCACCAACGACTCCATCGACGCCTGGTTTGCCGGCTACACGCCCAGCCTGGTGGGCATCGCCTGGATGGGCTTCGACCAGCCGCGATCGCTGGGCGATCGCGAGACCGGCGGCGGCGCCGCCCTGCCGATCTGGCTCGACTACATGAGCCACGCGCTCAAGGGAGTTCCCGAGAAAAAACTCAACGAGCCGCCCGGGCTCTTGCACGCCGACGGCACGTATTACTTTTCGGAATTCCCGCCGGGCCAGGCCATTGCCAGCGTCGGTCTCAACGAAGACCCCTTGCGCGACCTGCTCGACACCCTGGGCTTGAACGAGCCCATGGCGCAGGCGCCCGCATCGCCCTTGCAACGCCTGTTCGGCGGTGGCGCCGCCCCGCCGCCGCCACCGCCGGCCAGCGCCACCCATCCAACGATGCCGCCACCCGCGCCGGCGGCCCGCCGCTCGGGCAACGATGGCTGGGGCGGGGTGATGAACCTGCCCTGAGCGCCCAGGTGGCCGGCCAGGCAAACCCTCGCGAACGGACCCTTGGCGGGTCCGTTTTGCGTTTGGCGCCGGAGTCCCGGCTTGCGGTCGCAGCCGCTGCCGCGCTAGCGCGCCAGAAAATCCACCAGCGCCGCGGCGGGAGCCGATAGCCCCTCGCGCTGACGGAACACGATCCACAGCTCGCGTACCGCCCATGCCTCCTCGATGGGTATGAGCGCAAGCTCCAGGGTGTCGACGTAAAGCTCGCCGCTGTGCTGCGGCACGACCGCCACGCCCAGCCCGACATGCACCATGCGGCATAGGGCGTCCAGGCTGCTGACGGTGATCTTGACGCGCAAGCCCGCACCCAGCCGGCGGGCCTCTTGTACCAGCAGCCGGGTCAATGAGGTCCCCTGGCCCATGCCGACGATGTTCTCGGCCATGAAATCACGCAGGCGCACCACCGGCGCGCGGGCCAGGCGATGCTGGCGCGGCACCGCCAGGTAGAGCCGATCGCTGCGGTAGGGCAGGCGCTCCATTTGCTCGATGCCCGGGACCTCGTTGCAGAAGCCGATGTCGAACGCGTTCTCGGCCAGGCTGCTCAGCACCTCGCTGCTGGTCTGCTCGTCGATCAGGATGTCGACCTCGGGAAACACGCGCTTGAAAGCCGCAATGTCTTCAGGCAGGAACTGCACCACCGACGACATATTGCCGACGATGCGTATCGTGCCCTTGGCGCCCGAGGCATAGTGCGACACTTCGGCCTCGAGGCGCTCGAGATTGGCGAGCACTTCGCGGGCATGGCGCAGCACGGCCTCGCCAATGGGAGTGACCGAAATACCGCGCGACCCGCGTTCGATCACGGGGTGGCCAATGAGGTGTTCAATGTCGGCAATGCGCCGGCTCACCGCCGATGGCGCGATCGCTTCGCGCTCGGCGGCGCGGGCGATATTGCGCTCCTGGCATACCGCCACGAACAGGCGCAGCGATGTCAGGTCGAGCTTCCTAACGAGACTGCTCATTGACGACCCTCCAGTCGCTGCGCGAGTCCTCTCCCCGAGGGAGGATTCGCGCTCATGCCTGCAGCGGCCTCGCCAGCCAGGGAAATGCCTCCAGATGCTCGCTTTCGAAGGCGCGGATGCGCTCGGCCTTGCGCAATGTCAGGGCAATGTCGTCCAGGCCATTGAGCAGGCAATCCTTGCGGAATGGCGAGATCGCGAAGCGGAACTCCAGCCCCTCGTCGGCAGCGGTCACCGTCTGCGCTTCCAGGTCGATCTGCAGGCGCAGCGGGGGCGACTGCGCTTCGCGAACGAACAGGAGATCTACCTCGCCTTCCTCCAGCACCACGGGCAACAGGCCGTTCTGCATCGCGTTGTTATAGAAAATATCGCCGAAACTGGGAGCGATGATGGCGCGAAAACCGTATTGCTGCAATGCCCACGGCGCGTGCTCTCGCGATGAACCACAGCCGAAGTTGGCACGGGCCAGCAGAATTTGCGCGCCCCGGTAGCGCGGCTGGTTCAGGACGAAGTCGGGATTGCGCGGCCTGAGGGCGCAGTCCTGGCCCGGTTCGCCGAGATCCAGGTAGCGCCATTCGTCGAACAGGTTATCGCCGAATCCCGTGCGCTGAATGGATTTCAGGAACTGCTTGGGAATGATGGCATCGGTATCGACGTGGCTCCGGTCGAGAGGAGCGGCGATACTGTCCAGGCGGTCGAATTTTTCCATGATCAATATTCCTTTCATAACTCCCTGACGTCGACGAAGCGCCCCGCAACGGCCGCGGCCGCGGCCATCGCCGGGCTCACCAGATGGGTGCGGCCGCCGGCGCCCTGCCGGCCCTCGAAATTGCGGTTGGAAGTTGACGCGCAGCGCTCTCCCGGAGCAAGGCGATCGGCATTCATCGCCATGCACATCGAGCAGCCCGATTCCCGCCATTCGAAGCCCGCCTCAAGAAAGATGCGATCGAGGCCCTCCTCTTCGGCCTGGGCCTTGACCAGCCCCGATCCCGGCACCACCAGGGCGAGCTTGATGTTCGGCGCCGTCTTCCGGCCCTTGACGACGGCGGCGGCGGCGCGCAGATCCTCGATCCGCGAGTTCGTGCACGAACCGATGAAAACTTTGTCCAGCCGAATGTCCGCGATCGGCGTCCCGCGCTCGAGCCCCATATAGGCCAGCGCCTTGCGCATGCCTTCGCGGCGCACGGCGTCGCTCTCTTCATCGGGATCCGGCACCCGGCCATCGATCGCGACCACCATCTCGGGCGAGGTGCCCCAGGTGACTTGCGGCTCGATGGCCGACGCATCGATTTCCACCACGGCGTCGAACACGGCGCCGTCATCCGATGTCAGCGTGCGCCAGTAGGCGACGGCCCGATCCCACAACGCCCCGGCGGGCGTAAACGGCCGGCCACGCAGGTAGTCGATGGTGGTGTCGTCCACCGCGATCATGCCCGCCCGGGCGCCGGCTTCGATCGACATATTGCAGATCGTCATCCGCCCTTCCATCGATAAAGCCCGGATGGTGGAACCGGCATATTCGATGGCGTGGCCCGTGGCGCCGGCCGCACCGATCCGGCCGATCAGCGCCAGCACGATATCCTTGGCGGCCACGCCGGGCCGCAGCTCGCCGTCCACGCGCACGAGCATCGCCTTCATCTTGCGCGCCAGCAAGGTCTGGGTGGCCAGCACATGCTCCACCTCCGACGTGCCGATGCCATGCGCCAGGCAGGCGAAGGCGCCGTGCGTGCTGGTATGCGAATCGCCGCACACTACCGTCATGCCCGGCAAGGTCGCGCCCTGCTCGGGGCCGACCACGTGCTCGATGCCCTGCCGCCGGTCCAGCATGCCGAAGAATGTCATGCCGTGGACGCGGGCATTGTTCTCGAGCGCCGCCACCTGCTGGCGCGAAAACGGATCGTCGATGCCATGGCGGCGGTCGGTGGTGGGCACATTATGGTCGGCAATCGCCAGACAGGATTGCGCGCGCCATGGCCGGCGGCCCGACAAACGCAATCCTTCGAAAGCCTGCGGGCTGGAAACCTCGTTGATGAGATGGCGATCGATATAAAGCAGACTGGTGCCGTCGGCCTCGGCGGCGAAAGCGTGCGTATCCCAAAGTTTGTCGTAAAGCGTGCGTGGCATGCGATGCGCTCCTTCATGGCGGCTGGCCGGGCGGCGCCGGCGACGCCCCATGATAGGAGCCGCGGCTCGCCTGCGGACTGCCGATTGGCGATGCCAGCCGTCGCCACCGGAGCCGGCAACTTGTCTACCTCCGCCGCCAGACCCCACCCGGGGGCCGCCGTCGCGCATCGAGATGTCTGCAGTGCCGAAATGGCGCTTTATGCCCGGGCCTCGGCTGCCTACAGTGGGCTAACCCCCATGAACCAGGAATCCAGCCCATGCACGACGACCGCGCGATCCGTTTCGACGGCCGCATTCTCTACCTTTCATGCGACCCGGCCTGTCTTCGACGCCAGCTGGCTGGCGAGCCGGTGACGCTGCAAGCAGCCTTGCCGCTGCGCGATGATGTTTCGACCGATGAAATCACTCCCGTTACCACCATGCTGGTCTATGACCAACGCCTGGGACGCTACCCCTATGTGGGGTTGAAGGCCGGCGCCGAGCTGCCGATCGGCGAAGATGCCATACGGCGCGGCGGCTTCGAGGTAACGGTGGCGGGCAAACGCTACGGCAAGGGTTCTTCGCGCGAGCACAGTCCCCTGGCCGAACGGGCGGCCGGCGTGCGCCTGATCGTGGCCGAGAGCTTCGAGCGCATCTATCGCCAGAACTGCGACAACCTCGGCATTTTCACCACCACCGATTTCAGCGTGTTGCGACGGATCGAGGCGGGCGAAGCCATCCCGATCGACTGTTTTCTGAAGGGGCGGGATGCGCTGACCCAGGCAATTTTGCGCCACGGTGGATTGATGGCCTACAGCCGCCACGCGCTGCGCGGCACGACGGCGAATGTCCCAAGCAGCCCGCTGCCCTCCACGGCAGGGCCCGCCGTCAGCACCGGAGCCGGTTGTGCGGAATCAGAACGAGCGGCCCCGGGCTTGCGCAGCAAAACGGGCAAAGACCGAGGCATCACCCTGGCCGAGAAGATCCTGCGCCGTCACCTGCATCCCGACATGGCTCATGCCGAACACGGCAGCGGCGTGTTCGTGCGCGCCGACTGGCGCTTCAGCCACGATTACTTTACGGGCATGAGCGCCCACCTGATGCATGAGGCTTACGGCCAGCCGGCACCGCTGCACGACCCCGGGCGCATCGTCGCCTTCCACGATCACTTGGTGCTCGCGCCACAAAGCGTGCCGCACGTGCGGGGCAGACTGTTGCCGGGAGTGGCGAGCCTGGTGCGGGGGCATCAGGACTTCACCGCCGCTTATCCGGTGCTGCGCTATGGCCAATTGCCCGGCGGCGCTGGCGCGGAAGGCATCTGCCATGCCCTGATGACCGAACGCCACGCCCTGCCCGGCGAGGTGGTGGCCGGCACCGATTCGCACACACCGCATGCCGGTGCGCTGGGCTGCCTCGCGTTCGGCGTCGGTTCGACCGATATGGCCAACAGCTGGGTCACCGGCTATGTGCGCTGCCCCATCCCCGACACACTGCGGGTGGAGGTGTCCGGCCGCCTCGCGCCCGGAGTGGCGGCCAAGGATATCGTGCTGGTCCTGCTCAGCTCGGAGGCCGTCCGCTGCGGCGATGCCATCGGCGCGGTGTTCGAGTATGGCGGCGAGGCGATACGCGCCATGACGATCGACGAACGCGCCACGCTCACCAACATGGCCGCCGAACTGGGCGGCTTCACCGGCATCGTCGAGCCCGACGCTCAGACCACGGCCTTTCTCCGCGAGCGGCGCGGCCTCGCGTTCGAACCCGAACCCTGGATGCGCAGCGATCCCGACGCGGCCTACCGCCACGTGATCCACCTCGACGCCGCCGCCATCCAACCCATGGTGGCCCGGCCCGGCGACCCCGGCAACGGCGTGGCCGTCGCCGACCTGCCGGAGGAGGTGAAGATCGACATCGCCTACGGCGGCTCGTGCACCGGCGGCAAGCGCGCCGACTTCGACGCCTATCATGAGGTGCTGCGCTGGGGCCTGGAGCGCGGCTGGCGCCTCGCGCCGAAGGTCCGCTTCTTCTTGCAATTCGGAACGCTGGATGTACAGCGCTATTGTGCGGAACAAGGCTATCTGGAAACCTTTGCCGAGGCCGGCGTGGAACTGATCCTGCCGGGCTGCGGCTCGTGCGCCAATTGCGGGCCGGGGCAATCGACGGCGCCCGATCAGGTAACCATCAGCGCCATCAACCGGAACTTCCCCGGCCGCTCGGGCCCCGGCGACGTTTGGTTGGCTAGCCCCCACACGGTGGCGGCCAGTGCCCTGGCCGGCGTCATCCGGGATTTTGATGGCCTGCGCCGGATGGCGGCCGTTGGATCAGATCGTTACCCGCAAGGGGCGGCCGGCCGCTTCGCTGCAGATCTCGGATAAAGCCTGGGCCAGATCGGGGCCGCCGCGCGTGTCGCGCCAAGTACCGTCTTCGAGGCGATAATGGAAGCCGCCGCGCGGCGCCGCCACCCACATTTCTTGCAGCGGCGGCTGGCCATTGATCACGATCTGGGCGCCGGCGTCGAACACCAGCGTCAAGACGCCGCCGTTGCGGGTGGCTTCCACATCGATATCCAGATCGTCGAACCAGCTATCCGCCTGAAGCTCGACCTGTTTCATGATACCGTCGGCCACCGCCAAAAACTCACTTTCGGTCATAATTTCACCACCATGCCAGTCTCGATGAACACTACCCCTCGTCGGGGCCTTGGCCGCATTGTAGCGGCGCTGCTTCTGGGCCTGCTGCTTTCCGCCTGCGGCCAGAAGGGCCCGCTCTATCTTCCCGCCGAGCCGGCTCCCGCCGCCTCCAACTCCCGGTAAGCCTCCATCGCCATGACGTCTGCTTTCGCCACTCCCGTCGGCCAGCCCTGGTTTCACTACCACGAAGGCCAACTTTACGCCGAAGATCTTGCCTTGTCCGAACTGGCCGAACGCCACGGCACACCGCTGTTCGTGTATTCCCGCGCCGCGTTGCGCGGCGCCTGGGAGCGCTACGCTCGCGCCATCGAGGGCCGCGATGCCCTGATCTGCTACGGCATGAAGGCCAATTCCAATCTGTCGGTGCTGCGCGAGTTCGCCCAAGCGGGCGCGGGCTTCGATATCGTGTCGGGCGGCGAGCTGGCGCGCGTGATCGCCGCCGGCGGCGACCCCGGCAAGGTGGTGTTTTCCGGCGTGGGCAAGCAGGCGTGGGAAATGCGCGCGGCCCTGCGGGCCGGCGTGATGTGTTTCAACGTCGAATCCGAGGCCGAGCTTCAACAACTGTCCGAGGTGGCGCAAGCCGAAGGGCTCACGGCGCCGGTCTCGCTGCGCGTGAATCCCGACGTCGATCCGGGCACGCACCCTTACATTTCCACCGGCCTGAAGGAAAACAAGTTCGGCATCGCGATCGCTGATGCGCCGGCGGTATACGCCCGCGCGCGCGAGCTGCCGGGCTTGCACCTGGTGGGCGTCGATTGCCATATCGGCTCGCAGATTACCGAGCTTTCACCCTATCTCGATGCGCTCGAGAAACTGCTCGACCTGGTCCGGGATCTCGAGGCCACCGGTCTGCTCATCGAACACATGGATTTGGGCGGCGGGCTGGGAATCCGTTATCAACAAGAGGTTCCGCTCGAACCCAAGGCACTGCTCGACGCGGTGTATGCGCGCCTCGAAGCCCGCGGCATGCTGGAGTTGCCAGGGCAACCCGGCCGCTCCCGACGCATCGTGCTGGAGCCCGGCCGTTCGCTGGTGGGCAACGCCGGCGTGTTGCTGACGCGGGTCGAGTACCTCAAGCCGGGCGAAGTGAAGAATTTCGCCATCGTCGATGCCGCCATGAACGATCTGCTGCGCCCCACGCTCTATGAGGCTTACCACGGTATTCTGCCGGTGGTGCCGCGCGCGGGCGAAACGGCGCGCTACGACGTGGTGGGGCCGATATGCGAAAGCGGCGATTGGCTGGGCCGCGACCGCGAACTCGACTTGCAAGCCGGCGATCTGCTGGCGGTGGAAAGCGCGGGCGCCTATGCCATGGTGATGGCGAGCCAGTACAACACGCGGCCGCGCGCGGCCGAGATCCTGGTGGATGGCGACCGACACTACGTCGTGCGCGAGCGTGAAACAGTAGCCCAATTGATGGCGGGCGAGTCGCTGGCGCCCTGAGCCCGCGGCGGGGCGCTCGGGCTGAGACACCACGGTCCGTGAAGAACTCCGGCCTTTCGGCCTGAGCCCTTCACGGCCGGGCTCCCGCTCAATCCGCCTGGCGGCGCAGGAAGGCGGGGATGTCCAGGTGGTCCATGCCCGAGCTTTCCATGGCCTGGATGCGGCGCGAAGCGTCGCGGCCACGAAACACGGCGGGCGTGTCGTAGTCCTGGTAGTTGGGGCCACCGGCGTTGCCAGCCACCGGCGCGTCGTCGGTACCCGTGCGACGAGCCTGCACCGGCACCAGTTGCGGCTTGGCGCGGCGGCCCAGGCCGGTGGCCACGACGGTGACGCGCAGCTCGTCGCCCATCGTCTCGTCGAAAGCCTGGCCGAACACCACCGAGGCGTCTTCCGAGCGATAGCTTTCGATGATCTGCATGATCTCGTTGATCTCGCGGCGCTTGAGGGAACGGCCGGCGGTGATGTTCACCAGCACGCCACGGGCGCCATTGAGATCCACGCCTTCGAGCAGCGGGCAAGCGATGGCCTGCTCGGCCGCGACCCGCGCGCGGTTCTCGCCGCTGGCTACCGCCGTGCCCATCATGGCCTGGCCCGGCTCGCTCATGATGGTGGTGAGATCCTGGAAGTCGACGTTGATATTGCCCTTGACGTTGATGATCTCGGCGATCCCGGCGCAAGCATTGTGCAGGACATCATCGGCCATCTTGAAGCAATCCTCGAAGGTGGCATCGTCGTCGATCACTTCCTGCAGCTTCTCGTTGAGGACGACGATCAGCGAATGCACGTGCTGGGAAAGCTCGCGAATCCCCTCCTCGGCCACCTGCATGCGCTTGGTGCCCTCGAAGGCGAAGGGCTTGGTCACCACACCCACGGTGAGGATGCCCATTTCTTTGGCGACCTCGGCGACCACGGGGCCGGCGCCGGTACCGGTGCCGCCGCCCATGCCCGCCGTCAGGAATACCATGTTGGCGCCTTGCAGGGCTTCGCGAATGGCTTCGCGCGCCGTTTCGGCGGCGGCGCGGCCCTGCTCGGGCTTGGCGCCGGCGCCCAGGCCGGTGCGGCCGAGACGGATCTGGACCGGAGCCGCGGTTTCCACCAGCGCCTGCGAATCCGTGTTGCAGCAAATGAAATCCACGCCTTGCACATGGCGCCGGATCATGTGCGCCACGGCATTGCCGCCCGCGCCGCCCACGCCGACGACCTTGATCACGGCGCCGTTCTGGTGCTCATTGTCGAGCATTTTGAAATCAATACTCATCAGGTCTTCTCCCGGTTAAAACAATTGACGATTCCCCCGAGCCACGCTCGCGGCCCTTCGATCGCCTGGTTCGACATTCCATGGGCTGCACGACCGCCAACCCTCCCGATACTGCAATACAGCGTATTCTTGGGGCCGCAAAATTCCCCCCGCCCCGGTCTCGGCAAAAGCTTTAAAAATTGCCACGGAACCACTCCTTCATCCGAGCCAACAACTGGCGAAAGCCGCCGCTCTGCGGTGCCCGGACCCGTCCGCGCTGATGCTGGGCCTGGGCTTCGATCAACAGGCCCATGGCGGTCGAAAAGCGTGGATTGCACACCACGTCGGCCAATCCGCCGTGATAATCGGGCACGGCCATGCGCACCGGCTTGAGGAAGACGTCCTCGGCCAGTTCGATCATTCCCGGCATCTGCGACGAGCCGCCGGTGAGCACGACGCCGGACGACAGCAGGTCGTCGTAGCCGGAGTCGCGGATCACCTGCTGCACGAGCGCGAACAGTTCCTCCACGCGCGGCTCGATGACCGCGCCCAAGGCCTGGCGCGACAGCTGGCGCGGCCCGCGATCGCCCAGGCCTGGTACTTCGATGCGTTCGTCGGTACTGGCGAGCATTTGCTTGGCCAGGCCGTGGCGCAGCTTGATTTCTTCGGCCTCCGGCGTCGGCGTGCGCAAGGCGGCGGCGATATCGCCGGTAATCTGATCGCCCGCAATCGGGATCACCGCGGTGTGGCGAATGGCGCCGCCCGTGAAGATCGCCACATCGGTGGTACCGCCGCCGATGTCGACCAGAACCACGCCCAGCTCTTTCTCGTCGGCCGTCAGGCAGGCCATGCTGGATGCGATAGGCTGCAGGATCAGGTCTTGCACCTCGAGGCCGCAGCGCCGCACGCATTTGACGATGTTCTGCGCGGCGCTGACCGCTCCGGTTACGATATGTACCCTTACCTCGAGGCGAATGCCGCTCATGCCGATGGGTTCGCGGATGTCCTCCTGGCCATCGACGATATATTCCTGGGTCAGGACATGCAGCACTTGCTGGTCGGTGGGAATATTGATCGCCTTGGCCGTTTCGAGCACGCGCGCCACATCGGTCGCGGTGACTTCCTTGTCCTTGATCGCCACCATGCCGCTGGAGTTGAAGCTGCGGATGTGGCTGCCGGCGATGCCGGTGTAAACCTCCCGGATCTTGCAGTCGGCCATCAATTCGGCCTCTTCCAGGGCATGCTGGATCGAATTGACGGTGCTCTCGATATTGACCACCACGCCCTTGCGCATGCCGCGCGACTCGTGCTGGCCCAGGCCCAATACTTCGAAGCGGCCCTCCGGCAGCATTTCGGCCACCACGGCCACCACTTTGCTGGTACCTATGTCCAGGGCAACGATGAGGTCTTTGGATTCTCGGGTCATGGTTGTGTCGTTCTAGATTGAGAGGACGGCCGGGATTCGGGCGCAGGCCCCAGGCGCACGGCGAAACCGTCGGGATAACGCAGGTCGGCATGGACGATCGGGCGTCCGAATTGCTGTTCGAGCTGCGGCAGGCTGGCCACGAAACGCCGTACCCGCGTCGCCACGGGTACCGCGTCGATCTCCGGGCGGTCGGGATCGCCCACGTTCCAGTCGATTCCCGGATCTCGGCCCAGGTCCAGCTGCAGCCCGTTGTCCAGTTCCACTTGCCAGGCGTGGCGCGCCGACAGGGTGAGCCGCATCGGTACCCGGCCCAGCGGCTGCAGCCATTCGCGCAACTCGAGATAGCGCTGCCGCACCAGCGGCCCCGAGCCTTCGGGACCGGCAAACGCCGGCAGCAACTGGCCCTCCGGCCCGTCGGCCTCCGCCTGGTTGGCCGTGAATGGTGTCCCCCTTATGTCGAGCACCTGATTGTCGTTCCACAGTCCCAAAGGTTGAAATTCGCGTACCCGCACCCGCAGTCCATTCGGCCACTCGCGGCGCACCATCACCTGGTTGACCCACGGCACTTCGGTAAAGCGCTGCCGGACTTGTTCCAGATCCACGGTAAAAAAATTGCCCGCCAGTCTCCCCGCCAGCGCCGATCGCAGGCTGGCCTGGGATACTCGTTGCAACTCGGCTCCCGGTACGGGTTCGACGACGACTTGCGTCAGGCCGAATACCGGTCGATGCATCAGCCAATAGGCGGCACCCAGCAGAAACGCCGTCAGCGCGACCACGGTCAGCGCATTGGCGATCCAGTTGAGGAAGCGGGCGTTGTTCCACACGATATCTCGCTACTCGACGCTCATTCCGATGGGACCGGCGCCGCGGGCGCCAGCTTGCAGCGTGCCGAATGCAGAATCCGCAGGCACAGTTCGCCATAGCTGGTGCCCATCGCCTTGGCGGCCATCGGTACCAGCGAATGTCCGGTCATACCCGGCGATGTATTCACCTCCAGCAAAAATGGCTTGCCGTCGTCGCGCAACATCACATCGACCCGCCCCCAGCCTTCGCAGCCCACCGCGCGGTAGGCCGCCACGCTGATCGCCTGGATCTCGCGCGCGAGGGTGTCGGGCAAATCGGCCGGGCAGTGATACTGCGTGTCGTCGGAGTAATACTTGTGCTCGAAGTCGTAGTTGCCATCCGGCGCCACGATTTCGATGATGGGCAGCGCCTCGGCGTGCTCGCCGCCGCCAAGCACGGCGATCGTGAGCTCCCGGCCATGCACCAGGGTCTCGGCCAGCACCTCTTCATCGTAGCGGGCGGCCAGCGCATAGCCGGCTTCCAGCTCCGCTTCGGAACCGGCGCGGGTCAGGCCCAGGGTGGAGCCTTCGCGGCTGGGCTTGACGATCAGGGGCAGACCCAGCCTCGCGGCCACCGCGGCCGCATCGAAACCGGGCCGCAGCGCCACGAAATCCGGGGTGGGCAGGCCCTGGTGCTGCCACACCCGCTTGGTCATCACTTTATCCATCGCCAGCGCGCAGGCCGCCGGGCCGCTGCCGGTGTAGGGCAAGTCGAGCAGTTCCAGTGCGCCCTGCATGGTGCCGTCTTCACCCCAGCGGCCGTGCAAGGCGATGAAGACGCGATCGAAGCCGGCCTGCGCCAGCTCGGCCAGGCTGCTCCGGCCGGTATCGAACAACTGGGCGTCGACTCCCGCGGCGCACAGTGCATCGTAGACGCCCTGGCCGGACATCAGCGAGACATCGCGTTCGGCGGATCGGCCGCCATACAGTACGCCAACGCGTCCCGTGAAGAACTCCGTCCTCCCGGCCGGAGCTTCTCCGCCACCATTCGGGGGAGCCTTCGGCTCCAAGGAATGGCCGCCTCGCTTGATCCCGTCCTGCGGGACGGGGCTTGCGCTTTGGCCCGTGGTCATACCGCCTCCTGTTTACCGGCCAACCCGGCCATCTGAATCACCTCGCCCGGTACCGCGCCGATCGAGCCCGCGCCCATGGCGATCACTACATCCCCATCGCGTACGAATTGCACGATGGCGCCCGCCAGCTCGCCGATGCTCTCGACGAACACCGGCTCGACCTTGCCCGCCACTCGCACCGCGCGGGTCAGCGCCCGCCCGTCGGCGGCGACGATCCGGGTTTCGCCCGCGGCATAGACCTCGGTAAGCAGGACGGCATCGGCTTCGCCCAGCACGCGCACGAAATCTTCGAAACAATCGCGAGTCCGGGTATAGCGATGGGGCTGGAAGACCAGCACGACGCGCCGGCCCGGATAGGCGCCGCGCGCGGCCGCCAGCGTGGCCGCCATCTCGGCGGGGTGATGACCGTAGTCATCGATCATCGTGAATGTTCCGCCGCCCTGCGCAGCGGGCACCTTCACCCCGTCCTGGTGGGCAAAGCGCCGCCCCACCCCGGTAAAACGGCCCAGCGCCTGATTGATGGCGTCGGGCTTCACGCCGAGTTCCAGGCCGACCGCGATCGCCGCCAGCGCATTGCGCACGTTGTGTTCGCCCGGCATATTGAGATGTACGTCGAAGCCGCTCACGGCCGGATCGCGGCACAGCACATGAAAGTGCATCGACGGGCCTTCGGCGCGCACCCGCACCGCGCGCACATGGGCGTCCGGATGCAGGCCATAGGTGGTGAGCGGCCGGGAGATCAAGGGCAGGATTTCCCGCACATTGGAATCATCCAGACAAACGATCACGCTGCCATAAAAGGGCAGGCGCTGGGTAAATTCGATGAATGCCGATTTAAGCCGGGCCACATCGTGGCCGTAGGTATCCATATGATCGGCATCGATATTGGTGATGACTGCCATCACCGGCAACAGATTGAGGAACGAAGCGTCCGACTCATCGGCCTCGACCACGATGAACTCGCCCTGGCCCAGCCGGGCGTTGGCGCCGGCCGAATTGAGCCGGCCGCCGATCACAAAGGTGGGGTCCATGCCGCCGCCGGCCAGCACGCTGGCGAGCAGGCTGGTGGTGGTGGTCTTGCCGTGGGTTCCGGCCACCGCAATGCCGCGCTTGAGACGCATCAGCTCAGCCAGCATCAGGGCCCGGGGCACCACCGGGATGCCCGCGGCGCGGGCGGCCAGCACTTCGGGATTGTCCGGCGTCACCGCCGAAGACGTTACCAGTGCCTGCACGCCATCGATATGCGCCGCGGCATGGCCCTGGCAAATGCGGGCGCCCAGGCGCGTCAGCCGGCGGGTCACGGCGGTATCGGCCAGGTCGGACCCGCTTACCCGGTAACCCATGGTCAACAACACTTCGGCGATGCCGCTCATGCCGGCGCCGCCGATGCCCACGAAATGTATGTTCTGGATTCGGTGTTTCATCGTGAACGTCCGTCGGCCAGGTCGGCACAAATATCGGCAATGCGATCGGTGGCATCGGGCCGCGCCAGCGCGCGCGCGCGCCTTGCGATCGGCTCCAGCCCCTCGCGATCCTGCGCGGCCAGCCATTCGGCCAGGCCATCCGCTGTCAACTCGCGCTGGGGGGTGAGCCAGGCGGCTTGTTCAGCCACCAGGAATTCCGCATTCCGGGTTTGATGATCGTCCACCGCATGGGGAAAAGGCACGAACAATGCCGGCACCCCGACGGCGGCCACTTCGGCCACGGTCATGGCGCCCGCGCGGCAGATCAGCAGGTCGGCCTCGGCATAGGCCGCGGCCATATCGTCGATGAAGGCGCGGCACTCGGCCTGCACGCCGGCTTCGGTATAGGCCTGGCGAAGGCCGGCCAGATGAGGCTCGCCGGCCTGATGCAGCACCCGCGGCAGCGGCAGGCCGCGCTCGCGCAGGCGGGACAGGGCCTGGGGCACCACCGTATTCAATGCCTGGGCGCCCAGGCTGCCGCCCACGACGAGCAGGCGCAGCGGGCCCTGGCGATCCGCCCAGCGGGCTTCCGGCGGGGCGACGGCGGCCACCGCCGGCCGCACCGGATTGCCCGTTACCGTCGCTCCCGGCAAGGTGCGCGGGAAACCGGTGAGCACCTGGCGCGCCACGCGGGCCAGCGCCCGATTCGTGAGGCCCGCCACGGCGTTCTGCTCGTGCAATACCAGCGGCACCCGGCGCATGGCGGCCACCAAGCCGCCCGGGAACGCCACGTAGCCGCCCATGCCCAGCACCACGTCGGGACGGTGGCGCGAAAACACGCTCCAGGCCTGCGCCATGGCGCGCAGCAGGCGCCAAGGCAGCGCCAGCCGGGCGCGCCAGCCTTTGCCGCGCAGCCCGCTGAACGACACGCCGCCCAAGGGGATGTCGTGCGGCGGCACCAGGCGGCCCTCCATGCCTTCCGGGTTGCCGAGCCAGGCGATATTCCAGCCGCGCTCGCGCAGCGCCTGCGCCACCGCGAGGCCGGGCATGATGTGGCCGCCGGTTCCGCCGGCCATGACCAGCAGCGTGCGGATTCGGGGTTGAGCCGTCATATCCGCCCTCCCCGCATCAGCACCCGGTTTTCGTAGTCCACCCGCATCAGCAGGCCGATGGCGCAGAGGTTCATCACCAGGCCCGAGCCACCGTAGCTCACCAGGGGCAGCGTCAGGCCCTTGGTGGGCAGCACCCCCAGGCAGACCCCGACATTGATGAAGGCCTGTACGCCCATCCACAAGCCGACGCCCTGGGCCACCAGGCCGCTGAACGGGCGATCCATGGCGTTGGCCTGGCGACCGATCTCGAAGGCGCGGCGCACGATGAAACCGAACAGCAGCAGCACCGCCAGAATGCCGATGAAGCCGAGCTCTTCACCGATCACGGCAATGATGAAGTCGGTGTGCGCCTCGGGCAGGTAGTGCAGTTTTTCGATGCTGCCGCCCAGCCCCACGCCGGTCCATTCGCCGCGGCCGACCGCGATCAGGGAATGCGACAGCTGATAGCCCTTGCCCAGCACGTTGTCTTCGTGCCAGGGATCGAGATAGGCGAACAAGCGGGCCCTGCGCCAGGGCGAAAGCCAGATCAGCAGCAGGAACATGGTGGTCATCACCGCCGTGAGGCCGCCAAAGAGCTTGCCGTTGATGCCGCCCAGGAACAGGATGCCCATGGTCACGGCCACGATGACGACGAAGGCGCCGAGATCGGGCTCGAGCAGCAGCAGCATGCCGGCGGCGCCCATCGCGGCGGCCAAGGGCAGGAAGCCGCGCAGGAAGGCATCCATATGCGCCTGCTTGCGGAAGGTGTAATCGGCGGCGTAGAGCAAGGCCGCGAACTTCATCACCTCGGACGGCTGCAGGTTGATGCCGAAGCCCAATGGCAACCAGCGCCAGGAGCCATTGACTTCGCGGCCGATGCCGGGAATGAGCACCGCCAGCAGCAGCAACAGCGCCAGCAGGAACACCGGGATGGCCAGCTTGCGCCAGGTTTCGAGGCTGAGCGAGAACACGGCGCCGGCCAGCACCGTGCCCACGACCATGAACACCGCATGGCGCAAGGCAAAATGATGGCGGGCCAGATTGCCGAAGCGCGGCCCGTCGGCCAGCGCCACCGAGGCCGAATACACCATCACCAGGCCGAACAGCACCAGCACGACCACGGCAAGGAGCAGGCCGCGATCGTAGTTGAGCATACTGGTGCGGCCCGGGCGTACCGAGTTGACGCCACCGTTGGCCGTGCGCGGGGATGCGAGCGACATGGCTAGACCTCCCCCCGTTCCAGCGCGAGTTCGTCCACCGCCTCGGCGAAGACTTCCGCGCGATGCCGATAATCGCGGAACATATCGAGGCTGGCGCAGGCGGGCGAAAGCAGCACGGCGTCGCCGGCGCGCGCGAGGCCCATGGCGCGCTCCACGGCCTCGGGCAGGCTCGCGGCCATGATGCACGGCACGCCGCTGGGCTCCAGCGCGGCCGCCAACCGCGGGGCATCGCGACCGATCAGCACCACGCCCCGGGCGTGGCTGGCCACCGCCGGCGCCAACGGCGCGAAATCCTGGCCCTTGCCATCACCGCCGGCGATCAGCACCACCTTCGTGCCCAGGCCGCGCAAGGCGGCCAGCGTGGCGCCGACATTGGTGCCCTTGCTATCGTCGATGAAATCCACGCCGCCCACGCTGCGCAGCCAAGCCACGCGATGCGGTTCGCCACGATATTCGCGCACGGCGCGCAGCAGAGGCGCCCAGCCGATGTCGAGGCTGCGCGCCAGCAGCAGAGCCGCCTGGGCATTGAGGCTATTGTGCGCGCCGCGCAGCAACAACGCCTCCGCCGGCATCAAGCGGTTCAGGCGTCCCTCCTGGCGGCCCGGCTCGGGGTCGCCCTTGCGCCGGCGCGGCGCGGGCTCGGCGCCAAAAGCATCGGCCGCGGATTCGACCAGCCAGCCCAGCCCCGAACCGGTCTCCATGCCGAGATCCCCCGCCAGGGAAGGCAGCTCGGCGCCAAAGCTGCGGACATGCTGCGCTTCCAGTCGCGGCAGCATGGCTCGCGCGCGGAGGTCGTCGCGATTCACGATGGCCCAACGGCAGCCGCGATAGATGCGCGCCTTGGCCGCCGCGTAGGCCTCCATCGTGCCATGCCAGTCGAGGTGATCCTCGGTCAGGTTGAGCACCGCGGCCGCGTGCGGCGCCAGGCGCTCCACGGCTTCCAGTTGGAAGCTCGACAACTCCAGCACCCAGACTTCCGGCAAATCGTCGCGCTCGAGCGCCTCGATCAGCGCCGCCAGCGCGGCCGGGCCGATATTACCGGCCGCTCGCGCGCGGCGGCCGCCGGCATTCACCAAATGCGTGGTCAGGGCGGTGACCGTGGTTTTGCCATTGGTACCCGTAATCGCCAGTACGGCCGGCCGATAGGAACGCTCGTCGGCCAGTGCGGCCAGCGCCTCGTTGAACAACTCGATTTCGCCAACGACCTCTACGCCGCGCTCGCGAGCCGCGGCCAGCAGCGGCGCCAGCTCCGGCGAGTTCCAGGCCAGGCCCGGACTCAGCACCACGCGGCCGACGTCCTGGAGCAGTTCGGCTCCCAGCGCGCCCTGGGCCAAGCGGAGGTCGGTCCCGGGCAGCAGCGCCTCGCGGGCCTGTTCCAGCAAGGGCGGCGCCTCGCGCGTATCGGCCACGCGTATGGCCACGCCCGCCCGCTGGCACCAGCGGGCCGCGGCCAGGCCGGACTCCCCCAGGCCCACCACCAGGGTGAGGGGAGACGCGCCAGGCGGACGAAGAACCGTCGTGATCATCGTCTTACCGCAGCTTGAGGGTGGAGAGACCGATCAGCACCAGCATCATGGTGATGATCCAGAAACGGACGACGACCTGGGTTTCCTTCCAGCCGCCGACCTCGAAATGGTGGTGCAAAGGCGCCATGCGCAAGATACGGCGCCCTTCTCCATAGCGGCGCTTGGTGTATTTGAAGTAGGCCACCTGCAGCATGACCGACAGCGTTTCGACGACGAAAACACCGCCCATGATGAACAGGACGATTTCCTGGCGCACGATGATCGCCATCGTACCCAAGGCGCCCCCCAGCGCCAGCGCGCCGACGTCGCCCATGAACACCTGCGCGGGATAGGCGTTGAACCACAGGAAGGCCAGGCCGGCGCCGGCCAGCGCGGCGCAGATCACCATCAGTTCCGATGCGCCGGGGATGTACGGAAACAGCAGATACTTGGAATAGTCGACGCGGCCCACCACGTAGGCGAACACGCCCAGGGCGCTGCCCACCAGCACGGTGGGCATGATCGCGAGGCCATCCAGGCCGTCGGTGAGGTTGACCGCGTTACTGGTGCCCACGATCACCAGCCAGCTGAGGATGGCGAAGCCGAACACTCCCAGGGGATAGCTCACGCTCTTGAAGAACGGCACGATGAGATCGGCGCGCTCCGGCAGCGGCAGCGTCATGCCGCTGACGATCCAGGCCTTGAATAGCGGCCAGAGCTCCTGGTTGGACGGTACCGAGACGGCGAAGGTCAGGTACACCGCGGCCACGACGCCGATCAGCGCCTGCCAGAAGAATTTTTCCCGTGCCGGCATGCCGTTGGGGTCGCGGTGTACGACTTTACGGTAGTCGTCGGCCCAGCCGATCCAGCCGAAGCCGAAGGTCACCAGCAGCACCACCCACACGAAACGATTGGTCCAATCGGCCCACAGCAGGGTGGACACGCCGATGGCGATCAGGATCAGCGCACCGCCCATGGTGGGCGTACCGCTCTTGATGAGGTGGGTTTGCGGGCCGTTGGTGCGCACCGCCTGGGCGATCTTCAGCGCCGCCAGACGGCGGATGACCCAAGGGCCGGCCGCCAGGCCGATCAGCAACGCGGTGCCGCACGCCATCACCGCTCGCAGGGTGATGTAGTTGAACACCGCGAAGCCGGTCCAGTCGTCCGAGAGCCAGCGCGCCAACTCAAGCAACATGATGATCCCCTCCGTTGTCTTGCAGCGCCTCGCGATAGGCTCCCAGCACCCGTTCCATGCGCATGAACCGCGACCCCTTGAACAAAACCGAGGCCGGCGGTTCCCGGCGCAGCCCCGCGACGATATCGGCCACCGTGGCCGCATGCTGCGCTCCCGCGCCAAAAGCCTCCACGGCGCGACGCGACGCTTCGCCCAATGCCCAGAGCCGTTCGATGCCGCGCTCGCGGGCGTACTCGCCCACCTCGGCATGCACCTGCGGGCCATTGGCGCCCACCTCGCCCATATCTCCCAGCACCAGCACGCGCGGCGCCGGCATGGCCGCGAGCACGTCGATCGCCGCGCGCACCGAATCGGGGTTGGCGTTGTAGGTATCGTCGATGGCCTGGATATCTCCCGGCAGGTCGACCACCTGCAAGCGGCCGGCCACCGCCTGGAACGCCGCCAGGCCGACGGCGACCGCCGGCAGCGGGCAGCCCGCGGCCAGGGCGCAGGCCGCGGCAGCGATGGCGTTGCGGACATTGTGCAGGCCGGGGATCGGGATGCGCAGCACCTGCCGGGCGTCGGCCGCGACGATCTCGCATCGACTGCCATCCACACCCAGTTGCACGTCCAGCGCTTGGAGCTCGGCGCCTTCGTCGAAACCGAAGGTGATGGTGCGCCGGCCATCCGCCAGCGTGCGCCAGACCGCAACGTGTTCGTCGTGGTGCGGGAACACCGCCACGCCATCCGGCGGCAGCGCGGCAAAGACGGCGCCATTTTCGCGCGCCACCGCGGCCACGCTGTGCATGAACTCCTGATGCTCGCGCTGTGCATTATTGACCAGCGCCACGGTGGGCTGCGCCAGTTCGGCCAGCCCGGCGATTTCGCCCGGATGGTTCATGCCGAGCTCGATGACGGCCGCGCGATGCTCCGGCCGCAAGCGCAACAGCGTAAGCGGCACGCCGATATGATTGTTGAGATTGCCCTGGGTTGCCAGCACCGCGTCGTCGCCCAGCCAGGCCCGCAAAATAGCCGCCAGCATTTCCTTGGTGGTGGTTTTGCCGTTGCTGCCGGTGACGGCGATTACCGGGATCGCCGTTTCGGCGCGGCGGCTCGCCGCGAGGTGCACCAGCGCCTCCAGACCGTCGTTCACCAGTATGCAAGGCCCCGCCGCCGTCCCGGCGATATCGGCCCGGCTGACCACCGCCAGCCGGGCGCCGGCGGCAAATGCCGTATCGACGAAATCATGTCCATCGAAACGCTCGCCACGCAAGGCCACGAACACGTCGCCCGGCTGCAACTGCCGGGTGTCGATCCGCACCGTGCCGCAAGCCGGCAGCCACAGCGCCAGCCGGGCCCATTCGGCATCGTGGAAAACGACTTTGCGGCCGGCCTGTTCTTGCGTGGCTTCGTGCCCTTTGCCCGCGATCAGGACGACATCGCCTTCGCGGGCGCCGCCGACGGCCCGCAGAATGGCTCGCGCCCGCTCGGGCTCCACCCGCCATTGCGCACCGCCTTGGTCGGGCCGGCCAGCGGCAATCTGCCGCAGGATTTCGCGGGGATTTTCCTGGCGGGGGTTGTCGCTGGTGGCCCATACCTGATCGGCCAGCCGGGCCGCGGCGGCGCCCATCTGCGGCCGTTTACCGGCATCGCGATTCCCGCCGCAGCCAAAAACGCACACCAGGCGGCCGCCCGCCGCGTGGGCCATCGGCCGCAACGTTTGCAACACACGCTCCAGCGCCTCGGGCGTATGGGCATAATCCACCACCACCAGCGGCTGCGGCCGCCCTTCCGGACCGGCGACGCGCTGCAAGCGCCCCGGCACCGGTTCGAGCGTCGCCAGCGCCGCCGCGATGGCGTTCAGGGATAGGCCCAGCTCGGAGAGCACGCCGGCAACCAGCAACAGGTTCTCGAGATTGTGCAGGCCGAGCACCGGGACCTTCAAGGTTGTGCGCCGGCCGTCGTTCGTCAGCAGGTCGCAGCTCAGGCCGGATTCGTCGAACGCCACGCGCTCCGCCCGCAACCAGCGGCCCGCCAAGGATGCGTCGATCGCCTGTCGGTGGGCATAGGCCAACACCCGGCACTGGTCCAGCCCGGGCAGCCAGGCCACGCCCTGCCCATCGTCGGCATTGATCACCATCGCCCGCAGCCCGGGCCAGGAGAACAGCCGGCGCTTGGCCGCCGCATACTGCGCCATGTCGGCGTGGTAATCGAGGTGGTCGCGGCTGAGATTGGTGAAGGCCGCGACATGCACCGGAATGGAGTCCAGCCTGCCCTGGGCGATGCCGATCGAAGAGGCTTCGATCGCGACGGCGCGCGCGCCGCGCCGCCGCATCTCCGCCAGCACGCGCTGCAGCGTCACGCCGTCGGGCGTGGTCAGATCGGTGGCCTCGTGGCCGCCATCGGGATAACCGGTGCCCAAGGTGCCGATCACGCCGCACGGCTGGCCGGCGCGCGTCAGCGCCTGGGCCAGCCACTGCGTGCAGGAGGTTTTGCCGTTGGTGCCGGTCACCGCGATCACGGTAAGCCCCTCGGCCGGCTGGCCGTACCAGGCAGCGGCCAGGTCGGCCGCCTGGGCTTGGAGGCCAGACAGGGCAAAGCCGGGTACGCCCCGGCGCTGCAGCTGCGCCGCCAATTCCTGCGGCGCGGCCTCGGCTTCATAGACCACGGCGGCGGCGCCCGCCGCCACGGCGGCGTCGATGTAGGCGCGGCCGTCGGCGACTTCGCCGGGGCATGCCAGGAAAACGTCGCCGGCGCGCACGCCCCGGCTATCGAGGCGGAAGTCGGCGGTGGCGGCGACTGCGCCGCGCAGCGCCTCCAGCACTCCGGCCGCTTGCCTTCTCATGGCCGCCCTCCGCCCAGTTCGGCAACGCGCAGCGGATCGATGGGCGCGTCGGGTGCCACGCCAAGGATGCGCAAGGCGCCGCTGGTAATGGCGGCAAAGGCGGGCGCGGCCACCCGTCCACCGTAATACACGGGGCCGCCGGGTTCGTCGATGCGCACGGCCACCACGATGCGCGGCTGCGACACCGGCGCCAGCCCCACGTAGGAGGCCACATACTTGCTGCGGCTGTACTGGCCGTCGACGATCTTGCGCGCCGTACCGCTCTTGCCCGCCACGCGGTAGCCCGGCACCGAAAGTTTGCTGTATTCCGCCGCGGCTTCGAGCATGCCGAGCACGGTGCGAGCCGCCTGCGGGGTATAGACGGGTACCGTCGTGGGCTCGGTATCGCGGCGCAGCAGCGAGACCGAAACCACCGAGCCGTCGTGTCCGAATGCGGTATAGGCACGCGCCAGCTGGACCAGCGAGATCGAGAGGCCGTATCCGTACGACATGGTGGCCTTTTCGATCGGCCGCCAGCGCTCCCAGGGCCGCAAGCGGCCGGCGGCCACCCCCGGGAAACCCTGGGTTGGCGCCTGGCCAAAACCCAGGGCGGTGAAGGTATTCCACATGTCGCGCGCCGCCAGGCGCTCCGAGATCTGGGTCATGCCGATATTGCTGGAAAGCTTCAGGATATCGGCGACGTTGAGCGAAGCCCGGCGGGCGACGTCGGAGATCGTGTGTCCGGCGAAAGTCATGCGTCCGTTGTAGGTATTGAAGGTGGTATCGGGACGCACGCGGTGCTGGTCGAGCGCCAGCGCCACCGAGAACGGCTTCATGGTCGAGCCGGGCTCGAAGGCATCGGTAAAGGCGCGATTGCGCAACGCGCTGCCGGTGAGGCTCTGCCGCTCGTTGGGGTCGTAGCTCGGCCAGTTGGCCAGCGCCAGAACCTCTCCGGTGACGACATCGAGCACCACCGCCGAGCCGCTGACCGCCTGATTGCGCGCGATGGTTTCGCGCAGCTCGTTATATGCCAGATACTGGATGCGCGAATCGATCGACAGATGCAGATCACGGCCGTTCTCCGGCGGCAGGATCGCCTGCACCTCCTCGACGATACGGCCGAGACGGTCGCGAATCACGCGGCGGCTGCCGGGCGTGCCGGCCAGGGCGTTATCGAACGCCAGCTCGATCCCTTCCTGGCCCTTGCCGTCGATGTTGGTGAAGCCGAGCATGTGCGCCGCCACCTCGCCCTGAGGATACGAGCGCAGGCTCTCGGCATCCTGGAATACGCCGGGAATGCCAAGCTGGCGCACTTCGGCGGCCACCGCCACCGGCACCTGCCGGCGCAGATACACGAACCGCCGGTCGGCGTCTTCCAGCCTGGCCTGCAGGGTTTGGGGCGGCAAATCGAGCAGGCGGGCCAGCGCCGCGCGCTGCTCGGGCGTGATCGAGACTTCCTCGGGCACGGCCCAGACCGAGCGCGCCGGAAGGCTGGACGCGAGCAGGACGCCATTGCGATCGAGCACCTTGCCGCGTGTGGCGGGAAGCTCGACCGTGCGTTCAAAGCGGGCTTCGCCCTGGCGCTGCAGGAAGTCGTCCGACAAGCCTTGCAGGTACAGGGCGCGGGCGCCAAGGCCGGCAAAAGCCGCCAGCAACACCAATTGAACCAGGCGTGCCCGCCGCACGGGCAACTGCAGCGCCAGGATGGCCCGCGTATCGGTGCGGGCCCTGCGAGCCGCCACCACGGGATCGACCCGCGATGAGCGCGAGGAACGGAAGCGCCCGATCATGGCTGCTCCGCCCGCGGCGCGGCGCGCCAGTGCACGAGCTGGTCGGCGCCGGCGGGCATCATTTTCAGGTCGTGCCGCGCCAGCGCGTCGATTCGAGCGTGCTGCGAGTACTGTGTCAGTTCGAGCTGCAGTTGCCGCCAAGCGACATCGAGGGCGCGCTCCGCCTGGCGGGCTCTTTCGAGCTCGATGGTGGTCCAACGCGCCTCATAGCGGCTGGTAACCAGCCCCAGAGCGCTGACGAGCAAGACGGCGACCAGCAACACGATCAAGCGGATCATGCGGTCGTCCCTTGCAGGTTCGGACTCCGGCTGCCGGCCGGCAAATAGGCTTGCGCCGGTGCCGGCAGCGGCGTGGTCGTGCGTTCGGCCACGCGCAGCACCGCCGAGCGGGCGCGTGGGTTCTCCGCCACTTCCTGCGCCTCGGCGAAACGCTTGCCGAGAAGACGCAGCACGGGCTGCGGCCGTTCGCTTTCGCGCAGCGGCAGGCGGGCGGACGCGGCGCCGGGATTGGCGGCCGCGGCCATGAATTGCTTGACCAAGCGGTCTTCGAGGGAATGAAAGCTGATCACGGCCAATCGCCCGCCCGGCGCCAGTCGGTTCAGAGCGCCCGCGAGCGCGTCCGCAAGCTCCGCAAGTTCACGATTGATGTGAATCCGTACAGCCTGAAAGGTACGGGTTGCCGGATGTTGCCCCTTCTCACGCGTGCGGACGACGCCCGCCACGAGTTCGGCAAGCTCGTGGGTACGACTGAGGGGCTGCTGCGCGCGGCGAGCTGCAATCGCCTTTGCAATCTGGAAAGCATACCGTTCTTCCCCATGGTGCTTGATGACCTCCCGTATTTCCGACTCGCTGGCAGTGGCCAGCCACTGCGCGGCCGTGGGGCCGCGCGTCGTATCCATGCGCATGTCCAGCGGGCCATCCCGCATGAACGAAAAACCGCGTTCGGCGTCGTCGATCTGCGGCGACGACACGCCCACGTCGAGCAGAACGCCGTCGACCTGCTCGATGCCGAGCCCCGCCAGCGTGGCTTCCAGGGTTCCGAACCCTTGGTGGCAGACCGTCACGCGGGGGTCCCGGCTCGCCAGCGCGTGGGCCTGCGCGATGGCCTGTGGATCTTTGTCGAACACCACCAGTCGCGCCTGCGGCGCCAGCCCGGCCAGCAGCGCCCCGCTATGCCCGCCGCGGCCGAACGTGCCGTCCACCCACACCCCTTGGCGCGGCGACGCGGCCACGCCCGGCCGCCAGCGGCGGGCATCGAAATCGGAGGCCAATAAAGCCGCTACCGCCGGCTCCAGCATGACGGGCCGGTGTTCGAAAGAGTTGTTCACGATGCGGATCAGAACGAAAAATCACCAATAACGTCCGGCATTCCCTCGGCCAGCGCAGCTTCCTCGCTGCGCGCCAGCGCGGCCGCATCCCACAGCTCGAAATGCGTGCCCATTCCCATCAACATGACGTCGCGCCCCAGCCCCGCGGCGGAACGCAGCTCGGGCGCCACCAGCACACGGCCCGCGGCATCCATGTCGACATCCTGGGCATTACCCAATAACAAGCGTTGCAATGCTCGTGCACTCATGGGGAACCGGACGATCTGATCGCGCCGCTCCACCCAGACCGGACGCGGATAGACCAGCAGGCAGCCGTCGGGGTGGCGGGTGATCGTAAGCTGCCCCTCCGCCTGGTTCTGCAGCGCGTCGCGATGCCGGGTCGGGATCGAAATCCGGCCCTTGGCATCCAGCGTTAGCGCGCTACTCCCCTGGAACATGCTTGTTCCCCACAAATTTGCACTTTTCCCTACTTTTTTCCACTCTAGAGGAAGCCGACAACCCGGTCAAGCGACAAGAGCCAATTTTTCCCGTTGTAACAATGACTTAGCGAATTATTACGTAGCCGGAAAACACGAATACCCAGGAAAATCAGTTACCTGCGGCGATCTGTAAAAGCACCTCATGAGCAATGGGCCCAAAATCCGGGCCAGCCGGCGAAGACGGGACTTCTTGATCCGGGGCCACTCTCAAGGCAAAAGCCTCCCCTGGAAGCATCGCCCCCGCGTTGACGGCAAGCGTGGGACTTTTTTTTGCTAGAATTCGCCCCGCGTCGACCACGGGGCCCAAGCGCAAGCCGGCCCACCTTGCGGCCCGCATGCCGCCCGGATTCGCCTGGCGGGCAACCGTCCACCAGCACGGCTGTCCTTCCCGGCTCATCCATTCACGGCAAGGCAAGCGAGGCCAGGGTCAGCGGAGCCGAAGCCCCCCTGAAGGGCGACGGAGAAGCTCCGACCGGAAGCGGCACGAAGATTCAATAAACAGGGTGGCTCAGCAACATCGAACCACCCTTGGCTTGACAAGCCACAAAAGCAGGTTCATAATTGCTAATTCTTCTTTGGAGGAGTGCCCGAGTGGTTAAAGGGGGCAGACTGTAAATCTGTTGGCCTTGCGCCTACGTTGGTTCGAATCCAACCTCCTCCACCAAAGAACAAAACCTGCAGTTGCAGGCTGCCGGGCTCAAGGGTCCGGCAATCGGCGCGGCAGGGTTGCAGTACCGATTTGCGGTTTGCCGCTTGCGGCAAACCCCTGTTGGATAGGGTAGGAAGAACCTGCGGGTGTAGCTCAATGGTAGAGCAGAAGCCTTCCAAGCTTACGACGAGGGTTCGATTCCCTTCACCCGCTCCAGCATAGCAAGTCAACGCCCATGTGGCTCAGTGGTAGAGCACTCCCTTGGTAAGGGAGAGGTCGCGCGTTCGATCCGCGCCATGGGCACCACCAGAATTCTTCGTGTTTTTTCTCGCAGGCACCCAGGTCAGGAGTCAGCCATGGCAAAAGGTAAGTTTGAGCGTACCAAACCGCACGTGAACGTCGGCACCATCGGCCACGTCGACCACGGCAAGACCACGCTCACGGCAGCGATCACCACCGTTCTGGCCAAGCAGTTCGGCGGCGAGGCTCGTGACTACGCGCAGATCGATGCGGCGCCCGAAGAAAAAGCGCGCGGCATCACCATCAACACTTCGCACGTCGAGTACGAAACCGAAACGCGCCACTATGCGCA